>Ga0189275_100165_pt1 | contig 79492 bp, 91 predicted proteins | sample N19A6minimetaG_FD_130329 | JGI IMG/M metagenome (GOLD analysis project Ga0189275, IMG submission 130329) | Marine microbial communities from the Costa Rica Dome - N19 A6 mini metaG | ecosystem: Environmental > Aquatic > Marine > Oceanic > Photic zone | place: Costa Rica: the Eastern Pacific...
GTCTCCAGATTTTCCACCCGAAGGTTTCAGGGTTCAGTTTTGGGCTGCTTGGGGGCGGGTTGCGCCGGCAGTTGCAGTTCCGGGCGGTCCGGATTGCTGAGATCAAGGCTGCTGTGATGGGCCCCGCGCAGGTGCTTTGGCAACGTCCGGTTCAGATGGAGGATCGTTTCGATTTGGGTGTTTAAGAGGGCCGGTTCGCCACCGAGATGAATCCGCCCCAGCTCAGTGGTGATCAGACTGATGTTGCCGTCGGGATCAAGCACGATGGCTTTCAGCATCCCGGCGAAGCGATTCCGTTGTTGCAGCAGCGCAGCGACCTGACCGCGTTGCGGGCTATTCCAGCCGCGCACCATGATCTCCGTGAGCGGATCTGCTACGGCGTCGCTCAGGGGAATCCATTCACCTGCGGCGTTGAGCAGCCCCCGTTCCCGTCCAGCGGGTCCCCGACGCTCAGCGCGTGCGATGGGAATCTCCGGCTTCAGGCTGATGACGAGGCGAGCGGGGAACATCCGGCGCTGCACGTGAGCGCTGTGAACCGGTAAGACCCCGACCAGCTGTTGTTCCAGTTCCCTTGGACTGACCTCCAGCAGGAGTGAGGGAAAGCGAAGCTTGGCCGCCTCGATCACCTGATTGCTCTCAAGGGCAGCACCTCCGGTCAGGATGACTGCCTCAGGGCTCCGCAGCGTCCAGCCATGGCGCAGCAAGATCCAGCTGAATCCGCCACTGAGCAGCAGCAAGGCCACAAAGCGCCAGAGCTGAAGCAACAGGGTCTGGCGGCGCTGCCGGCGCAAGTCCCGGCGCCGGGCGACCTTCGCGGAAACCGGCCTTTGGGAGGATTTGTTGTTGGTCGAGACCCGGCTCACAGGTCGCATCGGGCCCGTGCCATCAGCTGCTCACCCCAGCTGCGCGCGCGGTCGGCATCAGAGAAGGGCACATCCATCTGTAGATCTTTCCCAATGAGGCGCAGCCGACAACGCCCCTGGGATTCGTCGGTGAGGGGCGCATCACCGGACGCCAGCGACATCAGCTCCACAAGCTCGAGTTTGCAGACGTCAAACGAGCCCTGATCCTGAAAACTTCCCGCCTCGAAGCTGCTCCAGTGCAGTTCTCCGTCTTTCAGACGGGCACCACCACAACCATCGAGCTTGGCGAGTTCGGAGCCTTCGGCCCAGGTGCGAAACAGGTTTTGGCGCCGCCGTTCCAGCCATCCGAGCGACGCCAGCAGCACAAAGGCCAGCAGCAGAGGAAACCAGAGCAGTCCGTGGCTCATGGGTTAGGCGAAGGACGCTGCGTTCATTCTCCTGCGGTTTGGATCAGTTTGTGCACCAACTGTTCGAGTGTTACGCCGCTGGCCGCCCAGAGCATCGGGAACATGCTCTGGGCCGTGAAACCAGGCAGGGTGTTGATTTCGTTGATCCAGAGCTGATCGTTGGTGTCGTCGTAGAAGAAATCCACCCGACCCATGCCGTTGACGCCCACGGCAGCGCAGGCCTGCAGGGCCTGGGCGCGGATGCGGTCAGCCACTTCATCGGGTAGTGGAGCGGGAATCAACGTGGTGCTGCGCCCTGCGGTGTATTTCGTCTCGTAGTCGTACCAGTCCGCATCAAAACGAACCTCACCGATCACCGAAGCTTCGAGCATGCGTCCCCCCAGGACGGCGCATTCCACCTCTCGGGCGTTGACGCCCTGCTCCACCACCAGCCTTGGATCGAGCGCTGCAGCCTGATTGAGGCCTGCTTCCAGTTCTTGGCGGGAACGCACCTTGCTGATGCCCACCGAGGAGCCGAGATTGGCGGGCTTCACAAAGCAGGGGTAGTTCAGTTCGCGTTCAATCCGATCCATGAGGGCCGATCGGCTGATCGCGTTCTCGAGTTCGGACGCGTGAAGGGCCACATAGGGCACCTGGGACAGCCCGGCGCTGGCGAAAGCAGATTTCATCGCCTGCTTGTCCATGCTGACGGCTGAGCCGAGCACGCCGGCGCCAACGAACGGTTTGCCGGTCAGCTGGAACAACCCCTGAATGGTGCCGTCTTCTCCATTGGGACCATGCAGCACCGGGTACCAGAGGTCGACCGCATCACATCCCTCCGGGAACCCCTGGAATCCTGATGGGGGCAGAGGTGGGTTGAGCTCCGGTGCGGTTTCGGAGGCCAGGGTTGCCTCGGACAGATCTGTTCCCCACCAGCGACCATCACGGTCGATGTAGATCGGCTGCACCGTGTATAGCTCTCGGTTCTGCCCGCTGCGCAGGCCTCGGACGACGGTCGCCGCAGATCGGATCGACACGTCGTGCTCTCCAGAGCGGCCTCCAAAGACGAGCCCGACCGTGATGGGACTGGACGGCATGAATGCGGCGACCCCTGAGCGGAGGGAGCGCCAAAGGTATCAGCGTTGTGCTCAGTGGGGCAGTGGGCTGCCGCTGAGTGAAAAGGAGCGCACCGCATCGATGCGCACCGGTACGAGATCGCCCGCTTTGTAGGCACGACCATCCGCTCCGGTGGAGCTGAAGAAGGTTAAGCGATTGGTGCGGGTTCGCCCCATCAGCTGCGATGGGTCCTTGGGGTTGATGCCCTCCGCCAGCACTTCTTCCGTGCGCCCCTCGTAGCGGGCATTGGCCTTGCGGGCGCAGCGTTCCACCAGGGCATTGATTTCGCGCAGGCGTTCCACCTTCACCTCCTCCGGCAGCTGGTTGTCCCAATGGGCTGCAGGGGTATTGGGCCGGGGTGAATAGGCCGCTGTGTTCACCTGATCGAAACCGATCTCTTCGATCAGATCGAGGGTTCGGCGGTACTGCGCATCGGTTTCGCCAGGGAAGGCAACGATCACATCGGCACTGAGGGAGGCATCGGGCATGCGCTCACGGATGCGGTCGATGATCCGCCGGTAGCGCTCAACGGTGTAGCCCCGGGCCATGGCCTGCAACACGTCGTTGTCGCCGCTCTGAAACGGAATGTGGAAGTGTTCGCAGAGCTTGGGCAGGTCGGCACAGGCATCGATCAGCCGCTCGGTGAAGTAGCGCGGATGGCTGGTGGCAAAACGGATCCGTTCAATGCCCTCTACGTCGTGGACGTGATGGAGCAGATCCGTGAGGGTGTGTTGGCGGCGACCCTCCGGCGTGATGCCCGGCAGATCGCGGCCATAGGCATCAATGTTCTGGCCGAGCAGAGTGATCTCCTTGTAGCCCTGGGCGGCAAGACCCTCCATTTCCAGCTTGATCGCCTGGGGCAGCCGTGATTGTTCCTTGCCGCGCACGGAGGGCACCACGCAGTAAGTGCAACGTTCGTTGCAGCCGTAGATCACGTTCACCCAGCCACAGATGCTGCTGTCCCGGCGGGCCGTGGTGATGTCTTCAAGGATGTGGTGGTCTTCGGTGGCGACCACCTGCTGACCGCTGTCCACCTGCAGCAGAAGGGTTTCAAGCCGATTGGCGTGTTGCGGTCCCATCACCAGATCCAGCTCCGGCACCCGCCGGAGCAGGGACTCGCCCTCCTGCTGAGCAACGCAGCCCGCCACCACCAGGGTGAGATTGGGGTTGCTGCGTTTCCTCTGGGCCTGTCTGCCGAGGTAGCTGTAAACCTTCTGCTCGGCGTTGTCCCGGATGGTGCAGGTGTTGTAAAGCACCAGATCGGCATCCAGTTCGGCTGACGCCTCCCGATAGCCCATGGCCTCCAGGATTCCCGCCATCCGTTCGGAGTCCGCCTTGTTCATCTGGCAGCCGAACGTGGTGATCCAGTAGCTGCCGCGCTGGGGGTTGGCGGTGGCGTCAGTGGCGAGGGGGGCGGAGGCGACCAAATCTCTGGCTCAAGCCCTCTCAGTGTGAGTCACAGCGGTGTTGTGTCAGTTTGGAGATTGACAGCCGGATGGCGATGGGCTGGGCCCTCACACGGTTTTCGCTCACCAAGGCCGTGCCCCTCACGATCAGCAGAGGCACCACAGCTGCCGTGGTGCGGTTGGAGCTCAGGTTGGAACGTGATGGGCTGGTGGGCCGCGGCGAGACCGGGGGATTTGAGACCGGCCACCGAGCCTTTGCCCTTGAGGCTGTGGAACAGGAACTGCTGGGGCTTTTGCCGCAACTGGAAGCTCTGGATCCCCACCGTCCGCAATGGTTTGAGCCCCTGCTTGCATCCCTGAGTCCCCCGGCCCGTTGTGCCATCGACCTGGCCTTGTGGGACTGGCATGGGCAACGGCTCGGCCATCCGCTGTGGCGGCTCTGGGGATTGGACCCAGCCGAGGGTGTGGCCACCAGCGTCACCCTGGGACTGGCTTCAGTGGATGCCGTGTTGGATCGTCTCGAACGCTGGTGGACGCAGCTGCCGGCGACGCGGGTGAAGCTCAAGCTGGGCAGCCCTGACGGCTTGGACCACGACCTCAGCCTGTTGGGGGCGGTGGCTCAGGCCATCACGGATCGATCCCAGCGGCAGGGTGTGGCCATCGAACTGCAGGTGGATGCCAATGGCGGATGGACCGTGAATCAGGCCAGGCAAATGCTGGAGCCCCTGGCCGCACACCAGGTGGTGCTGCTGGAGCAGCCTCTGGCTCCAGACCTGGATCCCACGCAGGACACAGCAGGATTCGCGGCGCTGCACCGGCACTGTCCGATGGCCTTGGTGGCGGATGAAAGTTGCTGGGATCTGGAGGATCTGCTGCGCCTGGCCCCAGTGGTGGATGGCGTGAATCTCAAGCTGCTCAAGACCGGGGGGCTCAGTCAGGCCTTGTTAATGGCCCAAGTGGCGCAGAAGAAGGAGCTGGACCTGATGGTGGGTTGCTACTCCGACAGTTCGTTGTTGAACGGTGCAGCGGCCCAGATCTTGCCTCTGATTCGTTGGCCGGATCTCGACAGCCATCTCAACTTGGTGGATGACCCCTTTGTTGGCCTTGAGTTGCAGGACGATCGTCTGCGGCCTTCTGCGATGGCTGGATTGGGGATCCGCCAGGCAGGAGGCACAGCTGCGTGATGAGCGGGATTCAAGCGCCGTCGGGATTTCGGGAGATGCGGTTGGTGCTGCTCCAACACGGCGGTTTGGCCAGCCTCACCGGCAAGACCGGTCTGGCCATGCTCCGCCACCGTGCTGGACCGATCGTCGCGGTGATCGATCCCGACCATGCGGGCCAGTCTCTGCAACGCGTCACCGGCATCGAGCGTGATGTGCCGGTGGTGGCGGACTTGTCTGCTGCTCTGCCCTACGAGCCTGAGGTTGCTGTGGTGGGCCTGGCTCCTTCGGGGGGGCGGCTGCCTGATCCTGTTCGCCACGACGCCTTGGCGGCGTTGCGCGCAGGCCTTCATCTCGCCAGCGGACTCCACACCCGCCTGGCCGAAGATCCCGAACTGGCAGACGCCTGCTGGCGCGACCGTTGGATATGGGATCTGCGCCGGGAGCCGGAAGGCCTCAACGTTGGCCAGGCACGCGCCGCAGAGCTTCCCTGCCGGCGCCTTCTGGCGATTGGCACCGATATGGCTGTCGGCAAGATGAGCGCATGCCTGTCTCTCCTGGAGGCAGCCCAGCGCTCCGGGATCCCCGCGCGCTTTGTGGGCACAGGGCAGGCCGGAATTCTGATCAGCGGAGAAGGGGTCGCCCTGGATGCTGTGCGCGTCGATTACGCCGCCGGTGCGGTAGAGGCGGCGGTGCTTCGCGCGGCGGCGGCTCTGCCGGAGCAGGGTCTTGTGCTGGTGGAGGGTCAGGGATCGCTCTGCCATCCGGCCTCCACGGCCACGTTGCCGCTGTTGCGGGGCACGCAGCCGACGGCCCTGTTGCTCGTGCATCGGGCAGCACAGCAGACCATCGATCGACTGCCTCAGATCCTGCTTCCAAGCCTTGAGGCCTTGGTGGCCACCACAGAATCCCTGGCGAGCTGGGCGCGGCCTGATGGGGCTGCTGAGCCAGCCAAGGTGGCCGCTGTCGCCCTTAACACCGCCCGCCTTGATGAGGCTCAGGCTCGAGACGAGGTGGAGCGCATCCGCCGGACGCTGGGTCTGCCCTGCACAGATCCGATCCGCTGGGGAGCAGAACCGCTTCTCAGGACTTTGTTGAATTGTTGAGAGGGCGAGCGAGGGGATTCGAACCCCCGAATAGCGGCGCCACAAGCCGCTGCCTTAACCACTTGGCGACGCCCGCCGCGTCCGTGAGAATCTACCAACACGAGCTGCAGCCTGCCTGGTGTCCTCTTCATCGCGTCCGCAAGGTCGGTCTGCTCTGGCGATGTTGGCGGGGGGGATTGCAGCGGTCGGGGTGCTCTCGCTGGTGGTGTCCAACCCGTCGTTGGAGGACTATCAAGCTCATGCCGGTGATCAGCTGCTCCAGTTGGGCACCAAGGAACTGTGCGACGAGCCGACCCTGCCGATGGTGCTCCGTCTCTGGATTCGCAATTGCCCTGAGCTGATCGCCTCCCAGCGGGATGCACTGGCGGCGTTGGCGGGTCAGTTCACCACCCGGCGAAACTTGTTGGTGGCCAGTCTGTATTCCACCCGGATGGAAAGGAAGGAGATACTGCCCGGTCTGCGCCTGCCTGGTTTTGAAGTGCTCAGCCTTGGTGTGGCCGGTCGTTTCGTGGTCCTCAGCACCGATGCCAGAAACGGTGCTGAGCGGTGATGGATGCCCCGTCGCTTGAGTCCAAGCCGGGGAGTGGTGTCCTTGAGGCCTGGGCGCCCCTGGGACTGCTGGATTTCGCCTCTTCAACGCCCTTGCCGGAGGTTGAGAAGCAAGGGCTGACGCCCGTGCGCCTGGCCTGGGAGCAGGGGCGTCTGCGGGAGCCCCAGCCCCTGTCTGCCGAACGCGAGCCACCGTCTCGAATGGTGTTGCCGCGCTTGGTCGACTGCCATGTCCATCTGGACAAGGCCTACACCTGGCAGGAGCATCCCAACCTCAGCGGCAGCTACGGGGGTGCCCTGGAGGCCAACCTGCGGGAGCACAGCTCCCGAACCGTGGCCTGCGTGCTTCAACGCGGAGAACGCGCCATGGAGAGAGCGTTCGCCCATGGGCTGCGGGCCATGCGCAGCCATGTGGACAGTGGAGGCCCTGGCGCTGAGCCCAGCTGGGATGCCTTGCTCACCCTGCAGCAGCGCTGGCGCCGCCGCATCGACTTGCAGCTGGTGGCGCTGGTGCCCTTGGAATTCTGGTGTTCAGCTGAAGCGGATGCTCTGGCGCGTCGTGTGGCCGCCAGTGGCGGCTGCCTTGGTGGTGTTCTGACACCTCCTTGTGGAGCGGCCGTGGTCACGGAGCAGTTGGAGGTGTTGTTGCGCCTGGCTGATCGCCACAACTGCGGCGTCGATCTGCACATCGATGAGGCGGATCATGGTCCGGCGCAGGGCATGGTTCAGCTGTTGAAGGCCCTGCAGCGCGTGCCGCTGCAGGTTCCCGTCACCTGCAGCCATGCCAGCAGTCTTTCCCTTCTGTCGGCGTCCTCTCTGGCGCGGTTGGCAGAGCGCATGGCAGCAGCGCAGCTCAGTGTGATTGCCCTGCCCCTGACCAATGCCTGGTTGCTCGCACGGGCGGACGATGCAACTCCCCTTCAGCGTCCGCAGGCCCCGATCCGTCAGTTGCAACGTTCCGGTGTTCCTGTGGCGGTGGCGGGTGACAACGTGGCCGATCCCTGGTTCCCGGGAGGTGACTTCGATCCCTTGGCCCTGCTGGCCGCATCGATTCCGTTGACTCAGTTGTTGCCCTGGCAGCGTCTGGGCCTGGCCCCTTTCACCACGGCACCGCCGGCCATTCTTCAACTGGAATGGGATGGGGTGCTGCGGGCCGGCGCTCCTGCCGATCTGATCAGCATGGAGGTCCAGGGATGGTCGGACCTGATCCGTTGTGCTCCTCAGCGTCAGGTTCTCGTGGACGGCCACTGGCAGTCGTCGCCAGGCGCTAGACCCTGACCAGTGTTACGCCACGCCATGGGTCGCGCCGAAGCCTTGATTGCCCTGCGGCAAGCCCTCAGCGTTGATCCGGAACTGGAGTTGTTGGATGAACCGGGGGAGCTGCAGCGCCATTCCCGGGACGCCTTTGAGTACTCCCCCGTGCTGACGCCGCGGCTGGAGGCCTGCCGTGCTGAGTTGGTGGTGCGTCCGCGCACGGTGGATGCCGTTGAACGGCTGGCTTCGGCCTGCGCCGAGCACCAGGTTCCCTTAACCCTGCGCGGCTCCGGGACAGGGAACTACGGCCAGTGTGTGCCTCTGCAGGGCGGCGTGGTGATGCTCACCACGGCCCTGCGGCAGATTCGCTCGATTGATCCGATCACCGGGGTGGTGACCGTGGAACCGGGCTGTGTGATGCGCGATCTGGATCAGGAGTTGCGCCGCCATGGACGCCAGCTGCGCTTGATGCCCAGCACCTGGCGCAGCGCCACAATTGGCGGCTTTGTGGCAGGGGGCTCTGGGGGCATCGGTTCCCTGCGCTGGGGCTTCCTGCGGGATCCAGGTCATCTGCTCGGGTTGGAGATCGTGCCGCTACGCCCCGATGCCCGGCGCCATCAACTCGGCGAGATGGATGCGGAGGCTTTGAATCACGCCTACGGCACCAACGGCATCATCACGGCCCTCAGCCTGGCCACAGCTCCAGCGGTCAACTGGCACCAGGTGAGTGTGGACTGCGAGCACTGGGAGCAGGCGATTGAGCTGATGCAACGGATCGCTGCCTCGGCCTTGGATCTCCATTTGGCGAGCCTGCTCGAACAGCCGCTATTGCCCCGGATGCCCAGCTGGGGTGGTCCTGCCGTCTCGGCGCACCGGCTGCTGTTGCTTGTTGCCCCCGATGGGCTCAACAGCCTGCAACGGATGGCGCAGTCAGCTGGCGCCATCCTGCGGGATCTCGGCCCTGAGGATTTCTCCGGGGGTAATGGCTTGCGCGAGCTGAGCTGGAACCACACCACCCTGCATGTGCGGGCTTCAGAGCCGGGATGGACCTACCTGCAGATGTTGTTGCCGCAACCGGAGGCCCCAGCGATGGCGGCCTTGAAGCAGCGCTGGGGTGATGCCCTGCTCTGGCATCTCGAGCTTGTGCGTCAGCAGGGCTGTCCTCGGCTGGCGGCTCTGCCGCTCGTGCGTTGGCAGGGGGCAGATCAGCTGAAGCGGTTGATGGACGACTGCAGGGCCGCGGGTGCCGTGTTGTTCAACCCCCACGTGATCACCGTGGAAGACGGCGGCCTTGGCGTAATCGATGCCGATCAGGTGGCGGCCAAGCAGCGCTTTGATCCCGAGGGCCTGCTCAATCCCGGCAAGCTTCGAGGTTGGGAGGAGCGCTCCTGAGGATCAGCAGCCCAAGCTGTCGAAGGTGGAAACTCCGGTGCTGGGGTTGATGCCATCGGCCTCGCTGCACAGCCGGCGTTGATCATCACGATCGAGCAGGGCATCCGTGAAATCGGCCCCCTCGATCTGAGCGTTGCTGAAGCTGCTGCCCGACGCAATGATCCCCGTCAGCACGGCATTGCGTAGATCGGTGGCGACGAAGTCGGCGCGATCCATCAGGGCGTCGGAGAGGTCAGCTCCCTGGAAATCAGCTTCGGTAAAGGCCCCTTGGGTGAGGATCGCGCCATGCAGGTTGGTGCCCCGGAAGTTCGCTCCGCGGCCCACGGCTCCGGCGAAGGATGTGTTGGCCAGGTTCTGCCCCTCGAAGTCGCCGTTGCTCTGGTTGGTGAGCGTGTAGTCCACCTTTTCCTGGAACAGGGCACGATCCTGCAGTCCCACTCCAGCTGAGGTGTCCAGGGCCTGGACCGGCGTTGCCATGAGCAGGAGGGGCAGGAGAAGGCCCAGCAACCAGGAGATTCGCAGCACAGTTCACGCCCAAGCTGTGCTCACTCTGCCGTTACAACGCCGCGAGCGAACAGTTCACCGATCAGATAAAGCGATCCGGCAACAATCGGCATCGGTGTCGGCCATCCATTGCTGCTGAGCTGGTGCAGCACGCTGTCGAGCCCGTCGGCCTCCTGCAGCTGGTGCTCGAGCTGGGGCAGTGCCTGGAGGAGGGCCGAACGACTCCAGCTCCTGTGGCTTGGTACCGGAATGATCCAGGCCTGGTCCTGGGGCTGCAGCAGCGTCTGGAGCATGGCGACAGCGTCCTTATGGGCCTGAATCGCCAGGATCCAAACAACACCGTTGCAGGCACCACTCCACTGGCTGCGTTCTTCGGCCAGCTGCACTGCGGCCGGTGGATTGTGGGCTCCATCGAGGCGAAGCGTGTGGACGCCCCAATGCACGGTTTGCAGGCGACCGGGCCAGTGGGCCTTGGCGAAGCCCTCCTGAATCACCGCCTCAGGCAACGACCAGCCCAGGCCCGAGAGGGCTTGCAAGGCACCGAGGGCCACAGCGGCGTTGCTTCGCTGAATGGCGCCGGGCAAGCCCAGCTGCCAGCTTGAATTCAGCGGCTTCACCCAGTGGAGCGTGGCCTGCTGAGTGCGGCAGGTTGTTTCCAGGACCTCCTGCACTTCAGGGGCTTGGGCTCCACTGATCACGGTCGCCTGAGGCGGGATCGCTGCCGCTTTTTCGGTTGCGATGGCGGTGAGGCTGTGGCCCAGGTGCTCGCAGTGGTCCATCCCAATGCTGGCGACGGCCACCACAGGACGGCAGGGATGGGCCGTGGTGGCATCAAGCCGTCCCCCCAGCCCCACTTCCAGCACCAGCAGGTCGCAGGCGTGCCGGTGGAACTCCAGCAGGGCTGCGGTCACCAGCAGTTCAAACGGGGTGAGCCGATGCCGTTCGTTCAGGGGCTGGAGCGCCTGCAACCGGCTGCGCAGGGTTTCAATCGCAATGGGGGTCCCCTGGATCCGGATGCGTTCACACCAGCTCACCAGGTGAGGGGAGGTGGTGACCCCGCAGCGGAGGCCGGCGGCACAGAGGACTGATTCCAGAAAGCTGACGATGGATCCCTTCCCGTTGGTGCCCAGCACCTGAATCGCGGGAATCGTCCGACAGGGATGGTCGAGCTCGTGCAGGGCCGCATCCATGCGATCCAACTGCAGATCCATGCCACGCAGGTCGAAGCGTGGGATTAGATCAGACAGATCGTCCACTCAGCTGAGGCTGGAGAGGGTTGCCGCCAGACGGCACAGCAGCTCGCGCACCTCGCGCTTGTTGATGGTCAGTGGGGGCACCATGCGCAGCACCGAGGGGCCGGCCGCCACCAGCAGCAGACCGTGGTCGATGGCGGCTTTCGCCAGCGCGGGGGCCGTCCAACTGCTGCCCTCCCGGATCACGATGCCCTGCAGCAGGCCCCAGCCCCGCACGCCTTGCAGGTGCTCGGGGAAACAGTTCACAAGCTCCTGGAGCCCGTCACACAGTTGTTCGCCTCGGGCTGTGACGTTGGTCAGCAGATCTCGTCGTTCGATTTCGGTGGCCACCGTCAACCCCGCCCGGCAGGCAAAGGGATTGCCGCCGAAGGTGCTGGCATGGTCGCCGGGTTCAAACACATCAGCTGACGCGTTCACCAGCAGGGCACCAATGGCATGACCACCGCCCAGGCCCTTGGCCAGGGTGAAGGCGTCAGGGGTTATGCCCAGTTGCTCATAACCCCAGAGGCGGCCACTCCGACCCATGCCCACCTGCACCTCATCCAGGATCAGCAGGATGTTTCGCTCCTTGCAGATCTCGCGCAGGCGTGAGAAGAAAGTGCGGTCTCCAGGGTTGACGCCACCCTCTCCTTGCAGGGGTTCAACCAGAACGGCCGCGATTGAGGGACCGGACTGTTCGTAGCGGTTGATCAGGGCTTCGAGGGCCTTCAGATCGTTGTAGGGGAAATAATCAAACCCGGTCACCATGGGCTCGAAACCCTTGTGGTACTTGGGTTGACCGGTGGCGGTGACCGCCGCGAGCGTGCGGCCATGGAAGCTGGCTGCTGCCGTGAGGATCACTGGCTGTTCGATGCCGCGCCGTTGATGGCCGTGCTTGCGCGCCAGCTTGATCGCGGCCTCATTGGCTTCGGCGCCGGAATTACAGAAGAAGACGCTGTCGGCACAGCTGTTGCACACCAGCCAGCTGGCCAGCTCTTCCTGTTCCGGAATCCGATAGAGGTTGGACACATGCTGGAGCCGTCCCAGCTGCTTGCGCAGAGCCCGCTGCATGGCCCTGTCGCTGTGGCCCAGGGTGCAGGTGGCAATGCCAGCAACAGCATCCAGGTAGCGCCGCCCTTGGGTGTCCTTGACCCAGCAGCCCTTTCCCTTGGCCAGAGCCAAGGGGAAACGGCCGTAAGTGTTCATGACGGCGGAGGGATGGGAGCCGGGGGACTTGAACCCCCAAGACCAGTGGCCGGCTGATTTTGAGTCAGCTGCGTCTACCAATTCCGCCAGGCTCCCGCACGGAGATTGTATTGATTGAAGGGCCCCTCTTCAGAGGATGTTGCGCTTCACCTCAGCGCCGGCAGCGCTGAGCTTGGCTTCAAGGTCGTCGTAGCCCCGATCAAGGTGCTTCAGACCAGCCACTTCGGTGATTCCTTTAGCGGAGAGGCCAGCCAGCACCATGGCAGCGGCTGCACGGAGGTCGGTGCCGGTGACGGGCGCCGCGCTCAGCTGAGCCACGCCTTCAACGATGGCTGTGCTGCCCTTGAGCCGAATCGATGCCCCCATGCGCTGCAGCTCGGCCACATGTTGCAGCCGGTTTTCGTAGATCTTCTCGCTGATCACGCTGGTGCCCTTCGCGGTACACATCAGGGCCATGAACGGTGCCTGAAGATCGGTTGGAAACCCGGGAAACGGTTGGGTGGTGATGTCCACGGCCGTGATCTCGCCGGGGGTGATCGTCACGGCTCTCCCCTTGATCTCGATGGAGCAGCCGCAATCGCGAAGCTTTTGGATTACAGCGCTGAGATGCTCGGGAATCACGGGCTCCACCACCAGTGGTGAGCGCGTGATGGCGGCCGCCATCAGGAACGTTCCGGCTTCGATGCGATCCGGGATCACCGGATAGTTGGTGCAACCTCGGAGCCGCTCCACCCCTTGAACGGTGATCACCGGGCCGCCAGCGCCGCTCACCTGGGCTCCCATGCTGTTGAGCAGGTTGGCCAGGTCCTGCACTTCAGGTTCCTGAGCAGCGTTTTCGATGGTGGAGACCCCATCGGCCAGCACCGCTGCCATCAAAATGGTTTCGGTTGCGCCAACGCTGGGGCAGTCGAGCACGATCTGAGCGCCTGTCAGGCTTTTTTTGCTGCCGGGCACTGAGGCCGTGACAATTCCGTGCTCCACGTTGACGACGGCGCCGAGGGCTTTCAAACCGCGGATGTGTTCGACAACGGGACGAGCCCCGATGCGGCAACCCCCTGGAAGGGGGACCCGTGCGTGTCCCAGGCGTCCGAGCAGGGGCCCAATACTGAAAAAACTTGCGCGAAGGCTGTTGACCAGCTCGTAGGGAGGGGCCGAGCCACTGAGCTCGGCGGCGGTGAGGCGAATGCAGCCCGACTGCCTGTCGACCTGAACCCCCAGAGCTTCAAGGATGGCGCTCATGCCATCGATGTCTGTGAGAGAGGGAATGTTGGTCAGCTCAATGGTCTCCTCGCTCAGGAGGCTGGCTGTCATCAGCACCAGGGCGGAGTTTTTCGCGCCACTGACGCGAAGCGTTCCCTTCAAGGCATGGCCGCCGCTGACATTGAGGCGTTGCTTGAGACTCTCCTGAGACACTTCTGCAACGGCCATCATCGATGAGCTGATCCCCTATGTCCGGATTTTGGCAACAGTCTTTGAGACCGTCTAGACGGCCGGCGTCCAAACTGGACAGTTTGTTACTGGGCCGGGGCAGCCACGGATCGGCGATGCCCTATGTTCATCCGGTCGAACACGACACGCCAGCGGATGTGGCGGAATTGGTAGACGCGCTAGTTTCAGGTACTAGTGGTGGCAACATCGTGGGAGTTCAAGTCTCCCCATCCGCACTAACTTTGTCGGGTAGCAGCTCTCGACAATCATGATCGTTCTCAAGATCTCCAATGCTTCGGAAGTTGTTGCTTCCAAGGTTGGCAAGTTCCTTGAGCTTCTCACTCCTGATTCCATCGATCACACCACCGTTGAGGATCAAGTGATCAAAAAAATGATCGAAAACCTTGCGGCGGAGGGAATCAAGGGGGAGATCGCAGCCATCAACGGCCTTGAGTTGGATGGCGAAAATCTGAGCGTTCACAAAGGCCTGAACGTGCGCAAACACGCAGCGTTCTGAGTCGTTCTCTGGATTCCTCCTCTCCCCTGATCAGCAGCCGACGCAATCCCCTGGTCAAACGTCTGCGAACCCTGGCCACCCGTGCGGGTCGAGAGGCCGAGGGGCTGTTGCTTCTTGAGGGCACCCACCTGTTGCAGGAAGTTCTCAGGCAGGGCAGCGCGCCTGAGGAAATCATCGCCACCGAAGCCTGGTTGCAAGGTCATTCGGCCCTGGCTGCACGTTGTTCTCAGGCGCGATGGCGGATCGTCACCGATGAGGTGTTGCGGGCTGCGCTCACAACAGTCACACCCGATGGTGTTGCCTGCCTGAGCCCCCTGGATCGACTGCCCACTGTCCCTCCAGAGCTGGACTTTCTCCTTGTCTTGGATCGGATTCAGGATCCTGGAAATCTGGGCACATTGCTGCGCACAGCCCTGGCGGCTGACGTCAACGCGGTCTGGATGGGTGCTGGTGTTGATCCCCTCGGGACGAAGGTGTTGCGGGCCTCTGCCGGTGCTCTACTTCAGCTGCCGCATCAACGCTTTGGCCCGAGCGAAGCGATGGCGATTTCACAGCTTCAGCAGGAACTGAAGCTGCTGGTGGCCCTGGGTGTGCAGGTGGTGGCCACGCTTGTGCCCGATGCGACCAAGGCTGACCCCCCTGTTCCCTACTGGGATCTCGACTGGACGCTGCCGACGGCGCTGGTGCTGGGAACCGAGGGTGCAGGTCTGCATCCGGACCTGCAGGCCTGCTGCACCCATGCCGTCACGCTCCCCCACAGCGCACGGGTGGAATCCCTGAATGTGGCGTCTGCCGCTGTTCCTCTCCTTCTGGAGCGGCGAAGAGCGACAATGACCGCCACATCGCAGCAGTTCGGGTGAGCGACGCCAGCTTCGACTTCGACGTCATTGTTATTGGAGCCGGCTACGGCGGCTTCGACGCTGCCAAACATGCCGCCGAACACGGCTTGAAGACGGCGATCGTTGAATCCCGAGATATGGGTGGCACCTGTGTGAACAGAGGTTGTGTTCCCTCCAAGGCGCTGCTGGCTGCCAGTGGAAAAGTGCGGGAACTGGCGGACGACAAGCACCTCGCGAGCTTTGGAATTCATGCTGCTCCTGTGCGGTTCGAGCGGCAGAAGATCGCTGATCACGCCAATCAACTGGTTCAGACCATTCGCACCAACCTCACCAAAACCCTTGAGCGGGCAGGGGTGACGATCCTCCGAGGCCACGGCCGTCTGGAGGGCAGCCAGAAGGTGGGGCTGCGGGAGCCCAGCGGGGTGGACAGGGTGCTGACCGCCAAGGACGTGATCATCGCCACGGGGTCTGATCCCTTTGTGCCGCCAGGCATCGAAACCGATGGCCGCACGGTGTTCACCAGCGACGAAGCCATCAACCTGGAATGGCTGCCCCGTTGGATCGCCATCATCGGCAGCGGCTACATCGGCCTTGAATTCGCTGATGTGTACACCGCCCTCGGTTGCGAGGTGACGATGATCGAGGCCATGGACAAGGTGATGCCCACCTTTGATCCCGACATCGCCAAGATCGCTGGGCGTCATCTGATTGATGGTCGCGATATCGATGCGCGTTCCGGTCTGCTGGCCCGCAAGGTCACCCCGGGCTGTCCCGTGCAGATCGAACTGACTGATTTCAACAGCCGTGAACTGGTGGAGACCCTGGAGGTGGATGCCGTTCTGGTGGCCACAGGCCGTGTTCCCAGCAGCAAGGGCCTCAACCTGGAGTCGCTCAATGTGGAGACGAACCGTGGCTTCGTCCCGATCGACGACGCCATGCGCGTTCTGGTGAACGGCCAACCTGTTCCCCATCTCTGGGCCGTCGGCGACGTGACCGGCAAGCTGATGCTGGCCCACACGGCTGCTGCCCAAGGCACCGTTGCGGTGGACAACATCCTTGGCCATAGGCGCGAGATCGATTACCGCAGCATTCCGGCAGCCACCTTCACCCATCCCGAGATCAGCTCTGTTGGCCTGACTGAGGCGGATGCCAAAGCTTTGGCGGAGAAGGATGGCTTCCAGCTTGGTTCCGTTCGCAGCTACTTCAAGGCCAATTCCAAAGCTCTGGCTGAGCTGGACAGCGATGGCCTGATGAAGCTGCTGTTCAACAAAACCAGTGGTGAAGTGCTTGGCGCCCACATTTATGGACTTCACGCCGCCGACCTGATCCAGGAGGTGGCCAATGCCGTTGCCCGGCGCCAGAGCGTGCGTCAGCTCGCCACCGAAGTGCACACCCACCCGACCCTCAGCGAGGTGGTGGAGGTCGCGTACAAGCAAGCTGCCGCCCAGCTGGCCGCCTGATCCCGTCCCGCTTTTTTCGTTCCAATCTTTCCCCTCTTCCATGGAGATCCGCCGTCGTCCCCCCAACCCCAAGGTGCGGGTGGCCCATCTCGAATATGCGGTGCCCCACGACGACGAGGAACCGCGTCACATCCTCGAGAAGATTGTCTGGGAAAAAGATCGTGAGATCGATGCCGCCCGCGATAAGGTTCCTCTCGACAACCTGAAGCAGCAGATTGCCAAGCTTCCCCCCACCAAGGATTTCCTGGGGGCGCTTCAGGCGGCCGCCACGAAACCCGCGGTGATCGCTGAGGTGAAAAAAGCGAGCCCCAGCAAAGGGGTGATCCGTGAGGATTTCGACCCGGTGGCGATCGCCAAGGCCTACGCCGCTGGCGGTGCAAGCTGCCTCTCGGTGCTCACCGACAAAACCTTCTTCCAGGGTGGCTTTGATGTCCTGGTGCAGGTGCGTCAGGCCGTAGACCTGCCTCTGCTCTGCAAGGAGTTTGTGCTGAGCCCCTACCAGCTGTTCCAGGCCAGGGCGGCCGGGGCTGACGCGGTGCTGCTGATTGCTGCCATCCTTTCGGATCAGGATCTTCGTTATCTCAACAAGGCTGCGGCGGCTCTGGGCCTCACCGTGTTGGTGGAGGTTCACGACGCCACCGAAATGGACCGTGTGCTGAGCATTGGTGGCTTCCCCCTGATTGGAATCAACAACCGTGATCTCACCAGCTTCGAGACGGATCTGGCCACGACCGAACGGCTGCTGGTCGATTTCAACGACCGGTTGAAGCAACAGGGGGTGCTGCTGGTGAGTGAATCGGGTCTGTTCAGTCGGGCCGATCTCGACCGTGTCCAAGCCGCCGGTGCTGGGGCTGTGCTGGTGGGTGAAGCCCTGATGCGGCAGCCGGATGTTGAAGCTGGTCTGGTGAAGTTGATCCAGCCCGGTTAAGGCCGTTCTTCTTTCAGTGCTGATGCAGAATTGCGACATTCTGGCCGTTCTTTGTGCTGATTAGCCTTTTGACCGGTGTCTCAGCCGGGGCTGTTCATGTGGTCGGTGGAGCTGACCACCTGGTGGCGATGGCTCCCTTCTCCCTGAGCAAGCCATGGGCCGCCTTTCGTCATGCCCTGGCTTGGGGTGCTGGTCACTCCGCCGGAGTTGTGGTTCTGGCGTTGATCGCCATTGGTCTGAAAGACCTGGCCCACGTGGAGGCCATGTCGTCTTGGGCGGAATTTCTGGTGGGTGTGGCCCTGCTGGTGGTGGGTGCCCTGGCCGTGCGCACGGCGTTCGGGCTGGAACTGCACACCCATGAGCACCGCCACGACGGTGCCGCCGAGCATCGTCATCTCCATCTGCATGTGCGCGGCGCCAGCAACCACCGTCGCCATGTTCATGCCTCCTCGGGCCTGGGCTTGCTGCATGGACTGGCGGGGGCCAGTCACCTGCTGGCTGTGATTCCTGCTTTGGCCCTGCCGCCCCATGCCGCTGTGGGCTACCTCGTGGCTTACTTGCTTGGATCCATCGGCGCCATGGTGGCCGTTGTGTCGGTGGTCTCGTTTCTCACCCTCCGCAGCGGTGCCCGGATGATGCCCTTCCTCGTGGGCGGTACGGGTGCTCTCTCAATCATCACCGGGGCCGTCTGGCTGCAGAAGACCTCACCGGCTCTGTTCTGATTCCTCGAGCGGGAGCCTGCCCACCACCTCACCAATCAACAGCTTGGCTGGCACCGCTCCGAGTTGGCGGCTGTCGATGCTTTCAACGGGATTGTCTCCCAACAACCAAAGCCCTGTGAAGTCCACTCGGCTGAGGCGCTTGATCAGGCGCAGCCCGCTTCGCTGGGGATGCCAGGTCACGACCACGGATCCCGGGCTGGGTGCGGCCGTCTGTCCCAGCCGTCTGACCAGAACCCGGTCTCCGGGTTCGAGGGTGGGTTGCATCGATCGTCCTTCGATGCGCAGCAGCAGACGTCGCCCACAAAAAAGCAGCAACAGGTCGCGAAGACCTGCTGCTGCGATGAGGGGATGGGTTCTGTCTGAACTCAGGATGCGGTGACCCAGGCGTCGGAACGGCCCTTGGACTGCCAGAACATGCCGTGGATTTTTTCAACGGCGGCCATCAGTTCCTCAGCCTTGGCCTGATCGATGTTCACCTTGCAGGCGCTGCAGAGTTTGGCTGCTTTCCAGAAGGTGTCGTGCAGGTCGGGGAAGGTGGCCAGGTGATCGGGCTTGAAGTAGTCGGTCCAGAGGATCAACAGCTCTTTCTTGGTCTTCTGTGCTTCCTCTTCCTTGATGGCCACGTAGCGGCCGAAGGTGTTGTTGTAAGCGGCCAGGGCAGCGGCGTCACCAGCTGCGGGAGCTTCCATCGCCTTCAGCTTTTTGGTCATCGACAGAACGGCTTCGGCTGCCACGCGAGCGGAAGCCGGGTCGTACACGCCACAAGGACCGTCGCAGTGGGCTTCTGCCACGGGAGCAGGGAGGGCACATGCAAGGGCGGAAAGGGCCGAGCGCAGCATCGGTTCAGAGCGGAATTAGCTTGAGTTGAGCCTATCTTCCGCTTACTTCTTCACGTCGAGCAGTTCCACCTCGAAGATCAAGGTTGCATTGGGGGGAATCACACCTCCGGCGCCACGGGTTCCGTAGGCGAGGTCGGAAGGGATCACCAGCTTGCGCTTGCCGCCCACTTTCATGCCGGCGACGCCTTCATCCCAACCCTTGATCACCCGGCCAGCCCCGAGGGGGAAGCTGAAGGGGGTGCCCCGGTCGTAGCTGGCATCGAACTGCTGCCCATCCTCCAGGGTGCCGCGGTAGTGCACCACCACCGTTTGGCCGGGGGTGGCCTCGTCGCCGCTGCCCATCTCCAGCTCGATGATTTTCAGACCACTGGCGGTGATGGTGGTGTCTGGTGCATCGAGGGGGCCGCCGAGGGCTGAGGCGTCGGCGGGAGCGGAATCGTTGGCCATGGCGAAAAGAGTCGGGTTGGGGTCGTCAGGGTCGAGTTCGAAGCTCAACGCCTGCTGGGGTTTCGAAGCCTCGCTGCGAACGGCAGCAGGCTGCGCCGGGGCTGCGGAAACGGTGGAGGGGGCCACGATCTGGCTGACCAGGGCCAGGAGCAGGCAGGCCACACAGACCGTTGTGCTGATGATGATGTCGCGCACGGAAAGGCTTCTGTTGCGCTGATTCTGACCTCCGGTCCGCGGCGTCGGCGTTCATTCAGGCCGGTTCATCTGCCGAAGCTGTTGCTCGAGGCGATCAATGCGGCCGCGCAGCTCATCCACTTCCTTCTGGCTTGGAACGCCGAAGTCCTGGAGAAGGTTGTCGCGGTTGCGTTCCAGGTTGCGCCCCATCTGCTGTTCCAGTTCGGGGGTTTCCCCGCGCAGGGCCTTGAGCACGTCGTCCACCAATGCGGACGCTTCGTTCGGATCCAGCCGGCCACTGCTCACCCAGTTCTGGGTGACGCCGCGCAGACGCTCAGCAACGAGGGTGGTGGTGCCCAGGCCGCGGAGCAGCAGTTGCTGAAGAGGATTCGCGGCATCCATGGCGACAGGTGGACGGGTCCGATCCAGGATGCCTTTGGCCGGGACTGCTGACCATGGGCAATCACCAACTGCAGGCCGGATCGCGGGCCCTGTTGGGCGGCGTTCTGGCTGGTGTGGCTCCATCCCTCGGCGGACCCCTGCTGATGGTCCCCGCCCTGGCGCTGCTCTGGTCCGTGGTTGAGCGTCCCCGCTGGTCGGCGGCCTGGGGACTGCTGGCCGTTTTGATCAGCCACCGTTGGTTGCTGGCCCTGCATCCACTCACCTGGATGGGCGTTCCCGCCTGGCTCAGCCTGCCTGTGGCGCTGGCCCTCTGGTTGGCCTGCGGGAGCCTTGCCGCTCTGCTCCTGGCCGGATGGTCTGTTCTGTCGCGGCGTCTGCCTCGCCGTTGGCCGCGTCCAGTGCGGCTGATGCTGCTGGCCGGGCTCTGGGCCCTGGCTGAACTGGTGCTGTCGGGGTCGCCGTTGTTCTGGATCGGCGTCGGCGGCACCACCCTTCCCTGGGACCGCCCCCTGGCGGGATTGGCCCGCTGGTTCGGTTCTGGAGGGCTGACCTGGCTGCAGTTGTGCTGGGGCTGCTGCCTGCTGGCGCTGTTCGAGCAACCCGCAGCCTGGCGTCGCTGGGGCCTGCTCGGATTGGCCAGTGTGCTTCTGGCCCATAGCTTGGGCAGCTGGCTGTTGTTGGCGCCGCCGCCGCCGGTCGGTTCCGTTGCTCTGGGGGTCTGGCAACCCGCTGTTCCCACGCGAGAAAAGTTCGATCTGGAGCGTCAACAGGCGCTTCCCCAAGCTCTGGTGGAGGCGATGCGTCAGCTGGAGCCCACCAATCCGGCTGCTGTGGTGGCTCCGGAAGGAGCGCTGCCGGCGCGTTTTCAGCTGCCGGTCGAGGCTCCAGCCATTCCTGTGATCAGTGGTGGATTTCGTTGGGTCCGGGGTCAGCAACGCAGTTCTCTGTTGCTGTATGAGCCGCCGGACTGGTTTCCTGTTCCCTTGGTTGACAAGCACCGTCTGGTGCCGATCGGGGAATGGATCCCGCCCCTGCCCGCCGGGCTGACGGCAGGACTGTCTGCGGTGGGTGGGTTGACCCCCGGTCCGGCCCCGAGAACGATGGCGGTGGTTGAACCCCCTGCGGCCGTTGCGATCTGCTACGAGATCGCCGATGGTGTGGCTCTGGCCCGTGCCGCTGCCGATGGCGCCACCTGGCTTCTGGCCATTGCCAATCTCGACCCCTACCCGCTGCAGCTGCAGAAGCAGTTTCTTGCCCTGGCGCAGTTACGGGCGATCGAGACAGGACGGGATCTGCTCAGCGTTGGCAACACGGGCCCCACGGCGCTGATTTCGGCCAACGGGACGGTGCAGTGGTTGCTTGCGCCTGAGGCTTCAGGCGTCGCTGAGGCCCTCGTTCAGGTGCGCCAGCGCGTCACGCCCTATTCCCGTTGGATCAGCCCCCCACCCAGAACGGTGTCGCCGTCGTAGAAAACCGCCGCCTGGCCTGGCGTGATCGAGAACTGCTCCTCCTCAAAGCTGAGGCGGCAGCGGTGGGGCCGCTGCCGCTGCTGATCGGCCTCGGTGGCCGGGAGGGGTGAAAGCTCCGCACGTACCGGCGTACTGCGGTAGCGCACTTGCACCTCAACGGTTCGCGGCGCCTCGATCGGGTCAATCGACACCCAGTTCACCGCACCCACCACGCAGCTGTCTCGGCCGGCTTCGGCCCGGGGTGCGACGACCACTCGATTCATCGCAGCGTCAAGGCGGATGACGTGAAGTGGTTCGCGCCAGGCCACACCTAGCCCTTTGCGTTGGCCGATGGTGAAGTGTTCGATGCCGTCGTGCTCGCCCACAACAGTCCCGTCCGAAAGCACGATTTCCCCCTGCCGCGGGGGCAGATAGGCATCCAGGAACGCCCGCATCGATCCGTGGTGGTCGGCCAGGCAAAGATCCTGGCTTTCCGGTTTTTCTGCGGTGCGCAGACCGTGGCGGGCGGCTTCGAGCCTTGTATCGGGTTTGGTCAGTTCCCCCAAGGGAAAAACGATGCGCCCCAGAACCTCCTGGGGCAGGTCGTAGAGGAAATAGCTCTGGTCCTTGCGGGTATCGAGGCCCCGCAACAGCTGATGGCGCCCTTGATCGCCGCCATGGCGGATCCGGGCGTAGTGGCCGGTGGCGATGCGGGGCAGCTTGCGCTCCTGCAGGGCCCAATCAAGCATCGGTCCGAATTTCACCGATCGATTGCATTGGGAGCAGGGCAATGGCGTGATCCCATCGCGATAACCATCCACCAGCCGTTGCACGATCTCCTGTTGGAACGTCTCACGCGTGTCCACCACGTGGTGGGGAATGCCGAGCTGCTCACAGATGCCGGCTGCATCCACCAGCCCCTCGGCGCAACAGGCCCCTTTCCCGCTCATCAGCCAGAGCGTCAGGCCTTCCACCTGCCAGCCCGCCTCCACCAGCAGTGCCGCCGTCAGGGAACTGTCGACGCCTCCAGAAAGACCAACGGCCACGCGGTGCTCCCCTGGCCATTGCCGGAGGCGCTCAAGAGCAGCCTCTCCAGCGCGGGTTGTGGTGGATCCAACGGCCATGGGCGGCGCAGGGAGTTCTCTCCATAGTGAGGTCCCGGCAACCGCAACTGGTGTGGCCTTCCGCTGATCCCGATCATCTGCTTGTGGATGCCGCGTCCATGGCCGCCTTTGAACAGAGGTTGTTCGACAGCGGCATGCCTGTTGCGGCCTTGATGGAGAAGGTGGGGCTGGCCATGGCGGCTTGGCTGCTGGCGCGCCGGGATCTGCTGCGCCATGGCGTGGTTGTCCTGGTGGGCCCCGGTCACAACGGTGGCGATGGTCTCGTGGTGGCTCGGGAGTTGCACCTGGCTGGCGTTGAGGTGTCGTTGTGGTGTCCCCTGCCGATTCGCAAGCCCCTCACCGCTGAACATCTGCGCCATGGCGAGTGGCTTGGTCTGCAGCGCCTGGCTGACGAGCCCGACCCCGGCGGAGCCGCACTGTGGCTGGATGCGGTGTTAGGGCTCGGCCAGAGTCGGCCGCTGCCTGAGTTCTTGGCGGATTTGTTCCGGCGTCGGCAGCAGCTGCAGCCTGGGGCGTTGATCAGCCTGGATCTGCCGTCAGGCCTTTGTTCCGACCAAGGAACCGTGTTGGGCGAGCAGGCAGCTTGTGCCTCGGTCACCCTCAGCGTTGGCTGGATCAAGCGCGGGTTGTGTCTGGACCCGGCCCGTCCCTGGGTGGGTGCGCTGGTGCGGATCGATCTGGGCTCGCCGCCTTTGGTGATGGGCAACGCCGCTGCGGTCTTGCCGCGCCGCCTGCCGGTGACAGAGGCCTGCTCGGCCCCGTTACCGCCGCTGCCGCCCACGGCGATGAAGTACGAACGCGGCCGCTGCCTGGTGGTGGCGGGCAGTGATCGTTATCCCGGCGCAGCACATCTGGCGCTGCGGGGGGCCATGGCCAGTGGCTGCGGCTGTGTTCAGGCCGTTGTGCCGCCCCGTCTGCAATCCGGTTTGTGGCAGGTGTTGCCGGAGGTGATGCAACTGGAGGACGGGGTGATTCCAGAGCGGCTGGATGCTGTTTTGGTCGGTCCCGGTCTGGGGGAGTCCAGCCATTGGTGGAACCATTGGTCGGAGCAGATGCTCAGCGTTGCTGGTTTGCTGGTGCTCGATGCCGATGGCATCAACGGTCTGGCGGCCAGTCCGGAGGGGTGGCGTTGGTTGTTGAAGCGGCGGGGGCCCACCTGGCTCACGCCCCATGCGGCCGAGTTTGCGCGGTTGTTTCCAGACTGTGGAGCAGATGACGCGCTGGAAAGGGCGATGTCAGCAGCCCGCTGCAGCGGTTGCTGCATTTTGCTGAAGGGGGCGCATTCGGTGCTGGCGGATCCATCGGGTGCAGCCGTGGTGCTGACCGGCACGTCCCCACGGGTGGCCCGCACCGGCCTGGGTGACGTGCTGGCCGGTTTTGCCACTGGTTGGGGCGCCCAGGCGGTGGCCGCACAGCAGCAGCCTGGGCTGGAAAGCTTCACTGCCGCTGCGGCTTTGCATGGTTTGGCGGCCGTTCGTGCTCGCTCCAGTGATGCTTCTGCGATTGCGGATTGTTTGAAAATCAATACAGCGCGGTGTCAGAAAAAGCAAACAACGATGTTCAACGAAGTCTGAACAAATGATTCGTTTTGATTGCCTCGACTGGCAGGTCCCACAAGAGCTTTTCTTGGCTTTTAAATCTTTCGTAAATCTGAAATGTTGCGGTTTGCTGTTCTGAATCTGAAGGGTTGCTGAAAACACTTCGACATTCTTTCTGTTCATAGGAAAGTCAACTCACTTCCGCAGCACCCAAGGTGTCCACAGCTTCCAAGCCGCTGGAGACGCAACGCCGGCGCAGCAGCGACCCCGTCAGTTGGTATCTCGCCACCATCGGCAGAATTCCACTCCTCACCCCAGCTGAAGAAATCGAGCTGGGCAATCAGGTGCAGGCCATGATGGCCCTCACCGAAGACGGTTCCCGTGAGTTCGAGGATGGAGAACTCACCACGGCACAGCGCCGTCTCCTGAGGATCGGTCGCCGCGCCAAAGAGCGGATGATGAAGGCCAACCTTCGTCTTGTGGTCAGCGTTGCCAAGAAATATCAAGGCAAAGGTCTGGAATTGCTCGACCTGATTCAGGAGGGCTCCCTCGGCCTTGAGCGTGCTGTCGAGAAGTTCGATCCCACCCGGGGGTACAAGTTCTCCACCTATGCCTTCTGGTGGATCCGCCAGAGCATGACCCGCGCCATTGCCTGCCAATCGCGCACGATCCGGCTTCCCGTTCATCTCAGTGAGCGGCTCACCACGATCCGCAAGGTCAGTCTTGATCTGGCTCACAAGCTCGGCGCCATGCCCAGCCGTGTGGAGATCGCCGAAGCCATGGACATCCCCTTGGATGAGCTGGATTCGCTGCTGCGCCAGGCTCTCACCACCAGCAGCCTGGATGCGCCCGTCAACGGTGAGGAGGGGCGCAGCTTCCTTGGGGATTTGATCGCCGACTCATCCCTCGATGAACCGCTCGAGATCGTGGAACAGCGGATTCATCACGAGCAGCTGGGCCGCTGGTTGAGTCACCTCAGCGAACAGGAGCAGCACGTGCTGCGCATGCGCTTCGGGCTTGAGGGCAACGAGCGCCACACGCTGGCTGAAATCGGACGCCTGATGGAGGTGTCCCGCGAGCGGGTGCGTCAGGTTGAACTCAAGGCGCTGCGCAAGCTGCGCAACCTGACCCGCCGTCTCCCTAGCGGCATCTGAGCCGCCTCGCGAGACGTTGGTTTCAACGGATCCCGTTCGGTTGAATCAGTCTTCCGCCCAGATGTAGCGCGTGAGTTCTGCGGGATCTGGCTCGGGTGCCGAGAGGGCGAAGTCAACGCAGTCCTGAACGATGCCGTCGATCTCCTTTTCGATGGCGCGAAGCTCTTCGCTGTTCACCAGACCCGCTTGGGTCAGGTCCCGCTCGAGGGCTTTGAGGGGATCACGCTTGGCCCAGAACTGCTTTTCTTCCTCCGCCCGCAGTTCGTCCGGGTCGGCCAGGGAATGACCCCGGAAGCGATAGGTGAGGCACTCCAGCAAGGTCGGACCTTCACCCGCCCTGGCCCGTTCCACGGCGCGTTGGGCCGCTGCCCGCACCGCCAGAACGTCCATGCCATCCACTTCTTCTCCGGCCATGCCGAAGGAGCTGGCCTTGCGCCAGATCTCCGGGTCACTGGTGGCCCGGTCGTGGGCCATGCCAATGGCCCATTTGTTGTTTTCGACCACGAAAATGATCGGCAGCTTCCACAGCTGCGCCATGTTCATGCACTCGAAGAACTGACCGTTGTTGCAGGTTCCATCGCCGAAGAACGCTGCTGTCACGGCGTTGCTGGAGGCATCACCGAGGGCGTCGCGCTTGTAGCGGCTGGTGAAGGCAGATCCAAGTGCCACGGGAATGCCCTCAGCGATGAAGGCAAACCCGCCCAGAAGGTGATGCTCCTTGGAGAACAGGTGCATTGAGCCGCCACGACCCTTGCTGCAACCGGTCTCCTTGCCGAAGAGTTCGCTCATCACTTCGCGGGCCGGCACGCCGGCACTCAAGGCATGCACGTGGTCGCGGTAGGTGCTGCAGAACCAGTCGTGCTGACGCTTCATCGCACCGATCACACCGGTGCTCACCGCTTCCTGACCGTTGTAGAGGTGCACGAAGCCAAACATCTTGCCCCGGTAGTACATCTCGGCGCATTTGTCCTCGAAGCGCCGGCCCAGGGTCATGTCCCGGTATAGCTCCAGACCGGTCTCCCGGTCCACGCTGGCCCGTTGTGCCGTCACCAATTTGGAGAGTCGTTCGGCATGGGGACCAGCAGTCGCAGTGCCAATCGGAGCGGAATCGACAGCGAGGTCCTGACCCATGTCCACCTAAGGGATTGCGATCAACTTTAAGGGCCAACCGACGAGCGATGGGCAAAACCCCTGACACTGACTAAGATCCGCGTCTCCTCGCAGCGGCGCTGTTGGATCTGCCCATCGATCATTTCCGACTTCTTGGCGTCAGTCCATCGGCAGCGCCAGAGGCGATTCTGCGCCGCTTGGAAACCCGCTGTGACAGTCCTCCGGATCAGGGCTTCACCCACGAGGTTCTGCTCCTAAGGGCCGATCTGCTGCGCCGCTCCGCTGATCTGCTGACCGATCCCGCCGACAGGGCCGAGTACGAAGCAGCCCTGTTGCGCCTCAGTGAATCCCATCCCAACGGCACGGTGGGCTTGGACCTTCCCACCAGCAGTGAGGTGGCGGGCCTGATGCTGCTTTGGGAGGCCAATGGAGCTCTCGAGGCCTTTCAGTTGGCGCGGCAGGGTCTCCAACCGCCTCAGGCCCCCGCCCTCGGCAGTGGCCGTGAAGCAGACCTGACGCTCCTGGCTGCCCTGGCCTGCCGCGATGCTGCCGTGGAGGAACAGGACCAACGGCGCTATGAGTCGGCGGCCCAACTTTTGATCGACGGCATTGAGCTGCAACAACGGATGGGCAAGCTCCCCGACCAGCAGCGCCAGTTGGAAGACGCCTTGCAAGGGCTGACTCCCTTTAGGATTTTGGATCTGCTCAGCCGTGATCTCGGCGATCAGGACTCCCATCAACGGGGGTTGACGCTGTTGGATGCGCTGGTTGTGGCCCGTGGTGGCCTGGAGGCCACCGATGCTGATGGTGATCAGCCCGGCAGCCTCAGCCAGGAGGATTTCGAATCGTTCTTCCATCAGATCCGCCGCTTCCTCACCGTTCAGGAGCAGATCGATCTGTTCAGCCGCTGGTTTGAGGGGGGCGCAGCCGATGCCGGTTTCCTCACGGTTCTGGCTCTCACTGCAGCAGGGTTCTCGCGGCGCAAGCCTGAGTTCCTCGAGCAGGCCCGCGACCGGCTGCAGACGCTTGCCAATGCCGACCTCGATCCCATGCCGCTGCTTGGCTGCCTGGATCTGCTGTTGGGCAACGTCAAGGATGCGGATCGGCATTTCGCCGTCCTGAGAGATCCGGATCTTCAGGCCTGGTTTTTGAATCACCCTGGTGATCGGTTGGCCGCCCAATGCGAATACTGCCGGGCCTGGCTTGAACGCGATGTGTTGCCGGGATATCGCGACGTCGATGCCTCCGGTGCTGATCTGGATGCCTGGTTCGCTGATCGTGACGTGCAGGGTTTTGTCGATCGTCTCGATCGCAAGGCGTCGCGCCAGATCGGTGCTGAAGAGATCAGCCTGGCCTGGGCAACGGCAGGCGATGCATCCCTTGCGGCCTCGAGCGGCGCAGCTGAATCAGACCAGGACGTTGACGCCGAAGACGCGGATGCCACGCCGTTCTGGCAGCAACGTTTCTGGCAGCAACGTTTTTGCCAGCAAAGTTGGTTCCGACCCGCTGCTGCCGCTGTTGCCCTGGTCGGGATCACCGTTGCGGGTTTCGGCCTGGTTCGACGCAGCTGGGATCCTGCGCCGCTGTTGCCGGAAACCGCTTCACTCTCCGCTGAGCAGCAGGCAGGCGACGAGGTTGACGAGACGCAGACGCTCGATGCTCCTTCGTCTCCGGTGAATGACGAGCTGGTGGATGACGAGCCCATCGCCAGCCTGAAGCCCGACCTTGAGCCTTCAGCGCCCACAGAACCACTGCTCAGTGAGGCCCCCACCCAAGCTGAGCTTCAGGCTTTGCTCCAGGGATGGCTTGATGCCAAGGCGTTGATGCTCTCCGGTGAGCCGGCTGATCTTTCCGTCGTGGCGAGGGAGCCCCTGGTGAAGCGCGTGGAGCTTGAGCGGGAAGCTGATCAGGCTGCAGGGCGATCCAAGTCGATTGATGCCTCCATCACCAGCATCGAGGTGGTCGACCGCAAGCCTCAGAGGATTGAACTGCTGGCCCAGGTGGCTTACAGCGATCGCCTTCAGGCTGCTGATGGAACCGTCATTGATGAGACGGCACCGACTGATTTCAGCGTGACCTACGTGCTCGGCAGAGATGGAACCCAATGGCGTTTGCACGACTACATCCCGGGTTCCTGAGTTGCTTGCCCGGGTTGCTTGACCGTCGCTTTTTACGATCACCACATTGATCCAGGGGCGTAACGCCGATGTTCGACGAGCTTTCAGCCCGTTTTGAGGATGCGGTCAAGGGGCTGCGTGGCCAAGACTGCATCAGCGAAACCAACGTTGATGGAGCCCTGAAGGACGTCCGTCGGGCCTTGCTGGAAGCTGACGTCAGCCTGCCGGTGGTGAAGGAGTTCGTGGCTGAGGTCCGCGACAAAGCCGTTGGTGCGGAGGTGGTGCGCGGGGTCAGCCCGGATCAGAAGTTCATCCAGGTGGTCCATGAACAGCTCGTGGAGGTCATGGGGGGCGATAACGCTCCTCTGGCCAAGGCGGCTGAAGCTCCCACCGTCGTGTTGATGGCCGGTCTTCAGGGTGCCGGTAAAACCACCGCAACGGCCAAGTTGGGCCTCCACCTCAAGGATCAGGGTCGACGAGCCCTGATGGTCGGCGCCGACGTTTACCGACCAGCCGCCATCGAGCAGTTGAAAACGCTCGGTGCTCAGATCGATGTAGAGTTGTTCAGCCTCGGTGCTGAGTTCAAACCGGAAGACATTGCAGCTGCTGGTCTGGCCAAGGCGAAAGAGGAAGGCTTCGACACGCTCCTGGTCGACACCGCCGGTCGCCTCCAGATCGACACCGAGATGATGGAGGAGATGGTGAGGATCCGCACCGCTGTGCAGCCCGATGAGGTGCTGCTGGTGGTGGATTCGATGATCGGTCAGGAAGCGGCCGAACTCACCCGCGCCTTCCACGACCAGGTGGGCATCACCGGAGCGGTGCTCACCAAGCTTGATGGTGATTCCCGCGGTGGTGCCGCCCTTTCGATCCGCAAGGTGAGCGGTCAGCCGATCAAGTTCATCGGCACCGGAGAGAAGGTGGAGGCCCTGCAGCCGTTCCATCCCGAACGGATGGCCAGCCGCATCCTCGGCATGGGTGATGTGCTGACGCTGGTGGAGAAGGCCCAGAAGGAGGTCGAACTCGCCGACGTCGAAAAGATGCAGAAGAAGCTGCAGGAGGCGACGTTTGATTTCTCGGACTTCGTGAAGCAGATGCGCTTGATCAAGCGCATGGGCTCGCTGGGGGGTCTGATGAAAATGATCCCGGGCATGAACAAGATCGATGACGGCATGCTCAAGCAGGGGGAGCAGCAGCTCAAGCGCATCGAGGCCATGATCGGCTCGATGACCCAGCAGGAGCGGGAAAATCCCGACCTCCTGGCGAGTCAACCCTCAAGGCGTCGCCGGATTGCCAGCGGCAGCGGCCATCAGGCCGCAGATGTGGACAAGGTGCTGGCCGACTTCCAGAAAATGCGCGGTTTCATGCAGCAGATGAGCCAGGGCAACATGCCCGGCATGGGCGGAATGCCCGGGATGGGCGGAATGCCTGGGATGCCCGGAATGGGTGGCATGCCTGGCATGGGCGGAATGCCAGGAATGCCTGGAATGGGTGGCATGCCCGGAGGTGGAGGTCGTCCCGGTCGCGGTGGACCACCGAAGCGGCAGCGACCCGCCAAGAAGAAGAAGGGCTTCGGGGATCTGTGAGGGCGGAACGGTATGGTGGTTGTTTGGCGGGCCTTCGGGCGTCGCCGGACCACCTCTTTTCCTTCATTCCAGGGCCACGATGATCAAGCTCCGCCTGAAGCGGTTTGGCAAGAAGCGGGAAGCGAGCTTCCGCCTCGTGGCCTGCAACAGCACCTCACGTCGGGACGGTCGTCCCCTTCAGGAGCTGGGCTTCTACAACCCGCGGACGAAGGAAACGCGCCTCGACACCGAGGCCATCCGTGAGCGTCTGGGTCAGGGTGCCCAACCCACCGATGTGGTTCGCACGCTGCTCGAGCGCGGCGGTCTTCTGGAAAAGACCGTGCGTCCTGCAGAGACCGTGGGCAAGGCCAAGCAAGCGGCCAAGCGTGAAGCTGATGCCAAGCAAGCCGCCAAGGAGGCTGCTGAGGCCAAGGCTGCAGCTGCTGAGGAGAAGGCTGCAGAAGCTGAAGCTTCCGATTCCTCAGAATCCGACTCCACCGAGGGCTGATCATTCCGGTGTCTGACGACGGCGAACGCGGCCGTTTCGTTTTCGACCTGCCTGATCCCGATGCTGCACTGGCCCTCGCCGGTGAAGCCGAAACAACCCTGCATCGCCTGGAAGCTCTGACAGGAGCCTCCATGGTGTTGCGGGGTCTTCAACTGGTGATCACCGGGCGGCCAACCCAGATTGAGAGGGCTGCTGCGGTTGTCGAATTGGTGCGCCCGATCTGGCAGGACGGCCAGTCGGTGTCACCGGTGGACCTCCAGTCGGCGCTGGGAGCACTCAACACCGGCCGTGGCGATGACCATGCCGCCATGGGCGAGCAGGTGTTGGCGAAAAGCCAGAAGGGCAACCTGCTGCGCCCGCGCACCCTGCGCCAGAAGAAATACGTGGACGCCATGGAGCGCCACGACCTCACCTTTGCCCTCGGTCCTGCCGGCACCGGCAAAACCTTTCTCGCCACCGTTCTCGCAGTTCGGATGCTCACCGAACGCAAGGTGGAGCGTTTGATTCTCACCCGGCCGGCTGTTGAAGCCGGGGAGCGCCTGGGCTTCCTGCCGGGCGACCTGCAGCAGAAGGTGGACCCCTATCTGCGTCCGCTCTACGACGCTTTGCATTCCCTGCTCGGCGCGGAGAAAACCACTGTGCTGTTGGAGAAGGGCGTGATCGAGGTCGCTCCCCTGGCCTACATGCGAGGCCGCACCCTGAGCGATGCCTTTGTGATCCTGGATGAGGCGCAGAACACCACGCCGGCTCAGATGCGCATGGTGCTCACCCGCCTGGGGGAGCGTTCGCGAATGGTCGTGACCGGAGACATCACCCAGGTGGATCTTCCGTCCACCGTGCAGAGCGGTTTGGTGGAGGCGTCCGAGGTGTTGGAGGGCGTTGAAGGGGTTGCGGTCTGCCGCCTCACCGCTGCGGATGTTGTGCGCCACCCCCTCGTGCAGCGGGTGGTGGAGGCCTATGCCCGCCGGGACGAACGCAAAACGCCCAAAGTTCAGCGTCGATAGGGAGATCCACACCCCAATCCCTTGTCACCGCTGGCAGGATGTGATGAGTCTTTGGTGACCTGGTCGACATGCCAGCAAGCAGCAATTTCCAGGAGGCGATCCGCGAGGCGCAATCGAGCGCCCTCGTCGGCCCCAACGTCGTCAATAAAGCGCTGCCCTACGTCGGCGGCGGCATGGTGCTCACTTCAATCGGTGTGATTGGTGGTCTCTCGATGATGGCCACACCGCTGTTCATGCCCCTGTTTTGGGTGGCTGTGATCGGCAACCTGGTGCTGTTCTTCGTGGCGCAGAACGTCGCCTTGAAGGGCAATAACGCCACAGCCTTGCCGCTGCTGTCGGTCTACAGCCTGATCACCGGTTTCACCCTGAGTGGTCTCGTGGCTTTGGCGGGAGCCGTTGCGGGTGTGGGTGCAGTCGGTACCGCCGCACTGGCCACCGGAATCACCTTCGTGATTGCCTCGATCGTTGGCCGTCGCATGAGCGATTCCGTTGGCCAGGCGCTCTCCGGAGTGGTGGGTCTTGGATTGATCGGCCTGATTCTGGCGATGGTCGTCCAGTTCATCGGCGGCATCTTTGCCCCTGCCATGTTCCATGGCACCAGCTTTGAGCTGATGATCGCCGGATTCGGCACCGTTCTCTTCGTGGGCGCCGCCTTCGTCGACTTTTATACGATGCCCCGCTCCTACCGGGATGACCAATACCTGGCAGGTGCCCTGAGTATGTACCTCACCTACATCAACCTGTTCATCTTCATCCTGCGCCTGATCATCGTGCTCAACGGTGGTGGTCGTCGCGACTGACCGTTACGGCTGATCCTCGCGACTGACGATGCCAACGCAACGAATCCACCTTCGCCCCGGCCTGTCCGGGGCTTTTTTTGTGGCTCAGCCCTCAGCCACGGCATAGACGCTGTCTCCGATGGCTTGTTTCTGCTCGGCGTCGTACCCCCACTTCTCCAGGAAGGCAACGTCCTCACCGCGGTTGTCGAGGGCTGCGGCCAGCAGTTGCTCCAGGCGCTCCTTCACCTCTGCTGGTTCCAGCAGCCTGAGCAGTTCAATGCAACGGCTGCTGACCCGCTCCGAGCCGGCCTGCTGGGCCTCATCTCCCGCGCGCCGGTGATGCACGGCCATGGCGGTGCTCATGGCCAGATTGCGAACGCTCAGATCCACAACGCCAGCACCGGCGCCCCGCAGTTGCCCCACGACGGCATCGGGCAGACGATCCATCAGCACGCTCTCGCCCGCCAGGCTCACCACGAAAAATCCCCGGGCACCATCACGGCTGGCCACCATTTCACCGATGCGGTCGGCCAGCACCTCATCGCTGATCTCCTCGTTGTCCCACTGCTGCAGCCAGGCCGCTGTGATCTCCATGGCCTGCTGGAAGGTGGGCTGCTGATCCGCCATGGACCTTTTCAATTCCTGCCCTAAGGCTATGGGTCGATTCAACGGGTCGATCCAATGGCGGCGCAGACTTAGAGGATGCAAGCAACTCCCCTGCTAGAGGATTACCGCTCTGGCTTCATCGCACTGATCGGTCGCCCGAACGTGGGCAAATCCACGCTGGTGAATCAGCTGGTGGGGGAGAAGGTGGCCATCACATCGCCCGTGGCCCAGACCACCCGCAACCGCCTGCGGGCCATCCTCACCACGGAGGTGGCCCAGATGGTTCTGGTGGACACGCCTGGCATCCACAAACCCCACCACTTGCTAGGGGAACGGCTGGTGAAGAGTGCCCGCAGCGCCATCGGTGAAGTGGACCTGGTGGTGTTGCTGTTGGAGGGCTGCGAGCGCCCTGGGCGCGGTGATGCCTTCATCGTGAATCTGCTGCAGCAGCAGTCCCTGCCGGTGCTGGTGGCCCTGAACAAGTGGGACAAGCTGGCGGAGGAGCTCCGCTCCGAAGCGGAAGAGGCCTATGCCGCCCTGCTGCAGGAGACGAATTGGCCGGTGCACCGCTGCAGCGCCCTGTCAGGCGATGGCTGCGCAGAGCTCACAGCAGCGATGGCGGCTCAGTTGCCCTTGGGGCCACAGCTGTATCCGCCCGAGATGGTGAGTGATCAACCGGAGCGGGTGCTGCTGGGGGAACTCATTCGCGAGCAGGTGCTTCTGCACACGCGGGAGGAGGTGCCCCACAGCGTTGCCGTCACAATTGATCGCGTTGAGGAGTTGCCGGCCAAGGGCAAGGGTGCGGGACGCACGGCCGTCTTGGCCACGGTTCTGGTGGAACGGAAGAGTCAAAAGGGGATCCTGATCGGCAAAGGCGGAGCGATGCTCAAGACGATCGGCCAGGGGGCGCGGCTGCAGATGCAGGTGCTGATTGATGGGCCGGTGTATCTGGAGCTGTTCGTCAAGGTGGTGCCTGATTGGCGCAGCAAACCGGCCCGATTGGCGGAGCTGGGTTACACAGGGGATCAATAACAAGAAGCGCCTGCCCCACGGCTGAGAGGATGGGTGCATGAGTGAACAAGCCTTTCCCCCGGAAGACCCTGGCTCCTTTCTGAGCCTCTGCGACGGGGAGTGGATGAGCCTGCGCAGTTGCTTTGAGCTGGCTGCCGGTGGTGATGACGAGTGGCACAGCAGTGAACGGGGTGAACTCACCGTTCGCTGCGTGAGCGAGCAGGGGGCTCTCGGCCAACTGCAGGTGCAGGCCCCTGGTGGAACCAGCAGCACCCTCACCTTCGCCGCTGATGGACAGCTGATCCTCGATGGTGATTCCCCAGGCAACTGGAGGTTCTGGCCTGACGGCAGCATGGAGCTGAACCTCAACCGGGCTGACGGCGTGCAGGTTCAGGAGCGGATCTGGTTCACGCGGGCGAATCTGCGCCTGCGCAGCACCACGGCGGTGGATGCTCAGGGAACACCGGTGCAGGGCAGTTTCTGCACGGACATCCGCAGGGTGTCCAAACCCGCGGCCTGAGGCGGCATGGCCCCCTACCGCCTTGATGTGGTGAGCCTGGCGCCGCAGGCGTTTGCTCCTCTGCTGGAGCTGGGGGTGATCGGTCGTGCCTTCAACGCGGGCATTGCCGAGTTGCATCTGCACAACCCCAGGGACTTCGCCACGGATCGCCATCGCAAGGTGGACGACGAGCCTTACGGGGGCGGTGCCGGCATGGTGCTCAAGCCCGAGCCGGTGTTCGCCGCGATGGAGGCGATTCCCCGCAGTCCCCGCAGCCGGGTGCTGTTGATGTCACCGCAGGGGCGTCCCCTGCAGCAGGCGGATCTGCAGCGTTGGTCCAGTGACCACGATCAACTGGTTTTCCTCTGCGGTCACTACGAGGGCTTCGACGAGCGGATTCGCGGCCTGGCCGATGAGGAGGTGTCGATGGGTGATTTCGTCCTCACCGGTGGTGAGCTGCCGGCGATGACGGTGATCAACGGTGTTGTGCGCCTGCTGCCCGGCACGGTGGGGACCGCCGATTCCCTGGTGGAGGAAAGCCACAGTGCACTCCTCCTGGAACACCCGCATTACACCCGCCCCGCCGACTTCCGCGGCATGACCGTTCCGGATGTGCTGCGCAGTGGCGACCACGGTGCCATCGCCCGATGGCGCCAGGAGCAGCGGGAGCAGCGCACCCGCGAGCGGCGGCCCGATCTGTTTGCCCGCTGGCAGACCGCGACAATGGATGCCCCTTCAGATCCCGGCATGGAGCTGCGCATCGGCAACGGATACGACATCCATCGGCTGGTGCCCGGACGGGCCCTCATCCTCGGGGGTGTGACCCTGGACCATCCCGATGGTCTTGGCCTAGATGGCCACAGCGATGCCGATGTGCTTGTGCATGCGGTGATGGATGCGCTGCTCGGGGCCCTCGCCCTCGGTGACATCGGCAAGTATTTCCCCCCCACCGATCCCCAATGGCAAGGGGCCGACAGCTTGAAGCTGCTGGATCAGGTGGTGACGCTGGTGAAGGAGCGCGGCTGGTCGGTGGTGAACATCGATGCGGTGGTGATCGCTGAGCGCCCCAAGCTCAAGCCGCACATCACCGAGATGAGCAGCCGAATGGCGTCTGCGATCGGCATCGCCCCCGATGCCGTGGGTGTAAAGGCCACCACCAATGAAGGCATGGGTCCGGAGGGACGGGAAGAGGGCATTAGTTGCCAGGCTGTGGCCCTGTTGCAGCGGAGCTGAACCGTGCATCGCCTCCGGTCTGTTCTGCCTAGGGTCATCGCACCTTGTTTGGCGCTGGTTCTCTTGTTGGGCGGGCTTTCGGAGACAGAGGTGCGGGCAGAGTGCGACCCGACACGTGGTGACGTGGTGGCTGTGGTGGAGCACCTGAGGCTGCAGGTCCCCCGGGAGAGCCGTGAGCAGTGGATGGCGGCGGAACGCGGCAGCTGGGAGCCTTGGCTGAAGCAACAGCCGGGTTTTCTGGGCCGTGATCTGTTCTGGGATCCGGCCACTGAAGAGGGAACGTTGCTGATTCGTTGGAGCAGTCGTAAGGCATGGAAATCGATCTCCATGGCCGAGGTGGAGACTGTTCAGGAGCGCTTTGAGACCTTGGCCCGCGAGCAAACAGGACAGCGCCAGGGCAACCCATTCCCGCTGGTGTTTGAAGGGGAACTGTTGCCGCAGTGACCACCCCGGATGCTCGCCTCGATCTGCGGCGCCGTCAGCGCTTGGGCATGGTCGAGGCCGTGTGGGGGGAACACAAGACAGCCGATCAGATCATCGCCATCCTTGAAAGCTTTGCCGCTGCAGGAGAACTGGGTCTGGTGACCCGGGTGGATCCCGAAAAGGCGGCACGGGTGTGTGAGGCGTTACCAGCGGTGGAGCTGCATGCCGACGCTCGCTGCCTCACCCTGGGTGCATTGCCTCCTGTGCCTGCGTCACCGGCTGCGGTGGCGGTGCTCAGCGGAGGCAGCAGTGATCGCACGGTGGTGGCGGAGGTCAGCTTGGCCCTGCGTTGCCACGGCATCGGCGTGGATTCTGTGATGGATGTGGGGGTGGCTGGATTGCACCGCTTGTTGGATCAACTGCCCCGTCTGGCCACGGCGCGGATCCTGATCGCCTGCGCGGGAATGGAGGGTGCGTTGCCGACGGTGCTGGCTGGTCTGGTGCCGCAGCCGGTGATCGGCGTCCCGGTTTCGGTTGGCTATGGAATCAGTGCAGGGGGACGAACCGCTTTGGAAGGCATGCTCGCCAGCTGTGCCCCAGGCTTGACGGTGGTGAATATCGACAACGGCTACGGCGCAGCCATGGCTGCATTGCGGATGCTCCGCGGCTGTGCCCCGGACACTTCAAGCTGAGGCTTCAAGCCGCAGCGGAAGGATCGATCTGGCCGAGACGCTGCAGCTCAGCACTGTTGTGATCGCACTCCACCTGCTGAAGCGCATGCACAAGAGCATCCAGATCAGCCCGAGCCAGCTCACCGTCCTGTTGCCATTGCATGGAGCGGGGGTCGGGAGCCAACGCTGTAGGTGCGCAATCTGATAAGGCCAAGTTAGGCCTGATTGCTGGGGAGAAATACTCAGAAAACCTGTAGATGAGCCACGAATGGCTCTGGCATCTCAGAGGTGTTGGAGGTTGGGGTAAGCCGTCACCAGGTCGTTGGCGCTCAGCACATCTCCGCGACCTTCCGGTTGCCAGATCACTTCGAGGGCCATGAGTTCACTGGAGGCTGTGGAACCAAGAATGCGCAGGGTCTGGCGCAGATCTTCTCCGGTGTCGACTCCGGCGAGCTTGGCCGATGCCGTGGAGGCCACCAGCAAGGTCACAACGATGAATTCGTTGGTGGCATCAGCGTCTCCAGTGCTGTTGCTCGTGTCCGTGGTCCGCTGTCCGCCGACGTTGCTGGTGAGCTCAGCGTCCAGCTTGCTGCGCTCGTTCATCGAGAGGCGATTGAACGTCGATTCAGCCGAACTGAAGGGAACACTGCCGCTCTCGGCATTGGCGTAAACCCAGAGGTCCGGTTGGCGCAGCAGGGCCAGGGTTGTCTCCTGCAGCAGTCTTTGCAGACCGGCGGAACTGCTGGTGTCTGAAGAGGCGGCCAAGGAGCGCAGATCGTCCTGCAGGGATTTGGCACTGGCCAGCAGGCCCACCTGCACCTGAATCATGTTCACGTTGCGCGGCATGGCCGGCGCTGCAGCAGCACCACCGATCGAGGGGGCATTGCCAACGCCACGAATGGCGTTCACCAGCACGCCTGCGACCGCCATCAGGATCAGCAGACCAAACAGCCCGCCCCCACCGAAGCCGAAGATGGGGATGAGGAAGGGAAAGCCCATCCCGCCGCCGCGGTAGCCACCGCCGTAGCTGCCACCCCGGTAACTCCCACCGGATCGCGGCATCGAAGGAGCGCGGAAACTGCCCCCTCCCATGCGCCCACCGCGGGCGGCATCAGCCGGCTGTGCCTGGAACAGGCAGAGCCCCACAATCACCAGCGGCAACAGGAGCGATGCGAGCAGTCGTCGGGATCGTGTCAACAGTCGGGGAGTGGCCACAGCAGCGCCCACAGCATTGTCCTGGCGACTCTAGGAACCACCACCAACGATGGTGACGATCTCAAGGGTGTCGTCATCCTTCACCACGATGCTGTCCCAGCGGCTGCGGGGTGCGATCACACCGTTGTGCTCGGCCACCACCAGCTGGGGGTTGTTGGCCAGCAAGGCAACAACCGCCGCCAGGCTGGCGGGATCCGGTGCTGGATCCAGCACGCGGGTTTCACCGTTGACCATCAGGGTGAGAGGCATGGCTCAGAACGTGGCGTGGTCCAGCTGCTGGAGCAGTTGCCGCGAGGCCAGACCGCTGTCATCTGCGTGCATGATCGCGCCGATCACTGCCGCGCGCTGGCCACCTGCCGTGAGCAGTGCGGGCAGGTTGGCCGAGGTGATTCCTCCGATGGCGAAGACGGGGCGTTGGCTGATCGCAGTGGCCTGCGCCAGGAGCTCCATACCAACAGGCTTCCGCTCGGGTTTGACGGCCGTGCAATGGATCGGGCCAAATCCGAGATAGTCGATTGGCTCCTGCTGAGCCTGATGAACCTGATCGATGCTGTGGGTGCTGCGGCCCAGCAGACGACCAACGCCCAACAGATCGCGGGCCACCTCGCTGGGCATGTCGTCCTGGCCCAGGTGCACCCCATCCGCATCCACCGCCAGGGCCAGGTCCACACGGTCATTGATGAACAACAGCGCCCCGAAGCGGTTGCAGAGCTGCCTGAGCTGCTGAGCTTCCCGCAGGCGTTCGCGGTCGTTCCCCGCTTTGCAGCGGTACTGCACCATCCCAACGCCGTTCCGCAGGGCGGCCTCCACCCGATCGGTCAGGTCATCGCAGGGGGTCGTGATCAGGCAGAGGCGAGCGTCCTTGAGTTTGTTGCGTCGCCGTGCTCCCAGGGTGGCGTTGAGGCAGGTCACCTCCAGGTCGTAAAGCCCGTAGCGGATCGCTGCGGCTTCAGCAGCCAGCGCAGGATCGATGGTGCGGCCGTACTCCTCCAGCACCCGCAACGCCTCCTGCACCCGGGCGCAGTTGGCCGCCACCACGTGGTCGGGGCTGTGGCGATCGAGTTGGGCCGGATGCTCCAGTCCGGCGCCGGTGTCGGTGCTGGTGGAGCGGGCCTGCTTGTAGCTGTCGTGATGCAGTCGCCCCAGCCGTTGACGCCAGTCCTTGAGGCGCACCACCAGATCCTGTTGCTCCAGCCCGAAGCGGCACCAGTCCTCAACCACCCTCAGGCCTTCCCGGGCACGGTCGAGGTTGGCGTCGATCAGGCGTGCCACCCGTGGATCCAGGGATGTCTCGCTTGGGGTTGGATTCATGGCACCCTGTGGGCAACGGTTTCGGCGTCGGTCATGGAGAACGGTGGTTCTGAGAGCACCATGCACGTTCTGGTCTGGGGAATCGTCCTTCTCGGCGGCATCGGCGTGTTCATCGTCTGGGGTCTGGTGAATGCCTATCCGACCGTGGCCTGAGAGCCGGTCTGAAGAATCTCGCGGGCCTGGGCTGCGTCGCGGCCTATCTGGCTGCTGAGCTCTTCGAGGCCGCTGAATTTGGTCTGGCCGCGCAAGCGCTGCACCGGCTCGACGCCCAGCTCCCGGCCTTCCAGTTCCAGGCTCTGATCAAGCAGGTGCACCTCCACGGCTGAAGGGGACGTGGGGTCGATCGTGGGTTGGGGCCCGAGGTTCATCACGGCTGGCAGCCGATCGCCATCCCCATCCAGTTGGGCCCAGGCGGCGTAGACGCCAAGCCCTGGCAAGGCCTTACGGCCATCCACCTGGAGATTGGCGGTGGGCCAGCCCAGTTCACGCCCCAGGCCTCGGCCCCGCACCACCCGTCCCTGAAAGCGGTAGGCCCGGCCCAGCAAGGCTTTGGCGGTAGTGAGGTCAGCCTGGTCGAGGGCCGCGCGGATGCGGCTGCTGCTCATCCGGCCCTCTTGGTCTTCAACGATCGGCACCACCTTCACCTCAACGCCGCTGCGAGCCGCCAGCCGTTCCAGCATCTCGGCGTCACCGCGCCGCTGATGACCGAAGCGGAAGTTGGTGCCCACGGCAATGCGCCGGGCCTGAAGTGTGTTCAGCAGCACGCTGGTGACGAAGTCCTCCGCACTCAGTTGAGCCAGCTCGCGGGTGAAGGGCACCAGCACGAGCTGCTGGATCCCCAGGGGTTCGAGCAGAGCGAGTTTTTCGCTGGGTAGATCCAGCCTCAGGCGTGCCTCCCCGAACAGCACTTCACGGGGATGCGGCCAGAAGCTCACCACCGAGGCAACGGCATCGTCCGGGCTGTCCTGGATGGCCTCGGCGATCACGTGGCGATGGCCGGCATGCAGGCCATCGAAACTCCCCAGCGCCAGGGCAGTGGGCCGACGGGCTTCCTCTGGAGAGCAGAGCGGAATCAAAGAGGTGCAGGAGGGGCGCTTTGGTGGCAAGTTTGAACGACCGAGCACCAGGGCATGCCAGACCGCCTCGATTTCCAGAAGTTGTCGTTCGGCGTGCGTCGGATGGGATGGATCCGGTTCTGGATCCAGGTGGTTCTCGGCATTGTTGTGGTGGGCGTTCTGCTGTTCAACAACATCGGCGGCAGCCTGGCCCGTAATTCCGAACGTGCCGTGGGTCTGGGGCCTGGCCTTTCGCTCACATCCCTGGCCTTCCTCGTGCTGCTGTTCAGCCTCTGGCAGGGCTGGCTGATCGTTCGGACCGGTCGGGCCATCGACAGCGCGGCCCGTCCCAGTCGGGGCGAGGTGGCGCGGCTGATCAAACGGGGGCTGTTGGCGGATCTTCTGGGTCTCACCTTCGCCACCATCGGCTATCAGGCCCTCGCCGGCAGCCTATTCGTGCAGGCCTCAATGCAGACTCCCGGCATTGCCATCGGCGGCCGCGGCATGGCCGACAACCTGGCAATCACCTCTCTGGAAATGCTGTCTGTGCTCAGCAACACCCAGGTGCTGTTCGCCCACATGATCGGGGTGTTGTTCTCCCTCTGGTTGTTGCAGCGGGTTTACCGCACCAGTTGATCCTTGAGCTTGAGCTGTGGCAGTCCGCTGAGGGGGCCCCGCCAGAACAGGTCGGGCTGGATCGGTGTGAGTGAGGGGGAATTGGCATGGATCTGGGCCACATCACTGGGCCAGTCCCGGGGGCCTTCACCGGCTGATTCCAGATCCTGAACGGCTTCTCCGGCCAGCCAGTAGTAGGCGCGGCCACGGGGGTCTTCCCGACGGCTGAATTGCTCGTCGTAGCGCCGGATCGAGAGACGGGTCCAGCGCAGGGCTCCCATCTCCTCCCGGGCACAGGGGGGGATGTTGAGGTTGAGCAGCAGGTTGTCGGGCCACTGGTCGGCGATGGCCTGTTCACTCACCTCAAGGGCAAGGTCGGCGGCCGCCTGGAACTGACGCCACTGGAAGCAGGCGCTGCTCACCGCCAGGGAACGAATGCCCTCAAGGGTGCCTTCCATGGCTGCGGCAACGGTGCCGGAGCAGAACACATCTGTTCCCAGGTTGGGGCCGTGATTGATGCCGGAGAGCACCAGGTCTGGCTTCTCTTTCACCAGTTCGAACAGGGCCAGCTTCATGCAGTCGGCGGGGGTGCCACTGCAGGCCCAGGCGGTGACCCCTGGGGCGAACAGTTCATCGGCCCGCTCGGCGCGGATGGGGGTCTGCAGGGTGAGGCCATGGCCTGTTGCCGACCGTTCCTGATCCGGGCAGACCACCGTCACCTGATGGCCGCGGGCTGCCGCTGCGGCGGCCAGGGTTCGGATGCCGTCGGCGAAGACCCCATCGTCATTGCTGATCAGGATCCGCAGCGGGGCCATGGGGTCATACGCACTGAGGTGAACCTAAGCGGCACGGCTGCTTACAGTCGGTAGGTATCTGTTCCATCCCTGTGAGCGCACCGGTCACCCTGCAGCAGCTCACCGATCAACTCGATGCCCTCGAGCAGCAGGCCGCGGCGGAGATCGCGGAGGCGTCCGATGCCGCTGCGCTGGAGCAACTGCGGGTCGGGCTGCTGGGCAAGAAGGGCCGCATCTCCGGTGTGCTCGGGGCGATGGGCAAGTTGCCCGGTCAGGAGCGTCCCCTGGTGGGTCAGCGCGCCAACGTGCTGAAAACGCAGGTGCAGTCGCTGTTGGGAGAGCGGCTGCAGGCCGTGAAGCAGGCGGCCATGGCGGAGCGCATCGCCAGGGAAAGCCTCGATGTCACCGCCCCGGCTTCCGGGGTGCCGATGGGGCATCGCCATCCCCTGATCACCACCACTGAGGAGATCGTTGATCTGTTCCTGGGCCTCGGCTACAGCGTGGCCGAGGGGCCTGAGGTGGAGCGGGACCACTACAACTTCACTGCGCTGAACATCCCCGAGGACCATCCAGCCCGGGACATGCAGGACACCTTTTATCTCGGTGGTGACCTGCTGATGCGGACCCACACCTCCCCGGTGCAGATCCGTCACCTCGAAGAGAACCCGCCGCCGGTGCGGATCGTGGCTCCCGGACGGGTATATCGCCGTGATGCCGTTGATGCCACCCACTCGCCGGTGTTCCACCAGGTGGAGGTGCTGGCCATTGATGAAGGGCTCGATTTCAGCCACCTGCGGGGCACGGTGATGGCCTTCCTCAAGGCTTTCTTCGGTGACCTGCCGGTGCGTTTCCGGGCCAGTTATTTCCCCTTCACCGAGCCCTCCGCTGAGGTGGATGTGCAGTGGCGCGGCCGCTGGCTTGAGGTGATGGGCTGTGGCATGGTCGATCCCGCCGTGCTGGAAGGGCTGGGTCTCGATCCGGAGCGCTACAGCGGTTTCGCCGCGGGCCTGGGGGTGGAGCGCTTTTGCATGGTGCGCCATGGCATCGACGACATCCGCCGGCTGTACACCAGCGATCTGCGTTTCCTTGAGCAGTTCTGATCGGGAACCTTCATTACTTCGTTACTGAGCGTCGTTCAGTTCTCGCGCGTCCCATAGGCTGAGGCTGACCTCTACCCGTCGTGGATCAGTGCCCCGGATCGGACTGATCGTCAATGACGGCAAGCCGCTGGCGGTGCAGACGGCGGACACGATTCAGCAGCGCCTGGAGGCTGCCGGCCATGCCGTGGAGCGGGCCAGCAGTTCCGGGGGCATGGTGGGCTTTGCCAACCCCGATCAGCACCTGCGGCTGCGCGGCTACAGCGCCTGTGTGCCCAAGGGCTTCGATCAATCGATGGTGTTGGCCATCGTGCTGGGGGGTGACGGCACGGTGCTTTCCGCCGCGCGGCAGACCGCCCCTGTGGGGATTCCGATTCTCACGATCAACACCGGCCACCTGGGATTCCTGGCCGAGGCCTATCTCGATGATCTGGATCGCGCCCTCGATGTGGTGCTCACCCAGCAATGGACGATCGAGGAACGCAGCAACCTTGTGGTGAGCGTGATGCGGGGCGATCAGCGACGCTGGGAGGCGCTGTCCCTCAACGAGATGGCCCTGCACCGTGAGCCGCTCACGAGCATGTGCCACTTCGAGATCGCCATCGGCCGCCACGCCCCTGTGGACATCGCCGCCGATGGTGTGATCCTCTCCACGCCGACGGGATCAACGGCCTACGCCCTCAGCTCCGGTGGGCCGGTGATCACGCCGGATTGTCCGGTGCTGCAACTCACCCCGATCGCGCCCCATTCCCTGGCCTCCCGCGCCCTGGTGTTCAGCGACCGTGAACCCGTCACGATTTTTCCAGCCACGCCGGAGCGGCTGATGATGGTGGTGGACGGCAGTGCCGGTTGCTACGTCTGGCCGGAAGATCGGGTGCTGATCCGTCGCAGCGATCACCCCGTGCGCTTTGTGCGCCTCGCCGACCATGAGTTCTTCCAGGTGCTGCGCAACAAACTGGGTTGGGGCCTGCCCCACATTGCCAAGCCCGAGCGGGAATGAACGCTGATCTCCTGTTGCTGTTGGCAGGCCCTTCGGCGGTGTCGCTGGCGCCCCGTCTCGCTGCATCGGGCTACGCCACCCTCGATTGGCTCAGTGCCGGGCCCTCGGCCCATGCCCCTGAACCGGGTGAATCTCCAGTAGCCGCTGTGCTGGCGGCCGATCAGGCCGCATTGATTCAAGACCTGCGCAGCCGTTTCGGGGCCATGCCGATCCTGTTGGATCTGGAACGCGACAGCGTTGAGGCTCGCGCCGCCTGCCTGGGAAGCGGTGCCGATGATTTCTGGCTCTCGGAGATCGGGCCCAGCGATCTGTTGTTGCGTCTGCGCCTGCACCGCACGATTCAACAGCGCTCGGGGCAGCGACCGGCGCTGCTTGAGCTGGAAGATCTCAGTGTCGATCCCGCCAACCGAACAGTGCGGCGGGGAGACCGTGTCGTGGCGTTGACGGCCAGGGAATTCATGCTGTTGCAGGTGCTCTTGCGGCGGCGCGGCCAGGTGTTGAGCCGCGAGCTGCTGCTTCAGGAGGTGTGGCAGGGGGAGCGTTCCAGCAGCAATGTTGTGGAGGTGTACGTGCGATATCTCCGCCAGAAGCTGGAGGCCGGTGGAGAACGCCGTTTGCTGCACACCGTGCGCGGCCGGGGCTATCGCCTCGGGCAGGTGTTGCCGGAGGCTTGAGCGGCCATGGATGCTCTGCCCCCTGAGTCACCGCCGCAATGGCTGCCGGTTGAGGCCCGCTGGTGCGTGGCCCAGCAGCGTTGCATTGATCTCGAGGTGGCCCGCAGTCTGGAGCAGCAGCGGCTGGGCTTGATGCAGAGGCCGGCTCTGCCGCCCTTGCGCGGGATGTGGTTTCCCTTTGCCACCCCCCAGCCGCAGCGCTTCTGGATGTTCAACACCCTCGCGCCTCTGGACATGATCTTTGTGCGCGATGGGCGGGTGCTCGATCTGGTGCCTGCCGTTCCCAACTGTGCTGCTCTGCCCTGTCGCTCCTACGCCGCCGATGCCGATGGCAATGGACGGGCTGATTTCGTTGATGCGGTGATTGAGATCGGTGCCGGTGAGGCGCAGCGGCTTGGCATTGGCATCGGCGATCCGGTTCGGATCACCCCGCTCAAGTCTTCCCCGTGAAGCCGGCTTGAGCCGGCTTCGTTCCCGTCACGATCAAGGTGGGGTTCATCGGAGCCAGGCGGGTACCATCCCCCAACGGTTGTCCACGCCAGGCTTGCAGTTGCTGCACGCGCACGGCCAACCCAGCGTTCTCGAGCAGCGGCCGAACGCTGGCCAAGGCCTCGATGCTCGCCAGGGGGATCACCACAACACCTCCAGATCGCAGTCGCGTCAGCACCTCCTGCAGCAGGCGCTCCCGTTGGGTGCCCCCGCCCCCGAGCAGAACCCGGTCGGGCTGGCTGAGCTGGCTCGGGAGCCCGCCGTTCAGCACCGTGGTGGCGTCGGCCTCCAGCACCGCCGCAGGGCTGACGCCGAGCCGTTGTGCATTGCGTTGGATCAGTTGCGCGCCACCGGCGCGGCGTTCCACCGCCAGCAGTTGCAGCCCTGGGCGCAGGCGCAGCGCCTCGAGACCAACGCTGCCGGTGCCGGCCCCCAGATCCCAGAGCACGCCCTGCGGCGGCAAGGCGAGTTCGGCCAGGAGTTGGATGCGCACCTCCCGCTTGGTCATCAATCCGGGGTGATCGCTGTGCTGCAGGTAGAGCCCGTCATCGAGCCCGAACAAGGGCAGTTGCTGCGGATCCGGTGCGGCCGGTTCGCGGGCGATCAGCAGTGCAATCAGCAGCGGCTGCAGATCTGTTGGTAGTGCGGCGTGTGGGGCGATCAGCTGCACCCGTTCATCGGGGTGGCCGAGGTTTTCGCAGAGCCACAGGTCCGTGCTGGCCTCCAGCCCGCTGCTGCGCAATATCTGCTGCACGGTGATGGCGCCCCCTTGGTTCGGGTCCGTCAGCACCGCCAGGGCCGCCGGTCGCTTCTGCAGGGTGCTGGCCAGGATTTCGGGGTCCCGTCCGTGCAGGCTCACCCAGTCGGCGTCCTGCCAGGGGCGCCCGATGCGGGAGAAGGCCAGCTGCAGCGATGTGGGGGCGGGATGAAACCGCAGCCGCTCTGCCCCGATGCGGTCGCAAAGGATGCGCCCCAGGCCGAACCAGAGCGGATCGCCGCTGGCCAGCACCACTACAGGCTTTTCCGCAGGCCGGGATTGCAGGCTGTCCACCAGAGCCCGTGGGTCATCGCTGTTGAGCAGCTCGGGCTTGGCGTTCCCCAGCCAGTCCTGCAGAGCGGCCTGCAACCGCTGCGGTGCTGCAATCACGGTGGCCGCCCGCAGTAATGTCTGCTGTGGAGCGGGCAACGAGGCGGGCGCCCCGGCGTCGGTGCCGATCACATCGATCATCCCGTCATTCTGATGTGAGGGTTTGTGGGGCCATGGCAGGGGGTGATCTGCTGGTGGATCGCTTGGTGGCTAGGGGCTTCCTGCATCCTGCGGTGCTGCTTCGAGGCTTGCAGCTGCGTCGCTCGGCCCTCTCCTGCTGGAGGGTGGGCTTTTTGATGGGACTCAGTGGCCTGCTGGTGGAGCCCCTGGCTTGGCTGCAGTCGTGGCTGTGGGCTCGCCGCTTGCGGAAGGCTGAACTGCCGGACGATCCGATTGTGGTGATTGGTCACTGGCGCAGTGGCACCACCTATCTGCATCAGTTGCTGGCCTGTGACCCCACGCTGGCCACGGCGCGCAATTCGCTCACCACGGCGCCGCAGGTGGCCTTGCTGCTCAAACCCTGGATTCGCTGGGCACTTCAAGCGTGGATGACGCGGAAGCGGCCGATCGACGCGGTGCCCTGGGGTCCGAATGACCCCCAGGAGGATGAGCTTGGTCTGGCCCGACTCAGCATCGACACCAACATGGCGGGCATGGCCTTCCCCCTGGCCTATCCCTGGTTTTTCCGGCGCAATGTTCTGGGTTCCTCCGCTGCCTTCGAGCGGCAGTGGCTGCACTTCACCAAGCTCACCTGGCTCCATGATGGGTATGGGAAGGCGGGACTTCTTATTAAGAACAGCGCTCATTCCGCCCGGGTGGAGTTGGTGCTGCGCCACTTCCCCAGGGCGCGCTTTGTGCTCCTGCGGCGTGATCGGCAGGATTCGATCCGCTCGCTGGTTCAGGTGAAGCAGCGGTTGGGTTCACTGGTGGGGCTTCAGCCCCTTCCCGATGCCGTCACCCAGGTGGAGGAAACGGTGGCTGCCCATCGCAAGCTGCTTGAGGCCTTTGAGGCGTCTCGGCACCGGATTCCTGCGGGGCAGTTGGTTGAATTGCCTTGTGAGGAGTTGATCCGACACCCCCTCGCTGCGCTGAAACGGATCTATGACGAACTCGGGCTCAGCAGCTGGCCAGTGGCGCAGGCCCCGCTGTCGGCTCGGATTGCCCAGGCCCGCAGCTACACCGCTGATCCGCTGACCCTGCCCTTGGCGGCGGAACAGCGCCTGAACGACCTGATGGAGGAGGCATGACCCCAGCCCACGATCGTCGCCAACGCTTGCACGAGCTTGTGATTGCCTTGATTGCTCAGCAGGACGATCTGCCCCTGCTTGATCCCGATCAGCCCGACCTGGAGGGGACGGCCCCTGGCCGTTGGCTGGATCAGAACCGCCGCAGCCTGCATCGCTATCAAGCCTTGGTCCGCACGGCGGTCACTTTGGATGCCTTGCTGGATGCCGAAGATAATCCCTCACCACTGTCTGCAGGTTGATGTCTGCGGGCTGATGTCTGCAGGCTGATCGCAACGGCTGGCTGAACGCGTCAAACCTGGCAATCTGGGGCGACTCTCGGCCCCTGCATGGCTTCGTTCGGTTGGTCCGCTCTGAACTCCCTGCTGGGTCGCGGCAAGCAAGCCAAGGGCTGGCAGCCACCGGAGGCCTCCTGGAGCCGATCCTTCGGCCTGGGCTGGGTCAAGCCCTACACGGTTCGCTATGCCAGCAACCTCGACGACGGCCCCAACCACGGCATGCCGCTGGGGGGCTTTGGAGCTGGATGCTTCGGGCGGGCGCCCGACGGCAACATCAATCTCTGGCACCTCGATGGCGGCGAGCACTGGTTTGGGGTGCTTCCCGATTGCCAGTTCGCTCTGTTTGAAGGGAATGGCCGCGGCAAGCGCGCCCACGCCCTGGCGGTTCAGCCGGATCGGGATGCCTCGCGGCCGGAGGCTGGCCAGCCGCTGAATGCCTGGGAGTGGTACCCGGCCAGTACGTCGGATCACAGCACCGGCACCTATTCCGCCCGTTATCCCCTCAGCTGGACCAGCTATGAGGGTGTGTACAACGCAGAGGTGCGTTGTGAGGCCTTCAGCCCGATCCTGCCGGGTGATTACCAGCGCACCAGCTACCCGGTGGCGGTGTTCGTCTGGACGCTGCGCAATCCCACGGATCAGCCTCTTGATTTGTCGTTGCTGCTGAGTTGGCGCAACACCACCGGCTGGTTCACCAACACCGATGCCTCGGCGGAGGTTCACTTCCGCGATGACGGCAGCCCCGAGCACAACTACGCCCCGGCTATCGGCAACACCACCGGCCAGCGCAACCGTTGCATTGACGATGGCTCCCTCAAGGGAGTGGTGCTGGAGGGCAACGTCTCCAACCCCGTTGCCGAAGGTGAGGGCCAGTGGTGCATTGCCACAGCCGAGCAGCCCGGTGTCACGATCCAGCGCTGCAGTCGCTGGAATCCCAGCGGTGATGGGCGTGAGCTGTGGGACAGCTTCAGTGCTGATGGCTCCATCCCTGAAAGCAACAACGACCGACGCAGTGGATCCGACGATCCCCTCAGTGCTGCGCTGGCGGTGCAGTGTCAGCTGGCCCCCTGGCAGAGCATTGAGATTCCGCTGGTGATCAGCTGGGATCTGCCTGTGACGGCTTTTGCCACCGGCAGCCAGGCGCTGCGCCGCTACACCGATTTCTTCGCTGCGGATGCCAACCAGGCGGTTGCCATTGCCGCTGAAGCGCTGCGTGACTGGCGCAGTTGGCGACAGCAGATCGAGGCCTGGCAGCAGCCGGTGCTGCAACGCCAGGACCTGCCGGAACCGCTGCGGATGGCTCTGTTCAATGAGCTCTACGACCTCTGCAGTGGCGGCAGTCTCTGGAGTGCGGCATCACCGGAGGATCCCTACGGTCGTTTCGGCGTTCTCGAGTGCCTCGACTACGCCTGGTACGAAAGTCTTGACGTTCGTCTCTACGGATCCCTGGCCCTGCTGCAGCTCTGGCCGGAACTCGACAAGGGCGTGCTGCGCAGCTTTGCCCGGGCGATTCCAGCCGCAGATGCCACCCAGCGCCCGATCGGTTGGTACTTCACCCAGGGCAAGGGCCGGGTGGAGGCTGACCGCAAGGTGAAAGGAGCCACCCCCCACGACCTGGGGGCTCCCAACGAGATCCCCTGGGATGCGACCAACTACACCGCTTATCAGGACTGCAACCTCTGGAAGGACCTCGGCAGTGATTTTGTGCTGCAGGTGTGGCGCACGTTCAAGCTCGCCCCCAGTGGTGAAGACATCCGCTTCCTCGCCGATTGCTGGCCGGCGGCCGTGGAGGCGCTGCGCTACCTCAAGACGTTCGACGTGAACAACGACGGCCTGCCCGACAACGGCGGTGCTCCGGATCAGACCTTCGACGACTGGCCCCTCAAAGGGGTAAGTGCCTACTGCGGTGCCCTCTGGATTGCTGCGCTTGAGGCAGCCCTGGCCATTGCTCAGACGCTTCAGCTCAGCACCGGGATCGACACCTCCGCTGAGCAACGTGAATTCAGCGGTTGGCTGGAGCAATCCCGGGGCAACTTCGACAAGCTGCTCTGGAACGGCGAGTACTACGACATTGATGCCGAGAGCGGCACGCCGGTGGTAATGGCAGATCAGCTCTGCGGCGATTTCTACGCACGGCTCCTGGGCCTGCCGCCGGTGGTGAGTGACAACAACAGCCGCAGCACCTTGAAGGCCGTGAAGGAGGCCTGCTTCGAGGCTTTCGATGGTGGATCCCTCGGTGTGGCCAACGGCCTGCGCCGCGATGGAACGCCCTTGGATCCCAATGGCACCCACCCGCTCGAGGTGTGGACGGGGATCAACTTCGGGATCGCCAGCTACTACCGCCTGATGGGAGACAAGCAGACGGCGCAAGCGATCTGCTCAGCGGTTGTCGAGCAGGTGTATTCCGGTGGTCTGCAGTTCCGCACCCCTGAGGCGATCACGGCGGTGAACACCTTCCGGGCCTGTCACTACCTCAGGGCCATGGCCATCTGGGGGCTCTGGGCCACGGAGACCGACTGGACGCTCATCCCCGGAGCGGATGCCCGTTGAAGCGTGGCGCTGGGGGATTCACCGAACTGATTGCGGTTATCCCTGGCGAAGTGATTGCGGCTCTGGAAGCCGTAATGGCAGGCAATTTCATGCACGGTGTTGCTGCCAATGGTCTGCTGCACCTCCGGGGAGCTGGGGGCGTGATGCACCTGGCTGAGCCGGATCTGTTTCAGCAACGCCATAGGGCCGGTGCTGAAGCTCTGGAGGCAGTGGTGAACGATCGAAGAACGCGAGGCGAAGATCGTGGCGCTGAGATCGTTGAGCGTGATCGCTTGGCCGGTGTTCTTGAACCCCCACGCCACCAGATCCTTCATCAGTCCTGCCCCCACCCCGAGTTCACCACTGGCTGTTCCCTGCAGCTGATGGGGTGACAACGCCTCCAGTACCGCTACTTCCACCAGATCCTCCTGGCCCCCTCCCATCAGCTGGGCCTGGATCAAGGCGCTGAGCTCCTCAAACCGCTGGGGGTGGAGGTTGGCGGAGTTGGACCTGTGGATCACCTCGAGCGTCTGGTGATCACCGGTGGAGGTGGCGAGCTGTTCAAATCGTGTCTGGGAGACGAGGGCAACCTGGATGTGGGCCCCTGCCGCAAGCTGAACAAAAGCGTCGCTCAGGCCGGCATGAAAACCATGCAGTGAGCAGCGTTGTATTTCCTTCCCGCGAACCACCGGCAGCTGATCGGTGGTGTTCAAGCTGAGGGGCAACACCCCAGGGTGTCGGTTGCCCTGAAGAAGCAGGTCTTGATTGGTCTGGATGGACAACACTGGCAGCTGCCGTGAACCACCCAGCCGGAAGCTCCCTTCGAGCCGGCCCCGCTCAATTGGGCCACATCCATCTCGAAGCCCACCGCCTGCAGGCTCGTGCTGAGGCCCGGAGCCGAGTGAAATGCAACCTCCATGGGTTGATTGTTGGCGTGAATCGCCTTCTTTTCGGGTTTGTTGTGAGAATTCATTGATTCACCGCTTCCCCATGCGCCGTTTGCTCTGCTGTTTGTTGGCCGCTCTCGGGCTGCTGCTGCTCACGCCTGGCCTGGCCTGGGCCCAAGTGCATCAGCACGAGAACGAGGCCGGTGTGGCCATGGTGCGTTCGTTGGAGAGCCTGCGGGACCTCGATTACGACAGCTGGCAGGCGGTGGCCTACCGCGAGGGCCCTCCCGGCCAGCCGGTGGTGCTGCGTGTGGTGGGCTATCCCGGAAAACTGCGGCTCGATCATCCGGTGAGCCTCCAGGTGTTGGCGGGTCGGCGCGAATGGCAGCTGGACGACATCACCCTGGCCAATCCGGTGCTGGCCACCGATGGCCGTGACGCAGCAGCTGAATTTGCCCTCGATCCTCTGCTGGACGATCTCAGCAACAACCGACCGCTGCGCTTGGCCTTGCCGGGTGTCTTCACCGAGTTGCCAATCCCTCCCTACGTCGTCGGTGAATGGCGCTCGCTGCAGGAGCTCCCCCTAAAGTGATGTGGGAGCTCTGGATGCGGCGGGCCCTGGCCCTGGCCGCCCTTGCTGAAGGTCACACCAGCCCCAACCCTCTGGTGGGGGCCGTGGTTCTCGATGACGTAGGGCGCCTTGTGGGCGAAGGCTTTCATGCGCGGGCCGGAGACGCCCATGCTGAGGTGGGTGCGTTGCGGCAGGCCGGGGATGCGGCCCGAGGCGGAACCCTTGTGGTCACCCTTGAACCCTGCTGCCATCACGGCCGCACGCCCCCCTGCAGTGAGGCGGTGCTGCGCGCGGGAATTGGCCGCGTTGTGATCGCCCTGGAGGATCCCGATCCCCGGGTGGACGGGGGCGGCATCCGTCAGCTGAGGCAGGCGGGGCTGGAGGTGATCAGTGGTGTGCTGCGCGAGGAGGCCCGCCAGCAGAACCGGGCTTTTCTGCACCGCGTTCGCACCGGCCGCCCGTTCGGGGTTCTGAAGTGGGCCATGAGCCTCGATGGCCGCACTGCTTTGCCCAATGGCGCCAGCCAATGGATCAGCGGTCCGCCCGCCCGCGACTGGGTGCATCGGCTACGCAGCGGAATGGATGCCGTGATCGTGGGAGGCGGCACGGTTCGCGGCGATGATCCGCTGCTCACCAGCCGGGGCCGGCGTTCACCGGAACCGCTGCGGGTCGTGCTGAGCCGCAGTTTGGATCTGCCGGACCAGGCCCAGCTCTGGGATGTCGCGATGGCGCCGACCCTGGTGGCGTACGGCCCCGAGGCCGACCCCCGGCGTTTTCCATCCAGTCCTGAGGCACTTGGGCTTTCGGCCTGTGAACCGATGCAGCTGATGGAGGCCCTCGCGGAACGGGGGTGCAACCAGGTGCTTTGGGAATGCGGCCCTGAGCTGGCGGCCGCGGCGATTCGGCAAGGCTGCGTGCAGGAGATTGCAGCGGTGGTGGCTCCGAAGCTGATGGGGGGCATGGCGGCCCGCACCCCCCTTGGAGATCTGAACTTCAGCGCCATGGATCAGGTGCTGCAGGGCCAGTGGCATCAGTCGTCTGCGTTGGGGGGCGACTGGTTGCTGCGTTGGCGCAACGGCAGCTGAGCTCAGCGGTCCCGGCTTTGCCGATCGAGGCTGCTGGCGAAGCGGCCGATCAGCACCCCCATCACGGCAGCGAGGTAGAGCGGTCCGGCAACGCTGGTGGCCACACTCACCATCCGTGACAGGGTGAGCATCGGGCTGATGTCCCCGAAGCCCACGGTGGCAATCACAGTGCAGAGCAGCAGCAGCTTCAGCTGTGTGTAATCCCGCCGCAGGAGCCGCTGAACCAGTCCCACCAGCACCTTGGCCACTGTCGCTGGCCCCAGGTTCGGCAGTGAGCCACGGCTATCAAGTCTTGCTCAATTGAGCAAGGAGAGCTGCTGGTGCTTGTTGGCGGGGGCAGTTGGCTTGAGTGCTTGGCAGTCCCATGGCTCCGCTGGCGCTGGCGTGAGCATCGGCTCGAGGGCGCGTCGGTGGGCTCCATCACCCGGTTCCAGCCAGATGCTCTCCAATCCCTCGGGAATGATCACCGGCATTCGATCGTGCAATGGGGCCACCAGGCTGTTGGGTTGCGTCGTGATCACGCAGCAGGTCTCCACTTCACTGCCATCGGGACCGATCCAGCGGTCCCAGACACCTGCCAGCCAGAACATCTGCCGGTCTTTGCGCTGGATCAGATGCCCCTTTTCAAAAAAGCCCGTGCTGGGCAGAAGGCAGCGGTGATGACGCCATGGCCCGCGAAAGGAGGCTTTCTCCGCAATGGTTTCGGCGCGGGCATTGATCGGTCGCGGCGCTTGCAGCGGGTCCTTGACCCAGCCCGGTAGAAGGCCCCAGAGCATGTGGGAGAGACGGTCTTCACCGTGCTCACGCCGCACCGCCAGCACCGGTTCGTGGGGGCGGATCAGCTCGCGGGGGGCGTAATGCTCCAGCCAAGCGCTGTCCTCCGGCCGCAACCAGCTGCGCAGCAGCTGCTGCAATTCCGCGCGAGGCGTGTCGAGGCAGTAGCGACCACACATGGGCAGAAGCTAGGCGCCGTTCGGTTCTCACACCCGTTGTTTGCCTGAGATCCCACGTAGCGTGTCTGGACTTTCGGGCCCTCCATGCCGATCCGCCAGGACGACAACCAGCCGAACCGTCGCTTCGGGATCATCAACCTGGTGCTGATTGGCTTCGGGGTGTTGCTGCTGGTCAGCAGCTTCCTCCCCAGCAACGGCATGCAGCAGGTCCCACGGGTTCCCTACTCCCTGTTCATCGACCAGGTGAATGACGGTGCGGTGAAGCGGGCCTTCATCACGCAAGACCAGATTCGCTACGAGCTGAGCGATCCCGAGGAGGGCACGCCTCCGGTGCTGGCGACCACGCCTATCTTCGACATGGATCTGCCCCAACGCCTCGAAACCAAGGGCGTTGAATTCGCGGCTGCTCCCCCGAAGAAGCCGAACATCTTCACCACCATCCTCAGCTGGGTGGTGCCGCCCCTGATCTTCATCCTGGTGCTGCAGTTCTTTGCTCGCCGCTCGATGGGCGGTGGTGCTCAGGGGGCGTTGAGCTTCACCAAGAGCAAGGCCAAGGTGTATGTGCCCGATGAGGAGTCGCGGATCACCTTCGCCGACGTGGCGGGCGTGGATGAGGCGAAGCAGGAACTCACGGAGATCGTCGACTTCCTCAAGCGCCCTGAGCGCTATGCCGAGATCGGTGCGCGCATTCCTAAAGGTGTGCTGTTGGTTGGCCCCCCAGGCACCGGTAAGACCCTGCTGTCCAAGGCCGTGGCCGGCGAAGCCGAGGTGCCCTTCTTCATCATTTCCGGCTCGGAGTTCGTGGAACTCTTCGTTGGTGCCGGTGCCGCTCGCGTGCGCGACCTGTTTGAAGAAGCGAAGAAAAAAGCGCCCTGCATCATTTTCATCGACGAACTGGACGCCATCGGCAAGAGCCGTTCAGGCTCCATGGGCGTCGTCGGTGGCAACGACGAACGGGAGCAGACCCTCAACCAGCTGCTCACCGAGATGGATGGCTTCACCGCCCAGGACAAGCCGGTGATCGTTCTGGCGGCCACCAACCAGCCCGAGGTTCTCGATGCAGCCCTGCTTCGTCCCGGCCGTTTCGACCGGCAAGTGCTGGTGGATCGTCCGGACCTCTCTGGCCGCAAGACCATCCTCGAGATCTACGCCAAGAAGGTGAAGCTCGCTGCAGGTGTTGACCTCGACAGCGTCGCCCAGGCCACCAGTGGTTTTGCCGGAGCTGATCTCGCCAACCTGGTGAATGAAGCTGCCCTGCTCGCAGCGCGTGCCCAGCGCACCAGCGTTGAGCAGCAGGACCTTGGTGAAGCGATCGAGCGGGTTGTGGCTGGTTTGGAGAAGAAGAGCCGCGTCCTTCAGGACGATGAAAAGAAGGTGGTGGCGTATCACGAGGTGGGCCACGCGATCGTGGGCCATCTCATGCCTGGCGGCAGCAAGGTGGCCAAGATCTCGATCGTGCCCCGTGGCATGAGCGCCCTGGGCTACACCCTGCAGCTGCCCACCGAAGAGCGCTTCCTCAATTCCAAGGAAGAACTCCAGGGCCAGATCGCCACTCTTCTGGGCGGTCGCTCGGCTGAGGAGATCGTCTTCGGCAAGATCACCACGGGTGCTGCCAACGATCTGCAGCGGGCCACCGATCTGGCTGAGCAGATGGTGGGCACCTATGGCATGAGCGACACCCTGGGGCCCTTGGCCTACGACAAGCAGGGCGGTGGCCGTTTCCTTGGTGGAGGCAACAACCCACGCCGCTCGGTGAGTGATGCCACGGCTCAGGCCATTGATAAGGAGGTGCGCGGGCTGGTGGACCAGGCCCATGACGACGCCCTCGCGATCCTGCGAGAGAACATGGCGCTGCTCGAGACGATCGCCCAGAAGATCCTCGAAAAAGAGGTGATCGAGGGTGATGACCTCAAGCAGATGCTCGAGGCGAGTGTGCTGCCGTCCGGTGTGACCGCTTGACGGCAGCGGGCCTCATCCCCGATAACAGTCCTTTGAACCGTCGCGATGGCTACCGCTTCTGCGGGCGTTGCTGCTGTCCTCTCTCCGCTCTGCGGACGTGACTTTCTTTCCTCAGCGGATTGCTCCGCCGTGGAAACAGCAGCGTTGCTGAATCTGGCTGCACAACTGAAGAGCGGCGATCGTCGGATTGATCTGGGAAACCGTGTGCTGGGCCTGATCTTCAGCAAGGCCTCCACCCGAACCCGTGTGAGTTTTCAGGTGGCCATGGCCCGCCTCGGCGGCCAGACGGTGGATCTCAATCCTTCCGTCACCCAGCTGGGCCGCGGCGAGCCGCTGGAAGACACGGCCCGGGTTCTGAGCCGTTACTGCGATGTGTTGGCGATTCGCACCTTCGCTCAGCAGGAACTGGTGGACTACGCCCACTGGGCCTCGGTGCCGGTGATAAATGCCCTCACCGATCTCGAGCATCCCTGTCAGGCCCTGGCCGACTTCCTCACCATGCAGGAAGCCCATGGCGCCCTTCCTGGTCAGACCCTCGCCTACGTGGGCGATGGCAACAACGTGGCCCACTCCCTGATGCTCTGCGGTGCGTTGCTGGGGGTGAATGTGCGGATCGGCTGCCCCGAGGGCTTCGAGCCCTTGCCGGGTGTGTTGGAACAAGCCCGATCCCTGGCCCAGCACGGTGCCTCGATTGAGGTGGTGACTGACCCCCGTGAGGCGGTGGCGGGTGCCCAGGCCGTTTACACCGACGTTTGGGCCTCCATGGGCCAAGAGGCCGAACAGGCGCAGCGGGAGCAGGCCTTTGCTGGATTCTGTGTGGATCAAGCCCTGATGGAGCAGGCGGCAGCCGATTCGATCGTTCTGCACTGCCTGCCGGCCCACCGGGGTGAAGAAATCAGTGCTGATGTGATGGAGGGCAAGGCAAGCCGCATCTTTGATCAGGCCGAAAACCGCCTGCATGCGCAGCAGGCTCTGTTGGCGGTGTTGATGGGTGGTCTGTGACGGTGATCCACCGCTGGTTGGTGCCGTTGATCGTCACCGCCCATGCGGTGGCAGCGTCAGCGGATCAGGCCACCGATAAACAACAGCAGAGCACCATCGCCCGATGGACGGCCGAGAAAATCTGTGAAATGGGTGTGGATGCTTTTTACGCCTTGCCGGATCCTGAGCTCAAAACCATGTTTGAGCGCGACAACTCGATGCGTTACGAGGATGTTCCCAACGCACCAACCGATCAGGAAAAGTCCCGTATTACCGGGCAATTGATGGGATATCTGATGGCGGCCTGTCCGCAACAGCTTGAGTCCTACAAAAACCGCTGAAGAGCATCGCGATGCGTAAGGAACGCTGCTGGGTTTGGTTCAAAGGAGGCCTCAAGGAGGAGGGTCACTGGATGTCGGGCTGGGTGGCCAGCACAACCGAGCAGCCGGGGCTGCTGATTGAGCATCCCGGCTATGTCTCCTGCCGGGTTCCGGAATGGCGTGTGGTGTTTAAGGAGCCCAAAGACCTGAACCTGGCGCCGAGCATTCCCGAAGCTGCGGTGTGGAAGCTGGTTTGAACTGAGCCAGCGCTTGCGGCACACGGCAAGGAACGGTACAAATGTATTGCCCAAACTTTTTCTTGCGGTGACCCGTGCCCCCCAAGAGCCCCTCACCACTGCTCAGCAAGAGCTTTACGACTGGCTGGCGGACTACATCGGCACCCATCGCCACAGTCCTTCGATTCGCCAGATGATGCAGGCGATGGGACTGCGCTCTCCTGCGCCGATCCAGAGCAGGTTGCGCCATCTTCAGCAGAAGGGATGGATCACCTGGCAGGAAGGCCAGGCGCGGACCTTGCAGCTCCTTGGAGACATGGTCGGTGCCGCCGGGATTCCCGTGCTTGGTGCCGTTGCCGCCGGTGGCCTGGTGACGGCTTTCGATGATGTTCAGGAGCATCTCGACCTGGCGCCGGTGCTGGAGACCCGTGGCCTGTTTGCCCTGACGGTGAATGGTGACTCGATGGTCGACTCCCACATCGCCGATGGGGATGTGGTGTTGATGGAGCCGGTGCAGGATCCGCAGAGGCTGCGCAACGGCACGGTGGTGAGTGCTCTGGTGGCTGGCAGTGGCACCACGCTCAAGCATTTCCATCGCCAGGGGCCGACGGTGGTGCTGGAAGCTGCCAACCCTGCCTATCAACCGATTGAGCTTCCCGCCGAACAGGTGGAGGTGCAGGGTCGCTTGGTTGCTGTCTGGCGGCAGGTCTGAGGCTCTCGCGGTGTAAGATGTCACACGACGAAGGCGGTTCTGAAGCCACCACGTCGACATGGGGCCATAGCTCAGCTGGTAGAGCACCTGCATGGCATGCAGGGGGTCAGGAGTTCGAGTCTCCTTGGCTCCATTGAGATCTCAGACACCGTCTCACGACGGTGAGTCTGATTTCCGCATTGAGTCCCATTGGCTCATGCGGATCGATCACACCAGGTGTGGCTAAGAGCCGACGCTTGCTGTGGCTAGACGCTGCGTGTAGCGTTTAACCAAGCGAACTCTGGTTCTCCTCCAAAGTGACTCGTTCGGCCAAGGCTTAGTGCTCACCCACTCCTTGGTCACCTAAAGCAAACCCTGGCAAGCGGATTGTGATGGGGTTTCGCCAGGTGAGTGGTTAGTGGACAACCGCGCTACGGGATAAAGGCTGCTCACCTCCCGGGCATCTAGAGCATGGAGGAGTGAAAGGGATCAACCAACCGGCTTAGGACAAGGGGGCGGTGGCTGGAGTCGCGAAACCACAGACATGTCATGTCTTGGATGCGTACGGGCGATGCCGCCCATCACTTAGGGATCAGCACGGACACCCTGAAGCGAAAGATGGAATCCAAGGGTGGATTCTTAGAAAACACAGTCCACTACAACCTGGGCCCCAGCAAGAACAGCGCCATCCTCTGGGACGTTGATCGCATTCGTGCTGCGTTCAATCAGCGTGGCCTTCAGGCTCGCTCTCAGCAAGTGGTGGCTTGAGCGATGAGACATCTCACTAAAGCCCTGGTGCCTTGCGTTGAAGCCAAGAAGCGTCTGTTGAAGCCTGCTGAACTATGTGTGATTTGGCGAAAAGCCACGTATCAGCTGGCCTTCAATGAGCTGACTCAGGAGGTTGAGCTTGATGGCAGGCCTCTACCGGTTCCGGACATTGAGGAGGCGTACATCGGCCTGTCTGAGGTTGGTTATGAGGCCAATCCCAAAACAGCTGCTGACACAGTTCTGAAAGTTGCGCGGGAGGGTCGCTATCACCCGGTGCAGAGGTATTTCGAGGACCTCGAACAGGACGAATCAATTCGACCTGTCGACCTGTCGACCTTCTCGGCGGATTACTTCGGGACTTCAGACCCGCTGTATGACGCGATGTGGGCCGCGGTATTGCGTGGCGCTGTCTGGAGGGTGTTTGAACCAGGGTGTCAGTTCGACTTTGTTCTGACGCTGAAGGGGGATCAAGGGATCCGTAAAAGCTCAAGCTTCCAGGCGCTTGTACCTGACCCTGATTGGTTTTCTTCCTCTACGCATGATCAGCCGAAAGACATGACTGTGGCTTTGCACCGTGTCTTGATCACGGAGCTTGCAGAGCTGGAACACATCACGGGCAAGAGATCGACAGGGGCTCTCAAGAACCACATCACCACCAGGACAGACCTCTGACGTGTGCCTTACGGGAGGACCTATGAGCGCCTTAAGAGACGTTCAATCATGGTCGCCTCCGTCAACGGTGATGAGTTCCTCAAGGACCAAATGGGCGATCGCAGGTTTTGGGTTGTTGATGTTGGTCGTCATGTCATCGACACCCACAAGCTGAGCCACGATCGGGATCGCATCTGGAAGGCTGCCATTGCCCAATACAGGGCAGGGAAGCGTCCTTGCTTGCAGCAGGCTGAGCAAGCCTTGAGCGATCAGCGGAATCAAGCCTTCCGCAGCGAGAATATCTACCTCTCAGCGGTGGAGGAGAGATGCCTCGGGAAGCTCAAGGCAAGCTCAAGTGGTTTCGTCACTCGCTACGCCCTTGATGAGTCAGGGGTCTTCGAAGGTCGCCCGGCTGGGCAACGGGAGATGCGACAGATGGCTCAATGCCTCAGGGAGTTGGGCTTTGTCCAGGAGCGAAATGCCACCAGAGGCCCTGGCTTAAGTCGAACTCGTAAATGGCGCTGGTCTGGCACGGGAGACACAGGCGCCGCCAGGTAAGCCTGTGTCGACCTTGCCCTTTCAAGGCAGGGGTTTTGAGCGACTTGGCACTCAGCACATGTGTTTTCGCAAATGTGCTGAGTTTTCTCTGAATGTGAGTAAGGGAAGCTGGATTTCTGGTGTGTTGGTGTGCCGCCCAAAAGATCTATGACCCTGTCTCGCTGGCCAAGCAAATCGAAACCAACATCGGATGGTTCGGGCTTTAAAGGCAATGAGCGTTAAGGCTGATTGCCTGGTGCGTTCCCGCTGACGAGAGTTAGTCCATCGAGATCGGAGGAGCCAATGACGGCCGACACTCCACCTGAGCAAACCGTAGAAGTCGCCTGACTTTTAGGTCCCTGCTCCAACAGTTTCCACCCAACCGTGGGCTACTCGTCTGTGACGACACTGCAGTACGTCAGAACAGTCGACTCTCCTCTGCACCGTTCGTAGGTGCCCCGCAGGAGACCAGCCCAACACCTGGACGTAATGGCCCCAGGAACCTGAAAGCCCGACACTTCGCCCGACGCCAGCAATGGCATACGGCATGGCCCCTGTTCTGCCACTACAGGGGTGTCGGAAGCGAGCAATAGGAGAGGTCACCCCATTCCTGTCGTAGGTGGGCTGGCCTCTCAACCCCTGATCACATCACGGGTTTAAAGATGTACAAGCGAGCGAGCTAGGCCGTCTCTTCCACCTGGGAGGGGCGGCCTCCTCCTTTGTTGAAGTGCAGGTGAGCAGTTCCCTAGGACGCCTTGTTGTTTTTGCAGGGGCGTTCACCTCGCTTCAACTTGAGCCACATCGCTTTCTCAAGTGCTGTCAGCTTTGGAGACGTTTCATGTAATGCAGCTTCGGCACGTCGCCTGGCGGCAATGATGAAACGGTCTGTCTTGTCTACTCCGTCGAATCCCATGTCCCTGAAGAGGACGACACTCGCAACGTAGACATACGAATCGTGTGTGCATCGAATGCAAGTGAGCCCTCACTTCAAGCGATGGCAAGAGGTGAATAGGACTGCAATCACCCAACCAAATCTTGGCCGCCGCGAGCGATTGCTTCACGCCGATACCTGTTTCGTCGTGTCCTCGAGGACATCTTGCTGAAGCTGTTGAACTGCGCATAGAGCTTCATGCGCAGGCCACCCATGAACATCCATTAACTCCTTAACCAGAGCATCAGGGGCCTGAGTGATCGAGGAGCGAATGGCATTGACAACCTTGTAGTCCCTCGCGAGTGCAGACAGCCGCAGAGCCCGTAGTTGTTGAGTGTTCGGCTGTTTCATGACAGCACTCTGGACCACTGCTGGTTTTGCTTTAGTTGCCAACTGCCTTAACGGACTTGGCTATCTCGTTGACTGCCCTATCGAAGTGGACCGGCGCATCTCCTCCAACCCATGGACTTGAGTGCATTCCATTTCTCCAGCGCCTCTTGTCTTGTCATCAGTTGACTCCCCTGAGGGATCGGGTCGTCAGGTGGTCGCCAATGGAAGCTGCGCATGACGATCAACTCGCCTTGAGAGCCATCCTTGGAAGCGGTGAATTGGTAGTAGAGCTGCTGTGGTTCGTTGGCAAGCCATGCACCAACTGACTTGTAGGAGAGTTCTTCAGTGATGAGTTCGCTCCATAGGAGAGGAGTCTGATCGATCAGTCAGACGGCTTTTTTCGTAGGTGAGCTGACGGAGCTTTTCGATGTGCTGCTGATGCTCACCGCTGCTCCAGTGCTGTGGGAAGGCGACTCGGGCTTGAAGTTCCGAGATTTGGTTGTTGAGTTCTCTCGTTGGGTCCTCGGACCAAGGTCTTCTCCACAGTGGATCATCGACACCCCCCTACTGGCGGGTGAGAAGTGAATCTCCTAAATCACTACTGATGCGCTTCTTGGGACAGGTCGTCTTCCCTTCAGGAAGGAACGCCATCTCTCTGTCTGAGATTTAGGCATTAAGCCTTAGCCATCGGCCAGAGAAAAAACAGCAGACTCCTACAACCCGCAGATGCAGCATGAAGGGACTCCACACGAACGTTGCCTACTTCGGTGGCACCGTCGCGATTGCAGTCCTTGTCATGACTATCGTCTTCAAAGCACCTGCCTGAAAGTTTCCAGTCGAAATCTGAGTATTGGCTCGAGCGTGAGCGCCGACTCGGTCGATCTGGCAGCAGCAGCCAATCCACCGGCATCCTGCAAACGTCAGGCATTGGCTCGGTAGCTGTCGGCACAAACGGTTTGACCCCGACGCTTGATCATCTCCTCGACCTCAAGAAAGAGGTTGCTGTAGATAACGCTGAGGTTGCCACCTGTGGCTTCCTTACGAACGCAAAAGTCGAGTCCGTTCTGGCAAAAGCCAAGGACTCGCAAAACCAGTACCTCCTCAGCCCTAATGGAACTGAACTTGGCCGTAGCCAGATTGCAGGGCGGCGTTTTGAGGTCAGCAACAACGTCCCCTCAAACCTCACGAAGGGCTCAGGGACCAACCTCTCGGCTGTCATCTACGGGAACTTTGCAGACCTGCTGATCGGCCTCTACGGGACGCTGGAGATCCTTGTGGACCCCTACACCGACTTCGCCAAAGGCACGACAGGTGTACGGGCTCTGCAGACAATTGACATTGCAGTTCGCCATGCCGAATCGTTTGCGGCCATGCAGGACGCGATCGCGTGATCCTCCTGTCACGAGCTGAGCACGTGAACAGTTGCAAACCTTGGGGATGGCTACGACATGGCTGTCCCCTTTCTCACTTTTTGTGCAGCACTACCTAATCGTTTGGAGCTTCCCCACTGTTGAAGGCGCATGGGAGTCATGTCCAGGTTTTGCCGACTACATCAATGCTGGAGGGCCTGGCGACAAGTTTGACGGATTTGAACTGAGGTACCGAGTTTGTGAGCCAGTGAGCGGAAGTGGTGTGGCAATTGCTGAGGCAAGTGATATCGGGAAGGTTTGGGCTCATCTTGGCCCTTGGATTAAGGGATATGGGATTGAATTTGACGTGACTGCTGTTGTCTCTGATGCTCAGTTTGCAGCAATGTGGCCTGGTGTTGAAGCGGCTGCAGCAGTTGAATAAGACCTACAATTAACTTGGTTCAGATCGGGGTCACCTGTTGGGGGTTGGCCCTTTTTCTATGTCGTACTTCCGTGTCAGGACAAGCTTTCTGCCCGTTCCGCTGCAGTAGCTGCAGACGTGCATATAGCCGTCATACCTGCTCTTCTTGTAACCACTACCTCCGCAGTGCTTACACCTGTGACTTGTGATCTTGGTGTTGAACAAAGGCAGCGCCATTTGTAGTGCTGTTGCTTCTGAAGTCATGTGTTAGTTCCATCGACAACTCACCACTAACTCTGGTCAATCAGCCATTTCAATAGACATAGACTTAGTAATAACTATCAGTGTCAACAGTGCAGCTTATTGATGGCGATTCCCCGAAGGTGCCGAACCCGGCTGATGACTCACTGAGCAGTCCTCAGTCACGTCGCTATTGGCGCGAATAGGGTCCTTCTAGGCCAAATCAACGTGGGTCATCCGAAGGCGCGTTGATCCTCTAGACAGTAGTTGTCAAAACATTGGACACTTAGAGACATCGGGAGAGAGAGCAATGCAACTCATGAGTGTGAGTGCCGCTGCCAGGCACCTCGGATATAAAAGCCGTTCGCAGCTGTACAAGTTGATGAATGACGGCTGGCTAGATGCCCACGTGCATGTGCAGATGCCTAATGGGCAGCGTTTACTTGACGTTGATGGATTACAGAAGACTCTGCAGGGCTTATGTCAGTGGCGCGTCGATAGTGTCTTTCTTAGGAATAGCTAGCCCGTACAAGATCAGTATCACACTTAACAACAATAGTGCTTACGCCGCATTGTGTTGTTCCATGGGTGTGAAGTCCCATCCGATTGGTGACTGACTCTGATTCAGTCTGTGGTGCTCCTCGAACAGACTTTCAATCTCTTTGCAGGCCGAACTGTATGCAGTCCATCCCATCATTCTGCGAGGATTCGCGCGTCCACGCTTGTCAATAGCCTGATCAACTGTGACTCCTTCTGTTTCTGCCTGTTCAAAGGCGCTAAGCAGTGGGATTTGAGCTGTAAGAACTTTGATATCAAATTCCTTGAGTAATTCTGTGGCTTGCTTTGCTGCAGTTTCTTTGCGTGAATCTACTTTCACCAAAAGTGCTGCATAGGGGATTTTGTATTGTCTCAGCATTTGCGACATCTCGACCGTCAATTCGATTGATCTGCTTTGCGTAGTCGTAGGCAGCAGTATGAAATCAGCCCCCTCCACTAAGTTTTTCATTTCTTCTTCGTTGCTGCTTGCCTGCCCATCTGTGATCACGATCTCTGCTAATCGAGAGGCTTTGGCTGCCGCCTCAATTGGCACCACAGGACAAGGTAAGAGTCCTCTGGCACCATAAGCAGTTGCTGAGCGGTTGCGGTCGGCATCAACAAGCACTACTCGTTTTTTCTGGTTGCTCCAGCACGCTGCTATGTGCACACTGCTACATGTTTTGGCGACACCACCCTTCTGACCAAAAACAGTGAGGAACATTAGGTAGCTACTCAAGGCTTCCCTTTAGGATCGCGTTCTTTCTCGGTAAGGCAATACGTGTTTTGTTACTTTTTTAGCTATGAAAGGTCGGTGGGCTACGGCTCTCCAGCTTATTTGTAGACGGGGTGATTCCCGGTTTCAAAGTAGTTTGCGCTAGCCAAGTCCACCAACTCCTATTGGGGATCACGCTCTGCTGCGCTCATAATCCTCCTGCCCTCTTCGAGCCCCGATAAGAGTGTGGCTCTGATCGTCGTAATCGCTGATCAGGCAGATGGCGCCCTCAGCATTACTCATGCGATGAGGGGTCTGCCGTGACGAACGATCGAGGTCACTTCATTAGTGGTCGCGTCAACCACCATGTAAGTGCACATCAGCGCCTTCGACTTTGTGCGGGCACACAGGTAAGCCCTGAATTCCGTTTGGAAGTAAAGCTCCTTTACCCAACGGTCGGGAGCTTCTTGCTTGACGACGTTGTACACGGCTATTGCCTGGACCCTTGCTCTAGCAATGCCTTTGATGCGTCAGCCCAATGCACGGAATTTCCGCTGTTTAGGCACCAGCACTTATCCAACGAGTCGGTCATCTTCAGCCAGGATCGCTTTCCCTTTTGAAATTCTCAGCACCTCACCTGAGTTGCCGGGACTTTCGTACATGACTCGATAGAGCCCGAAAGTATTCAGCGATTTGGCTCGGGCGTTGGTGAAAGCCTTGAACTCAGTCTCGAAGCACTGCTCTTGAACCCAAATGTCGGGCCCATCGTTTCGTTGAACGCAGAACATCATCTGTATCCCTTGGGGTTCTCAGCTTGGAGAGGGCAGAGCTGCTCGCTTGCTATCTCCAAATGAGCTTCGGGATCATGTCTTCAGTTGGCGACCACTGAGCAAGGGACTCAGTCAGCCTTACGAGCCGTGCTCGTCAATGGCACATGATGTCCTTTGGCTAAGGATTCCCAGTGATTACCGTGTCGAAATCGCTGTTCACCTGGAAGACGGCAGGCATCCTGACGGTCATGAAGCTCGCGACGCTGGCACTCGTAATTGGGCTAGCTCGCGCAGGACTTCTTCCCCAGTGGTTTCCTCATTGGGGCTAGCCCGCTTCGGAGGCCAGCCCATCTCCTTCTGCCACGTTGGCGCCCAGAGCTTGCACTTCTTCTTCAGGTGCTGACCATGCAGCATTTGGCGATTAATCCGTACGACGAACCTCCATTGGATCCACCTCAAACAGGACTGATCCGCTCTCGCTGAGCACCCTGGTTCGCCTTCCAATCATCCTGGCGATCCGCTTCGCTTCAGATGAGGCGACCTCCAATGACGCTGCTGACGTGTGGAGATGCCACTCCTGGAAAGGGTTGAGTTCTTCCACTCGGAACTGCCTTTCTGCCATGCCCCTCAGTATCAGCCGAACCCTGAAGGTCTCCCCGCAACCTAAATCCCAATCCAGTAAAAATCGCTGCCGCTATCCATATGGCGGGTGCCTACAACCTCAAAAAGGTGTTGCCCCACCATGTCTTATAGAGACGCCAACCACCTCAAATCAACTTTTTAGCGGGAACTTTGGAGTGAAGCGGGGACTTGGTTGCTGGAGAGGACGTAAACCCTTTGGGATGACGGGATGCCCGATGAAGCATCGGCGCTCTACTCAGAGTTCTCAAGGCGTCCTGCTCTAAGCGTATGACTTTGTACCTGTGCGATACAGAAAGCGGTAGTTCCGCTCATGCCTTGGTGCTCTGAATCGCTTTAGAACAGGAATGAGGTCAGAGACCGAACAGGACGGAAAACCAGGTCTCAAAGACCTTCAGGGGGGTGTCTGCTCACCCCCCTTCTTAATGAGCGGTTCTACCGATGGCGGCAGGGTTTGTAACGAAGCGAACATAAAAGAGCATCGTCCGTAAGAGATGAATGCGTCGAACAGAGCAGAGGGTGGGACCTCTGCTTTTTCTTGGCTTGCTGACCTCAGTAGTCGTTTGGTCGTAACCGCGACGACCAGTTGGTGAACCCCGCGTAATCCTTCGGTTGCTTCTTCGGTGAAGTGGCGATGCGTCGAACTGAGAGGGGGTGGGACCCCTCTTTTTTGGCAGTTCGTAAACGGCACCCACGGCACCACTGACTGCCTTAAGAGGGTGGTGCCGCTGGAAAGAGTCCAGCGTTTTCGACGCGTTCGTCCCCTTGTTGCTGGCGGCACTCCCTGCCGCCCTTTCTTAATGCTTGCGGGCGACCGAATCAGGAACGGTCGTCACTACCTTCTCTGACGGTTCTCCCACTCCTCACGGCAGAGCACCTAGAGCACTCTGAAGAGGCCACAGGGAAGAGAACACCTGACCTCTGGGGATGAGATCCCAGGGGTCTTTTCTTGTCAGCCGAACCTAGGCAACGCGATCTAGGTGTTCTAGGAATGATATGACGAGTGTTCGCTCGCAGTAGTGGGCAATACAAAAAGAACGTCGCTCAGTCGTTTTTCAGGGAATTGAAAAATCGCTGCAAGGCTCCCGAACTTCCCCCATATTTGGTGTCCAGATGGTGTCACCTATCACCGTCTTGGCAGCACGGGAGAGCGACCCGTTGGCTGGCAGTCAAAGCGACCCTTGGCACGAGCGATTGTCAGGGGTGGCTTTCTGCGCTTTTCAAAAATCGGAAGAAATTTGTACCTTTTGAGACGAAGGTTTGTATACCGAGGAACGTGTTTAAGCGGATACCGCATCGCTCGGGGAGAACGTCGTTCTCCTCGCGGTTCCGTGGCCTCACAACATTGATTCGGTAAGGCTGTTGGAAGTCAGACCGACCGATGGAAGGGGCTGCAGAGCCGAGAGCTGATTGCTATCTGGTTTGGTTGCGATTTATTGGGTCAGCTGCTTTGTGGTGATGACTCGAGTCCTTCGTGACCAGTGGGCACCGATGGCGATTGCAGGAGCATCACTTGTGGCGTTGGTGTGGCTTGAAGCCTTTGTTTGGTGAGTCGGCTGGGCAGCCTGAAGAAAACAGAGGGCTTAAGTAGAGCGCTCAAGTGGCAGGCGCATCTTGAACCTGCAGCCCGAGGGGGTCTGCACTTGGGAGTCGAGGACCACTTGGCCTCCTCCCTATTAACCGGGGAATCGAGGACCGTATGGACTCTTCCCCACACCATTCCAAGCCGTCAGCTCAAAAGCTGGTGGAAATTCACCGCACGTAGCGGGCATAACTGGGCAGTCGTTTCAATCGAATCTGAGTCGAATAACCCGTCGGCGTGATGATGTTCACCACTTCAGGGGCAGGGCTATTCAGCGTGTAGCCACGTTGGGTCAACTTCTCCCAGGATTGTTTGATTAATTCAGTGTCCATAAGTTTTCGATAACACATCTCATCAAGCTTCCGCCAGTTTTGATCGGTATGTGCCACTTGATGCAATTTTGAACCCCAAGGGTTTTTAGCTTTGTGATGCCCCTAGCTACTACTGGTTTTGGCATTCGACGAACTCGATAGGACAACCAGGTATATCCGTGATGCAAAGGCTCGCGCGCTAGAAGTGCTGAATGAAGCCTCCCCCAAGCTCACCGCACTTGAGAAGGCCATGTGGATGAAGTTGAAGCGAGGGGAACGCCCCTGCAAAAACAGCAATGGCCAATATCCCCGTAGACAGCATTGACGCAGAGACTGCCAGTTGTCTTCAATATGTGGCACTTGATGCATTTAACGACGAGGAATTAACGGACCATCAGGAAAAGCAGAAGAGAGATGATCCAAGAATTCAGCATGATTTCTCGGCCGCCGCCGATGGTGCATCAGCTTGGCGACAAACGCTTTGTTGTCTGTGTGTCGAGTGGGCTGTGCTTGGAATTTGCTGACCGATGGGATGCCGAATGCTGCCTGAAGAGCCTTCAAGGCTGCCAGTATTTTGCCTAAGCAGTAAGGCTGCACGACGCCTCGGATACAAGTCCAGATCTCAGCTCTACAGACTTATCAACGACGGCTACCTGCATGAGCATGCCCATGTGCAGCAGCACACGGGACAGCGTTTGGTTGACATAGAGGGGCTGAGGGAGAAGCTGCAGTGCATCTGCCAGTGGCGCCTGGACAGCGTGTTCCTAAGGAAGCCTCTTTAACGCCTGCGCCTTGCTTTGACCTTTAAGGCGCGCTTGTTGCGCCATACGGCGAGATAACCCCCAAGCCCTAAGCCAAACAGCAGAAGAAGAGGACTCATCTTCAGTAGCAGCTCATGGCTTCATAGTCGTCTAGTACTCGATCTACTCGTGGGGCGTATTTCTCGACAACTGACTCTCTCGCTAATACTCCTTCTGCCTCGAAGGGAGCCATTCTCCTCGCCATGCAGTTAAGGACTTCATCGTTGACAAATTCTGCATGGCATCTTTCCTTGGCTTTCTCCATTGCAGGTAGGACGATTGCGTTTTGACTCGCTAGGGCTTCGGTATCCATAGCGGCCTTTAAGCGTGCAGCAGCCCTTTGTATGACTTCGCATTGGACGTAATCCATAGCTTGAGAGCCAGGCGCCAGGCAGAGAAGCGAAATCAGTAGTAGCCGTTTCAAAGCAAAAGTCTCGGCTTGCCATCCAGTCTGGCTAGCAATTGAGGTATGCCCAACAAGGACCGCAGCTTTCACGAGGCGCCACAGAAGGCTGGTGGTGAGGGGTGGCTGTACTCCGAGCAGCAGCAAAAGCTCTGTCACTTCAAGCCCGACACGGCGACAGTTCACGTGCAGTGGGTAGCCATCAGGACCTACAGCTACGTTCCGCCCCGTCCACCAGAGCCGATGACTCGTCGGCGGTTGCTGCGGCACAACGCCATTGAGGCTTGGCAGACGATGCAGAAGATGGGCTGGAGGCGCTGCCCCCCGCCTGTGCGTTGAAGCCATTAAGGGCGGAAGCATCCGCCCCATCCACTTGACTTAGTTGGAGTAGCTGACCCCGCGGTATGTGAGAGCTGCCACAGCGCGAGAGGCATTGCTCATTGATGCTTGGTAAGCCTTGCCCATGTACTTAAGCTGAACAACTGATTTCTCCTTTGGCTCATTGCTTTTGGTGTACTTGTTGCCGAGAAAAGAGAGTTCCATTGAGGGCAAGGCGGAAGCAATTAGATTTCACCCAAAGAGTCCACTGCGAACAATGTTCCAACGGATACTTCATGTTTTAGTGATAATTTTTTGTTGACTAGTTGATACATTCATTTGCCTGAGTGTGTCGCCATGCACGCTTTTTTGCTAAGAGCCCTGCTTTTTCATCTTGATTCAAAGATGAAGTGAAGTGACTACTGCTGTTGCCTCAGCGATTTAGGCCGTTTGGACAGGCTTGCTGTCACCTTCATATGGCTTGAAGTAGGCCCCCGCCCCTATTTCCACGCAGGGGGATCTAGTCAGCCGTCGAGCAGATCCCCCGAGCCAAGACCGCCGTTCCCTCGGCTATCTCGTCTCATCACTACCCCTAGCCACGGATCATTAATCGCGACTACATCGACTGGCTGGAGACGCTGCCCTTCAACCGCAAGCCGCAGAAGGTGAACGCGTGGATGGGTGAATGGGCGCCACTGCTTGAACACGTTGATCTGCCCCGCTACGAGGAGATTCAGCAGGAGTGGAATCAGCATGATTGCTCCGACGGTGTGATGTCTCGCCTGTGGCGTTGGATCGGGTGAAGTACGGGAAGCCGATCGGCGGCTCGGAGCATTACGTCCGTAGACCGTTCAAAGATTTTGCCCAGTTATGACAATTGATCTGTCAGGCGGAGCCCCCATCGGCTCCGTGATTTTGGAAGGCAAGCACGCACCTTTCCGTGCTCTCGCCTGTCTATTGCACGCCATAACAACGGGCTCAGATGACTCTCCTTTGGATTCAGCTCAAAGCCGCCGCGCACGACGCGCTTAAAGATTCACTAGCGGAGCAACCTCAGGCAGCCTCTGAAGATCCAGCTCCATCGTCGGGGAAGGCCCAAGGCTCTTCAGCTTCTTTTGCACTGCGCTTCTGCCAAGCCTCAAAGCTGTCCTCTTCTTGCTGCTCAAGGAGCGGTTGATCGGCTGGATGGATGCCCATGTCGGCACCCTATGAGATTTCTTCGGTCGTAGAAAAAGTCTCAACTCGCCTCAGGAGCCCAGCCCATCTCCTTCTGCCACGTCGGCATCTGAGTCGCTGGGTCAGACGCTGAATAAAAAAAGAGGCAGGCCCCTCAGCCTTACCTCCCATGCTTGACGCATTGAAGGCACCACTGCCACGTCTTGGGAGATGAAAGCCAGCGGGTTCCCTCGCCCGCGTCTCCTTCAAGCTTCAACTTCAGTCTTTTCGTTAGCCATCCCAGGAGCCTTTGTGGAGGTTTCCTAAGGTGGATCGGCGTTGTGATGGCAAGCGTTCGCGACGTTGGCGAAGGCAGCCATGACCATGATCGCGATGATCACGGTGCCACCGAAGAAGGCAATGTTCGGATGACGGTTCACGAGAGGAAGGCCTTTGCGTCTGGGGTCCCTATCGGCTCAACTCAGACTCTGGGAACGATGTGAGTCACAAGTCAGCGTTAACCCAGTTGATGACGCCAGTGTCCACGTCTGCCACCTGAAACAGGGTGGGGACCTTGGGGTTTCTGGCGCCACCATCCACCCAGATCACGTCAGCCATCCGCCAGTCGCTGCCGTCATCAATGATCACCGTCATGCCTGCCCTGACGTGCAAAAAGACAGGATCCGCTTTGTGTGCTGCAACACCGCTCACATGATCAACCGACATACTATCTACGCAAGTACGCCTGCACTAATTCTGCTAGTACGACGGGGTCAAGTCACCCGTAATAAGCGCGGACTGACCTCCCACTGAAGAAGAGAAGCCAGTGCAATACCGACGCCCCAATGGCAAGGGTTTGAAGCCACTGGATGGAGGTCTTTTAGGTCTCCAAAGACAACATCGCCCCTGTCGTGGGCTGGCCCTGTTCCGATGAGGCGATGGCAGCGGCCAAATGATCCGCGTCAACGTTCCGACGAGTTCAAGGGGGAGGGGGTTAGTAAGGCTGCAGACGCTGTCCCCCGCCTGTCAGGTGAAGTTCAACTGGATGCACTGGTTGTTTGTTCGACCTAAAAAGAAGGGAGTTGATCGACGAATCCATGCCAATCGCAAATCAGAAATGCGCGTGTGAGCCCTGCGGCTGCGTTGTTTCCCCTCAAAAAGCCGTCGAGAGAGAAGGAAAAATTTATTGCTCCCAATCATGTGCTGATGGTCATGCCGATGATGACCAATGTTGCTCTAGTTGTGATTGCTGCTGATTAGTCGCAGCAGCCGCCTTGTTGCAGGGGGACCACTGTTACCCCGCTGACGACATTTGCATCCATAAGCACCCGTACTTGAACGCCGCCACTGGCGTCTTCAGCCAATTCCACAGCGAGCCCAACCAATTCGTCTCCGTTGGCTTTCGTGTAGTTCAGAAGCTCAACGCGTTGAAGTTCTTTTGGAGTGGACACAGGTAACAAAGCGATGTTGAGAGTTTTCTAACGCTGAACTGACTCCCCGACCGGAAAGAAAGGGAGTCAGCTTCTGATCAGCGCCCAATGGCATTGCCTAACCATTGGGTGGAAGTGCCCAGCAAAGGAACCTCCGAAGAAACGATCGCCTCTGCCATTGCTGTAGTGCCGTCCTTATGTGGCGACAGCGGCGACCAAATGAGTCGCTGAAAGGTTTCGGAAACTGAAATCGCTGATCTGACTCCCCCCGTTCAGAAGAGGAGTCAGGCCGTTGCTTGCTGTGTCGGCGTGAAACGAACGCTGACACTCAGCGCCCAATGGTTCCTACAAAAACCATGGGATAGAGGTCTTGGGGACTCCGAAGACAAGATCGCCCCTGTCGTGGGCTGTGCTCCTTTCAGATGAGGTGTTGGCAGCGATCAAATGAGCGGCAACTACTGCTGCATTTGCTGCATCTGCTGCTGACGCTTGGTCAGTGACGCGGTGAGCTTGGCGTTGGCGGCACCAAAGGCAGCATCGAGGCCATCCTCATCAGTCCATTGACCGTAGTGCTTCATGTGGGTGCGCACGTCGTGGCCCATTGATGCGGCGAGCTGTCTGAGAGGTATGCCGGCCAATGCTCCTCGGTAGGCGTAGCCATGCCGAAGGCTGTAGGGGGAGAGCCCAGGATTGGCCTTCACCAGCGCAGCCCAATAGGGATGGCGATCGAGGTATTGCCGGAAGGTGTGCCCGCAGGTTTTGAAGTCTTGAGCGTTCAGGATGCCGACTGGCAGCTTGACCAGCCCACTGCTGAGCTGATCCATGGCCAGAACCATCACGCGTTTGAGCGAAATACGGTACGCCGTCAAATTCGTGCCGCTACAGCAGCGAAAGAAATGGGTGTTTCAGTCACTCCTCAGAACACCAGAGCAACGCTTCAGCAGCTTCAGCGTGCATTGCTGACAGGTGACGAAGAAAAAGGCACCAAAGGTGGCGAGAAGGCTCGGTTTAAGCCCAAGGAGTATTTGATTGACGGGTTGATCGCCAAGCGGTCTCTCACTAGCATCGCTGCGTTCAACAAGGTTGGGAAAACGAAGCTGGCAGCAGAGCTGGTGGCTTCGCTGATCTTCCAGCAACCCTTCATGGGCAACCCCGACTGGAGTCCGGCACCAGCACCGCAAGGCGGCCACAAGTTCATTCTCTGGTGGGTGGATCAACCTGGCGCTGACTCCTCGGGCTACCTCCAAGCCAGGGGTTTGATGGAGGCAGATGGAACCCTCCATCCGCAGATCGTTGCTCTCTACACAGAGGAGGACGACTTGGCTTGGGATAACCAGGGCATGGACCGCTTGATTCAGGACACTTCAAACAACCCTGGCGCGATCCTGATCACCGACTCTTTCTTTGCCTGCACCCAAAGGGTCCATGGCAATGACCAGGAACCTGAGGCTGGCGGTGCTTTGATTGATATCCAAACGCTCCTCAGTCAGAGCGAGACAACTCATATCTGCCTGTTCCACTCCTCCAAGGAAACAGGCCTGCTGGGCATCCAGGCGATTCGTGGTCATTCCTCTGCTGGTGGTGCTGTGTCCGGTGCGATCTCCATGCACTTCCTAGAGAAGAAGGATTCGCAGACCGGCAAGTGGGGTGCAGACAAGGACAACCCTCACCGCCGCATGGTGTTTGAGGGCCGTGGTCCATACGTTGACCTTCTGATTCGCGGAGACTGGGAGCGCGGCACCTTCTAGGTGCTCGGCAACTATCAGAAGCAACTCGGTGAGCTGACCGCAGATGAATGCAAGGCATCAACGATTGATGGCCTGACTGATGGGCAGCGAGAGACGTTGGAGAGGGTGGGAACTGCCGAAGGCCTTTGGAAAGAAGCGCATGGTGTCAGTGCTGCCCAGGCGGCTAACGCAATGACTCATCCCAGGCAGGCCAGCAGGTCAGTACTGGAGACAACGAGGAAGCGGCTTGATGCTTTGGCGAAAGCTGGGCTGCTGAGTAAGTCCAGGCATGGACCAAGCAACAGATACAGCTAACGGTCCGAAAGTGGCTGATCGGGTTGGATCTCAGTCAGTTACTGGGATCTTGTGGCTGGGTCCAACCGTTGGTGCCAACAATCAAACTCCTGTCCAGAACAGGGGTTCAACCAGATCAACTGTTTTCAGTGACTCCCCTTATAGGGGTTGAGAAGACACTTAGGGACCTATGTGTGTAGGACCTGCATACTTTCAGGGTCCTCACCGCGTGTCGGCGTGTGGGTTAAGTCGGGCCTCGCCTAAAAATTAGCGTCAAATTAGTGAGAACTAATTTTGTGTTGTAGTGATAAGTGCCGTGTGAGTTTGCGATGTCCTGCCGAGGGTGTTGGCTAGACGCTGAGGGTTAATGCTGCTAGGTTCAAAATGTCTAAGGAGACATCCCCGTCAAGGCGGGTCCGAGGACATTCGCACTAACCCGAACACCCCGTGCCGTCCTACAGGCGGATTGATTTCTAATGCGCAAACAACTTGGTTCCAATGGTCTCGGTGCAACCGATAGCCATTCTGCTCGCACTTTTTCGCCTACTCGCTTGAGCGGCATCCTGCTTATCCCTTGTCTTGCACTGTCTGCAATCGTGCTGCACCAGAGCGAGGGTCAAGCTCAATCCTTCCTGCAACGCCGCATTCAAGAGCGAATGCAAGAACGACGATTGCAAGAAGAAGCGAAGCTGACTGAAAGTCAAAAGCAGCAGCTCTTCCAAGTGAGGCGCGAATGGTTGCTCAGTAGCCATGACCAGAGGCTTGCTTTGCTCCAGTCAACACAGGCATGCCTAAAGGATGCTCAGACTTTTCAAGACGGTAAGGAGTGCAGGTCAAAGCGACGTCAAGCTGGGCGAAAGCTACTTCAAGAAGGTCGCCAAATCGTTAATGCCGAGCGTCAGCGTTTAGGTCTTTCGCCTTTGCCTACTGACCTGACATTTTCATTCTGATGGGAGGCAATCCTCTCTCTGATGGGATTGGTACAGGCGAGAGCCAACTGGATTGGACCCCATGGTCCGTCACAGAGGATGTCGCTCTTGACGGGACTTGTTCAAAGCGAAAGCGGGCTTTTTTCAAATCAGCCTTGCCACGCCTTTTGACATTTCTAGAAAGATCCGCTCGTCATGCTCATCCCAAGCCAGCGCCATGGCACATCACCACTGGCGTTTGTACTGCGGATGAGGTCGTTGACCATGTGATGGAGATGAACTGGTCTGGTTGGTGGTTCCGCCATATGTGCCGAGCCGCCGACATCCTCAAGCTTCCTTGTCCTGATCAGCGTTTCATGGATGATCAACGTCCTTGGAACACTTGGGGGCAAGCTATTGACCTCAAGCTGGAGCACCAAAATGCTCGGCCAGATGCGGATGGTGAGGAGCTGATTTCACGAGATTGGGAGTTGCCGCCCTTTTTTTTTGGAAATCGCTTCCCTCGTAAAAAAGAGAATGTCTTCGAATGCAGCATTCCCCTTCCAGAGGAATCAGATGCTCTCGCGCAGCTTGCTGAACAAGCCAGCCAGTGCGACTCACCAGAGGACTTGGAGATTCCTGCTGTCTTGCAGAAGTACTTCTGAAGGCAAATAGGTCGGACTAATCACCAGAGGGTTGAGGCTCAGAAGTAAACGCACTCAAAGTCTCCTTAGCTGGCTTCGTGGGCCCAACCCATCTCCTTCTGCGAAGTCGGCGCTGACTCGTAGGCAAAAAGAAACCCCCGCCGAAGGCAGGGGCTTCAAAACGTCTCTCGGGAGTGTGACCTTGTTTCCACCCCGTGAGGCGTTTTTCCTCACAAAACAAGCATCTCTAGCCAACTGGCACTGTGACAGTCGTGGGTGGACGGCTTGTCGCTTGTCCTTAGCCAGTTTCTTGAGCTCAGCCCATCTCCATGACTCTTCCTCAGTGGCTGGTTTCATGCCTCTTTCAGTAGCTAAAGGGGCCTCTTCCCATTTCCATACAAGGTGACCTGCCGAGTGAAGCAGATCACCCGAGACCCCCTCTCTCGTTGCCGAGGTCTCACTTTTATTCAACCGTCAATCATTCTCCTCGCGTGTCTCCTGCGTCACATTAATGAATCGCGGCTACATCAACTGGCTGGAGACGCTGCCCTGCAATCGCAAGCCGCAGAAGGTGAACGCGTGGATGAGCGAATGGGCGCCACTGCCTGAACACGTTGATCTGCCCCGCTACGAGGAGATCCAACAGGAGTGGAATCAGCGTGATTGCCACGTCGGCGTGATGTCTCGCCTGTGGCGTTGGGTCAGTAGCCAATAAGGACTCATACGCCGATTCTCTGTAGCTCTCGCTACGGGCTTATAAGACTTTCATGGAAGAAATCCTTGATCCCAAAGGTCTCCGAAAAATGGTGTGCGAAAGCACGGGCGATTCCCTATCAAGGAGACCTGCGACACTTCCTCTTACGGCTGAGTGAGTTATCGCGGCAGCACGGGAGAGCGACCCGTTAGCTGGCAGACAATCCAGTCCCAGTACACGGCAAGCGTGATGGGGCTGGCTTTCTGCGCTTAACCCCGTCTTCCAATAACGGGAAAGATTCAGTGCATTGCACTTGATTGCACAACGCCTGGTCAGCGTTATGGAGCGGTCCGCATCGCTCGGGGCGAACAAGTTTCTCCTCGCGGTTCCGTAGTCCCGCATCTTTGATTCGGTAACGGCTGTTGGAAGTCAGCCCCGCCGATAGAGGGGGCTGCCTTCACGCAATTAGCCCGCCTCAGGAGCCCAGACCTCAGACGCTCGGAACTATATCGTTCACGAGGTCAGCATTGACCCAGTTGATGACGCCAGTCCTACGTCCGCCACCTGGAACGATATGGCTACTTAAGGGTTCTGAGGTGCGTCTCCGTAGACGATTTGAGCCACCACCAGGACCAAGCCAACGACGGGCAGAACGAATGGAACCATTCCCATTTAAACCACTACATGTTTCTTAGGGGGCTTGGGTGCGAGTGGATCGCACTGGCACATGCCACTTTTTGAAAGTTCATTTGGAGGCTTCGGATAGGTACTTCACATCGTGGCGATGCATCTCTCGTGCACTCAGCCATCCCGCCTCAGGAGCCCAGCCCATCTCCTTATGCCACGTTGGCGTCTGAGTCGCTGGGTCAGACGCTAAACAACAAGGAGGCAGGTCCCTCAGCCTCACCTCCCATGCTTGACGCATTGAAGGCACCACAGCCTTCTCTTCAAAACTGGCGGGTCAGGTGCCGATTTGTAACCACTTGAACGTCAAATAGGCATTAAGCCTCATTGAGCTCATTAAGAGCTGGTTGAAGAATTGGCTTGACGCGCGCACCACTGTCACGTCTTTGGAGATGAAGAGCGCGGGTTCCCTCGCCCGCGTCTCCCTCAAACTTCAACCTCAGTCTTTTCGTCAGCCTTCCGAGGAGCCTCTGTTGAGGTTTGCTCGGCTGTCTCTGCATTGTGATGGCAAGCGTTGGCGACGTTGGAGAACGCAGCCATGACCATGATCGCGATGATCACGGTGCCACCGAAGAAGGCAATGTTCGGATGACGGTTCACGAGAGGCAGACCTAAGAGTCTGCGGACCCTATCGGCTCAATTCAGACTCTGGGGACTGTGTGGGTCACGAGGTCAGCATTGACCCAGTTGATGACGCCGGTGTCCACGTCTGCCACCTGAAACAGCGTGGGGACCTTTGGGTTTCTGGCACCGCCATCCACCCAGATCACGTCAGCCAGCCGCCATTCGCTGCCGTCATCAACGATCACCGTCATGCCTGCCCTGACATGCAGAAAGACAGGATCCGACTTGTGTGCTGCAACACCGCACAAATAGTGAGCTGACTAGGTCACTAGAGCGTTCTTTTTATGTATTGGTAGATATGTGCAGTGGGTTTGAAATTGATTGTATTTTTAGACTTATGTCCTTAATTTATGGCATACGAATCCAAGAGGTGAGGATGACTCTCGGATCCGCAGCCGTGGACTTGCTCAGCCACTCGACTTGACACTTATAAGCTACTGACAAAGGGGATGTGACTGTAGTCACGATTTAAAGACGAATAAATACGACTGCTGACATAGGTCATCAGTCGTATGTGCTGTCTTGAGGAGACCAAAACTCAAAGACACTCTTTTTTAAGGTTTTTTTTGGCAAATTCAAGTCTTGAAAGCTGTGCTGTGTTGAGATTCAGACTCGTCGCGTTACTTGCTCCCTAAGTGGTTGGGCTCATCTGCAAGAGCTCCATTGGTTTTCCCCTTCCATCTCCAGTCCATTCACTACTGCTGTTGCTGCGCCTGCTGCTGAAGCTTTGTAAGTGATTCCGGCTGTGAGACCAGTACCCCTTCCCACTGCGCCACTCGGGCCTCCAAGGTCGTTTCGTCAATCCACTGGGCGTAGTGCTTGATGTGGGTCTTGGCGTCGTGCCCCATCAGGTTTGCTGCGGTGAAGACGTCCATCCCCTCTCCGCACTTGTGGGCGCGGAACGCGTAGCCGTGTCTCAATCCGTTGGCGGTCAGGCCCTTGGTTTCCTTGTGGAGCGACTTCCAGACGTGGTTGCCCTCAGCATTTTTAAAGCGGGTGAGTTGCTGTGTGAACTCATCGCCGATTGGCTTCATTGCGCCGATGACCTTTCCCTCGGCATCCACGCACTTCGCGATTTGAGTTCGGATCGCCTGCGGCAGCTTGACGAGACCGCTCTCAAACAGGCGCAGATATCGCATGCCATGTCCCTCTCTTCCCTTGATGTCCAGGGGAAGAACACGCCTGCGGGGTTTTACCGAGCCCGACTTCATCGTCCGGAGATTCCTTTTGGCTCCGCCCCCGACGTAGAGGCATCCGTCCTCAACGGTCAGTAGGCCTAGTTCTGCTTGCCTTAGGCCAAAGAGTCCGATGAGCCCTACTGCAAGCTCAAGCTCTTTCGCCCCAGCATCTTTCAGTTCGTCCAGCAACCTGGCGAGCTGCTCCGGCTTCAAAGGGATCGTCGCCCCTTTGTCCCCGTAGTCGGCATGTCCGACGAGCTCGGTTTTGTCTTCCCCGTCCAAAGGAGCCCAGCGATCTGGGGCGCCATGACGCTTGATGGCATGCCGCAGTAACGCGGCCAAGTCATTCAGATGGGTCACGCGACCTGATCCACCAGCAGCGCAATCTTTGAAGTGCTGCTTGGCGTAGGCACGCATCAGGCTCGCCCCGTCCTTTGGCTTTGGTCGGCTATGGAGTGTTTCCAGGGCCAAGGTCACATGACGCGCTTTCTGCTTGTAGGTCGTCGCCCGCCGGTCACCCATGGAGCTGAGGAACGTCTCGGCAACGGCGTCCCAATCCACCGCCTCACTGCCAAGCACCAGGGAAAGCTTCTTCTCGTCGTCATCCAGCCGTTGAGGGAACAACGTCTGGCAGGCCTCCCCGATGGGAACGCTGGGGTCTTTCTCCATGAAGTGAAGGATCTTCGTGACTGCCTGCTGAATCGCCGAGGCGTTGGATACCCCCCAGGTGACTGGGATGGTTCCGGTCTGCCGTGATCCGTCTTCAAATCGGATGGTGAGCTGAGTGCTGCCACGCATCTCTCGCAGGCTCAGTCCACTCCCGTGCTCGCGCTTGATCTGCGAACGGAGCTCTACGTCCCAAGTCTTTTTCTTCGGCATTGCGGAGGGGTTATTCGCTGAACACCTGCATCAGTTGCAGGGGGTCAATGGGTTGCGCGCATTTCTGCGCGCAGAAGTGGGATAGCAGGCTGTAGCTAGCTGTCTCACGGTCTTTGATCTTGCCCGCAAAAGCTACCTTGGACTGGGAAGTTTGCCCATATTCTCTAGAGACTCAGAACTCTTGA
>Ga0189275_100166_pt1 | contig 79193 bp, 85 predicted proteins | sample N19A6minimetaG_FD_130329 | JGI IMG/M metagenome (GOLD analysis project Ga0189275, IMG submission 130329) | Marine microbial communities from the Costa Rica Dome - N19 A6 mini metaG | ecosystem: Environmental > Aquatic > Marine > Oceanic > Photic zone | place: Costa Rica: the Eastern Pacific...
ATGATCCACCACTCGAAATCGGTCAACTCGTAGCGGCGACGGCCCATGATCCATATCCTCCTCGCGAAGGTTGAATCAGGCTTCGGCCAAAAACGGAATCCCGTTTATGAGTTTATGACCTAAGTTATGGATATTCGGGACCTTACGCAATGTCCGATAATGCCAATTATCGGACATTTGATCCTTGTCCATCTCGGCGCCCTCTCAGTAGGACCTCGTATTGATCGCGCGGACGTGAGCCTCGTTCAACAGGGCCAAGCTCCTCTCTCGTGACCTTCGCCAATTTTCGAATGCTTCACTAACCACCCTAAAGCTACTGATGACGCCCGACATGGCTGGCCGGTGCCGTTGGGCGTCAGCGACGGTCGCCAGAGCGGGCCGGCTCTGAGCTCGTCGCACAACACTCGACAGACTGATAACTGATCGCGCCATGCTGAGCACCGGCCCTGGCGAGTTCACTGATGGCCAAGCCCGGGGAACCTGAGCCGCCAGGCGCGGCAGGCAGTGGGTGCGCTCAGCGCTCGCTGCTGTCAGCCTGGCAGTAGGGCGGATCCATCTCAGAACGCTCTCCCGCAGGCCATTCTCAGAACTTTTGACCAATTCTCACGAGTTTGACCAAGGTAACCCCTTATTTGATGAGGATTCTCACATCTTTTGAACATCACCAGATTCTCACATCTTTTGAACGTCACCAGCTTGCGAAACTCTCTAAGTCATTGATTTCTCATAATCTTTCTTATGCGCGACAGAGGAAGTTATTGAACTGGTGCGCGGCCGACCTTGCTGGCGTTGCACTGGCAGAAGAGTTATCTGTGCAGTTGTTGCCGTGCATGGGAGAATGGATGCCCCTATTCGCCGACGATCCCAGCGCGATTTACCGATCGGACAATCCGCCCCTGCCTGATCGGCCAGCGATCGAGCGCGGATTCACGTTCCTGGATTTCGTTGGGCAGTCGGATCGGCCGGTGAAAGTGGACACGTTGGGCGCGTCCCCCCTTGTCGTTCACCGGCTTGTGGGGCCTGACGGCCGCGTTCTGGGCAGCGAGATGTACGGAATAACCCTGGAGCCCGGCGGCCAACTTCTTCATATCGGCCGCCTGTATTTCACACGCTTGGACGCGGCGATCGACATGGCCGATCGGATTGGCGAATTGGGTGTGAACTGGCTGGAAGGTGAGTATCCGGATCGCGACCAATTGGATCGGATCCGCAGCTGGTGGCGGGTCGCCCATCTGCAAGGCGATATAGCCGCGGGTGATCAGCTCCCTGCGAACTGGCCGCCTCTGCCAGGTGGCGATGGTGGTGTGCCGGCCGAGCCCGAACCGGCCTAGGCAATATCCTACTCGACCCGCTGCAAACGCTCGTCAGACAGAGGGCGCTGCAGCCGTAAGCTGTCGTCGCCACCCGCCAGCCATTCCAGGCATTCGGCCGGCTCGGTGAGTATCACCGGCATCGCTCTGGGATGTATGGGTTTGACGACGCTGTTGGGGCTGGTCGTCAGGAAGGCGTACAACCGCCAATCTTGCTCGACCCGCTTGCGTTTGGGCTCGCCAGGGACTTCAGCCAGGCGCTCGCCGTGCCAAGGACGCCAGACGCCTGCGAACCAGCCGATCTCCTGCCCGGGCAGCGCAAACCAGGCATTGACACGCCCTTTGAGCGGCTCTGCGAACCTCGTGAACGGGACGAGACAACGATATTGGGGCTCGCGGAGGTACTCCCCGTTCACATTTCGCCACCAACCGCTGTCCAGGTTGCGAATATTTGTGATTGGCTTGGCCGATTTCGGCTTGTCCTTTGTCGGTGCAGGCGGGAAGCCCCACCGCATCGAGGACAGGCGCAATCCGTTATCCTCGCGTCTAACGATGACGCCGTCTTGATCAGGATATAGGCGGCCGATGCCGGCGAAATTGCCCAGGCCCTCGCCGGGCTGCAGATCGAGGCTCAGCTGACGGACCGCGCTGCGGATGGCATCGAGGCCCGTGTCAGTCGAATACAGATTGCACATTTCGAAATCCTAGCCGGAAACCAGCGGGCGCCAAACCCCGCCCACATGTCCCTGGAAAATCATGTGGCCGTCACAATCCCATCGCTTGCAGCGAGGATGCAGATCGATTGGCGAACCGGCCCGGCCCCGCGCCCAGATCAAAACGTCCAGGTCGGCGCGCAAAATGACATCACACTTTCGGCAAGTCAGTCGTAGCGGCAGGCGCCGGCGCTGGATCTCGCCGAAACTGCGATAACTCTCGAGCCAGATCTTTGTGACATTCCGTGTAGCCATGAGGAGCGGAACATTTGCGGAACACACACAGAGAGTCAATCCGCACGATCGTCACGAACCGCCTATCCGGCGCTGACCAATTCCGCCTCGATCGTGATGCCAATTGCGTCCGATACAGCAGGAACAGCGTAGTCCATGCCCCACTGCGATCGCGAGAGAGTCGTATTGGCGTTCAGCCCCAACTTCGTCCGCCCATCGCGTGTTTCCCCGACCTTGCGAAGCTCCACCCAGAGCGAGACTTCGTGTGTCTGGCCGAGCATTGTGAGCTCACCACGCATCGTGCCTTGTTCGCCATTATCGGTCTCAAAATCGGTTGAAACGAACCGCGCTGTTGGAAACTCGGCGATGTGGAACAGATCCGCGCTTTCGAGATGCTCGACGAAATCGTCCTGGTCTGCACCGACCCACAAGCCGCCATCCAGAGCAAACACGACGTCAATGTGGCTGGCACTCGGATCCTCCAGATCGATCGACATATCCGCCTCGAAGGCGGTCAGAACGAGCGACTGATGCGAATATCCCTGATGGTCCCAGGTCGCGCGGATCTCGGTATGGGTTCGATCGAACTCGAACGGTTGGGGATCAGCCAACGCAGTAGAGACGGTCAGGCCCGCAATGGCGGATGTAACTGCGAGAATTCTCAGCATTTGTTTTGTCCTTCAAAGCTCTTGCGATCGAAGTGGTCCATCACGGCCGACATCATTTGCCGGATAGACGTCCGGCCAGATGCCATCCAGCGAGGACGTGTCTGGTCGAGCCACTCCCGGCCGGCGCGCGACAGGCGAACCTTTGGAGCCTTGTCGTGAATATCCAAGAGATCGGCGTCGACCAGCATAAGGGCCGTGGTCAGGCCGACCCGGAACGGATCGGGTAAACTCTCGTCCTGGGCGAACACGTCCAAACCCACCCAGCCGGTATGTTCTTGCGCCAGAAATTCGAGCGCTATCCAGTCGATGGATAGAGGTTCGGGACGCTGGTGGGGCTTTGAAGCTGACATATCGGCCTCCTCAAAAATCGTTCGCGCGAATGACGTCCGGGCCACGAACAATGACGGTCGCTTCGGCGACCTTGGCCGCCGCAGCGCGATACGCTGCTTGGCGGGCCGGATCCGGATCGGCCGCAGCCAGTCGGTCCAGGTAGCTGGCAAAGCCGTCGATCAACTGCACGGGGCCGAAATCCGCCGCCGGCAAAACATGGTCCTCGATCACTTGCATGATCGGTCCGGCCGTGTGGGGGTACTCAGGAAGTGACGACATTGGCCTGCACTAAACGTGGATTAAACAATCAGATTTAGTCCGCTCCGACCGTTGCCTGGCCGCCACAGAGATATCCCGACCAATACGGTTCCGGCACGTGCCAGAGACTGTCGGGCTGGCGATCGACGAGATCGGCACGAAGAGGATGGTCTGGGAGGAAACGAAGCCCTGTCCGGGCCTCGACGTCTCTCAATGCAACGAGATTGTCCGCCGGTGTATAGGTGTGCCCTGCCCGGCCCGCCGAACGACAATTGATCCAGCCGGCCGCTTCGGCGGGGTCCGGCTGGACATGTCCATGCGGCCCCACGCTTGGGTGCTCGAAAATTAGGGCTCGAACATCGATTGCGCCATCAATCTCGCGGACGATGATTTTGAAGAATGCGTGGGGAACGGCAACAGGGACTTCGTGCGGCTCAGCGATATTGCGAAGCGGTGCGTCGTCAAAAATCGGACCGGTAATGATCCAGATTTCCCCGACCATATTGGATAGGGCGGCAGTGTAAGTCTCCAGATGGAGCCAGGGTCCCTGATTGAAGTCGGCCGCCTGCGGCGAGGCGTTCCAGAATACATGCGTGTTGCAGGATGCCTCGGGGCCGATGCGTTGGGCATGGTCCGCCATGGCGAAATGACCGCGGTTCCAGACACGGCCGACGCCACGATAGCTGTCATCGATGCGTGAAGCTGTGATCCAGGGACGGGCGATCCAATGATTGGAGAGATCGTCGGAGCGATACCAGCGGTCCGGGCGATCAATGGACACGTTGGGCTCCTCATAGGCACCATCGGCCGTCGGAGCGACACCAAGCAAATGATACGCGACCCACGTAGGATTTCCGGTGAGATCCGGCCTGCCATCCTGGTTGTCGTCATCGTCATCGTCGAAAGCGGCAGCAAACGCTGCAAAATCCCGCGTCGGCCCCGTTGCGCCGGCCGGCGCAAACCGGCGATGGTCGTGGACGCCGGTAGGCGCAAGAACATAGGGCGACGCGCCGCGGTCGGACCCACAATCAAACCTTTCGGCTGAAGCGGAGCCGGTGCAGGCCAGGAAAACGGCTGCTGCAAGGCAGGCAAGGTCGATCTTTTTCATGCAGCCGTCTCTACAGGAATATTGCGTCCATACTTCAACGCGGCGGCCAGCTGCCGGCGGCCGATAGCACCACGCTGAACATCCAGCATGAGGAAAACTGCATCGGTTTGTTCGAGCTGCACTGCGTGCCCGTTCACGCTCAAGAGGGTGTGCGCCAAGAGCCAGGCAGTCTGGGTATTGGCGATGGGAAAGACCCTCTCCCGAAGGACCGCTACAGCCAGGTCGGCCGCAAGGTGGGCGACATCTTCCGCGGGTGAGGCCAAACACTCTTCAACGCGGTCTAAAGCGCGGGAGGGACAGCCCTGACGCCCTTCGGCGAACTGGCTGGCCAGGAAGTAGATAGCGCGCACGACATCGCGCTCGAGACGGATGATGGTCATGAGTCGCTCATGGCACGTAGCGCGCCTCTATACCTGTGATATCCCGCACGGGCGGCTGCAATTTGTTCGTCGATACGGTCATTCGCCACAGTCATGGAGACCGACCCATCCGGCGCCAAGCAAAAGAGCAGCTGGGAGACTTCGCCCAGGTTGAGCTCTTTGGCGAGGGCCATGGGCAACGTAAGGGTGAACGCTCCGGACGACTTCTGCCGGCACTTTGCGGTGTGCATCATAGCAATCATCTCCGATATTTTATCGACATTGTAGCGCCCCACACTACTGTCGCAACTGAAAAGCTAAGCCGCAGTTGATGATTTCGGACCGAGCAGCGCGTGGATCTTCGGACCAAGGTCCAAGGGCATGCCATCGGCGTACGTTCGGGCGATCCAGTAGAGGTATCCCGCAGGCCGAGCGATGACCGGTGCCTCCCCGCGCGCGCCGCGGCAGAATTTTTCTGCGACGATCGCCAGTGCGACGGCCGCTCCGTCCCGGCCGAGCTCTGAGACCAAGGTTCGCCACGCGTGCGGAGCAATGCCGAGAACGGATCTGTTTCTTTCGGCAGCGGCGTGGATGTCGGACCAACTGGGCTGGGCCCGGGATCCGTCATCCATCAGATCGGCAAAACCAGGGCACGCTGCAGCGATGGCCGCAGGGGTGATCTTGTATCGATCGAGATGGTCGACGACGGCACGATGGTTGGCGTTCCTGGCGGAGACGGCCGCCGCAACATCGTTTCGCGATGGCTCAACATGCTCTCGTCTACGAGATGAGGGGTCTGTTGTTGTTTTATGGGTGAAGTCAGATTCACCCTCGCCTGACTCTTCATTGGATTCATGCGCTTTACGGCCGTCTTGCGGACGCCTAGGGCGGAATAATTTCACGATCGCCTTCTTGATTGCCTCTTCCAGCGGCCGCAGAGCTTCCAGGGCGGCTTCCAGGATCGGCAAACGAACACGCTTGTCCGCGACTTGCGCGGCAATCTCGTTCACCTGGGCCTCCAGGACGTCCCAGTTGTCATTGGCGGCGTCCTGCCGGCGGCCCGTGCGGATATACTCCTCCACCCGAGCTATAAGAGCACGGACAGTGCGTCGTTTGTTGATGGTGTCCTGCCGTTCCTGCTGGGCCCGCTCGGCCAAGGCGACCAAGTCCGGCACCCGCTGGGCCAACGGCCTCAGATCGATGCCATAGGCTTCGATAATGCGCCCGGTCTCCGGATCGCGGCGGCCCCACCGCTGCCGGGAAGGACTGTCGATGAACGCGATGAAGTTGGCGCGGCGTAACCGGTTGAGTAAAATCTGAAGCGATCGCTCTGATACATCCAGCCAGGTTTGCATCAGCTCGTTGGACGGCCAAACCGTGATCGGGCCGCTTTGCCAATCAATGTCGTGGCTGAGGCCGATAAGCTCGTCCAGCAAGAGCCAAGCCGACAATGGCAGCTGGATCTCCCGATTGAGGTGCTGCCTGACCCATTTCAGGCGGTTGCGCACGTCCATTCGCGAAAACCGGACGTCATTCGCATCGTACTCGCGGACGAGTTGTTCATTGATGATGTCTTCAGGCAATGCGCTTCGCTTGCCCGTTTTCTGCACAGATGATCCCATTCGATCCCTCCATGTGGAGGAGCCGTTCGCCAATAGACCAGGGTTTGCGCCAACGGCACATTTTCCTTGACCTGAAATGTCGGGATCGCTAGACGGAGAGTGAGATTTTTGGTTGCCGACTTTGCCGACGTTTGGCTCTCGGCCTACCGACCCTGATAGCCCGGCCCCTGGCCGGGTTTATTTTTGGCTGCAGGCTCTCTCCTCCGTTGAAACTGACGACATACAGCCACACCCGACCGCCATCGGGCGGCCGGGTGGGTGTGGGAAGAAGCAAGGGATGCCGGTCATGTCGAATGAGACGATGTGACGGCCGGGCAAGGAGCATCGAGCGGATTCGTTGTTCCGCTTGCGCTTGTCAGATTGTTGGGCTAGAAAATGTGTGCCGCACAATTCAGGCCCCGGCCTAGAGAGTTTCAGAAGCCGCCTTACCAGGGCGGCTTCGTCACATCATGCGCCCCCTCCTCTCGCTTCGTGTTCCTGACGCGCCTGTTCGATCAGGCGCGTGACTGTGCGAGCCCGGGGCTGACCATCGCCGAGCTGGTCCAGGGCCTCAATCAGGTGAGGCGGGAGCAGAACATTCACGGCGCGATAGCCTTCCTGCTTGCGTCGGTTGAGATACCGGCGGGCATTGTTGCGATGCGCAGTGGAATTGTCGGACATGGCCGGCCTCCGAATCGAGCTGTCACTAATTGACCAGCTGGTCCGAGTCGGGGGGGACGAGTCAAACTTTCCGCAATATATTGGGGTTTGAAGCACTATATTATCCACAGCTGGTGTTCTGAGCGGCCCAGTCTCGGTCATTGTCCGGGATCTCGATTATCGGCCGGACGCCGTGCTGCCAGCAGGTCTCAGCCAGTGCGTCGGCCGCGGCCTTGCCCTCTTCGCCCGGATCTCCGGCGATCGTCAGCTCGTCTACGCCGGCCGGGGGTATCCACTCGAAGAAGTTCTTCGAGCTCAACAGCGACCACGCGGGCAGATTGAACCGGTGCGAGGCGGCACGGGCTGTCTCGTAGCCTTCAGCGACCAGCAAACGCCGGCCAGGAGCATCCATACGGATTGCGCCCCCCATCATGCGGCCAAGGATCAGGCGCTGTTTGCCTGTGCGCATGCGATCACCGGTGCGGGCGTTGAGAAATGTGAGGTGGACGCCGCATAGAGCACCGTCCGGATTGTCGATCCGGCACACCATTGCAGGTAGTGTCTTGGGGCGGCCAAAACGCGTGCCATAGGGCATTGTATCGCAGTGCTCGAGGAAACGGACTGAATTGGAGTTCGCGTCGGCCACGGAGAGCCCGCGGAATACGTGGTATCTGGCGACGAGCGAACCTGCAGCTGGCACCGCCTTGTTCCAGAGGCTGCGCGCATAGTCGATCTTGGACGGATCATAGATGCGCTGGCTGGACACCGTCTTCGCAACAGCGGGTCGCGTTGGTGACGATCGACGGGAAAAGGGCTTGAGGTAGCCCAGATCCTCCAGCCACCTGCGGCATTGCATCCAGTCAGTGCGTGATGAAAACGAATTGACGATGATCTCGTTATTATCGCCGAGCTTGAGGCTCATCGAGCGGTCAACAGGCGAATGGCCCGGCCCAGGGCAAAGCGCTGCGGTTCCGCCGGCAAGCACTTCGCCGCCAATGTCCTCTACAATCGTATGAAGAACGGTTCTGGCCATCGGTTTACCTCCCCTCACCAGGTTCACCGCACCCCTCCCTACACTTGCTTTTTTCCGTTGTCGATATTTTATCGACTTTCTAACATGGTCCGCGTTGGTTAACGGTCCATTAGGATCGCACCGCGCCAAAACGAAGGAGCTCAACATGGCGTCAGCAATTGCAAAACTCAGAAAGGCTGAAGAGGCAGCCACCGCCGCTCGGGAGAAGGCGCGCGTGGAATTGGGTGAAATGGTAATGGAAACGGGGGCGTACGCGATCCCGGAAGCGACACTGAAGAAGCTGCTCCAAGCTGCGGCTCACGCCCCCGACGACACGCTTCAGCGCGCGATCGTCATGCTGAAGGGTACATCCTGACACCACATCTTCCCCATCGCGCACACACCGATATCTATCTTTTATCGACCCATGGTGGTAGCGAAGTGTTTGGAGAGCTTGCGGGCAAGAACGGGAATTGTCCGCATGAAGGGAAACGCCAAAGTGGAACTGATCGGGGTGGTCTCGACACCACCCGGGCGGATCCGCGGTCATAGATCCAAGGCAAAATTCAGGGTCAAGAATAGCGATTGTTCGTCGCGCGGCGCGCGGCGGTATTTTGAGCAGGTTGTGGAATGGGATGTCGAAGTGATGCAGCCCGAGCTCGCCGAACGCGTGCTATCGGTGCTGCAGGAGGGCGACCGGATCAGACTTCGAGGCCGATTGTCCAAAAGATTGGGATGTCCAGCCGGCGGAAATAGCCCCGCAATTGTTGTGGTGGTTGACGACGATGGCTCCGTCGAAATCGAAGGCTCAGGCGTTGAACGCGCCTGAGCCTTTGTGTTCGCCAAGTGCTTCGACTAACGACAGCACGGCACCTACCTGGTTGTCAGGCAGCCTCTCAAACGCACGGATGAGCCTCGGGCCGTGGCGGTGGCGAATAAAGCCGTAAGAGTCCGGCAGGCTCACGCTGTCATCTGGAATGTCTCCAGATGCGTCGATGGGCGTGAAAAAGTAATCGAGCGGGACATCCAGAAAGCGGGCAATACGGAAAAGCCGGCTGGCCGAGATCCGGTTGGTTGCGCCCTCATATTTTTGGATCTGCTGGAATGTCACTCCTACGGCATCGCCCAGCTGTTCTTGGCTGATGCGGAGTTCATCACGGCGCATGAGCAAACGGGTGCCCACCAGGATGTCGATTTTGTCGGGACTACGCGCATTTGCCATTGAGGCCTCCAAAGGGCGTGAACGAGGTAGGGTAGCGGCGGTGCCAGCTCAGCACCGCCGACACGGTGTCATTGATCAAGAGGAGCGGCGCCGGGTTTCTTGGACCGTCGCGCCAGCGGCGGTAAGGGCGGATATGATCCGCTGTCGCGATTCGACGATCAGTCTTTCGCTATCACCCAGCACCGGTTCGGCAGCCTGGCGCACCAGTTGGCCCATGCTCATGCCGCGCTGTACCGTGAAGGCGGAGTAGCTTGCAAAGTGCAGCCCGCCTTCATAATGCCAGAGGCAGTTTGTGTACTGGGCGGTTTCGCCATAGCGGGCCCAGCTATCGTTTGATGCAGTGACGACTAAGCGAGCGTCGGGACAGTTGGCCACTTCGATGGCTTGTGCGCCGGCGAGCGAAGCAAACCCTGAAAGGTGCGTGTCGGCGAACGGGTTGACGAGCTCAATGCGCCCCGGATCGGTCGGCAGCACGTCTGGCTCGATGTTTCGCTGGACAGAAACCTGCGTGACGGACGCGCGAGTTTCGTTTGCGATGATGTCGGCGGCCATTGCGTAGGAAATGCCGGAAATCTCGTAGTCGATGATGGTTTTGGTGATCTCCGTGGAGTTGGTCAAATAGCTGCCACCGGTCGTGGAACAAGCTGTTGTTGTGAGCGCGATCGCAGTCGCCGCCCAGAGCTTCGATGTCATTTGGAACCTCGCTGAATAGATGAGACAGGCATAAAGTCGATACTTTATCGACTTTATGCCTGTCTGAACCGGCCACGCAAGTCGCCCCCTTAGCGCTTAGGCTGCAGCGTCGCAGATTTCGCCTTCCGAGAGGCCCGCCACCAAGGATTGTGGAAACAGGAAGTTGGACGCTCTCTCTGCCTCGGAGGCCGCACGAAAGATGGCCCGCGGGTCGGCGAGGACTCTTACCCAGCTATCGAGGTAACTCGCGTGATCGTCGAGATGCGAACCATCAACTCCAACCGTTGCCCCGATAAACGCGGAAGCCAGTTCGGCAATTAGTTCCTCATAAGCATAGGCCTCCTGGGACGGAGTTCCGGAAATGCCGCGCCTGTCCAGGCGCGAAGCATGACCCGTCCAATGAGCCATCTCGTGGCAAGCGGTTGCGAAGTGGTGTGTCGGTGACCGGAAATCCGCCTGGCAGGGCCAGTGAACGGTGTCGGTTGTTGGCGAATAGAACGCCCGTCCAGGTGTTTCCACATGGCGAGGAGAATGATGGTCCATCAGCGATCGGTAGGCGATCATTGCGCGCAAGTCGCTGCGGGCGGACGATTGGGGTAAAGAAGGATCCGCCTCAAGTCCGTCGATTTGTTCTTTGTTGAACACGGTATAGCACCTGGCAAACGCACGAGCGCGAGGATCGTCGTCCTCGACGTCCGGATCAGCCGGCTTGTAGGCGATCACCGGCGTGCCCCGTTCGCCGCGTCGGACTTGGCCGCCCAAGGCTGCGGCTTGGCGGTAGGTGTACCAAGCTCGGTGGCTGAAATCCTTTTCCATGGCGGCGATCCACAAAAGCAGAACGTTGATACCGTGATAAGGTTGGCCATTCGACCTGACGGGGCGACTGATGACCGACGTTTGCGACCAGCTGGGCGACCAAGGCTTGGTCCCGGCCCGCAGTAGGGCGATGATTTTGTCGGTGGTTTCGGAATGGAGCTGTTCGATCTTCATGCTTTCCTCCTGACAATGGCGTCAGGAGCACCCCACCGCCCCCTCCCCTGAATAGACAGAACGGCAGATCACCGGATAGGTGCGTAGCAGACCGCAAATCCGGAGATCAAAATGCGCGAAATTGAGTTTGAGTCTATGGCGACAAGCGAGCGAGCAACTTTCCCGCGGTCCGAATTGCGGCCGGAAATTGCTGCTCTGTTGGCGGGATGCGTGAAGCACGGCCAGATTGAGCTGGCCAATCAGAACGTATCGGTTGTGTTCGAGCGACCTCACGCAGCGGATGATCCCGGCGAGATCATCAATGGTGCACTTGTGTAAAATCCAGTTAATAGTGGCGGATTTGTGCAATTGTGCCAACTGTCGCTCTGGTTGTTCGCGCGCTTGATCGATCGCGGGGCACGGCGTCTGAGGGGTCCGTAGCAATCGACGCGCTTCCTTGGCCGAAGTGTCTGGACCTGACGCCGCTGAAACGAGTGCCGCTCGAATTTTAGTCGGTCGGCCAGGACCACTGCCAACCAGCATCTATTTTCCGCAGGCTGACCATCGCATATGAAAACGTTCTGCGCATTGCGTGTATCAGCTGATTGGATTATATTGCTCAGATGAGCAGGAGGTGCCCAGTGCAGTTCACTTCCCACCACCGCAGCCCTAGTGTCGACAGTACGCAGGTCGGGTACTGGTTGAACCTTACGCGTGCGATCCGGAGCGATTTAGGCATCGCTGATGCTGTTGCGAAAGGTCTGACCGTCCGTGCCGTCGAGCCTATGGCGAAGCTTCTGGGTCGAGAATTGATTGTTGGTCCAAATGCATTGTTGTCCAGAGCGACCTTCGACCGGAAGACGAAGGAAGACAAGCCGCTGAGCAAAGACACATCAGAGACCCTTTATGCGATGGCGCGGGTGCTGTCGGCATTGAGCCGCGTCTACCACGAGGACCAGGACGCTATATTGCGCTTCATGAAAGGTCCGCACCCGCTTCTCGAGGGCCGGACCCCCTATGAGGTCGCCCGGTCGTCCATTGCCGGAGCTGAAGTTGTTCTGCGATTGATCGACCGTCTGGATGCCGGCATCGCGGCGTGAGCAACCATCGTCAGCTGCCGGAACATCGCACGCTCTACCGGATCGGCGATCCGAGCGGCGAGTACCCGATATTCAGCCCTGGTGGCGCCATGAAGGTGCCAGGGCGCTGGCACGACCAAGGCGATCGCGTCATCTACGCAGCTGAGCACTATTCTACGGCAATGCTCGAGAAGCTTGTGCACAGCAGCGGCGTCCTGCCGCCAAACCAGCACTGGATCGACATCCACGTACCGGCCGGCGTCACCTATGAACGTGTAACCGGAGACGTTCTACCCAATTGGCAGGACGCCGACTGCCAAGTGGCGCAAAAGTTCGGCCATGACTGGTATTCGAAGAAAAGTTCCTGCTTGCTGTTCGTGCCCAGTGTCGTGGCGAGAATGGAAGAAAACGTCATCATCAATACCGATCATCTGGATTTTACGAAGCTCAAGCCGGGACTAGAGACTCCTGTGCCCTGGGATCGACGTCTGTTCGATCGATAGCAGCGGATGAATGCAAGATCTTGTCACTCGTCAGGTGAAGCCGAGCTTGATGGCAGCTCGGCGTGTTGCACGGCCTCAAGATGGACGAGTTGTTCCTTCGCTGGGAAGCCGTCCTCTGTAACCGTCCGGTGAACCCGCCCTTGTCGCTGCCGACGACATCGCCAGACTTTCGCGCCTGATGCGGGCGCTAAGTGTCCGCTTAATCGCGAAGTGGACACTTATTCATGAGTACCAAGACGCGGCAGCGCCGCCGTTATACCGATGAGTTCAAGCGCCAGGTCGTGGCTGAGAGTTTTGATCCGGAGGTCTCTGTCGCCGAGATTGCGCGGCGTTATGAGATGAACGCCAATGCGTTGTTCAACTGGCGCAAGGACCCGCGTTTCAACCCGCCCCTCGCCGAGCGGGAGCCCGTCTTCCTACCCGTCGAGATCAGGGCGGAGGACCATGCTCCCGTCACCACGGGGCCTGCCGCCGAAGCGCCCATACCACCCGAAGCTCCATCAACATCGCCCAGCCCGATCGAGATCGCGCTGGTGTGCGGTACGCGGCTACGCGTTGAGAGCCATGTCGAAGAAGCCGCGCTGACGCGGGTGATCCGGGCGATCGGGGCGGCAGCATGATCCCGGTTCCCGCCGAGACGCGGGTCTGGCTGGCCGGCGGGGTGACGGATATGCGCAAGGGGTTTAACGGGCTGGCGGCACTGGCTCAGAGCAAGCTCAGCGAAGATCCTCATTCCGGTCAGATCTTCATCTTCCGGGGCCGGCGCGGTGATCTGGTGAAGATCATCTGGTGGGATGGCCAGGGGGCGTGCCTCTTCTCCAAGCGGCTGGAGCGGGGGCGGTTTGTCTGGCCGTCGGCGGCCGACGGCAAGGTGGCGCTCGGCCGGGCGCAGCTGGCGATGCTGCTGGAGGGGATCGACTGGCGCATGCCGCAGCACACCTGGAGGCCCTTGGTGGCGGGGTGAGGTGTCTATAAAGTATAGACGCATACCATTGTATTTATTGCACTAAATTGCAGATTTTCGATTCACATGACGCTGCGGCTCAGATAGGTGTTGAGCCCATGATCACCGCGCCAAGCCAGCTTCCCGATGACATCGACGCCCTCAAGGGCGCGGTCGGTATGCTCAAGCGCGAGCTCTATAATCGCGATCTTCTCATCGAGAAGCTCAAGCATCAGCTGGGCGGACTTCGGCGTAACCAGTTCGGCTCCCGCTCGGAACGTCTCGATCAGCTCGAGATGCGGCTGGAGGACGAGGAGATCGCCGAGGCCGCTGAGGCACCAGCGGTCGGGACCGAAGTCGAGACGGGGTCGGCGCAGGCGCACGAACCGGCCAAGCCCAGCCGCAAGTTCTTGCCCGATCACCTGCCGCGTCATGACGAGATCCTCTCGCCCGGCGAGGCCTGTCTATCCTGCGGCGGCGGGCTCAAGGCGCTGGGTGAGGATATAACCGAAGAACTGGAATACGTACCGGGGCGCTTTGTTGTGAACCGCATCAAACGCCCGCGTATGGCGTGCACGTGCTGCGAGCGCATGCACCAGGCCCCGCTGCCGTCACGCCCCATCGAGAAGGGCCGTCCCGGACCGGGGCTCCTGGCGCATGTCCTCATCTCCAAGTATGGCGATCACCTGCCGCTTTACCGCCAGAGCCAGATCTATGCCCGCGAAGGCATCGAGCTGGAACGCTCCACCCTGGCCGGATGGGTGGGACAGTCCGCGCGGCTGCTGGAACCGCTGGCCGAAGCCATCGGACGCCATGTCAGACAGGGCCAGGCCATCTTCGCCGATGATACCCCCATGAAGATGCTCGCTCCGGGCAAGGGGCGAACCGCCACCGCCCGCATGTGGGCGTATGTCCGTGATGAGCACAGCTGGTCGGGCAGTGCCCCGCCCGCGGCCCATTATCGCTTCTCAACGGATCGCAAGGGCGAACATCCTGCTGATCATCTGGCCGGCTATAGCGGGTTCATGCATGCCGATGGCTATGCCGGGTTCAACCGGCTCTACGACACCGGCCAGATCACCGAGGTGGCCTGCATGGCCCATATCCGGCGTAAGTTCGTGGATGTGCAAGCGGCGTCCGGTTCGGCCATCGCCCAGGAGGCGGTTGAACGCATTGCCCGGCTGTATGCGATCGAAAAGGCGATCCGCGGCCAACCGCCGGACGAACGCGCCGTGGTGCGCCAGGCCCGATCAAGGCCCGTGTTCGAGGAGCTCGACGCCTGGCTGCAGACCCAGCTCACCCGGATATCCGGCAAGACGCCTCTTGCCGCAGCGATCCGCTATGCCCTCACGCGCATGAAGAAGCTGGAGCCCTGGCTCCACCATGGCATCACCGAGCTCGATAATAATACCGCGGAGCGCGCCATCCGACCCCTGGCGGTCGGACGAAAGAACTATCTCTTCGTCGGCTCGCCCAGCGGCGGCAAGTCCGCGGCGATCGCCTACACCCTCATCGAGACCGCCAAGCTCAACGATGTCGATCCGCAGGCCTGGCTGACAGATGTCCTCGCCAACATCGCCGACACCAAGATCACCCATCTTGAAGACCTCATGCCCTGGTCTTACGCTCAGCGAAACTGAGCGTAAGACAGGCCCGGTGCCATCGGTAGGGCGGGATCGCCGGACGGTTACATCTCATCGCAGTCTCCTGCGTTGTCGGTTGGCGCGAATTCTGGCTCACCATGATCAACCGGATCGCTCCGGAAGGGTCGCCGCAGCTCGCGCTGACGCCGGAGGAAATCGACACAATCAGCCGGCTGCGACAGGCCCGAGGCCGGAAGCCGGCTGAAAGTCTCGCCGAGCACCTCCTCGAACTTGCCCGCCTGGGTGGTTATCTCGCCCGGGCCCACGACCCGCCGCCGGGAAGCATGGTCATCTGGAGAGGATGGCGCCGGCTGAGTGACGTCCTACTGGGCTCAACGCTGTCAACACAGACTTGTGGGTAATTGACAGGTTCACCGGACGGTTACGAAGAAGTTTGCCCTGTCTTGCCAGGCAAAACAAAGCGACTGCACTGGCCAATTTCTGACCCTGGAAGCGACGACCCTGGCCTTACTCCGGTAGAGATGCGCCGACGGTTCGCCGACGCTCGCGATAAGATCGACTTGATCCTCGCGGACTGGATTGCCGAAACCTATTCAACTTGATTTCGATCAAGAGAAGCCTACCCCGCGCAACACGAGAGCTTAGCAACGTCTTTGTCGAATCCCTGCGCGGCTAGTTTGAAGCCCTCAACCGTTGTGAGGTACGGGAAAATCGTCTCGCCTAGCTCTTTTGTGGTCATGCCAAACTTGAGGGCTAAAACCAGGGTTTGGATGCTGTCTGCACCCTCGGGCGCCATGATCTGCGCGCCGAGAAGCTTGTCAGTTTTGCGGTCGGCAACGAGCTTGATAAGCCCGCGTGTGTCGGCTGCGGCCAGGGCGCGAGGCACTAGATCCAGCGGTGCGATGGACGTCTTCACGTCATAGCCTTTCGCCTCAGCTGCTGAAGCGGTGAGGCCCACACCAGCGACCTGCGGGTCGCTAAACACGACCCAAGGCATTGCGCTGTTCTCGTAGGGTTTGACGGATTGATCCGTTGCGTGTTTTGCAGCCAGCTTCGCGCCATACGCCGCCATGTAGACGAACTGATCCCGTCCAGTAACGTCACCGGCCGCATAGATTGACCGGTTGCTGCTTCGCATATGGTCGTCGACCAAAATGCCGCCGCGCGCGTCTGTATCTACACCAATTTCATCTAGGCCGAGATGTTGAGTATTTGGGCGTCGACCGGTCGCAACCAGAACTCTCTTGGCGTTTACGACCTCGGTGCCCTTATCCGTCTCACAGTGCAGGGCAACTCCGGTTTGCGTCTGTTCGATGTGCTGGTATGCAACACCGGAACAGACGGTAATTCCCTCAGCCTCAAATGAGGCCTGAAGGGCAGCGCTGATTTCCGGTTCGGCTTCGGGGATTAGACGGGAGCGACAACAGATCGTCACTCGTACGCCGGCCCGCGCGAACATCTGCCCAAGTTCGCACCCAATCACGCCACCGCCTATGACCACCATGGATTCAGGTAAGCGCTCAAGTTCGAGCGCGCTTGTCGAATCCAGCGTCTCAACGTTTTCTATCCCGGGGATGGGCGGGGTGCTGCTGGAAGAACCCGTGGCGATGATAGTCTTCGACGCTCGAACCGTTTGACCATCAAAAGTCACACCGCCGTCTATCAAACGAGCTGGAGTGTTCGTTTCGAGGTAGTCGATATTTTCGTACTCAGGCAGAAGCGCTTCGTACTTTTTGTCACGAAGTTCAGATACGAGTGCATTTTTTTGCGATTGGAGCGCCGACCAGTCGTCGACTTTGGACTCAACATGCACGCCGGCAAACCGGCGTGCAGCGACTCCCGCATGCGCAGATTCCATGGCTCGTATTACGGCCTTCGACGGAACACACCCAACATTGACGCAAGTGCCGCCAATTGTTCCGTGACCAATGATAGCCACCCGCGCTCCGGCTTCAGCTGCGGTGATCGCCGCCGAGAAGCCTGCGGATCCAGCACCAACAACGGCGATGTCATACTCGCCGTTGTTCCCACCTGAGCAGCAATCTTTCATTGGAAAATTCTCCGTCTGAGTAGTGGCTCGCCGCGACTAGTGTTGATGTTCAGCTTCGGAATGATCCGCGTCTTGGTGACTCGCAACCTGTGCCGGGTAGCCAGCGTCGGTGGAGGCCTGGCCGACAAGTGCAGCGGTGGTGACGTTTGGATCAAAATGAACGACGGCGGTTTTGGTCTCGTAGTCGACCTCAACCGAATCCACGCCGTCGACGCGGCTCATCGCTGTTCGAACGGTGATTGGGCAGGTCGCGCACGTCATATTTTCGATTTCGAAAGTCACGGTCTCTGTTTGAGCGACGGCCGAATTCGACTGTTCTGAAGTTTCCGACGGCGCACGATTAAACGCCGACAAGCCAACGCCTGTGGCGCCAAGCAGGACGACCGAAAGAATTAGGGCTGATGTTCGTTTCATTGTTTGTCTCCTAATAGAAAAATGGTGCCCACCAATCGATGGTGGCGGCGAGTAGGACGATCACAAGCCCTACCCACAAAGCGATTTGGGTGATGATGCTGGATTGAGGTTTGGCGCAATATGAGCCGTCTTCGCACGGTGGCTCGGTCTTGAAATAGACGTGCCAAAATCCCGCGCCGATAAAGCCGAGCGTCACGATGATAAAATACGGTTTGTATGGGTCGAGTGCCGTGAGGGACCCGATCCAAGCGCCGCTGACGCCAGCCAAAACCAAGACCAACGGCAAGATGCAGCAGGATGACGCTACGATCGCGCCGATTATGCCGCCTGCTGCGAGCCAGTTCTTTCTCCGATTTGGTTCGGGATTGTGGTCACCAGGTTGTTGGATATCGGTCATTCGTTTTCTTGCTCATACCTAGATTTTCAACTAGGCTAATCCCTGTAGTAACTACAGACTCAAGGAGAAAATGAACACGAAAACACACGCTACTGTGAGCGCGCTGACCAGAGGCGAACTTGCGCGTCTCACCGGATGCAACGCAGAAACAATCCGCTACTATGAAGCGCGGGGTGTGCTGCCCGCGCCGCGCCGCGCTGAGAACGGCTACCGCCACTATGATCGCCGCCACATCGCGATCCTAAACTTCATCATACAATTTCGAGATCTCGGCTTCTCGTTGGCCCAATGTCGTGGCTTGTTGAGTTTGGAACATGATCACTCTGGCCAATGCCAAGCAGTTTCAAAGCAGATCCATTCCCATATCGAAGTCGTAGAACGGCGTATCGCTGAGCTGAAGGGTGTCGCGTCCACTCTTCGTGCGGCCGCGAAAAAGTGCTCAACGGACCCGGCCGCACAGTGTCACGTCCTGGACATTCTTCTTCAGGTCGAGACTGACGAGTCCTCTGGCGCAAAATCGTAGAGAGCATCGACGATAGGGCATTCCGGAACCACACCGCCGTCACACTGTGACGCCATGTCGCTAAGAACGCTCTCAAGACGTTTCAGATCTTCGATCTTCTTCCGCACAGACGCCAACTGGCCGAGAGTCATATCTCGAACCTCGCCACAGCTGTATGTGTTGCTGTCCACCAAGCTAAGGAGGGTTTGCACTTCGGCGATACCGAAGCCGAGATCCCGTGCGCGCATCAAAAACTTGAGACGACGCACATCTTCGTCCGAATTGAACCGCCCCGGTTTTCCCGGAGGCCATTTCGTTTGAGTTTTATGCGGCCAAGTCGGCCTGTTCAAGTTTGGCGTAGTATTGCGCCTCGGCTTCGGCCGGCGGGATATTGCCTATGGGGTCGAGCAGGCGGCGGTTGTTGAACCAGTCGACCCATTCCAGCGTGGCGTATTCGACATCTTCGAACGTGCGCCACGGGCCCTGCCGGTGGATGAGCTCGGCCTTGTAGAGACCGTTGATGGTTTCCGCCAGGGCGTTGTCATAACTGTCGCCGACGCTGCCCACGGATGGCTCGATCCCGGCCTCAGCCAGGCGTTCGGTATACTTGATCGAGACATACTGGCTGCCACGGTCGGAGTGGTGAACCAGCCCGTCCTGCCCGAGCGGTCGCCGGGCGTGGATGGCCTGCTCGAGGGCATCGAGAACAAAGCTGGCGTGAGCCGTGCGGCTGACCCGCCAGCCAACGATGCGCCGGGCGAAGGTGTCGATGACAAAGGCGACGTAGACGAAGCCGGACCAAGTGGCCACATAGGCAAAATCACTCACCCAGAGCCGGTTCGGCGCCGGGGCCTGGAACTGGCGGTTCACCCGGTCGAGTGGACAGGGTGCGCACCTGTCGCTCTTCGTGGTCTTCACCGGCTTGCCGCGGATCGCGCCTTCAAGCCCCATCTGGCGCATCAGCCGTTCCACCGTGCAGCGGGCAATATCGACGCCCTCGCGCTGCATCTGCCGCCACACCTTGCGCACGCCGTAGACGGAAAAGTTCGCCTCGAACACTCGCCGGATCTCGACCTTGAGGACCTCATCGCGTCTGGCCCGCGCCGGGCGTCGGGACGGATCACGCTGCCGCGCCGCATGCTCACGATAGGTCGACGGGGCGATCGGCAAGACCCGGCAGATCGGCTCGACCCCGTAGGCCCCGCGATGCTCATCGATAAACGCGTTCATCGCTTCAACGGGCGGTCGAGCTCCGCCTGGGCAAAATACGCGCTGGCCTTGCGCAGGATCTCGTTGGCCTGTCTGAGCTCGCGAACCTCCCGCTCCAGCGTCCGGATGCGCTCGCGCTCCTCGCTCGTCGGCCCAGGCCGGGCCCCACTGTCGCGCTCAGCCTGACGAACCCAACGCCGTAGCATCTCTGGCGTACAGCCGATCTTGCCTGAAACCGAACAGATCGCCTCCCATTGCGAGGCATGATCGTCCTGATGGTCCAAAACCAGTCGGACGGCCCGCTCGCGAACCTCCGCTGGATATCGTGTCGTGTGTCGTTCCATAATGGCTCCTACTTCTCACAAGTCGGAGCCTCCGGAAAACCCGGGGCGGTTCACTTCTGGATCTGCCGGAAAGTGACCCCCAACCTTCCCCCCAGGTCAGACTGACTCAAACCGAGTTCACTTCGCCGGATCCGGAGACGAAGGCCGACATGCTGATCCACCGCCGTGGCATTTCGCCCACCGGACCGCTTGTCACGAGAGTTCGCCCTTCTCATCCCTACCCCCGGTCTGTGTATCGAGCGTAGGCCTCAAGTTCATCGCCCCCAAACGTCCACACGTTGAACGCTTCGCGGTAATCGCCTGCCTCCATTCCCGGCGAGCCTGCGGGCATTCCCGGTACGGCGAGCCCGTCTACATCGGGTGCTTCGTCCAGCAACCGGCGTATGTCATGCGCTGGCACGTGCCCTTCGATCACATATCCGCCAATGACCGCAGTGTGGCACGACCACAATTGGATCGGCACACCGTGGCGATTCTTGATCGGGGATACATCCGCGACATTCCGCTGCCGAACAACAAATCCAGCACCCCGCAAATGCTCGATCCAGGCATTGCAGCAACCACACGTCGGAGACTTGTAGACGAGGATTTCAATGTCGTCTGCAGTGGCGGCCGCCGTGAGGCTGTTTACACCCACCAGCGCCAAGAGCGACTTCAGCATGAACTTGCGACGATCAAACATTTTCCCTCCTGCCAGGGCACCACACGCTGTAAGGGGGCGCAGCCCCTGTGTCGGTTACGCACCGGAAAGGCCTTGCCCTCATTCGGGACCCTTCAGCGCGAATTTCTAGGGATCTGGGGAGGCGTGGGGTTTGTTCCCTCGCGTGAACATCGACCGCAAGCCCTCGCCCGCCCTTCCCTTCAACTCAAGGCTAGGCTTTTCGATGAAGGACCAGGAGAAAGCCGCGAGCGCGAAAGATAGCGGCAAGGAAACCACGGCAACCAACAAAGGTGGAGAATTGGCATCAAAATACAAGATGGCCTGCATGATCGGGTAGTGCCAGATATAGATTCCGTAGGACCAGTCCGGAATACGCGACCACGTCGGCAAGCCCCCGATCGCCGCGAAGGCAAACCAGAATATGCCGGCTGCGAGCGCGATATTGAGGAACCACTCAGCCCAAGGGTATGCCCCTGAGATCAGCCATAGCGGCACCGCCGGAAGCACAGCCCAAGGCAGGTTTGGCAAGGAGTGCCGCCACCCATGTACGACCATGCCTAGGGTGAACGCGGCTGACAGCCGAGCGGAACTCATGATCAACGCTGGCGCGTCGCTCCAGAAAACGCTCAGCGCCAAATACGCTCCGCTCGTAATTCCGAACAACGCGACATGGGTCAGCCTGTTCCAGGGAATTGGAGAGAAAAATATTACTGCCGCAGCCATGTAGGCGATCATTTCGTACCGCAACGTCCACAGCGTCGCGGAGAACTCCCCCGCCCACGGCAAGTCAGCGAATATTCCGGCGGGACCCTGCGATGTGTCCAGAAACCCCAAAACCTGTATCGGGAATAACCAAGTCTGGCCGCTGGTCCAGTACTCGGCCATCGACAATTGGGTGAAGACTGGCCCGAAAATGAAAACCGCCGCGAACGACAGGAATACCAGTGCGGGAAAGATTCGAAGTGCACGCGAAGCGGCATAGGTGAAAATATCGGCTCGCCGTTCAAGGCTGTCCGCGATCAGAAAACCACTCAAAATGAAAAAGGCATTCACTGCGACATAACTCAGGGACCAGCCATTTATCGCCAGTGGTGGTGGCGGTAGAGGACCTTGCGTTACAATAATCGCATGCTCCGCCAAGACCGCGGAGGCCAGAACAAAGCGGATCGGGGTGAGCCGGTTATCCCGCCCCGTATAGGCTTGACCAATCGTTTTGTCGGTTCGAATGTCGACGCCCTCCCCAAAGCTCCAAGGATTACGCGATGAATTGACGCTCCCCTCAAAAAATATCGCCGGCGACCAACCAAACCATTAAGGGGCTCTCGACCGGGCCACGAGGACTCTCACCGACTCCTCGCTGAAATGCGACCGGATTGGGCCCCAGAAACCGGGCCTGGGTGGGCACGCGGCGCGGTCCTGAACCGCCCCGGGTTTTCCGGAGGCTCCGACTTGTGAAAAGTCGGAGCTATTATGGAACGACAAACGACACGATATCCAGCGGAGGTTCGCGAGCGGGCTGTCCGGCTGGTTTTGGATCATCGGGGCGATCATGCCTCCGAGTGGGAGGCGATCTGTTCGGTCGCGGGGAAGATCGGCTGTTCGACCGAGGCGCTGCGGCGCTGGGTTCGCCAGGCTGAACGTGACGGCGGGACGCGGCCGGGGTTGACGAGCGAGGATCGCGAGCGCATCCGGGCCCTGGAGCGCGAGAACCGCGAACTGCGCCAGGCCAACGAGATTCTGCGCAAGGCCTCAGCTTATTTTGCCCAGGCGGAGCTCGACCGCCGGTACAAGCCATGACCGATTTCATCGATGAGCATCGCGAGGCGCATGGGGTCGAGCCGATCTGCCGGGTCTTGCCGATCGCCCCGTCGACCTATCGCGAGCATGCCGCCCGGCGGCGCGATCCGGACCGGCTTCCGGCGCGGGCGAAGCGGGACGAGGCCCTGAAGGTGGAGATCCGGCGCGTGTTCGAGGCGAACTTCTGCGTCTACGGGGTGCGCAAGGTGTGGCGGCAGCTGCAGCGCGAGGGCTTCGATGTCGCCCGCTGCACGGTGGAGCGTCTGATGCGCGAGATGGGCCTTGAGGGCGCGATCCGCGGCAAGCCGGTCAAGACCACGAAGAGCGACAGGTGCGCGCCCTGTCCGCTCGACCGGGTAAACCGCCAGTTCCAGCCACCGGCGCCGAACCGGCTCTGGGTCTCGGACTTCACCTATGTCGCCACCTGGGCGGGCTTCGTCTACGTCGCCTTCGTTATCGACGCCTATGCCCGGCGCATTGTCGGCTGGCGGGTCAGCCGCACGGCCCATGCCGGCTTCGTGCTGGACGCGCTCGAACAGGCGATCCATGCGCGGCGGCCGGTCGGGCAAAGCGGGCTCGTCCATCACTCCAACCGCGGCAGCCAGTATGTCTCGATCAAATATAGCGACCGTCTGGCCGAGGCCGGGATCGAGCGGTCCGTGGGCAGTGTCGGGGACAGTTACGACAATGCGCTCGCGGAAACCATCAACGGTCTCTACAAGGCCGAGGTGATCCACCGGCGCGGGCCATGGCGCTCCTTCGAGGACGTCGAATACGCCACGCTGGAATGGGTCGACTGGTTCAACAACCGGCGCCTGCTCGAACCCATCGGCAACATCCCGCCCGCCGAAGCGGAGGAACGATACTACGCAGAACTTGAAGCGGCCGGCATGGCCGCATAGGACTCAAACAAAATAGCCTCCGGGAAAACCGGGGCGGTTCAGTCCCGCCGACGACGCAACGCATGGCCGCGCTGGGCTCAAACCGGCGATAAGCGGGTGACTTGCTCTTCTTGGTGCACTACCGGCTCACGGCGCCCCGATTCCTCTCATGTATTTTTTTTGAGGGGCGCGCGCTGGTTCCGCGTAATCCCAATGTTATGACCGGGAGGCGAACATGATGGACAAGTCCCCCCCCCTTGCGACGGTCCGCGTCGTGCCTCTCGGTCTGACACTTTCAAGCTTCATGCTTGTCACATATGCCCTCTGCATCCTGTTTGGTTTGCTCGTCCCTGACACCTTCCGGATGTATGAGGCGTGGGCCCCTCTCCTCCCCGGGTTCGAGTGGCTCACGCCTCGCGGCGTCCTCTTCGGCGCTATCGGCGCCTATCTCTACGGCTGGTATGGCGCAGTGCTCTACGCCCTGCTTTTCCGAGTATTCCACCGCAATTGAAATTCCGCGCCAGCAGCGCTCGGGGCGTGTCGCCAACCTGCAGGGTGCGTCAGGTCTGGCCAGATTGCTCTCAAGCCCTAAGACTCTTGCGCTTCGCCAACTCCATCCGGACCAGGCGCTGCATGCGGATAACGAGAAGCACGAGGCCCGCGAGTACGGAGATGAGCGCCAGAACCGCGAAGACCTGCAAGTGCAACGTGTTGAAATCCTCGCGCTCCTCATAGTCCATGATGTGGAGCATCCAGAAGAAATCGAAGAAACGCCAGCGGTCATTTCTTCTGGCCGTCACCAGACCGGTATCGGGTGACACATAGATCCTGGTGCCCTCGCCGTCCGCGAAACTTATGCGCTATGCGGGCCCGGCACGACGATACTCCCATGTTGGCTCCTCGAAGTACTCGACAGCCTCGATCTCAGGCTCGCCGGCATAGTCACTGCTGGCGACGGCAATCGCCGTGTCCCTTGTGATTGGTGTGATAACCTCGGCTGTCCTCGCATCGACGAGCGAGCTCGCCCCATCGGCTCGCAGAACATTGAAAACAGGCCGCCCCTGCCAGGCTTGAAGGTGAATTTCGGTTACAATGCCGTCAGGGTTGATCGCCTCGACCGCTCGCTCCGGCGAAATGAGTTCGGCCGGAAGGATGGCCACGGGTGCAGGTTGTGCAATGTTGTGCTCACCCCGGACGCTCTCTATGGACAGCACTGTCATCACGACGCCGCCGGCAACCCACAAAATGATCTGGATGCCGACAATCAGAGCGATCCATTTGTGGATCCGAATGGTCCAGCGCAAAAACGATGTCATTGAAAGAGTCCCGAACTGCAGTCTGCGGCCCCTATCTCTATCCGCAAATCCCCCAGCCTCGCAATCGGGTTGAAACTAAAAGCCTGGCCCATGGCCAAGCTCCGCCGGTCGCACGAGGAGCGATATCGTCATGGCATCAATATTCGCGCAGGCTGAAACGCCGCCAGCTCTTGAATCGCGGCGATCACTGACAGACGGCGAAGGGGCATGGCAGGCAGTCGCATCGTCCAGGGCGGCGGGACAATCAGTCTCATCACCGCCGCACCTGGTTTCGATTAGTGGCGGTGTCCGCCGTTGTCGTTGTGATGGCCGTGTTCCTGCGCGGACGCGTCATCATGATGCCCGTCACCATGCATGGATTGCATCATGTCGTGGCATTGCTGCATGCGGGTGCGAGCCTGCTCGTCCATGTTTTCCATCATGGCCTGACGAGCGGCCGCATCGTGATGTTCAACGCCCTCGCTCATCATTTCCTCATGCATGGCCCGGCATTCCTCCATCGTGGGCGCCTCGGACGCTGCACCATGGTCGTGACCGGAATGGTTATGGTCCTGCGCGAATACCGGCCCTGCCGACATTACCAGGCCCGCTGCGCTCAAACCGGCAAGCATCATCTTCTTCATCTTACTCTCCCTGGGTCACCCGTTCTGTGGTGAGCCTCTATCAAAACCAGATGCGGATCCCGGCGACCACCGCCGTATCCTGAGTTCGGGCGCCGGCTGCGCGGGCGTAGTCTTCCGTGCCCCCGAAAGTCCGGGACCATTCTACCCCCACATAGGGCGCAAACTCGCGCAAAATCTCGTAGCGCAAGCGCAATCCGAGTGCTGTCGAAGTCAACCCGCTGCCCGTTTCAAGTTCTGGAATGTCTTCGGCGGACCAAGTCAGCTCGGCTCTTGGCTGCAGGATGAGGCGCTGAGTGAGCAGGAGCTCATACTCGGCTTCGAACTGCCCGGTCAGCTCCCCTTGGTCACTGAGGAAAAACGCTCCATCCACTTCGAACCAATAGGGGGCCAAGCCCTGAACTCCGATTACCGCATACGTCCGCATCGGATTCGGCTCGAAATCCTGTCGCACCCCCGCCTGCAGATCGAAATAGGGTGTTATCGCGCGGCTGTAGAGCAGTTGGAGGTTGGCTTCCTCGAACGCACCTGCTTCCAGCTCGAACTCCGCTTCGCTTTTCACCCAGAGGCGATTCACACGACCGCCATACCAGGCATTTACATCCCAAAGGGCCAGCTCCTCATCATCACGACGGGCCTGATATTCAAAACGATCCGCCTGGAAGAAAAAGAGCTTCTGGCCGCCAGCGCCTTCCCGCAGCGCCTCTCTCGCGGCCTCCATTTCTTCTGGTGGGTAGTATGCGTCTGCCTGATCTTGCGCCGATGCTGCTGTCGCTGCCGCGATCATGAGACCACCAGCGATCGCCACTGAGAAGAGATTTCTCATTGATGGTCTCCGTGTTGGCGATGCGCGCCATGCTGTTCGTGTCGTCCGCCCGCCTCTCGCGACCCGTCAGGTTGATTGTGGTCTTGATGACGATGCATCTGATGATGCGCCTCACCGGGCATGACCGACACGACTTGGAACATTCCGGCGTGCATGTGGTAGAGAAGGTGACAATGAAAGGCCCAATCACCCACATCTTCCGGTGTGACGTCCACTGAAAGCTTTTCGCCGGGCTTTACCGTGATTGTGTGCTTGCGGGGTTTGTGGTCGCTTTCGCCATTCACGACATCAAAGAACATGCCGTGCAGGTGAATGGGGTGAGGCATCATCGTGTCGTTGACCATAGTCAGCCGCACGCGCTCCCCCTGGCGGAACTGGATCGGATCAACGACCTCGCTCCAGCGACGCCCGTCAAAGGACCACATGTAGCGCTCCATGTTCGATGTGAGGTGCACCTCCACCTCTCGACCGGGCGGCCGAGTATCCGGGTTTCGATCGAGACTCTTGAGATCCGTGTAGACCAGAACCCGGTGGCCGACATCCGCCAGGCCGGCGCCGGGCTCGTGGAGGCGGGATGTCGGTTGCATCGCCATGTTTGCCACCCCGGGCCCACCCGGGTGATCGTGCCGTTGCGGACCGCCCGTTTCGGGCGAATTCATCATCGTGTGCCCTTCATTGCCCGCAGAATTGTGGCCACCATGCTCACCGTGAGCAGACGGGCTGGCTTGCGATGCCATCGGGGCATGACCCATGGCCGAATGATCCATGGATTGGGAGGTATGCCCCGCATGCCCCATCGCTCCATGGTCCATTCCCATGTCCTGCATGGTCAGGGTGGGACGAGGGCGCAGAGGCGGCACCGGTGCGGTCATTCCAATACGCGGTGACAAGGTTGCTCGGGCGAAGCCGCTGCGATCGATGGATTCGCACATCATCGTGTACGCGCGACCCTCTCGCGGCTGAACAATGACGTCATAGGTTTCGGCGACACCGATCTGGAACTCATCCGTCTCAACGGGTTGGACGTTCAGACCATCCGATTGAACAATCGTCATCGGCAAATCCGGAAACCGGACATTGAAGATCGTCATTGCCGAGGCATTGATAAACCGCAATCGCACCCGTTCTCCCGGTGAAAACAGGCCAGTCCAATTGTCCTGCGGACCGTGGCCGTTCACGAGATATTCCAAGGTCGCGGCGGTAACGTCGGAGATATCCGTCGGGCTCATCCGCATTTGACCCCACATCGATCGGTCTCGCAGAGCGGCGAGCAGCCCGTTTTGCCGAGAGGCCTCCACAAAGTCTGACATGGTTCTTTGCTGGAAATTATACGTATCGCTCACTTTCATGAGCTTCTCGAAGACCCTGTGCGGGCCCTCGAATGTGTAGTCGGAAAGCACCACGACGTATTCACGATCATAGGCGACCGGATCGGCCCCGGCCGGCTCGATGATGATCGGCCCGTAATGACCCATCTGCTCCTGCAGGCCAGAGTGGCTGTGGTACCAGTACGTACCCGCCTGCCGGATCGGAAAACGGTAGGTGAATGTCTCGCCAGGTCGAATTCCAGGAAAGGTCACGCCCGGCACGCCATCCATCTGGAACGGCAAAAGCAGTCCATGCCAGTGAATGGACGTATCCTCGTCCAGCGTGTTGTGAACACGCAGGGTGACCTCGTCGCCCTCGCGCCAGCGAAGCAGCGGCGCGGGTAGCTGATCGTTGATGGTAATCGCGCCACCCACTTGCCCATCAATCACGGCGGTCGACCTACCGATGGTCAGGTCGAAAACGTCCCCGGAAAGGGGGCGAATGCCGTTCAGATTTGTTGCGCCTGCGGACTGCGCCCAAGCTGGCAGAAGTCCGGCACTCGCCGCCCCACCAAGCGCGGCCGACGCCGCCATGAATGATCGCCTTGAAATCAAAGAACTACTCCTTGGCCGATTGATATGCGACCGGCGTTTGCGCCGAGGCAGAGTTGGGCTGAATCAGCCTGTGGCGGGGACAAGTCGCACGCTCTCCACGGCGCAAACCTCTGTGTCGATGTGATTACGCGATCGACGCAGACATCCCTCATTCCGAATACTGTTCTTTCAGAAATTTCCGCGCGCGATATATGCGAACCTCCACCGCTTTGGCGGAGAGCCCCATTATGTCACCGATTTGTACCAATGAGAGATCGTCAGTCACCGACAGCAGGAGCGGCGTTCTCAGGCCTTCCGGCAAGGCCTCTAGAAGACCCTGGGCACGTTCGAGATTGCTTGCGCTCGACGCAATCTCCTCCGGGTTGGGCGCGTCCGAGACAAAGTCGTCTCGTTCTCCGTCCAGACCCACCCACCTCAGGGCCTTGCGACGGCGATGATGATCGCGGGCCTTGTTCCGGGCGATCACAAAAACCCAGGCGAGGAGCGGTCGCTGCGGATCGTATCGGTCGAGATTTCTGAACACCGCCACAAAAGTATCCTGCGCGATATCATACGCCTGATCGATGTCCTGCACATGCCCGGAGAGATATCGCATAACCGCCGGATAGTGCTTGTCCATCAGCCTGTTGAATGCCGACTGACTACCATTGCGGGCGTCAATCGCGAGCAGCGAGTCTTCCTTCTCACTCTCGGACAATCTACTGGCTCGCGGCATCAAATTCCTGCGCCAACCTCAAATCGAACGCGCGCGCCTGTTCCGGGTCCAGTTCGGCACGCATTGCGAGAATGTGATTAAGCGTTTCAAGCTGCAGCCCTCCCATGGCGGCATGAAACTCCTGAGCCGCCGTCGAGACATCTGCAGATAGCTCATGATCTCTGAGGAGAGCCGTTCCGATGCGTTGCCGTGCCGCCTCCATATCGGCTTCATAGTCGGCGCGCACAGTGGCAAATTCGGATTCCAGCTGCGCTATCGCGTCTTCCTGTTCATCAGACAGACGAAGCTCATCATGGACAATCGAGTGGAGGTTGGTGGAAGAAGCATGCTCGCCCTCGAACACGAATATTCCGAGCCACACACCCAAAAACCCGCCGAGCACGCCGAGCACCGACGCGAAAATTCCGGGTCGAAGCATCAATGCGTCTCCTTCTCGGACGCCACAAGGCTCAACATCGCATACACGGATCCGACATCAAAAACCGCCAGGTCATCCTGCTCTGTCGACTGCGCCATCGCAGCTCCGGAAAGCCCGCCGATTACGAGTGACAGCGCCGCTGGTGCCGCGCGAAATGACAGAGCGGGCAAGAATGGTCGCAAGGCTTCGCGACAGCGATCCGGCCAGCTCTGCTGGCGTTCGATCTTTGCCCACACGGCATCCCGAAAATCCCGCGTGTCCTTCAGCGGACGCGACTTCAATACTGATGCAATCAGTGCATCCAGCTCTTTATCTTCCATCATATTTCTCCTTCACCCCCTTACGATGTGTGCAGGTGCCGAATTTTCCACCCGTTCTCCGTATGCACCAAAATCGCCGTACCGTGCGCGTCTCGCTCGCGCGCTTCGCCCCGCACTTCATACTCCATGCGAATGTCAAATGTTGCGAACGCAAGCCCTTGATCCACCTCGACGGTATAGTTGGACCAGTCATAGACGTGGAACGTCACATGCTCGGCTGCGAACTCGGGGGCAAGGTGATGGTCTCGATAATTCGCCCACCCGATATCCTTTCCCGATCCCTCGAATATCGTGAAATCATCGCCGTCCTGAAGCACGAAGGTCTCGGCGACGGATACGTTTTCCTCAGCTAATCCACCCGAATAACCCTCGAGCACGTCAGTAATCGAGGCTTCTTCGTTCGAAAAAGCCGGGCCTGTCAGAATCAAGCTCGTCGTAATTGCGAGACCGGCTGCAAAAGTGGGTTTCATCGATCAGTTTCCTTTACGCGGGTGTTTTGTAGGGATTGAAGAAGCCTGTCGCCCATTTTTCGAATGCCCGATCGGGACGGCTTCTCCAACATTTCGTAGGTCAGACAGGATGCTCCGATCATCAGAACGAGCAGGAGCAGAAACAATCCGGAGCTCATCGATTCGTCGATCACTCCGGCAACGTCCTGAAGGAAGTTGAAGGCGACCATGAAGAAGGGAACATGGATCATGTAGATCGCGTAGGAGACATCACCCAGGTAGACAAACAGGCCATTGTGCTCCCGCTTCGCGGAATGGCGATCGGTCTCAGCGAGCAAAAAGATAAGCGGTGCCCCCATAAGAGCGAGCAAGCGATCGTCGACCGCAAGGTGAGCAAACAGCAAGTAGGCCGCCAAAGTCGCGCCAAACGCGATCTGGGCAGCTCGCCTTGGCAGGCAATAGACTTGCCCCAATCGATACAGTGCTACGCCGATCAGGAATTCCGGGATAATGCGAAGCACACCAAAACGCTCGGTGGCCATCGGCAGGGTTTCCCCGAACAAGCGCGCATGGACGAGGTCCAGCGCGAAGAAAAGCGCCGTAGCGATAGCGAGCAATGCCAAAGGGCGATGCCTCAATGCAATCGCCGCCATCATGTACGCGGGAAAGGCGAGATAGGCGAACCATTCCGCGCTGATTGACCAGGAGGGCCCATTCCATCCGAAATTCGGCGCGAACCCCCATGCATGAATCATCAGGAGATGCGCAGGCAGATCCTGGAGCGGAAAACGATCGGGCTCGAACGGCACGCCCAGTTGCACAGCGCCAAAGCCGATCACGCCGAGGAGCGCGATGGTCGCTATGTGCAGTGGATAGATTCGGGCGAAGCGCGCGATGATGAACCGCCCGAATTGAAAACGCCCTTGCTCGCGCGCCGCAATGTAGACATGCGTGAGCACGAAGCCGGAAAGAATGAAAAACAGATCGACACCGAACCGTCCCATGGCGAGAAGCAGGGAGGCCGCATCAAAATCGACACTCCACGGCTCCCGCCAGTGGTAAAACACCACCCACAACGCCGCGAAGAACCGCAGGCGAGTCAAGCTGGGCAGGTTTTGAGGGTAGGCCTTCACTGCTTAGCCCCCGAACAAATGGCGCATCCCGCCATGGGCGAGGGAGCCGCCTAGAAACCCGTTCAGGGCGATGAGGGCAGCGGCACCAAACAGGCTGACATTGAGCGTTGTCGCGGATAGTGCGCCCGGGTTTCGGCGTCGCCACTCCTCGGCTGCAACCACCAGCCACAAGCCGAACGTCAAACCCGTACCTAGCCAGCGGTGAGTGAGCATGACCCCGGCCTCGGCGCTCGCCATCGGCCCGGCATGAGCCCAACCAAAGAATCCGGCCGCCACGCCGCCGAGAGCTCCGGTCCAGACCAGGAAACGCACGATATCCGCGTAGGCATCCTTGCCCCGGATAAGGTTCAATACCTGCGCCAGCGCCGCCGCGAGGATCAGCGCAATCGGAAAGTGAACCGCCACGGCATGAAAGACGCCAAGCGCCGCCAAGGCGCGTTCGAAAGCGTTCCTCGGGCCATGATCGCCCCAATGCGCATGGCCGCCGGACGCCCCCTCCGGGCCCGCGTGATGATCATCACCACCTCCGCACGGATCAACTGCACCGCCCTGGTGAGCGTGATCGTGAGCGGGAGATGTTTCGTCGGCCTGCGATGTCGGGCGCTCGCCCTCAACCGTCTGGTGGTGGTCGTGCCCCCCAGCGTCCGCACTGCTAGAAGGCAATGCGGAATCGTCATGATCATGCGGTAGCGCGCCAGGCTCATCATGATGGTCGCGCGCGGTACTCGTGGCCGTCGGCGATTCGGTGGATTGCGCTTCGGTTTCAGGCTCGTGTTCTTGAGGTGGGTGAGCCAGCCCCTCGGCACTGCCCAGGCCCATAATGACCAATACGGTCAATAACATAAAAGCGTTTCGAACTAGCACGCGACGAACTCCCGGCAAGATTTATGTGGAGGTTTTACGCGTCAAACCGCCGCACCCCTCAGAATAATGTATGGATTGGCCCGCGAAGGCCCAAGGTTCCGCTCACCGATGTCGCACAACGCTGGCGGTTCGTAGTCGGCTCCACAAGCCCGCTGAAGACACCGGTAATCTGCTGGCAATAACCCGGCAGGCGGCCGGCACAATCTCGAGAAGTCGGCTTTCGTTCGCTTGCTGCCCGTCCAGTCGATGTTCACCCTTGGCAGGTCCGCATCACTGCTCGCGCAATGCGCCCCGATGCGCGCAAACAAATTCACCGCGTGTTGATAGGTGAGATCTGCAAGCTCACTGCGCCGAGCCTCCTCCGGGATATCGAATCGATCAACATGAACGATCGGCCCCTCATCGACGCGGGTCGTCATCTCATGCGCGGTGACGCCATAGGTTCTCTCTCCATTCCAAAGAGCAAAACTCTCCGGGTGAGAGCCGGGATATCCGGGAGGGCCCGGGTGGATGTTGTAGGGGGTTTTCGCCAGCTTCCCGAGCAACCAACCGGGGACAATCAAGTCCGTCAGGAAGGCAAGAATTCTGACCGCCCCGTTCCGCCGAAGAACAGCCGCTTCCAATTGCTCCAGCGACTCGCAGAAAGTGACGATAATCTCTGGGTTTTGTCGTTTGAGGAAGAGATGAAAATGCGGCCGCTCGCGCTCGCCGGTGAGCACGACCAGGTATCGCCTGCCTTCCGGATTCATGTCCGAGTTGCCCTTCCTGCCATGAAGGGCAAGAACCGTGGCACTTGGGCCGAATAATCGTCGAACCGCGGCCCAAACATCTCGCGTGCCTCGCGCTCCTCAACCAGTGCGAGGCGGACGTACATCACAATCAGGATCGGATACATGACCAGAGTCAGCAAGGTTGGCCACTGGAAGAGGAACCCTGTCAGTATCAGGATGAAGCCGACGTATTGCGGATGACGAATTCTGGCATAAGGTCCGCTTACGGCGAGCTGACCGGATGATTGAGCCGCGTACAGGACACGCCAAGAGGCCGCCACCAGCCAGAACCCGCCACCGATCAAGAGTGCGCTGAGAATATGGAAGGGGCCGAAGTGTGGATTTCCCTGCCAGCCAAACAGCATCTCGAGCAGATGCCCCGAGTCGTGGCTGAACCAATCAATGTCCGGATAGCGGGTCTGCAGCCAGCCGGAAAGAAGGTAAAGTGTCAGCGGAAATCCGTACATCTCCGTGAACAGGGCAACCAGGAACGCACTGAACGCACCGAATGACCGCCAGTCTCTCCAGGAACGCGGGCGCGAGAAACTCGCGGCAAACAAGATGAACACGACCGAGTTCAATACGACCAGCGTCCAAAGACCATAATCGGCAGGCTGCATGACTGGGCTCCGCTCTTCAGTGTCGATGCTGGCCGTGCATGAGTCCGTGCCCGAACACACAAGCGAGGAGCAATCCGATCACGAACCAGTCCCCCGTGAGGTGGGCGCGATGCTCCAGCAAGAGCAAACCGCCCGCGATCACAGCGAACAAGCCGAAAACAGTCCAAAACAAGCGGTGAGATGCATCAGGGGGTCGAACGGTCATTCAGCAACCTCGAGACTCGATGGATTTGCCTTGATTACGCTCGGTGGCGTTCCATCCCTCACAGCCCCGTCGACCAAGTCCGGCTTTGCTCGCTGAACCGTCGCGAGGGATGGCGCAGGTTCGCGCGTAAGCAGATTGCAGGAGAGACGAATGGACCGACGCATATCCTTTCACACCTGGTATGTGGTGTTCGCTATTTTCACCGTCCTGATGCTCCAGACCTGGATCTCGCAGTCCAGTCATCAGCAGGCCGTCCCCTACAGCGAGTTCATCGCAGCGCTTGAGTCTGGAGAATTATCCGACGTCGAGATCAGCGGACAAACCATCCGGGGCACGCGTGCTGGCTCTTCGGGCGATGCCCCTCAACACATCGTGGCTACAGTTGTCGATCCGGCACTGGCGGAAACGCTTTCACAGTATGATGTCACCTATTCCGCCCGAGCGCAGAACGGTCTCGCCGCCGCCCTGCTCTCCTGGTTTTTGCCTATGATTCTGTTTCTGGCCGTATGGATGTTTTTCATCCGACGCATGGCCAATCAGGGCGGGATTGGCGGAAATGCCCTGTCGATCGGACAGTCCAATGCAAAAGTGTATGTCGAGACTGATACACGGGTTACGTTTGCGGATGTCGCGGGCGTTGAAGAAGCCAAGGCAGAACTAAAGGAAATCGTAGATTTCCTCAAAGACCCCCAAGGCTATGGCCGGCTGGGCGCGCGCATGCCCAAGGGAATCCTGTTGGTCGGTCCACCCGGCACCGGAAAAACCCTGTTCGCCAGGGCGATGGCTGGTGAGGCGGATGTACCGTTCTTCTCGATCAATGGCTCCGAGTTCGTGGAGATGTTCGTCGGGGTCGGGGCAGCTCGCGTGCGCGATCTCTTCGAGAAGGCGCGCGAGAAGGCGCCTGCGATCATTTTTATCGATGAGTTGGATGCGCTTGGTCGAGCGCGTGGTGCGTACCCCGGATTCGGAGGTCACGACGAGAAGGAGCAAACGCTCAATCAATTGTTGTCGGAACTCGATGGTTTCGACCCCAGCCACGGCCTGGTACTGCTGGCCGCGACAAACCGACCCGAAGTCCTCGATCCGGCATTATTGCGGGCCGGTCGATTTGATCGTCAGGTCCTCGTGGACCGCCCCGACAAGACGGGCCGCGTCGCGATCCTTCACGTTCATGCCCGGCGGATCCACGTCGAAGCGGACACCGACCTCGAGGAAATAGCTGCTCTGACTCCAGGTTTTAGTGGGGCTGACCTCGCAAACCTCGTCAACGAGGCGGCGTTGCTCGCCACTCGGCGGAACGCCTCGGCAGTCAGCCTCATCGACTTCGTGGCCGCGATCGAGCGGATCATTGCAGGGCTCGAAAAAAAGAACCGCCTGCTCAACCCCGCTGAGCGCCGTACGGTCGCCTACCACGAATTGGGTCATGCCTTCGTCGCGATGGCTCTGGAAAACGCCGATCCCGTACAGAAGGTCTCTATCATCCCTCGAGGCATAGGAGCGCTCGGCTATACGATCCAAAGGCCCATAGAAGACCGTTTTTTGATGTCCCGCGCAGAACTTGAAACCAAAATGGCCGTTCTCCTCGGCGGTCGGGCAGCTGAACAGCTTGTTTTCGACGAAGTATCGACAGGAGCCGCTGACGATCTGCAGAAGGCAACCCAGATCGCGCGCGGCATGGCTACTCGTTATGGCATGATAGCCGATCTGGGCCAGGTGGCGCTGGAATCCGACGATCAGCTCTTCCTGGGGCCACGTGCGGAATCTGCCTCGCACATGTACAGCGAGGCGACCGCCGAAAAGATCGACAATGCCGTGGCAACACAGATCGACAGGGCCTTTCAACAGGCCACGCAAATCCTCACTTCTCACCGAAAAACGCTGGATGAGGTCGCCGACATCCTGCTTGAGAAGGAAACCTTGTCCGGCACTGAACTGGTCAGGGCAGCTGGAGCGCACAAATGGACATGACTCTTCGATTCCTCGGAGCCGCCGGAACTGTCACAGGCTCCAAATTTCTGCTGAACACCGGGCCAAGTTCCTGGTTGGTCGATTGCGGATTGTTCCAGGGCCTGAAAGCCATGAGAGAAAAGAACTGGTCCGGATTGGAATTCGACGTGGCCGATCTCACGGGCGTGTTGCTTACCCATGCTCATATCGATCACTCCGGTTATATTCCCGTACTCGCCAAGAGTGGTTATCGAGGGCCGGTCTACGCCACCGACGCGACCGTCGACTTGTGTAAAATCCTGCTCCCCGACAGCGGCTATCTACAAGAAAAAGACGCCGATTTCGCAAACCGCCACGGTTTTTCGCGGCACAGCCCCGCCGAACCCCTATACACGCGAAAGGATGCGGTAGACGCGCTCAAGCTCTTCCGGAGTATCTCCTTCGCCAAACAAACAACCCTTGAAACCGGGCTCACAGCCCGCTTCCTGCCGGCCGGCCACATTCTCGGCGCATCAATCATCGAGCTCGGCTTGCCGAACAAGCAGCGCATCGTCTTCTCAGGCGATCTCGGTCGGCTTCAAAGTGACACGATGCTATCGCCGACCTTGATCGATCATGCTGACTACCTGATAATCGAATCCACCTACGGTGACCGCAAACATCAGCACGTCGACATCGAAGTCGAGCTGGCCGCGGTCATCTGCGAAACCGCGGCGCGTGGCGGAACCATCATCGTGCCCGCATTTGCAGTCGGTCGCACGCAATCACTGTTACATCATATTGAAAAGTTGAAACGCCGCGGCGCCATTCCGGATCTGCCCATATTCCTGGACAGCCCGATGGCGATCAATGCCAGTGAACTCTTCTGCAAACATCTCGACGCGCACCGTTTGAGTGACAGAGAATGCCGGGACGCATGCGGGATTGCTACCTATGTGAGAACAACCGAGGATTCAAAGGCCCTCACAACAAACCGCGTGCCGAAAATCATCATCTCGGCGAGCGGCATGGCAACCGGAGGACGGGTCGTTCACCACATCAAGAACTTTGCGTCCGACCCTCGCAACGCAATCTTGTTCACTGGCTTTCAGGCAGCTGGCACGCGCGGCCGATCAATCGTGGACGGTGCAATTAGCGTCAAGATTCACGGACAGAATGTCCCTATCCGCGCCAGCGTTCACAACATCGACGCCCTTTCTGCTCACGCGGATGCGGACGAGATACTTGCCTGGCTTCGCAACTTTCGCGCGCCGCCACGAAGAACCTTCATCGTCCATGGTGAGCCGAATGCGAGCGCTGCCTTGCAGGCTCGCCTCTCGACCGAATTGGGCTGGAATTGCGTCATTCCCAGCCTAGGAGAGGAAGTGAGCCTAACGTGACGCAGCGGCCCAACACGTCGACCCCAGACAGTTCATCATTCCCGAGCCAGAGCACGCTTCGAGCGCGGCGACTGGGGATCGATACTCTCGATCATGCAATCATCTACATGCGGTCAGATTGCCATATCTGCCGAGCCGAAGGCTTCACAAGCCATGCCCGGATCAAAGTGACCGCGCCCGGAAACAAGGTCCTTATCGCCACGCTTAATCTGGTCACATCGGACCTGCTGGCGCCCGGCGATATCGGATTGTCCGAAACAGCTTGGTTAAAACTGGGCCTCCAGGACGGCGCACAGGTAGAGCTCGCCCACCCGGCGCCTCTGAATTCACTCAGCGCCGTCAGGTCGAAAATATACGGAAAAGTCCTCGACCAGAAGGCCCTGGACTCGATCATCAGCGACGTCTCGCTTGGCAAATTCTCCGACATCCATCTATCTGCCTTCCTGACCGCATCAGCGGCTCACAGTCAGGACGCGAGCGAAGTCCTCGCGCTCACACGGGCCATGGTGAAAATCGGTAAAAGCCTCGACTGGAGCCGCACGCCGATTATCGACAAGCACTGCGTGGGTGGCCTGCCCGGAAACCGGACCACGCCAATTGTTGTGGCGATCTGCGTTGCAGCCGGCCTTACCATGCCCAAAACATCTTCCCGGGCAATCACCTCGCCGGCCGGCACGGCAGACACCATGGAAACACTCGCGCCGGTTGAACTGAGCCTCGCCGCGATGCGGCGCGTCGTAGAGAGCGTGGGGGGGTGCATCGTCTGGGGCGGCGCTGTCGCACTGAGCCCTGTGGATGATGTTTTAATCCGTATCGAACGCGCGCTCGACATCGACAGCGATGGGCAACTCGTCGCCTCCGTTCTCTCCAAGAAAGTAGCAGCTGGTTCGTCGCACCTCGTTATCGATATGCCAGTTGGCACAACAGCGAAAGTGCGGTCGAAGGTTGCTGCAGACCGGCTCGGGAGTCTCTTCAAACAGGTCAGCAACGAGCTGGGTCTAAACCTCCGGGTCATACAAACCGACGGGTCACAGCCGGTGGGACGCGGAATCGGTCCCGCCCTCGAGGCTCGTGATGTGCTTGCCGTTCTGACGGGCTCATCCGACAGGGCGTCAGATCTCGAGACCCGAGCGATCCGCCTCGCAGGCGAACTGCTCGAATTGGGCAACGCCGCACGGGCCGGAGAGGGAGTCGGAATGGCCGCCGACATCATAGCCTCCGGCCTGGCCTGGCGCGCATTTCAGTCAATCTGCGACGCCCAGGGCGGTATGCGCGTGCCGCCGATAGCCGCACATCAACATCCGGTGGAGACCCATCGCTCGGGCAGGGTCGCGAGCATTGATAACAGGCGACTGGCGAAGGCTGCCAAGCTGGCAGGAGCGCCGGCATCCAAAGCCGCCGGAATCGATCTGCATGTTTCACTGGGCAGCGTTGTCGAAGCCAACGCCCCCTTGTTCACCGTCCACGCCCAGACTCATGGCGAATTGTCCTATGCCCTTGAGTACATACAGAACGAGGCGGCAATCATATCCGTGGAGGAAGCACCATGAAACCGCTCCTGTTCGCCCTCGAAGGCAGCGCCCCGATGACGCGACGTCTTGCCGAGAGCATGCAAGCCGAGTGCGGGGCGCTTTTCTCGAAATCCTTTCCGGATGGCGAGACCTATCTCCGGTTTGACACTCCCGTCGCTGGTCGGATTGTTCTCCTCGTATGCAGCCTCGATCGACCGGACCAGAAGTTCCTTCGGCTGGTCTTTGCTGCCGCAACGGCAAAGGAGCTTGGAGCGAAGCGCGTCATTCTCGTTGCGCCTTACCTGGCTTACATGCGTCAGGACAACCGCTTCCAGCCGGGGGAAGCGGTATCATCCATTTATTTTTCCCAATGTCTCGGCCGATGGTTTGACGGGCTTGTAACGGTCGACCCTCACCTGCATCGCTACCATGACCTGAGTGAAGTCTACGATATTCCAAATCGTGTTCTGCATGCAGCAGACACGATAGCTGCCTGGATAGCCGACCACGTTCCCGGCGGATTGATCATCGGTCCGGACAGCGAAAGCGAACAATGGGTGAAAGCTGTAGCCCAATCGGCCGGAGTGCCGTTCACGGTCTTGAAAAAAGTACGGCATGGCGACAGGGACGTAGACGTGTCTGCACCTGAGGTCGAAGCGTGGCAAGATCGGGTGCCGATTTTGGTCGATGACATAATATCCACAGCTCGCACGATGATCGAAACAGTTGGTCACCTAAAAAAAGCAGGGTTGCCGTCCCCGATCTGCATCGGCGTTCACGCCATTTTCGCAGATGACGCGTTCATCGCGCTTCACGAAGCCGGTGCCCGACACATCATCACGTGCGATACAATTCGCCACCCGACGAATGAAATAGTCGTGGCCCCGCTGATTGCAGCCGGATGCGATGATTTGATTGCGGAATTGTCCCGGTGCCCGGACGAGCGTGCCTGATGCGCATCTTGTCAATCAATTGCGGATCATCAAGCGTTCGGATTGCCGTGCATGATGCCGAACGTGGCTCACTCTCCGAACACGCCAAGGTGAGTTGCAGCAATGTCGGCAAGCCAGCCGGGCGCGTGCGACTTCGTGTCTCCCCCTCGAACCAGGCGGAGAACTGGACCTACAAACTCGAAACGCACTCGCAGGCTGTACACCACCTGCTATATCTTCTGGACCGTGAGCATTGCCTTGAGGGCGTGCAGGCAGTTGGCCACAGATTCGTCCATGATGGCGGATTGTTCGACGGCCCCGTACATATCGGTCCGGAACAGCGTTCGAAACTCGAGGGCGTTGCCAACCTGGCTCCCCTACATATGCCGGCGAGCCTCGTCGCTCTTGAGGCGGCAAATATTCGCCTGCGCCAAATTCCCCATTACGCGGTCTTCGATACTCATTTCCACAAAGGCATGCCACGCGTCGCGCAGAATACCGGTCTGCCAGCCGCATTCCTCTCGCCGCAAGTGAGGCGCTTCGGATTTCACGGATTATCTTGCGAATATTCCGTGCATTGGCTGCGCTCCAATTTCGCCGATCGATTCCCTTCGCGCCTGATTGTCATCCATCTCGGCTCCGGTGCTTCGGCAACGGCAGTTCTGGATGGTGACAGCGTGGAGACCACGATGGGATTCACTCCGATATCGGGCATTCCGATGGCGACCAGGTCCGGCGATATCGACTTTGGCGCCGCGCTTCATCTGGCAGATCAGGCCGGCATGACCGTCGCTGAACTCCAATCCATGCTGAGCGAACGGTCCGGGCTTTGCGGGCTATCTGGCTCGTCGGGTGATATGGCTGATTTGCTCGTGCAGGCGCCCGATGATCCTGTTGCACAGTCAGCGATAGAATATTTTTGCTATCGCGCCGCGCTGAAGATTGCGGGGTTGACCGCATCGATGCGGGGCCTCGACGCGATCGTTTTCACCGGCGGAATCGGCGAAGGCAGCGCGACAATAAGACAAAGTATTTGCCGACAGCTCGATCACCTGGGTGTCGAGCTGTCCGATACAGCTCACGAGCCTCTGATATCGTCGACAAATTCACGGATCGGTGTCTATGTCGTGCGCTGCGACGAAAACAGCATCATTGCTCGCCACGTAATGAAATCGCAGGCTGAATTTGCGAATCCCGCTTAAATTCTGGGTCACATACCGTTCCAGGCCCGTACAGCTGTATCACCGGTACATATAATCGCGCGTCAGTGGAATAGCGTCCTGCCTGTGGCCGACCAGGATTTGGTAGACGTTGTGAAACCCATGCCGAAAGGATGCCTCACTACTGGCGAGATAGAAGTCCCACATCCGCACGAAGCGATCATCATACAGTGACCGTGCCTCGTCCGCCCTGCTCAAGAACCTTTCGCGCCACGCCTTCAGCGTTTCTGCATAATGCAGACGCAGCACTTCGATATCCAGCAAGACCAGGCCAGACTTTTCAATTGCAGGCAGGATCTCCGATAGAGCAGGAATGTACCCGCCTGGGAAAATGTGCCGGGCGATCCAGGGGTTTGTCGCCCCGGGACCAGGCCTTCGGCCAATAGTGTGTACGAGCGCCGAGCCGGTTTCTGCGAGGTGGCCCGCTATCCAATCAAAATACTCTTGATAATGCGGTACGCCGACGTGTTCGAACATGCCAACAGAGACTATCTTGTCGAAAGTCCCGTCCAGGTTACGGTAATCCTCCAACCTGAATGTCACGCGCTTGTCGAGGCCCGCCGCCCTTGCTCGCTCCTGAGCGAGGCCAAACTGTTCGCGGGAAAGAGTCACTCCGAGAACGTCGATGTCTGCCGTTTTGGCCAGATGCAGAGCAAGCCCTCCCCAACCACATCCCAAGTCCAACACCTTCTCCCCTGATTTGAGACAAAGCTTCCTGGCGATGTGGTCTTTTTTCAGCCGCTGAGCATCCTCCAGCGACGTGTCCGCATCCGGGAAGTATGCGCAGGAATATTGCATGTCCTCGTCCAGAAACAGCCGGTACAGGTCGTTTCCGATGTCATAATGATGCGCAACATTGCGGGCTGCCCTCTCTTGTAGATTGAACTGAGCGACAGTTCTGGAGAGCTTTCGAAGGACAGACCATGGTGACCCTCCCTCACCGGTCGCGTCGAGGACATTCGTCCAGAGAAGATCCAGCAGGTCATAGAGATCGCCCGTCTCCTGCACCAATCCCTCGTCGACATACGCCTCACCGAACTGCAGGTCGGGATCGAACAGGATACGGCGGAGCCAGCCGCTCGTTTTCAGGGATACGCGAAGGGCATTATCGCGATCCGGTCCCAAGAAAACGTTTTCACCGCCCGGAAGAACGATTTCGAGTCCGCCTTCACGAATAGTGTCCCGGAGTCTGCTCTCGATAACTCTTTTCCAGAAGCCCATGACGTGCTCTCCACTGATTCCGCGGGGCGCCGTCCAGCGTCTGGCGCGATGCGACTGACGACGCCCGAGGCATTGCTCCCCTGCCAGGATCGTCAACTTCCAGCCGACGAACAGAGTCCGTCAGTCAAGCGATCGAACTGGACAGATTGTGAAATTCCTCGACCGGTGAGACCGCAAGTATTCCCCCATCCTCTGCAGCTGGGCCCAGCACCTCGCGGATAGCCGACACGACTTCGGCCACTCGGTCTTCGGAGAGAAAGAGCTGGAGCCGGGCATGGGTCGTCATGAGGTCGCGCTGATAGAAATTCTTGTACGCACCGTATCCCTTGGTGTGGGTGACGCTGACCCCCGGGACATTCAGTCGGCGGAGGCGTTCTTCTACCGGCTCAACCATTTCGGGGCTGATAATGGCGGTCAGGTTTTTCATGGCCATCGCTGTTCTCCTGCTTGCCCCTCCCCGATGATTACGCCTCAAGGACCTCTACCCCTCGAAGCTCGCCCAGAATCCGGCGTCCGGCGCTTTTTCGCCCCCCAGAACAGCCATCTCCGACGATGTCAGAATCGTGTCTGGCCGCTTGCCCGAGGCCCGGCAGGCCTGCTCGACAATGTGGGCCCAACTCTGCTTGTTCGCATACAACATGCCTCGCACATCGAGCGTTCCACCCCTGTTCCTGAAGCCAAGATAAATTGTCTGTTGTGGACCGGTGTCCAAGGGCCGAAGACAACCGGCTATCGGCTCAGCCCGGCCGTGCGTTACAAAAACCCGAGCCCTCGCGTTGGAAGGGAAAAGGTCTTCAACCAGCTGGCGCTGAGCCAAATGCCGGGCCTCCAGACCATCTCTTGGCGCTCTGAAACGACCCGGCTCTGCCATATAGATCAGGCTGTTCGAGAGGCCCGACTCCTCGAGACGCGCTGACGCCAGGCAGGCCTGTTCAAGCTGGTAGCCGCCAATCGCCGTAAGTACCAGAGCCTCATCGCCATTGCCACGCAACCTGACCGCTCCGTCCTCGGCCAGGCGCCGAGCATCTCGCGGCGTGAAAAATGACCTCATATTTCGTTTCGGGCAAATGATGTTCCAGATCTCACCCCGGCTTTTGTAAGCCTGCTCGATTACGCCCGCTGCACTGTTTGCGTCAGCTGGAAAGACGACCCTGCACATGTCGGACATCTCCCCGAGCAGTGCTTCGCACAATGTCGGATCCTGATGCGAAAGTTCGTTTTTCCCATTCTCCCACACATGAGAGGTGGAAATGATAGGTAGACTTGTCCAATGCAAAGGCTTGCCGGACTCCTTCAGGTGGCGCGAAAAGATCAAATCCTGCCGGATTGCGCCAAGCATTTTCACGGCGAACGCTTCGTAGGAAACGACCAAGGCCAATCCGGCCTTGTTTGCGAGCGCCGCACAAACGACGGCCTCCTCGTTAAGCGCCGTGATCACCCGGCCATCAACCGCTTCAGCGATACCTTCCTCGGGAGAACACACTCGATGCTTTAGCAGATCGAGCGTCTCATTCATTCGGTTCGAGCGCATTTCGTCGGGGTTTCCGACCCGAATTCGCACGTCTTCATTCTGCCTGAACAGCGCAGCAACATAACGGTCGATGGCGGCCATCGGGGACCCGGCCTCCTCCTCGGCCAACCACTCCGGCTCAGGGTGCGCCAGGTCGCAAGGGTCGCGGGCAATCATGGGGTGATCACGCTCCTTGGGCCGGATGGTCGCAGCGTGGTTGTTCATGGTCATCACGCTGCGCCGCAGAAGATCGGCAGGGACAAATAACTTCTCTGCACCGGACTGAAAGAGTGCGCGCATGGACTCATCCTCGGCAGGGCTGCCCTCGAGCGGCAGATTGTGTGCCCGATTGGTGCCGGCCCCTGGAAATCCAAAGCCCTTGACCGTTTCGGCGATTCCGTAGTGCAGCCTCACCGGGTATTGCATCTCTCCGCGCTGAATCGCGGCAGAACAGGCCTTAAGTCTGGCCTCGATCTGCAAGATGCCCCATGCAATGGAAGCGGGATCCGTGCCATCCAGGTCAATCGGATCAAAACCGTTCAGCGCGAGATGTCTGCGAAACCAGTCTACACCGCCGTCCTGCGCCATACTTGAACGCTGGTCGATCCGGCGACCATTGGCGATCATAATCGGCGACACGAGGCCGGTATCCTCCGCGCGCCACCACCGAGGCGCCCAATCCGAACCTCTCTGCTCTTCGAAGGCCCCGTCGCTCAGGAAGGCGACCAGCTTCTCCTCGGGAAGCGGCATATGGGGATACATCAACTCTGCGAAACCCAGATAGCCGCCCTCGATCATTCCGCCCGCGGTGGTGGCATTCACATGGCTGCCTAATGGGGAGACAGGGCGCCCTTCGGCATCGATCTGGCATGAATAAAAATCCGACACAAAGCGCGAGAGCCTGTCCCGATCCCAGCCGTAGCGCTCTGCCTGACGCTCCGAGAGGTTCTCAACGATCAGGTTCAGCGCATCTATAGCGGCCACACAATGCCCCTGCCCCATCAGCCAGGAGCGAGTCTCTCCTGACAAGGCATTCGCGAGCAGATATCCCGTATACGCTGGCACCATGTTCAACGCGCCGCCTGTGTGGCCTTCGGGGTTGTCCTTGAAGTCGGATGGCTGCAAAGGCTGCCCGTCCGGCCGCACGGACTTCGCATACGTCATGTGAACGACAAGCCACATTCCGGCACTCGCAACCCGGTCTGCTGCGATGAACAGATCGAGTACAGCAGAGCGATCCGGCAGCTGACCGAGCGATACCAACTCGTTGGCTAGTTCGTACACGCGGCACTGAGTCAATGGGTCATGCGAGATGACTCCATATCCTTCAGCCCACTCCGCAAATCGCTTGTCATGCGCTCGGTATTCGCCGGCCTTCGCTCGAACGAGACTTTGCTCATGGCCCAACAATTCTGTGCTCATCGTCTGCACGTCCTTTTTGCCGACTCACGCGTGCAAGTCGGAATTGCTGAAAATTTCGCCATCAAACTTCAACGTCCGGGACGGGTCGCGCGGATATTGATGCTGATCGACAAGCGGGCACGGGATTTCGGAAAGAATCAGCCTGATTGCCTCAAGTCTGGCAAAGCGCTTGTCATCGGCGTTGATGACAAGCCAGGGCGAGGCAATACTCGATGTGCGTTCGAGCATATCGTTTCGCGCCTCCGTATAGTCCTGCCATTTTTCCAATGCGACCGCGTCAATCGGACTCGATTTCCAGGCTTTCAAGGGATCGGATTCACGGCGAGCAAGCCGCTTGGCCTGCTCTTCCCGGGAGATATCGAGATAGATCTTGAGGATCGCGAATCCCGCATCAATCAGCAGATTCTCGAAGGTCATCACATCTCGAAAGAAGCTTTCCACGTCTTCGGCCGACGCGAATCCCATGACGCGCTCCACACCCGCCCGAGTGTACCAGGAGCGGTTGAAGAGAACGATCTGGCCGTCTTGCGGCAAGTGCGCGACATAGCGCTGGAAATACCAGCTCGCTTGGTCAGCATCGCCCGGCTTTCCCAGCGCGACGACCCGGAGATCGCGCGGGCTGAGATGCTCGCTTACACGCTTGATCGTACCATCCTTCCCCGAGGCATCCCGGCCTTCGAATAGCACAAGCACTTTGTGCCCGTGAGCGATTACGTGGCGCTGGACCTTCACGAGCTCGATCTGAAGGTCATTCAGTGCCTTGCGATACGCCTTGCGCGCGAGCGTAGCCTCCACGGGTTAATCTCCGATCCGAATCCGAGCGTCCGAGAGAAAGCGGTACGGCGGTATCTCCAGGTTCTTGGGCGCCGGTCCTCGCCGAACACGTCCGGAAACGTCGTATACCGAGCCATGGCACGGACAATACCATCCGCCGAACCGCCCTCTGTTGTCATTGCTGGATTGCCCGAGGGGTACGCATCCCAGATGCGTACACACGCCGATAACCACCAGCCATTCCGGATCAAGCACGCGATCCGCGTCGATTTGCGGGTCAATCAGATCCGGATTGTCGTCGTCGGCCCGTGCGAGCTCCAGCGATTCGGACGTTCGCCTCTCGATAAAAACGGGCCGCTCTCGCCACGCAACAGTCAGCCTCTGGCCGGGTTCAAGCGCTGACACGTCAACTTCAGTCGTGCCCGCCGCAAGCGTGTCCGCCGCAGGATTGAAACTGTCGATAAACGGCCAGGCAACCGCGCCCAGACCTATGACCCCCGCTCCGGAAGCAGCGACATAAATGAAATCACGACGAGATACCTTCTCTGACATCGCTGCCTCCAGGCCGGGGTTCACGCGAAAAGCTCCCAATGATCGGGCTCGCGCCACAAAGGCTGTCAGCCCTTCGGTTGCCCGGCAACCACGTTAATCGCCTCCATCGGGCTCCGGGACCGCCAACAGGGTCCGGAGGTATGCCAGGGTATCCGCCATATCCTGTGCCTCCAGGTCAGGATTCCCTCCGAGCGCTGGCATCGCCATGATTGATCCCTCGCCTTGGAACCCGTTGACCATGTGGTCAAGCAACAGGGAGTCAGATTGCATCAAACGCCCCTGGGGCCCGCCGAGCACCGGCATGCCCTCGAAGGCGCCCTGACCGCTATCGCCGTGGCAGGCGATGCAGGTTTGCTCGTAGATCGACCGACCATTGTCCAGGTTGGCCGATGTCAAATCGAAACGTGGCCGCTCCTCGACTTCGGGCCTGGGCGATGACTCGCCACGACTGGCGGAGCTCGACATCAGGAAAGCTCGAATATCCTCCGCGACATCTCCAGGGATATTGGCCCGGACACGCATGTGCGTGACCGATACATCCCAGAGTTCCGGGGTGAGTTCACCCGGCGAACGGATATTGTGGCACCGGCCACAATTGTCGGCCCACGCTTGCGCGCCGCGACCAACCTGATCAGCGGAAAAGTCGTAACGACCATCCGCTTGAGGCGGCGGCGCTTGCGCCGTGTCCTCCTGAGCGACGACAGCAGCGGTCACTAAGACCGCTGCGACGCCGAGCAAAAATCCCGCTCGTACCATTTAAAAATCCCTCCTTGATTAGAAGCCATACGAGAATTGAAGCAGTACGCGTGTCTCCTCCTGTACGTCGTCATCGTGTCTGGCAGTGAATTCGCGCTGTTGGAGAACGCCGCGCGTGACGATGGATGGCGCCAGCCAGAAATTCACTCCAACGTCCCAGCGTTGTTCCGCAGCTTCTTCGGCCAGTCCGTCCAGACCGCTAACTTCATACTCGCCGTAGCGCATGGTCGGTTCGACGCGTCCCAGCCAGGGGCGTTCGGCGGTACCGGACAGCCGGTAGGCCGCCTGGACATACCAAGCTGTGCTCTCAAGCTTCGGCAACGCCACGATACCTGCCGCGCCTTGGTATCCGGAATTGATGGGATCCCGAGTCGAATTCAGATATTCAGCCCGAACATCCCACGGCCCGCCGGTATAGGCGGCGTCAATTCCCCACAAAAAAACGTCCGCATCAGACAGTTCGGGGCCGTGTGCATCGTCACCTGTCTCGCTGCCCGACCCGACCAAAGGCCGGGCTTCGGCATGCCCCCCGGCGTCCACTTCGGCAGGCGCACCCGATACCGAAGCCCTCAGGAAAGATGCTCCGATTTCGAGATCGGGGACCGGCAGAAAACCAAAGCGGCCGGAAAGCGCCTTGTCGCTATTGTCATCGCCGTTGAATGCCTCCAGCGCGAGCCCGCCTTCATGGCTGACCGCGGCCCGTTGCCGAGTGCGATTGCATAGGTGAGCAGACCAGGTTCAAGATTGAATCCGCCACGCACCATGACACCCATGTCGGATCCCGGCTGTACGCCGTCATGCCCAAAACCGGCTGGCGCATCCGCCATTCGATTGATCCATGACGGGTGAAGTCGTTCCTTGAACTGACCGACCGGGCTTAGAAACTGCCCGATGACCACAACCGCGTTCGGGTGGGCAAGGATATTTGCCTGCGCATATTCCAGCGTAACTTCCGTGCCCGCATCTGTATTCTCGATTTCTGCTTCCGCTTCCAGAAGCACCAGGTCCTGATACTGAAAATGGAAGGCCGGGTTGAATCGAACCCGCGTGAACTGCGAAGAGGTATTTCCGACATCGGGGTCCGAAAACACCAACGATGCGTCCGCATAGCCAGCAAGGTGCCAGGAAGTTTGCGCTGAACGATCCACACCGGACAGACCGGGAAGATAGCCTCGGCCACTCGATGTGCGTTCCGCGGCAGACGCGTCCTGCGCCGAGGCCATGCCAACAGCACTGACGAGGAGAAAGCTCGCGACGCCGAGTTTCAACACCCGGCGTACGAATTGATGCTTGGGTGTATGATTGTATGTCATTTGTCCCTCATTCGTCGCCGAAGGGGCCGAAGCCGTTTCCGGCGACCTTTTCTGGTGGCCGTCATTCAGCGTCGAGCTGGTCGAAGAGCGCGCCCATGCGGCGCCGGGCAAGCCCTGGATGCCTTGCGGACCGAGCCTCTTCGCCATTGACCGCGTCGCCGTCGCCCACATTGATCAGGACAACCATTCCGGCTGCATAGTGGGGAGCGCACTTGATGCCGTAGAGGCCTTCCTCGCTGAACGTCACTGTCACGGAATCATTCAATTCACCTCGAAACGGCTCCGCCCCTTCAGGCATCATACTGGCGATGGATTCTGCGTTGTGGCTCGGATTAGTTGGCAGAAAAGTCACCGTGTCGCCGGGCTGGAGCTCGAGCAGAGCGGGCTCGAATACCATGGCACCTTCGGTGCCACGATTGAGCATGTGGACCTCATAGTCCTCGGCCAAAGCTGAAGCGGGCGTCGTCAATCCGATCAGACTTGCCACAGCTGCAGCATAAGCAATTTGTCTCATATCTAACTCCTGTATTAACCACAAACAAATTGCGGCCTATACTGGAATTACGAGCGAAGCCGCCTTACCCCTCAGTCCCGTGGCGCGGCAGGTTGACGCATCGGGCGGACAACTGTGAGGTCATTCCGACCCCGCGAATTCAACCAATTAGTGACTGTGCTGAGCATGATCGTCTGGATCGTCAAAATCGCGGCGACGAAGGAAAACTCTTTCAAGGACAAACACGCCGACCATGATCGCCACGGCAACCATCACGATGATGGGGTCGTGCTGGAGCTTGGTGGCGACCAGCCCCGCTAGGACCGCTAAATCGATGACTAGAGCAGTGAGAACAACCGGCAAGCTGGCCTGAACACCCGTTCGCAGATGTCTCAGCACCCCCCAGTGAACGGCCAGGTCCATCACGAGGTACAACATGGCACCCAACGCGGCGATCCGCGACAGATCGAAGAGGATAGTCATGACCGCCGCCAGGGTAATCGTGTAGACCAGCATGTGGGTTTGAATCCGCCCCGGCATGCCAAAATGCCGATGCGGTATTAGTTGCATGTCAGTCAACATGCCCAGCATGCGGGAGACAGCAAAAACGCTTGCAACCAGACCCGAGGCCGTCGCCAGCATGGCCAGAAGGATCGTGACCAGGCGTCCTGTATCGCCAAAGGTTGGCCGCGCGGCCTCGGCGAGAGCAAAGTCCTTGGCGTCCACGATGGCATCGATCGGCAAACTTGCGCCGACAGCCAAGGCCACGAAGATATAGACGACGACGCAAGCCAAAATCGCGAGAATGATCGCCCGACCGACATTGCGATGCGGGTCCTTGATCTCGCCGCCACTATTGGTGATGGTCGTAAAACCCTTGAAGGCCAGAACACCGAGCGCGAGCGCGGCCAGAAAGCCTAGAACGCTTGGCTCGTACGGGGTTCTGCTCGGCTCGACCGTCAAGCCCTGAGCCGCCCAGAACCCCGCAAAGGCAAGCGCTGCGATTCCGATCACCTTGACCAATGCCAGGAAGACGGAAAAGAAGCTGACGACACGATTGCCGAGCAGGTTGACGGCAAACGCCGCGAGGATCAGTCCGACTCCGAGGGCTGGGATGATTATCGGACTGGCCTGCCAGCCGAATAATTGCGCTGTGTACGTGCCAAACGTGCGGGCGACCAAGCTTTCATTGATCACCATGGAAAAGGCCATCAGCAAGCCGGCGCTCGCCGTAATGGCGGTGCGACCATAGGCTTTTTCCAGGAACATGGCGATACCGCCGGCCGACGGAAAGGCATTGGCCAGTTTCACGTAGGAATAGGCACTGAAGCCTGTCGCGACGGCCGCCGCCACGAATACCCAGACGAAGGCGTTGCCGGCCAGTTCGGCGATCTGACCGGTGAGGGCGAAAATACCCGCCCCGATCATAACGCCCGTGCCCATCGCTATAGCCCCGAACAGGCTGAGTGAGTTCGTCTTATAGGCCTTGTCCATCTTCGCCTCGCTACAGATCAGAGTTTGACGGAACGCAATCGCAGAGAATTCGAGATCACCGAAACCGAGGACAGGCTCATCGCCGCCGCGGCGAAGATCGGTGAAATCAAAATGCCCAGGAACGGGTACAGCACGCCGGCCGCGATGGGCACGCCCGCAGCATTGTAAACCAGCGCAAAGAAAAGGTTCTGCTTGATGTTGCGCATGGTAGCGCTGGCCAGGCGCCTAGCTCGGACAATCCCGTTCAGATCCCCCTTGATGAGAGTGAAGCCTGCGCTCTCGATCGCGACATCTGCGCCTGTTCCCATGGCGATACCAACATCCGCCTGCGCCAGCGCGGGCGCGTCGTTTACACCATCTCCTGCCATCGCGACACGTCGCCCTTCGGACTGCAAATTCTGAATGATCCGTGCCTTGTCTTCGGGAAGGACGTCAGCGCGAATTTCGTCAATGCCGAGCCGCGCGGCGACTGCGCGAGCGGTTTTTTCATTGTCGCCTGTCGCCATGACAATCTTGAAGCCAAGACCATGCAGCGCTTCCAGGGCTTCTGGCGTCGTCTCCTTGACCGGGTCCGCAACGCAGACCAAGCCGGCGACCGCACCGTCGATCGCGACGAACATGACGGTTTCGCCTTGCTCGCGACGATTATCCGCCGTCTCCGCCAGATCGGTTGCTGCGAGACCCAGCTCTTCAAGCAAGCGAGCATTGCCAAGCGACACAGCCCGACCATCAACCCGACCGATCACGCCCTTGCCCGTGATCGCTTCAAAGTCTTGCGTTTGGGCAAGTTCCAGTCCTTTTTCCAGCGCGCCCTCGACAATAGCCTCTGCCAACGGGTGTTCGGATCCTCGCTCCAGACTAGCGGCCAGTCGAAGTAGCTCATCGTCCGTGTGTTCATCACGGGTGATGACTGCCACGAGCTTTGGCTTGCCCTCGGTAAGCGTACCGGTCTTGTCCACAATCAGAGTATCGACTTTGGCGAAACGCTCGAGCGCCTCGGCGTTCTTGATCAAAACACCCGCCTGCGCACCCCGCCCTGTTGCCGTCATAATCGACATTGGCGTGGCAAGACCGAGCGCACACGGACAGGCGATAATCAACACCGCTACCGCGGATACCAGGGCATAAGCCATAGCGGGAGGCGGCCCCCAAATGGACCATGACACAAAGGAAATGACAGCGATCAGGATGACGGCGGGAACAAAACGGCCCGAGATGACGTCAGCAAGCTTTTGAATCGGGGCTCGGCTACGCTGGGCATTAGCCACCATCTCGACGATCTGGCTGAGCATCGTGTCGGCACCGACACGTTTGGCTTCGATGATCAAGCTGCCAGTGCCGTTGATCGTCGCACCCGTTACCGCGTCACCAGTCGTTTTTTCGACCGGTACAGGCTCCCCGGATATCATGGATTCATCGATGGACGATCGACCATCAACGACCTCGCCGTCCACGGGAATTTTTTCTCCAGGTCGAACACGTACGCGGTCTCCCACCTCAACATCCTCGAGTGGGATTTCTTCCTCACTCCCGTCCGGCCTGATTACTCGAGCCGTCTTGGCGGCTAGGTCAAGCAGGGCCCGGATGGCAGACCCCGTCCGCTCGCGCGCGCCAAGCTCCATGACCTGGCCCAGCAAAACGAGAACAACGATCACGGCGCCGGCTTCGAAATAGACGCCCACATGGCCGTCCGCGCCGCGAAACCCCTCTGGGAAAATGTCGGGCACTATCACCGCGGCGACGGAGAAGATGTAAGCGGCTCCAACGCCCATCCCGATCAGGGTGAACATATTGAGGTTTCGCGTGATGACCGACTTTGCCCCACGCTCGAAGAACGGCCAGCCGGACCACAGGATGACAGGTGTTGCCAAAATAAGCTCAGCCCAACCAGCAATGCCTTCGCCAATCGCTTCGCGGACAAATCCCAGTCCGACATATGGCCCCATGGATAAGACGAGCAAGGGCAGTGTCAAAACAGCCCCGATCCAAAACCGGCGGCGAAAATCCACCAATTCAGGGTTCGGTCCCTCGTCCCCAGTCGGTACCCCCATCGGCTCCAGGGCCATGCCGCAAATCGGGCAGTCGCCGGGGTGGTCCTGTATGATTTCCGGGTGCATGGGGCAGGTATATTCAGTGCCCGCCGGCATGTCGTCGTAGACCTGCTTGTGTGCACCGGAGAGATAATGCTCAGGATCTGCGACGAACTTGTCATGGCAGGACGAGGAGCAGAAATGAAAAGTCGCTCCGTCATGGGACGCCTGGGGTTTGCCGGCATCTGGATCAACATCCATTCCGCAGACTGGATCGGTCACTCGTTCACTGCCGTGGCCATGATGAGTATGGTCTTGAGCGCCATCACCACAACACGCGTGCGTCGGTGCCTCGCCTTTACAGCAAGAACCAGAGTCTTTGTCTGATGTTGTCATACAGGTCTCCATATCCGATATTGCGACGTATGATCCGGCTTCCAGTCACTGGAAGGTCAACAGGCGTTGATCACCCTACCTCCGGTATCGTCGTAATGCGCTGAGCCAAGCCTTCCACGATCGGGCAATCGGGCCGATCATCGCCATTGCAGCTGCTGATCAGGCGGCGTAATTCACGCCGCATCGCTAAAAGCTCTTTGTGTTTGACGTCCAATATATTGAGCTGTGCCTGGGCAGTTGATTTTACCTGGCCGCTCGAGCGTGTCGGGTCTTCGTATAGCGAAAGAAGGCGTCGGCATTCCTCCAATGAGAAGCCGAGGGAGCGTCCATTGGCGATGAAAGCGAGCTTTTGAACATCACGGGCATCATAGACGCGATATCCATTCGCGGCCCGGGCAGGCGAAACTAAACCAACCTCCTCGTAGTAGCGGAGGGTCTTGGACGGAAGGCCGGTTAGTTTCGCTGCCTGGTTTACGTTCATTCCGCAGGCGCTCCCTCAATCTGCTTGTCATCCTGTTTGGGTTTGCGGCCTTTCAGGACGGCTCGTTGCCACAGCAAGAAGGCCGCAGGAATAACCAACAAAGTCAGGATGGTCGCACTTGTCATGCCGCCCACCATTGGCGCCGCAATGCGCCGCATGACTTCTGATCCGGTGCCGGTACCAAACATAATCGGCAAGAGGCCGGCCACAATCACCGCAACCGTCATCATGATCGGTCGAACACGCATGAGCGCGCCCTCCACGATCGCTTCTCTCAAATCGGCCGCTGTCATGTCTCGACCTTCATCGCGCGCGAGCGCCTTTCTTCGAGCCAGGGCCTGTTCGAGATAAACGATCATCAACACGCCAATTTCGACAGCCACGCCAGCGAGCGCAATGAAGCCCACACCGACAGCGACAGACATGTTGTAACCGAGCAAATCGAGCAGCCACAAACCGCCCACCAATGACAGCGGCAGTGTGACCATGATCAACAGGACCGGGATCAGCCGACCAAAGTTGAGGAACAAGAGGAGCACGATGATCACAATCGTAACCGGAACCACAATGCTCAACTTGGCTTTGGCCCGCTCCATATACTCGTATTGACCGGACCAGCTGATCGAGTAACCGGCCGGCAAGTCGATATACTCTTCCACGGCGGCCTGTGCGTCAGCGACATAGCTACCGATATCAACATCAGCGATATCGATATAAATCCAGCCATTCAGGCGGGCATTTTCACTGCGAATAACGCCAGGTCCGTCCGACACGCCGATTTCAGCAATGCGCGACAGCGGGATTTGAGCACCTGACGGGGTAACGATCGGCAGGGCGCGAAGCTCGTCGATCGAGCCTCGATAATCACGCGGGTAGCGTAGATTTACCGGATATCGTTCCAGACCTTCGACACTCTCCGTGATCGTCATGCCTCCAATTGCCGTACGTACGACGTCGTGAACGTCAGCCACATTGAGACCGAAGCGTGCCGCCTCGAGTCGGTCAACATCGATATCGACGAAACGACCACCTGTTACGCGTTCGGCATAAACCGAAGCCGTACCCGGCACGGTCTCGATGACATCTTCGATTTGTTGGCCTATCTCCGCGATCACTTCGAGATCAGGTCCTGCGACTTTCACGCCCACAGGGGTTTTGATGCCGGTTGCCAACATATCGATGCGGTTGCGGATCGGCATGATCCAAACATCTGTCAAGGAAGGAACATCAACCAAACGGTCAAGTTCTGCGCGGATGTCATCCATCGTCACGCCGGGGCGCCACTCTTCGCGCGGCCGCAACTGAATCGTCGTTTCGATCATCGTGAGCGGGGCCGGGTCAGTGGCCGTGTCGGCTCGGCCAGCCTTGCCATAGACGGTCAGGACCTCCGGCACCGTCGCGATAAGCCGGTTCGTTTGCTGGACAACCTCTGCAATCTTGCCCGCGGAGACGGCCGGATAGGCGCTTGGCATGTACAGTAAATCGCCTTCATCCAGATCGGGCATGAACTCGCTGCCCATTCTCGACAGCGGCACCGCCGCACTGGCCATGACCAAAACCGCCAGGCCGACCATCACCCATGGGCGAGCCATTACGACGCTTATGAAGGGGCGATACGCTGCGATCAAAATGCGGTTGATCGGGTTTTTGTGTTCAGGCGTGATTTTTCCGCGAATAAAGAATCCCATCAGCACTGGAACAAGCGTTACCGAGAGCCCCGCAGCAGCAGCCATCGCATAGGTTTTGGTGAAAGCCAGAGGGTGGAAGAGGCGACCTTCCTGTGCCTCCAGAGCGAAGATCGGCACGAAACTGAAGGTTATGATCAGGAGCGAGAAGAACAGCGCCGGGCCAACCTCGACAGCTGCATCAGCGACAATCCGCCATCTGTTCTCGGGTGTTATCTCTTCCTTCTCGATATGCTTGTGCAAGTTCTCGATCATCACGATAGCGGCGTCGACCATGGCGCCAATCGCAATCGCGATCCCGCCCAGTGACATGATGTTTGCGTTGATCCCCTGCGCGTTCATGATGATGAAAGCCGCCAGCACGCCAAGCGGCAGGCTGAGAACAATCACTAGCGACGAACGCAGGTGGAAAAGGAAGATCGCGCAAATCAGGGCAACGACGAGAAATTCCTCGATAAGCTTTTCCTGAAGGGAGTGTACGGCGCGTTCAATCAGCCCAGCACGATTGTAGGTGGTGACAATCTCAACACCGTCAGGAAGTGACTCTTCAAGCTCGTGAATGCGTTCTTCAACGCGCTCGATCGTTGCCAACGCGTTTTCGCCGTAGCGCATGATGATGACACCGCCGACGGCTTCGCCCTCACCGTTAAGCTCGCCAATGCCGCGCCTGAGCTCCGGTCCGATCTGGATGTCAGCAACATCGGAAAGCAAAATCGGCGTGCCGTTTTCAGTCACACTTACCGGGATAGCCTCCAGATCCTCTATGCCTTGTATGTAGCCGGACGCACGGACCATGTATTCCGCTTCGGCCATTTCGATCACGCGACCGCCCGACTCCTGATTGCCGCGCTGGATCGCCATACGAAGATGAGAAAGCGGGATATTGTAGGCGCGTAGACGGTCCGGATCGGCAACGACTTGGTACTGTCGCACCATACCGCCGATCGTCGCGACCTCGGAAACGCCCTCAATGGTTTGAAGCTCATATTTGAGGAACCAGTCTTGTAAGGATCGCAGCTCGGAGAGGTCGTGCTGGCCGGTGCGGTCTATGAGCGCATACTGATAAATCCACCCGACACCCGTCGCGTCTGGGCCCAGGGCTGGCGATGCTCCTTCTGGCAAGGTCGGGGCAACTTGGGAGAGGTATTCCAGGACCCGTGATCGAGCCCAGTAGAGGTCCGTCCCATCTTCGAAAATGATGTAAACGTAGCTGTCGTTGAAAAAGGAATAGCCTCGGACCGTGACGGCGCCCGGCACCGCCAACATGGCTGTCGTCAGCGGATAGGTGACTTGATCTTCAACGACCTGAGGGGCTTGTCCGGGATAGGTCGTCTTGATGATGACCTGAACATCAGAGAGGTCGGGAATGGCGTCGAGCGGGGTGCGGCTAAGCGAGAAGGCCCCAAATACAGCCAACAAGACGGCCATGATAAGGACAATCAGACGGTTGCCGATTGACCAGCGAATGATGGAAGCAATCATGATCAGTGCCCTCCATGCCCGGCGTGATCGCCGTGACCCGGCTCATCTGTGGCCGTGGGCACATCCATGTCCTGGGCCATGATCGCAGAGATCCGCCACTCGCCGTCTTCATTGCGCTGCAGATCGAACATGACGCTTTGCCCAACGGCGAATTCACTCAGGTCAACGCCGTCGAGTGTCAGAAATGACATAGACATTGCGGGCCACCCGAGCGCTTCGATCGGCTCGTGTTCGAGATCGATCATGCCATGGCCGGCCATCAGGCTGACGATGACACCTCGTCCTTCTGCTTGTTGGACTTGAGTGCCTTCGGCTTCATCGATTGCACCGGGCGGGCTCATCCGCAAAGCAGCACCTTGAAGGCTGGCTTCAGAATCGATCAGGAACTGGCTGGAAACGACAATGCGTTCGCCCTCGAGCAGGCCAGAGAGAATCTCAATGCGGCCATCAGATTCCATCCCCGTATCGATGCGCGCTGGTCGATATCGCCCCTCACCTTCAGCGACAATGACCCGATCTGATTGCCCGGACCGGATGACTGCTTCGCGCGGGATAGTCAAAGCCTGCACGTGAGGTTCTGTGTCGATGGTTACGTTGACGTAGGTTTCTGGGCGTAGCGCGCCATCTTCGTTCGCCGAGCGGATACGCACCGGCACACTTCGACTTTGCGGATCGACCGTTGGGTAGACGTATTCGACCACGCCGTGCCAGGTGCGGCTCGGATCCGCCGTCGATCGGATGTGGACGTCTTGACCTGGCGAGACCATGAGGGCGTCATCTTCAAAAACATCCACGAGGATCCATACCGAAGATAGGTCGGAAATCGTCATGAGCTGTGCGCCCGGCCGCACATATGATCCCTCGCGCACCTCAAGAGCGATCACAACGCCATCCTGGCTGGCCCGCACTTCCACGAGTTCATCGGCATTGCCCGTTCGGGCTATACGGTTGATCTGATCGCGCGTGACACCGAGAGCAACCAAACGGGACCGTGCCGCGGAGATCAGGACGTCCCGACCAATCCGGCGTGCCTGAATGTATTCTGCCTGGGCTGTTGCGATTTCCGGCGAGTACATGCGGAAAAGCAGATCACCGGCACTGACGACATCTCCCACCGCAGCAACAGGGAGATCCTCGATCCAACCCTCAGCGCGCACGTCAACCACGGAGGTCTGATCCTCATCGGGCCGAACATACCCAACAGATGATACAGCGTGAAAAAAATCTGCGCGCGCGACCTGAGCGGTCCGAACACCGATATTGTTCTCGACTGCGGGCGAGATCAATATCGCGCCATCCGGATCAGCCTCCTCACCCTCATAGACCGGAATGAGGTCCATACCCATTGGCGATTTACCGGGAGAGTCGCTTCGAAAACTCGGGTCCATTGGAGCTTGCCAATACAAAACCCGACGCTCAGCACTGTCGCTACCGCTGGAATTCTCTCCGCCTAGAATGTTTGCCGAGATAAAGCCGATGGTGAGGCCGGCGCTAACCAAGGCTGCGCCAAGCAAATAGGATTTGAGTGTCATTGGACATCTCCTACAAGGTAGAGGATGCGAGCCTGGCTCTGCAGCGCATCAATGTTTAGTCGAACAAAAGCGAGTTCTGCGTCCAGAAGGGCGAGCTCAGCGCGAACCAATTCAGCAAAATCAGCCTGCTCATTCTCGTAGGCAATGAGAACAGCTCGAGCCGTTTCGCGTGCTCTTTCAAGAACGTCACCCTCGAAAAGGACGCGCTCTTCGCTAAGCCGGAGGTAGCGCGAGAATTCCCGCTCCAACTGCCGGTTCATCTCCAGCAAGGTCGCCTGTCGATTGAGTTGATCCGCTGCCTCTTCCTGGCGTGCTGCGGCAACGCCTTCGTCTTGTCGGCGGCGACTGAAGAGCGGAACCTCAACCGTTACGGCGACGCTCGCCGCATCGGAACGCGAGTCCCGCAATCCGTAACCGGCTTCAACGGCCCAGCCCGGTCGATATTGCTGAAGTGCCAAGTCAACTTCACGGCCCCGCGCAGTAACTTGAGCATCCAGCATGCGTACCATTGGGTGGCTTACGAGCCTTGATTGTGCGGATTGAATGTCCGGCGGCGTTGCTGGCAGGATCGGCAGCTGTGGTGTAAGGGGCCGACGAGCGACGTCAGAGGCAACAAAGCGCTCCAAATTGGCCTGCGCCAATTCTCGCTGGCTTTCGATCTGGATGAGGCGCGTGTCCAGTATCGAGGTTTCCAACTCGATCCGAATTACGTCGTGACTGTTTCGGCGGCCGGTCGCAAAGCTAGCGGTCGCGATTTCGCCAAGCTGTCTGATCGACATCTGGCTTTGACGTGTTAGCGCGTCGGCTTGCTGCCAATAATAGGCCTCGAGCCACGCCTCGCGCACCGACACTCGGATGCGGGCCTGTTCAAGCTCGCCACCTTCTCGCGCGCCGGTTGCCTGAGCCTGGCGGCGTAGCCGATTTAATTCGCGGGTCTCGCCACGCGGAAACATCTGCCGAACGCCAATTTGGGCCTGCGTCATAGCTTCGCGGTTCAAATCGAAATCACTCAGCGGAACGTTTGCCAGCCCGACACGGACCATGGGATCCGGCAAGGCATTCTCGGACTCGCCGCGATGCTCCAGCGCTTGCGCACGAGCCTGCCAGACTTGTACGGATGCATCGTCAGCTTGTTCAGCGGTCAAGACGGCTTCCGCCAAGCTTAGCGGTGGTTGTTCTGCCGCGTCTTGTGACAGCGCTACCAGCGAAATCGCGAGCGCTGCGCCTATAATTCCAGTCATAATCTATCTCCAGTCATCGTCCTTTGAGGTCGTCTTGCCCAAACGCGGGCTACAAAGCCTCAATGGCGTGGTGGCTGTCTGGGAACGGGATGCGTGGTCGCGCGAAAACGATCATGTTCCGTTTGCACATGAATCTGAGCATCGAACTGGCGGACGTCGTGACCGTCGGCCCGATTGATCGAAGTAGGTGAGAAAGTGTGGTGTCCCGTGCAGCGGGCATTGTCGCAGATCTCGCAGGCACCGGTTTCGCTGACGGGCGACTCTAGGGTTTCACCGCAGCATGTTGAGCTAGTAGCAACGTGACAGGCGCTGGCAGTTTGTCCGCCGAACGGCGCCATCGCGTCTGAGGCGCCCGCAAAGGTCAGGGCCAGTAATATCGCTGCGAGCGCCAAAAAGCTGGGTAATTGCCGAGTCATTTTGTCCCTGGTCGAAATGCTCCGATGTGAGCGTGTTCGAACCAATTACGCCGCTCGTCTATGTACCCCTCACCGCTCCTCGAAATTCGGGCGCGCCAAATTGCCGCGGTCATAACCAAGGGAGGCCCCGGTGTTGTGCTTGCATTTCGAAGCCTAATCCGATATCACTGACTGACACGTCAGTCAGTGATATCGGATTAGGTGTAGCGCTCCATGTCGGCTGAAGTTTCCAAAGATACAGGGATGAAGCGACGGCTGCTGGACGCCGCCGAAATCGTTATCAACGACAAGGGGTATCAAGGCGCGCGCGTGTCCGACATTGTCGGCCAGGCTGGCGTGGCTCAAGGCAGTTTTTATCTTCATTTCGACAACAAGAAAGCTGTCTATCTAGAGCTTATTGACGGGTTCTTCTCCCATCTCCTGGACGCAACACTTGGTCAGCATCCAGTCGCTCAGATGAAACAGCCAGCCGACATGCGCGCACAGATTCACGCCATATGGTCAACGCTGGTCCTGTTTTGCCGCTCGCACCCCATGCTGACGCGGCTGGTATTAGAAGCTCAATCAGCACTTCCACTGGAAGATCGCGAACGGCTCAATCAACATTTTGAAAGCATTGCGGAAACTCTCTCACACTATATGCGCGCCACAAGCGCTGCCGGGCTGACAAAACCGCTCGACGCCGATCTCATGGGTTGGGTCGTGTTGGGCATGATCGAACGGGCACTCTATTTCGCGGTCTTTGTTGCTCCCGACGCCAGGGCTGAAGATTTGGCCAACGACCTTACCGCGTTTGAACTTTCCGGGCTCCTGGCACCAATGGCTGAAAGCGAGGAAGGCCGTGCTCCATAATCTGCGATGGGGGCTTGGCCTCGCCTTGGCTTTATCTGTGGTGATCCTGCTTTGGTGGCTTAATCGCCCTGAACCGGATCACCCAGCCTACCTGGAACTTTATGGCAATGTTGACGTGCGCCAGGTGGATCTGAGCTTCAGGGTCGCAGGCCGGCTCGAAGCTGTGTCTGCTGACGAAGGTGATCGCGTTGATCCCGGGGATACAATCGCGTCCCTTGAGCGAGAAGACTTTGTTGACGCAGTTTCCTTGGCGGAAGCCGAGCTTAGCGCGCAACAAGCGCTTCTCGATGCTTTGGAAGCGGGGAATCGACCGGAAGAAATTGGACAGGCTGAAGCTCAAGTCGAACAAAGTCGCGCAGCATTGGTTTTCGCTGAGGCAACGTTGGAGCGACAGGAGACCTTGGCCGAGCGCAACATCGCCTCGCACCAGCTTCACGACGAGGCGCAAATGCAAGTCGACCTTGCTGTCGCCAGACTACGGGCAGCGGAGGAGACACTTGCGCTATTGAGACAAGGGCCGCGGGAGGAGGACAAGCGCGCGGCCCGTGCGCATCGTGACGCCCTTTTGGTTTCTCTCCAATTGGCGCGGCGAAGACTGGAGGACGCTAGCCTGACCGCGCCCAATCAAGGCATCGTCCTCACACGCATTCGCGAGCCAGGCGCGGTTATCTCTGCCGGCGAGCCCATATACACGATTTCTCTCAGTGAGCCGATCTGGGTTCGGACCTATCTTGATGAGCCCGATCTTGGCCATATCCACCCCGGGATGAATGTGACGGTATCGACCGATTCCGGCGGACGCTATACGGGCCAGATCGGATTCATCTCACCGGTTGCAGAATTCACACCTAGAAGCGTGCAGACGCGCGAACTCAGGACCAGCTTGGTATACCGCGTTCGGGTTGTCGTTTCAGAGGCCGACAACGGGCTACGGCAAGGTATGCCGGTGACCGTTCATGTCGATTTGGCCGCTAATGACGAATGACCCGTTGATATCGGTTGCTAACCTCACAAAAAGGTTCGGCCGCGGCAATGAAACGGCGCTGAACAACCTATCCTTTGACCTTCTTGTTGGGGGAGTTACGGGACTGGTCGGGCCGGACGGCGCTGGCAAGACAACCCTGTTGCGCGTGCTCGCCGGCTTGTTGACGCGCACAAAGGGCGAGCTGCGCGTCTGCGGCTTTGACCCACAGAAAAATGGCGCACAATTGCATGCCCAATTGTCGTACATGCCACAAAAGTTTGGCCTCTATGAAGACCTGACCGTCCTGGAAAATCTCAATCTGTATGCAGACCTAAGGGAGCTCGGTACGGAGCGACGGCAGGATCGTTTCGATGCGCTCCTTGAATTCACAGGTCTGGCCACATTCACAGACCGCTTGGCGGGTGCACTTTCTGGCGGCATGAAGCAAAAACTCGGCCTGGCCTGCTCTCTGGTCAGGAAGCCCAGACTCCTTTTGCTCGATGAGCCAAGCGTAGGCGTTGATCCGATCTCTCGCCGGGAGTTGTGGCGCATGGTCAAGAACCTTGTTGATGACGGGATCGGCGTGGTGTGGAGTACCGCTTATCTGGACGAAGCTGAGTTGTGTGATCGCGTTATTGTGTTGAGTGAAGGCCGCTCGATCTTCGACGGCTCGCCGGCGAAGATGACCGAGCCGTTGGCTGACAGAACCTTTCATTTGGTGGGACTGAACCACAGCAGACGCCGAGTTCTGGAAGATTTGCTGACCCGCCAGGAAATCGTGGATGGTGTTATCGAGGGTCAAAACCTGCGACTTGTATTGAGTGACCGAGCCGCATCACGATCGCTCGCTGAAGAATTTCCCGGCGCCAAACTGTCTTCCACTCGTCCTCGTTTCGAGGACGCTTTCATGGATCGACTGGGTGGTGCCAAGCAATCACGCTCACCGTTTCGAAAGCTCTCGAAAATCCTCCGGCCAGAAAACGGCGTCGTCATCCGCTCTAACGCTCTGACCAAGAAATTTGGTAGCTTCGCGGCCGCACAAGATATCAGCTTCGAAATAGAGCGGGGCGAAATTTACGGATTGATTGGACCCAATGGGGCCGGGAAGTCCACGACGTTTAAGATGATGTGCGGACTCCTGGAGCCAACCTCAGGTAACGCCTCGATTGCAGGGTATGACTTGGGCCAATCACCCAGCCAGGCTCGCGGGCGCTTGGGATACATGGCCCAGAAGTTTTCGCTCTACGCCGATCTGAGTGTTCACCAAAACCTTGAATTCTTTGCCGGTGTCTACGGCCTGACAGGGCAGTCTCGACGGAACGCTATCGATGAGATGGTCGCAACCTTCGATCTGACATCGATCAAAGAAAAAAATGCCGGGATAATCCCGCTGGGTCACAAACAACGGCTCGCTCTGGCGTGCGCCTTGATGCATCGACCGGATGTGCTTTTCCTGGACGAGCCGACCTCCGGAGTCGATCCTCGCACCCGTCGTGAGTTTTGGTCTCACATCAATGCGCTGTCCGATAACGGAACGACCGTTGTGGTCACCACTCACTTTATGGAAGAAGCCGAATACTGCGACCGCGTCGGGTTGATCTTCGCGGGCCATATGATTGCTGAAGGAAGCCCGGCAGAGCTCAAGCTACACGCCGGCAATTCGGAAATGACGCTTGAAGAGGCTTTCGTAGAGCTGGTGACGACCTCGTCGAACTTGCCTGAAGCCACCGCATCATGACCCAGTCGACGCGGCGGACTTTCAGCGCAAGACGCATTGCCGGTCTCATCCGCAAGGAAGGGCGCCAGGTACTGCGAGATCCCAGCAATTTTGTGGTGGCGATCATTCTGCCCGCACTTTTGCTCTTCCTGTTCGGCTATGGCGTATCCTTTGATCCTCGTCACTACGACGTCGGTCTTGTCATCGAACAGCCGACACCGGAAACCGGGAGCTTCGCAGCCTCCCTAAACAATTCCCCCTTCTTCGATGTTGAAACCACCCATGATCGGCGCTTTCTAGAACGCAAACTCGTTTCCGGCGACTTACATGCGATCGTCGTGCTCCCGGCGAACTTCGCCGAAGAAGCTTACCGTCGCCACAGCGCGCCTCTTCAGTTGATCGTAGATGGTGCCGACCCCAATACCGCAAATCTGGTGGAAGGATACATCGAATTCCTGTGGATCAATTGGATTGAGCAAGAGCGCATCAGTCGCGGCGACACGATCGCAAGTCTGCCTATATCGGTCGAGCACCGGGTCTGGTTCAATGCTGAATTGGCGAGCCGAAACTACCTTGTTCCCGGGTCGATCGCGATAATCCTGACGCTGATCGGGTCCCTCCTGACAGCGCTGGTCATCGCGCGGGAATGGGAACGCGGCACGATGGAGGCTCTACTCGCAACGCCGATCAATGTTGCCGAACTGCTGATCGGAAAACTGACGCCGTATTTCTTCCTGGGCATGGGTTCGATGGGGCTATCAAGCCTGCTCGCTGTCATAGTCTTTGATGTACCACTTCGCGGATCCCTCATCGTGCTGATCGCGATTTCGGCCATTTTTATGCTGACATCCCTCGGCCAAGGTTTGTTGATCTCCACATTGACACGCAATCAGTTGGTTGCCGCACAGATCTCGATCCTCTCCTCCTTTCTGCCAGCGTTTTACTTTTCGAATTTTGTGTTCGAGCTGGAAAGCATGCCAATGGCTTTGCAGTGGATCAGTTATGCGGTGCCCGCTCGATACTTCGTCGCCTCATTGCAAAGCGTGTTTCTGGCAGGTGATGTCCCGTCAATCGTGCTCTTCAACGCTGCTGCCTTGGCAGCCATCGCAGCCACGTTTTTCACGATTACCCTTCTAAGAACGCGCACTCGACTGGACTAGTTATGCTGACCCGTCTGCTTGCATTGATAAGAAAAGAACTGCTGGCGAGCGTGCGGGACCGACAAACCCGATTCATCGTTCTCATCGCCCCACCGTTTTTGCTTCTAATCTACGTATTCGCCATCACACAGGATGTGTCGAACATCGCCATCGGCATGGTCAATCAAGACCGCGGGCGCTTTTCGCGGGAGGTTGTCGACCGCATCGTCGGGAGCCCGCGTTTTCGGACTGTGATCTACTTTGAAACGGTAGAAGATTTGGGCGAGGCCATCGACGCGCAACACGTTCTTGTGGGAGTGTATTTTCAGGAAGATTTTTCGCGCCGCGTGCTGAGGCGACAAACGGCGAATGTACAATTGCTTCTGGATGGCCGCCGATCGAATGCCGCGCAAATTGTCTCCGGCTATCTCTATCGCATCGTCACAAGCTACAATCTTGAACTGATCGACGCTGCTGGCGTTGTCGCTCCGACAACCATCGTTTCGCGAACCTGGTTTAATGCCAACGCCACCCCACTCTGGTCCGCCACGCCCGCTTTGTTCGCCGTGCTCGCATCGATCGTCGGGTTCATGGTGTCAGCTCTGTCCGTCGCCAGGGAACGAGAATTGGGAACCTTCGAGCAATTGCTCGTTTCGCCGCTTACGCCGTTGGAAATCCTGATCGGCAAGACATTGCCTGCATTGATGATTGCTGTAGGCAGTTCAATCGTCATGCTGATCTTCAGCGTGTTCCTAATCGGAGTGCCAATGCGGGGCGATCTTCCAGCCCTCTTCGGATCAATGATCGTCTTCTTGCTGTCGATCATTGGTATCGGCCTGTTTATCTCGTCTCTGGTCAGAACCCAGCAACAAGCCGTCATCGGATTGTTCATCTACATGATACCGGCTGTTCTCCTGTCCGGCTATGCGACACCCGTGGCAAATATGCCAATAGGACTACAATGGCTGACCCAGACCAATCCGATCACGCATTTCATCATTATCTGTAAAGCGGTTTTTCTAAAAGATGCCCCGCTTTCGGATATCTGGGCTCACACTTGGCCGCTCATTTTAATCGCAATTGTGACCTTGTCCTGCGGCACCTGGCTCTTCAATCGACGCCTCGGCTGACTAACGTTGAGCTGCCTCATTCATCTGACGATGGCGCTGTCGGATATGGTCGGGCCAGGTCGATTTGATATAGGCGATGACGGCTCGAATCTCCTCATCGGACAGGATGTTTTCGTATCCGCCCATATCCGTTTCATACCCTTCCGGCAGCAAGGCCGCCGTCCCATATTTCGTGATCTCGAACAGCATGTTGTCTGGATGATGCCAGGTGTGACCGGACTCATCGTGCGGCGGTGCCGGGAGCCGTCCATTCGCCAATCGACGGCGCCAGTCCGGTTGACCCTCCAGATTGGCCCCATGGCAGGATGCACAATGGGCCTGATAAAGTGGCGCGCCTATCGACACCAAGCGCTCGTCGCGTTCGTCGATGATCAATGCGCCCGATGCGGTCATCGTGGGTGAGCCCGCGCCCAGATGCGGGCTGACCATAAACCAATACCCAGAGCCAATCATCGAAGCTGTCAAGAAAGCCCCCAAACCAAACAGGACAAGCTTTCGTGCAAGGCTAGTGTGTCGGGGCATGTTCTTCCTCCTGGCTTGGCCAATTCGCAGCCGCCAACCCGCCGATCACGATCAGCGCGCCAAGAAGCGTCAGGGGGCTGAGCGTCTCGTTGTAAAATGTCCAGCCGAGAGCGAGACCGATCACCGGCACCAAAAAACTAAAGGCGTTGGCGCGACTGAGCTCCATCCTGCGCAGAACGTCGGTCCATAACCAATAAACAAGTGCGGTGCCGGGAAGCGCTAGAAGAACGAGAGACAGTCCGAACGCTCCGGTGAATTCGATCGCTCTATTGGCCTCAAGGAACGGACTGGCTAATCCCAACGGAATGGCGCCAAACACGAGCTGAAGGCCCATCATCACCAACGGATCGATGGACGTCACAGCGTGCTTAATCATCACATTGCTGATTGAGATTCCCAACATGCTTATCGCCAGAAAACCAAAGCCGACGGCCGGACCATCAGGCCCGTTTTGGCCAAAGCTGGGCAGAGCTATGAGAACGATTCCCACAAAACCGCCAACGAGCCCGCAGAGCGTCTTCAGGCTCAGCGTTTCTTTAAGAAAAACCGCAGCCAAGCCCGCTGCCGCAAGGGGCTGAATGTTCGCGACCACCGTGGCCAATCCCGGCGAAACCCAACGCGCAGCCTCGAACATGCCCCAAAAGCCCAAACTGGTCGCTCCTAATCCAATCGCGCCAATCTGGACCCATGCACGCACGGATGTCGGCCAAGGTCGCTTCAGGGCCGATGCGATTACAAGAAGAGTCAGGCCGGCCAGAAGGGCCCTAAATGTAGCAAATAGGAGCGGTGGAACGGACGCCTGGCCCAGTTCGATCAACGGAAAGCATAACGCCCACAAGAAGAATACAAGAAGTAACTTGAACACGTTCATCGTGGCTCGCCCGGCGATCTCGAGCGGGTGAGTTCCGCAGATTTTCTGAGCACGGCGAAACCAAGCAGGGCCGAAACCAATGAGGCTGCAAGGATCGACAATTTCGACGTCGTGACCAGGTGATGGTCGATAAAGGCTATGGATGCGATAAAGATGCTCATCGTAAAGCCGACGCCAGCGAGCATGCTCGTGCCAACAAGCTGTCCCCATCCCAAGCCCTCTTGCCGGACGGGCATGCCCAATCGATCCAATATCCACAGGCTGCCCAAGATCCCCGCCGGCTTGCCGACAACAAGCGCGACGAATACTCCCACTGCCACCGGGTCCAGAATATCGACGATACGAAGCGCCGTAATATCGATCCCGGTATTGAAGAGCGCGAACACCGGTATCACCGCCCAAAAAACCCAGGGCCTCAGCCCGGACTGCACCCGGTTCAATGAGCGTGTGTTGTCTGGGCGCTCACGTTCAAAGGGAATGAGAATGCCGATCAGAACCCCAGCTATCGCTCCTTCGATACCCGCCTCCAGAATCGCTCCCCAAAGAACTACGCCAAGCAGGGCAAGCACGGTCCAGCTGAAGCGCCAGAACCGTGCCACTACATGGGCGAGTATCAATGCTGTTATCGCGACAGCCAGAGGAGGAAATGAGAACCCGTGACCGTAAAACAAGCCGATGATCAGAACAGCGCCGATATCGTCGAACATAGCGAGCGCAGTCAAAAAAACCTTGACGGTTATCGATACGCGGTCGCCCAGGAAAGCTAACAAACCGAGAACGAGAACGATATCCGTCGCTGTGGGAATCGCCCATCCAGCTCGCTGCACCGGGTCTGCGCCTGCCACGACGAGATAGATAGCTGCTGGAAAAATCATTCCGGCGAGCGCAGCCACGGCCGGCACTGTGACCAGGCGCCATGACGATAGGCGTCCAGACAAGACCTCTCGCTTGATTTCCAGACCGACCAGCAGGAAGAACGGGACCATCAGGCCTTCATTGATCCACCACACCAACGGCCGATCAAGCCCGAATGGTCCGAACCGGATGTGAACTGGCAGGTGATGAATGGATTGGTACATTTCTCGCCAGGGCGAATTGGCCCATACCAACCCGACCATCATTGACGCGATCAGGATGGACCCTGTCGTTTTGGCCGTATCGAGATGCGCGCTTGGCATTGCGTTCAGGCCCACCACCTACGTTTCTGGCTTGGCTGCACCCCCGTCCCGCGAGTGACGCGGGTCGGCGAAATCAATTTCCGGCGCATCATGATAATTCGGACACCCCGCCTCGACTTGCAGCGTGGAAAAATAGAATCCGAACCGCTCCCTGAGCTCTGTGTGTGCCTTGTGAAGCACGGCCTCGGTATCTGCCGACTTGTCCACCAGGACATGGGCCGAAAACAATGTCTTTCCGGAGGTCAGGGCCCACGCATGGACATGGTGGATCTCCTGCACCCCGGGAATAGTTGTGAGCGCATCCTCGACCATCTCGACATCGACGTCACCAGGCACCGTTTCCATGAGTACGTTGATGGCGTCACGAGTGATACTCCACGACGCCCAGAACAGGACGAGACCGAACGCAATGCCCAGGATGGGATCAATCGCTACGAAACCGGTGAAATATACGACCACCGCTGCGACAATAATGATGAGACTGCCCACGAAGGTCTGCATCACGTGCCAGAACGCGCCCTTCATGTTCAAATTTCCCCTTTGACCCTTGAACAGCAATCGCAAGGAAATGACTTCCGTGATCAGTCCTCCGGCCGCCGCGAGCAGCATCAATCCGTATTCGACCTCAACCGGATTCATGAGCCGGACCACGCCCATGTAGAGAATGAAGGCCGCCATGGCGAAGAGAAATAATCCATTCAACAGGGCGCCGATGATCTCAGCACGAACAGATCCGAATGTACGGTAACGATCAGCCGCTTTTGCGGCGATCCTGCCGGCGACCAGGGCAAGCAAAACCCCTCCCACAGCGGAAAACGTGTGAAACGCATCCGAAAGCACGGCCACGGACCCGCTCAGATAGCCAAGGCCCAGTTCAATGAAGAAGTAAATACCCGTCAGCCAGGAGCTGATCTTGAGCGCGCGCTCATTGGCTGCGAGCATGGCGGACATGTCGTGCCCGGCGCTTGCTCCCGGCGATGCATTCGCGTGAGTGTGCGAAGTTGTCATGGCGTAATTGTCCCGGTTCTGGTCTTGTTGACAATTACGCAGCGCGGCTCGCTCGCCCTCATTTTTCGGCGCACGGCCGAGCCGCGAGCCCGGAGGAGCAATTCGGAAAATGTTGATTGCCATCGTATCGGGCTTCGCACTGGTCGGCTTGACCTCGTTCATGCATTTTCATGCACTGCATGCTCTATCCAGGCTTGGTCCCGAAACGGAGCTCCGTACCGACCGACGCGTCCTCTATTGTGTGCTGGCCCTGTTCGGCGTGCATGCCATGCAGGTTTCGTTGTACGCTTGCGCCCTGTGGCTGGCATCTGACGTGCTGTCGATCGGCTCCTTCTCCGGTGTTCACAGTGGGTCCGCTCTGGATTTCTTCTACATTTCGATTGTCAGCTACACCTCTCTCGGTATCGGCGATATCATCCCTACCGGCCATACCAGACTGCTTGTCGGCCTCGAGGCCCTGAACGGCCTGTTGCTGATCACTTGGTCCGCTTCATTTCTATATATGGTCATGGAGCGTCAATGGCGCGCCCGGAATAATCGGGACCCTCTTTAGAATTACCTGAAACATCGGTTGATTTCCGGGCCAGATTAGAGAGCAGTCCAACTCGCGCAAGGCTCACGCGATGCCCGCTCGGGCGCCAAAGCAGATCTAGTAGGCGCGAGCCCGCCACCGCAACAGGTCATTGAATTCGCGCGCCGAATATTCTTGTTGTACTGAGAACATTACGCGAACTTTGTGCTTGACCCGACCCCTCCTCACCGAGGTCGAGCGTGTCCCGCTATCCTTGGGAAGCTGGCGCCGGCGAGGCCGAGCCCGCAGGGCCTGTTCCCGCATCAGTCGCTCGATACGATGCAGGCCGCGCGAGATGCCCTCTGCCAGCACGTCGCGCCAGACGCGGCGAGCGCCATAGGTCCGGGCTGACAACAAGAAGCTGACCCGGACGCGGGCACCGAGAGCTTCATCGCTCTTGGCTCGCGCTCTGGGCGGTCGGGTCAGCCAGGCATGGAAGCCACTTCGAGAGACACCGAGCGCCCCACACATCCAACTGACCGGCCATATCCCCCGGTGCTTCGCGATGAACCCGAACATTACAGCGGGTCCCTGGCGAAGTAGGCCGCGGCTTTTTTTAGAATGTCCCGCTCGGCCTTCAGCCGTGCGACCTCCCGCTTGAGCAATAAGAGACTCTCGTGCGTTCTCAAACCGAGTGCGGTTGGCTGGGCGTGCTACCTCTCTCCCGCGAAAATTTTTCAGGTCACGCCATATCGTTCGACGCGATAGGTCAAATTTCTCAGTACCGACCAAGAGTAGCTCTTCCTTAGAGCCATGCTGAGCCTCAGCCAGATCCGACAAAAACCTGATGTAATCTGCGTTCTGAAGTCTCGTTTTCACCATGGCGGCGCCCTCACTGCGTACATCGGCAGAATGGCGTTAGACAAATCCGCCACCAAAGCGGTGCGTCCACAATGTTTACATAGCTTTACAGCTAATTGGCGTATTCGAATTCTCACGCATTCTGGCACAATTGGGCAAATCCGCCAGTTTTAAATGGATTTTATACGTGGTAGCACGGGTTCGCCTTTAGGAATCGTCGGATTTCACGCTCGATCGGCCCGCGCTTGAGATCACTGGTGCATTGGCGCTGGCCCGCGCTGGGCCATTTGCCGCGTCGCCGGACCATGTCGAAAAAAGTCTTGCGCTCATTTCGGCAAACGATGAGAGGCAGTCCGTCGATTGTCTCGCGGATATGTTGGCCGTTACCCGGCCACTCGACCTCGCCCAAATCGGCATGGATAACGAGGAGCTGGCGACGAGGAACTAATTTGGCCAGGCAGATCGCCATGGCCTGACTGTCTTTACCCGCGCTGTGATTGACGACGAACAATGCGCCGGCATCGATTTCGCGATGGATGAGGCTGGGAATGTCGCTGAGCATCTTTTCCTCCTGAAACACTCAGGAGGAACGCCCCTCACTCTTCTTCACGTGGCAGCATCAGCCAGCCGAGATGCGGGGCCCCACGCGATAAAGGGTTTCTACGGCTTCCTGATCGGCGCCAGACTGGTGAAGTTCGCGATCGCTGGCCGACGCTCGGGTTCGCTGTCTGTCGATGGAGCGCTGTTTGGCGGGCTGTCAGGGCCGGCCGGATGTTCGGAATGCACCGGCGGCTCGGGATGGCTTGGCGGCTCTTCCGCCGGCCTCTCAATTGGAACCGGCATTTGCTTCTGCGTCGACATGGCGGCCGGTCGTTTTCGTTTTTTGCCGGTATCGACAAGTCCAATCCGCATCGATGCCAGCGCCTCTTTGACATTCGCTAGAGTGATTTTGTCGAGCACGACGTAGGGAAGGCGCAGCGCTTCGAAAGCCCCCATGGGGATCTCGTTGTTGTGCGAAGCATTCAGCAACGCGGCAACCGGGACACCCGTCTTAGCGTCGAGGATCGCCAACGCAGCACGGTGGCTGCGCAGACGGGTTTCCATGGCAACACCGCGCTGATCGCCTTCAAAGCGCTTGTCTACGCTAAGGAAATCCGACAGGCGGGGCGCGACGAGATAGATGTAGGCCTTGTGATCCAGAAGGCCAGCGACATGGCGGGCCAAAGGTTGAACGTCATTTGTCCAATAAGCACCGGTGTTGAGGGTCCAATGCCCGCGCTCAAGCGGTCTGGCCCGCTGATCTGGGGCCGGCGAACTGGCATTGGGAAGGGTACCGATATGGTCGGCAGCCGGAGCGTGTTTCCTAAAAACACTCTGCCAGAGGAGATTTGCAAGCATGGCCACACCGATTCCAGCCAAGATTAGCAAAACAAGGTCGCGAACCGGCTCAAAAAGCGTGAGGAGACCGCTATCCACGAGACATCTCCGTCAGTAGTTCGACACGTGCATCAAGGTCCGCAGCGTCGCCAGGATGAACGTGTTCAGCATGCCGGAAGAACGTCTGCGTGTCTTCCGTCACCAGAGTGACATCCGAAAGCCGGCCGCGTTCGACCATTCGCGCTGCAGTGTAGGCGGCTCCCGGTGTGAAGGATCCCAGCGCCGTACAGTCATGAATCCGCGCGGCAACTATTGACGCCGGCGACGCTGGGCAAACACGCGAGGAAGCGTATTCAAGCCGGACGTCTTTGAAGGCATTGTCGTTGTCCGAGACCTGCAGGTGCCCTTCCCCAGCAATTGAAAAGGCGATGCTGGATTTCGAGACGAGCGCAACGCGTCCTCGGCTTCGTCCGCGGCCCGGCAAGGTGAGCGAGATGGGCTCGCCCTCGCGCAACCTCAGCCTGGTCGATCGGTGTAGAGTCAGCCTTACGCCGCGGTCGTGAAGGTCGGTAAGGTTGAGGCGCCGATATCGGTTGTTCTCGTTCTTGGCGATCGCCAGGTTTTCGAGTGGGCGGATGTTCATGACCGAGAAGCGGGAATTTGCAACTAGATCGGTTGAGCCTGGATCATCCACACGCAAGGTATCTCCGTCACGAATGCCGGCGCCGGTCCGGACGGAGTAGATGTCAGGATGAACGGGCTCAAGGCTGTCGAGCTCGATGAAGTTCGGTTGATGGGCTGGATCATACGCCAGAGACCAGCACGCCAGGTTCAGATCCCGGATCATCTGGGAGTCGTGTGCGACTAGTGATGCTTCGGATTTGGACATGAAATATCGAGCTGCGGCCAGCGACACATTGTCGTGTCGTGCTTCCACGAAGCGGTCACGCACCGGTTCTATGGCTGCCGCCAGAGAGACCGGACGATCGATGAGACTGAACCTTGCCGGTGCACTGTAATCGCTCGCCACGCCGGCGCGGACGGCAGCATGGACAGACATGAGATCTAGCGCATCGGTGCGGTGGGGCTCTACTATCACAATGACCTTGCCCGCACCGAGCTCGCGGCTGGCGGCCGCGATGAGATAGGCATCGCGTGCCGTGCGCAGGGCCGTATCCGAGACTATGACGATGCTGCTGGGAGTATATCCGACGCCGGCGGGCGTTACGGATTTCTTCGCATGTCCGGCCAGTCCCGCGTAAGCGTTGGTCGACACCATGCGAGGCGTGTTGATGGGAAACCGGGCGATGTCGGCCGGGTCGTTTCCATGGACGTGATTGGCAATATCTACATGATCGGCGAGACCCAGGCGGCCCAGGACGTCGCCGGCGCCCTCGCCTGATCGTGCAGCAACAATTGTGAAGCGCTGAGCCTGCGCGAGCGGGTGCGAGCGGTCCCGGTCTATCTCGCGGCTTTCGGACCAGGTCACGCGCGGATTTGTGTGTTGGGGATCCGCCATGAGTTGCGCGGCGTCAGCCATCGAGACAATCGCTCGGTCCGTAACGTAGTATCCTGGGTGATTGACGGGCTCGAGGAGGAAGCGTTGCTCGACAAGTGTATCGATGCCGCGCTGGATGTCTCCGGCCGGCCGCGCCAGCTGCAGATCATCATGGGCCGTTTTCGCAAGCGCATGCTCTGAAATAAGCGTACGCCGGCTGGACAGCCGATCGGCAGATCGAAAGAGCGCCGCCAGAACGGCAATATCGGTCATCGCATGCGATCCGGCTCCCGCTGGATGGGGTCGCGGGTCGGTGACTTGTCTTCTGGAGTGGATCGCGAGCCCCCAGAATCGCGATCCATTTCGGCCGAACGCCGTTCGTATTGTGCATCCGAACGGCCCTTTGGCGCAATCGCCTTGCCTGCAATGGTGTCTTTGAAGTTCTCACTAACGGCGTGGAGCGTGGCGGCGTCGGGTTTTGACCATGCCCCTTTAAGCCGCGAGATCAGGCCGTCTTTGTCGTTCGTGATGATCTGCAGACGTTCCCACGGATCTTCTCCGCGAGCGCCCACCCGCGAAAGAAGGACATAGAGCGATTGGTGAGTGCCGGATTTTCGATCCTCCGCGCCAACACCACCGATCACGGTCGCATTCGTCTTACCCTGAGCCGCATAGGAGGTGGCAGCATAGGCGTAGTCTATGTGGCGCAGCTGTGGGTCGGACTTGGCAAGTCGAAGCTCCTTATTGTCGCCGGTCTGGATGACGACGTGGTCCGCCTCAACGGATTTGATCTGGAAACCGGTGCCTGCATGGAAACCACGTTCCTTGTCAGTGCGGGTCCAACGCATGCGATCCTTCTCTCGGATCTCGATGCGATCGGGGCGATAGACCCGAAAATGCGCGTGTTGATGCTTATGACCTGGAAACTTGTAGGTGACCGTGGAGCCGTCGTCCTTCTTCAGCTTGGCCGTCTTGCCGCTTTTATCGACTGATACGATCGAAGCAGCGTCATTCTTTTCCACTCCAATGCCCCGCAGGTTCCGGGTGAAGATCACTCTGTCGCCGGCGGCCATGCCCATGCCCGAGTTGATGCGGGCATCTGTCAGATGCACGGTTTGCAGCTGCTCGGCGTCAAACGCCTTGTCTCCAAGCCGCTCGGCGTGCGGGAGGGATTTATCATGAATGAGTGCGTCGCGAATGAGCTCCACCGCCTTGGCCCTTCGTGCATTGTTCGAGAGGACCACCAGGGCGTCTTGTCGTTTTGCGCTTGGCAGCGCCCGCCATGACTTGAATACGGCCTCCTCGATGGTGTCCTCGCGCACTTGTTTCAATGCTGGTCCAAGCACATCGAGAGCTCGGCCGACAAAGCCCTGCGAAGCCAGCCGAGCCGCTGTTTTGTGCACCGGAACGGTTTGCCGCGCGATCGACGTCATTCTCACGTCCGCGCGAGCCATTTTGAGCACCAGTGGCAGGGGCGCACCGGCCTCGATCGCACCATGCTGTTTGGGATCGCCCAGAAGGACAACACGGCCGTAGCCGGCGGCCTCCGCGATCCGGGTCAGTTTGTCCATGTCCTTGTTGGCGATCTGGCCGGCTTCATCGACGGCCAGGATCCGATCGGACCGATTGACGGGCTGAGCTCCGTCCTTGAGCAAGTGCTGATGTGCGTGGACGAAGCTCGATACTGTTCGCGCGTCCAGGCCGGAGGCTTTCAGGTCGGTGACTTGCTCGTTGAGCGGTGCCAAAACTTCAAGCTTCAACGTATCGGTGTGCGATTCCAGCGCGGCCGCGACGGCTCGCAGGGTATATGTCTTTCCGGCGCCGGCGACGCCTTCGACCGCCTTGTAGCGATCGGATCCGTTGAGAGCGGCATCGAACAGTCGTCGTTGATCGCGGGTAAGCCCTCGGCTTTTGGCGATGGCGTCAGTCTGCATCCCGTCGCTACCGCGCCAGACCGGGTCTGCGTTCGAGATCCGAGTTATGAGAGCCTTTTCCAGATCGAGCGCAGAGCGTGTAGTCAAGTGACCAGGCTCACTGTTTTCGGCAAGTACCAGGGCGCCTTTCCGTCGATGCTCGTCGATGAGTTTGATGACGTCCGCAGGATGCGCATATTCGGCTTGCGGCGTTTGGAGCGCGGCCGACACCAGGTCGGCTTCGTGAAAGACGGCAGATTGTGTTGTCATGTCCCGCAGGGCGGTGTGAACGGCCTGCCTGGCGGCACTCTCTCGCCGCGAACCGACAATCGTCTGACGCGATGGTGTCTGCAATGCGTCAGTTATCGCCGGCGACGAGGAGGGCAACGAGCTGAAGGCCTTCGCAATGTGGGCCTGAGCGCGCGACAAAAACGCGCCGGTTCGGCTGACAGTGGCGTCAAGGCCGCGAAGATGCTCTGCAGCCTCCTTGCGCCAGGCATCCGTTTTCGCCGAACCTTTAAGGGAAAAATCTTTCGTGCCCCGAGTCATCAGCGCCACACGTTCGCGCACAGCCCGGGTCGTCGTCTGGACTGTATCTTTGAGGGCTTCGACAATGGTGGCGCGTCGCTTAGAGAATCGGTCACTCAGGTCCTGACTGACGCCAGTCAGCTGGAAATTGCCGTTCGCATCGATGCCGGAAACTGCATACCCAAGTTCCTTCGCCTGATGGCGCAGAACCGACGAGTAGATCCGGCCTGCCGTCTCCTTAACCCCATAGATCGATCGACTGTCGAGCGCGTGCCACGATTTCGTAGAGGCGCTCCAGGTTCGGTTCATGATGTACATGTGATCGTGCAGAGCTGGATCGCCAGCCCTGGACGTATCATGCGTGAACCGGCCGACGACAAGATTGCCAGTTCGCTCCCGCCTCACTTCCTTACCTTCGCGGATCCGCGTAGCGGCGTGACGTTCTACATAGGCCATGGCCGACTGACTGGCATATCGGTGAGCTTCGATCAGCCGTTGGTCGCGGCCGACCAGGGCGGCGACAGAAACTGACTTTGGTGCGGAGAATGTGAAATCCCAACCGGGAACACGATTCTCCTTCGCTGCAGCCGCTGAGCCGTCGGGAAGGCGTCCGTCGCGGGCTTCGTTGAATTTGTCCGCATCAATCGCTCCGGCCAGGTGGGCGCGACGCGCGCCCTCACCCAGCCACTGGCTATCAGCGGGATTGTCGCCGGCAGAGTAGTAGTTGTCGGCGGCGTAGTATTCGGCGGTATTGCCGCCGGCATCCTTGCTGGCTGATAGCATGGTGTCACCGATCTTCGATCTCTAGCCCTGGCGCATCGAAGCCGGACAGCGTGTTGTCGAATTGAGTGAAAGAACCGGCTGCCGTTTCGTCCTGCTCTAACCCGTCAGCTTCAGGATCGGCAGTGAAGTCAGGATGGTCTGTCGATTGACCGGCACCGATCTCTTCATAGCCGGGCGCTTCTTCCCGGGCCGGTCCGTCCAGACCGCCGTCGTCGCTCGACGGATCGTCCGGGAGGTCATCTTCAGGCACACCGGTTGCATCGTCTTCTAGGGCTGCAAACAGTCCGAGCTCGGCCGAGGCTCGCTGGGCAAAGGCGCTGTCAACGGGCGTATCGCTCAGCGGTCCGGATGGGGACTGAAAGGCGCTCGTAGATGGGCTAGACGGTTTGTCGGGTGGCGTCTCGGCGCCGCTCATGGCGTGCCAATCGATGTCATCGAAATCATTGTCACGCTCGATGAAACCGGGCGTACGGCCTTCCAGCTTCCGATAGGCGAAAGTGACCTCTCCGGTCGGATAAGTGGCGGCCGGGACCAGGTATCCTGTGAGGTCGGGGAGCCGTTGTAGCTGTTCGGGCAGGACGAGATGATCGAACTTGTCTTGCAGCGTGTAGTTCACGCCGTCGCGAACGTCACTCGCACCAAAGCCGATGCCGCGCTGGGCGCGCTGGATCTCGGCTCGGCCGATGTACCTGGCGGCAGTTTCAGCCGTGTCCGGGTCAGCCAGATTGAGGATCAGTTTGGTTCGACACAGACCAGTAATGGTGTGCGCAACATCGCGGCCATAGATGGACTGCAGCTGTGAGAGCGTTTGAATGCCCAGGACGTAGGCGGCGCCGAATTGGCGTCCCTCTGCGAGTCCCTTTTCCAATGATGGAAGTTTGTTCAGTGACGGGAGCTCGTCGGCAAAGATCCAGATTGTTCGATCCGGATCTCGCTCCTGTGACATGATCGCATTGAGCGCCATCTCAAGCCAAACGGTAATGAGACCGCGCAGCGACTGGTGCTTGTCGGACCTCGATGTCAAAAAGAGGCATGACCTATCGTCGTGATTTTTGACCCAGTCGTAGATGGAAAATGGATCGCGATCCGGAGCGGCCTTCTCCATCGATTGGAGGGCCGCCAGTCCAGTTACCAGCGTGGCGCGCACGGATTGGGCGGTCTTGGGGCTATCGGGCGAAACGGAGGCAGACGCAATGGTCCCCTGCAGGAAGGCCGCCAATTGCTTGAGAGGCGCACGGAGCAAAATATACAAGAGATCGTCGGTCGAGCGTCGGCCCATTCGATGCAGTTTGGCCGCTGCGACTGCAAAGACGACGCGAGCGCTATCGACCCAGAACGGGTCAGCCGACCCCGCTGGATCGGGCATCATGGCGGTAGCCATTTGCAGGAAGTCCTCGTAGGTCCGCGCGTCAGAAAATGGGGTCCAGCGCGCGCACCGTGAGTCGAGCGGATTGAGGATACGATCACCTGCGTCTTCATCGTAAAACACGGGCAAGAAGGAGCGCATTTTATCGTAGAAAATAGCGCGATCGCCGCGGCGCCGGACCTCTTCGATCAGCGTTGCCATCGCCTGGGTTTTGCCAGACCCGGTCGTTCCGGCGAGCAGAGTGTGAGAGGTTTCCATGCGAAACGGGTACTCGATCCCGACCAGCGAATACGGACGATAGGTCTTCAGCTTCCGTTTGCGCTTCATGACACGATTGTCGGCGTGAATGCGCAGCGCGAGCTCCTTGCCCGGTATCACCTGTGCGCCACGCAGATGCTGATCCGAACCGAGCTTGCGGCCGTGCGACGTGAACCACCAGAACATGAAAAGAAGGGCCAGGATGCCCGACAACCCGGCGATGGTCAGGCACCGCAGAAGGACACGCTGAAAGGTGTCGGAGTGGTAGACAACATACTCGTTGTCGACGACGTCACGCGCTTCGAAATGATGGATTTCGTTGTCGCGATCGATGACGTTCATCTCGCGATCGCCGCGGCCAGTGCTGGTGTAGTATCGCGCCATCATGCGCGAGCCGAACAAGCGGGCGTCCGACGATTCGGTGATGGAGAACGTGATCAACACGGCGATGGTTGTGGTGAGAAAAATGCACACCATGAACAGCCGAGATATGAGCTGCCAGTACATGCGCGCATTGTGAAAGAAGATCTGGCCGCCACGCAGAAATGTCGACTGAACTGAGTTGGTACCGATAGCGGTGTCGTGCCGTTTCATTCTGCCGCCCTCGCCTCTAGAGGACGGTCGAGCTGCATCATTTCGATGAAGGTTTTTGCGAGTGGAAATCCGGTTTCAGCGGACGCTTCTGCGATCGAACAGATGTGATCGCGTTCGCCTTCCGACATGACCCGGGAGACGAGGATCAGCGCTATGAACAGGTTCAGATTCTGGCCCTGTTCGAGGGCACCAATTGCACTCGCAAAATCGGGACTGGCAGACGCGGTTTGCAGGTTTACGAGGTGGGATGCCGCGACCTCGGCGGCATGCGAACGCGATCTGAACTCCCCAATCGAAACAAGATGGTCGAGTGAAGCTATAAGGTCATTGGGAAGACGGACGCGGATCTGCGTCCTGGCATCGTCACTGAAGGACTGGGACATAGCATGCCTCTCGGAAGAGTGGCATGCAGGACTCGGCACAGCGTCAGTATGCCTTCCGGGCGCACTGAGGACAAGGACGTCGTCAAACGGAGGACGGCTAGTTGGCGCAAATGCACAAAAATTTGTGCGGTATGACGTGCTCCCCTGAAATGTGACCGGTTTTTGGTAGAGTCCGACGCAAAGGAGTCGGACGACAATGAAACGAAGCAGGTTCAGCGAAGAGCAGATCATCGCGGTTTTGAAGGAACAGGAGG
>Ga0189275_100167_pt1 | contig 79175 bp, 80 predicted proteins | sample N19A6minimetaG_FD_130329 | JGI IMG/M metagenome (GOLD analysis project Ga0189275, IMG submission 130329) | Marine microbial communities from the Costa Rica Dome - N19 A6 mini metaG | ecosystem: Environmental > Aquatic > Marine > Oceanic > Photic zone | place: Costa Rica: the Eastern Pacific...
AAACCAAAACAACAACAAACCGTCACTGCGAGGCACGAAGCAGTCTCAAAAATATCAAGAATCACCAAACCTCTATCCTACGTCAGTTCCAGTGAAATGCAATAGCATTTTGTATCGAGAACCCTATCATAAAACCAAAACAACAACAAACCGTCACTGCGAGGCACAAAGCAGTCTCAAAAATATCAAGAACCACCAAACCTCTATCCTACGTCAGTTCGAGTGAAATGCAATAGCATTTTGTATCCAAAACCTCCACCATTGCAACACCATAGCATAGCAACCCCAAACAACCAGTTCACCCGTATCTCCTTCGGGTCTCCTCCGGCTTTCCTTCGGGTCTCCTTCGGGTATGCTTCGGGTATAAGCCGGGTCAACCCATTAGCACAACCACAACAAACAACAGACAAAAAGTCATTTCAATCCCAATAAAATCAGTCATTTTGTCGTTTTAATAGCATCAAATACAAATGGTAAGATAATTGCCTAAAGATAACCAAACACAACAATAAAATAGATTAATAAACAAAAAGATGAACTTTAATAATTATACAATAAAATCGCAAGAAGCCATACAGCAAGCACAACAGCTTGCACAAGGCTTTGGGCATCAACAAATAGAAAACGAGCACATATTCAAAGCCCTATTCGAAGTTGATGAAAACGTACTACCATTCATCCTTAAAAAGCTGAATGTTAATGTCTCATTATTACAACAAATACTAGACAAAGAGATACAGAGTTTTGCTAAAGTCTCTGGTGCAGAACTAATGATTTCCAGAGAAGCAAGCAAAGCCCTAAACGAAGCATCTATCATCGCCAAAAAAATGAACGATGACTACGTATCTATAGAGCATTTAATATTGGCAATATTTAAGTCCAACAGCAAAATCGCCCAGATTTTAAAAGACCAAGGCGTTACAGAAAAAGGACTCAACTCAGCCATAGAAGAACTGCGTAAAGGCGATAGAGTAACCTCTCAAAGTCAAGAGGAAACCTATAACTCCTTAAACAAATACGCTAAAAACCTCAACCAGTTAGCACAAGATGGCAAGCTAGACCCAGTTATTGGCCGCGATGAAGAGATTCGTAGAATACTTCAAATCCTATCACGTCGTACCAAAAACAACCCAATCTTGGTTGGTGAGCCAGGTACTGGTAAAACAGCCATTGCCGAAGGTTTAGCACATCGTATCATAGATGGTGACGTTCCAGAGAACTTAAAAGATAAGCAAATCTTTGCCTTAGATATGGGAGCATTAATTGCAGGTGCTAAATATAAAGGTGAGTTTGAAGAACGACTTAAAGCCGTTATCAAGGAAGTAACCACTAGCGAAGGTGATATCGTCCTATTCATTGACGAAATCCACACCCTTGTTGGCGCAGGTGGTGGCCAGGGAGCTATGGATGCAGCAAACATACTTAAACCTGCCTTAGCACGTGGTGAACTGAGAGCCATTGGTGCCACTACGCTAGATGAGTACCAAAAGTACTTCGAGCAAGACAAAGCATTAGAAAGACGTTTCCAAAAGGTAACGGTAAATGAGCCAGATACAGAGAGTGCCATTTCCATCCTTCGTGGTATTAAAGAGAAGTACGAAGCACACCACAAAGTACGTATCAAAGATGAGGCGATTATTGGTGCCGTAGAGTTATCTAACCGATACATTACCAATCGTTTCTTACCAGACAAGGCGATTGACCTTATGGATGAAGCGGCTTCTAAGTTACGTATGGAAATCAACTCTAAACCAGAGGAATTAGATGTTTTGGACCGTAAGATTATGCAGCTTGAGATTGAGCACGAAGCCTTAAAACGTGAAAAAGACGAACCTAAATTAAAAGCTTTAAAAGCTGAGTTGGCAAATCTTAAGGAAGAACGTAATGAGCTTAATGCCAAATGGAAGTCTGAAAAAGAAACGGTAGAAAACGTTCAAAACATTAAACAAGAAATAGAAAACTATAAGCTTGAAGCTGAACGTGCTGAGCGTGAAGGTGATTATGGTAAGGTTGCAGAAATACGTTACGGAAAGATAAAAGAAGCTAATGAAAAGCTTGAAGTGTATCAAAAACAACTAGCAGAACAGCAAGATAACGCCTTAATTAAAGAGGAAGTGACTTATGAAGATGTCGCGGATGTTGTAGCCAAATGGACAGGCATTCCTGTAACTAAAATGATACAAAGTGAGCGCGAAAAGCTTTTAAAACTAGAAGATGAGTTACACAAACGTGTGGTAGGCCAAGAAGAAGCTATTGTAGCCGTGAGTGATGCCGTTCGTAGATCTAGAGCTGGTTTACAAAACCCTAATAGACCAATAGGATCATTCTTGTTCTTAGGTACAACTGGTGTTGGTAAAACAGAGCTGGCAAAAGCATTAGCAGAATACTTATTCGACGATGAAAACGCTATGACACGTATCGACATGAGTGAATATCAAGAACGTCATGCGGTGAGTAGACTGGTTGGTGCACCTCCAGGATATGTAGGTTATGATGAAGGTGGGCAATTAACAGAAGCTGTTAGACGTAAACCGTATTCAGTAGTATTGTTAGACGAGATTGAAAAAGCCCATCCAGATACCTTTAACATCTTGTTACAAGTATTGGACGAAGGACGCTTAACGGATAACAAAGGTCGTATTGCTGACTTCAAAAACACCATCATCATAATGACCTCTAATATGGGAAGTCATATCATACAAGAGCGTTTTGAGGCCACAAAAGATGTAGAATCTGCAATGGAAGCAGCTAAGGTGGATGTCCTAGGGATATTAAAACAAAGTGTAAGACCAGAGTTCTTAAACCGTATTGATGATGTCATCATGTTTACACCTTTAACTAAGGAAAACATCATTGAGATTGTTGACTTACAACTCAAAGGTATCACTAAGATGATTGCACAACAAGGTATAACCTTTGATGCTACACCAGAAGCAAAAGCCTATTTGGCAGAGAAAGGCTATAATCCTGAGTATGGTGCAAGACCTGTAAAACGTGTCATACAGAAAGAAGTATTGAATCAGTTGAGTAAAGAAATATTAGCTGGCAAAGTAACTACAGATAGTATAATTCTTCTTGACGAGTTTGACGGACAATTGGTTTTTAGAAACCAAGGAGATTTAGTTGTAGAAGAGTTATAAACAGACTGTAACAATATAGCCTGTAAAGAGTCTTTATATTGATTGGTTGGTTAAAGCAACACTGAAATAAATTTGAAAAGCTATCGAATTATGGACGTGTTGCTTTCCTTTTTGTAACAAATTGCTCTATAAGACTACAAACAGTTAAAATTTTAAATACCTATTTAAACCATCTATTATGAAACGTATTTTATCATTACTTGTTGTAACTGCACTTTCCGTTTTTTCAATTACAGCTCAAGAATTAGAAAATTCAACCTTATGGAAAATTGAAGGTAACGGATTAGAAAGTCCTTCCTATTTATTCGGAACCATCCATATAACTTGCGATGCCACACTTGAAGATGATGTAAAAAAAGCATTGGATGAAACCACCCAAATTGTAATGGAGCTAGACATGGACGATCCAAATATGCAGATGAAAATGATGAAAGGGATGTATCTAAAAGATGGAAAAACATTAAAAGATTTTGTGTCTGAAGAAGAATATAAATCAATTGATTCTCTTTTTATAAACAACATGGGAATGTCTGTAAAAATGATTGAAAATGTAAAGCCTTTCTTCCTTAGCTCAATGTTTTATCCAAAAATGTTGGATTGTCCTATGCAATCCTTCGAATTAGAACTTACAAAAATTGCCAAAGAACAAGAAGAAGAAATTTATGGCCTTGAAACTATTGAAGAACAAATTAAGGTTTTTGATGATATACCTCTAGAGGAACAATATGACGATTTAGTTCGAATGGCTAAAGATAATTTAGAAGATGACAAGGTCACTTTTGTAAAAATGCTGAAAGTTTATAAAGAAGAAAATATTACAGCGCTCTTAGATATGATGGATGATGATACCAACAAAACAGTCTCAAATCACCAGGATACATTATTGAAACAAAGAAATGAAAACTGGATTTCTAAAATTGGTGAATACGCCAAAGATCAACCTACATTTTTTGGTGTTGGAGCTGGGCATTTACCAGGTGAAAACGGAGTTATTAAACTTCTAAGAGATGCTGGATTCACAGTTACCGCTGTACTTTAGCCCACTAAGCAACCTGTAAAGTTATCCCTTATGAATTTAATGAAGCTTTTGGTAAAACGTAACCATCTTTTAAAATAATATTAAGAACCATATTACTTAGTATTTAAAGGTAATATTACTTCTTAAAGTCAAAAAAAATTCTTATCTTAACAATACATTTTCAAGAACGTAAAACAATTAAAATCAATTTGTTATGGGAATGTTTAAATACTACGATATAGGCCACGCTGAGGTTTTTGTCTTTGACGATTTCCTTATAAAACAAGTTAAAGAAGGAGTAGTTATTAACTTAGAAGAAACCGATGCCTTAAGGAAAGTTTTAGAAGATAACTTTAAAAATAAAAATGTAGCCTACATTTCTAATAGAGTTACTTCATACTCTGTTAATCCTTTAGTATACAAAGAAATATCAAAAATCTCTAATCTTGTTGCAATAGCAATCATACCCAATAATCCTCTAATGAAGTCTAATGCCGAGTATGAAAAGCAATTTTTTGACAAACCATTTGGTGTTTTTGATTCTTTAGATAAAGCCATAAAATGGGTACATAAAATCTTAGCCGATGAAAACTCTAAAGTTTTATCCTAAAAAAAAAAGAGCCTTAAAAATATTAAGGCTCTTTTTTGTTTTACCATTCATTTATTCATTTAGAAAATATACTTCAAACCAAAAGACATACCAGATCCTAAGAACTCTTGAGTCTGAGCATCAAACATATTGAAACCTAAAGATGTGGTACCTTGTGCATCACCTCCATCTGGCTTAATAGAATTGTAACCAAATCTACCGAATTTAGCTTCGATTGTCCAATGTCCACCAATAAAGAAATCAATTCCAGGCTCAATATTAAATCCATAACCATTGAAATCTTCATTAAATAATAACGGTACGTTAGCTTCAGCAAAAATGAAGAACTTATCAGAAATTCCCCAGTATTTTCTAGCTAGAGGCTTAACTACAAAAATATTAACAGCATCGGCCGATCCAGTTTTAGAACTAACCAGACCTACAGCACCACCAACTGTTACAGTAGGAGAAATAAAGTTACCCACAGCAGGTAAAATCATAAAAGTTTGAGTGTCAGAAGACTCACTATCAACATAACTTGCTGCTGCTAATCCCCACCATACACCTTTAAATCCTTGATTTTTCTCTTCTTCTTGAGCTTGTAGGTTAAATGTTAATCCTATTAATAAAGCAAATAATAATAAATTTTTCATGTTATAATATTTAAGTTTCCCACAAAAATAAATGCTTAAAAAAGCTTAAATCCTGACATTTATCATATAAACTTAAGTTTCACTTTCTTAATAAAGCCATCAATCAAATTCAAATAGTTTAATAAGAAGTATTTAAAACGGAAAAAATATTTTTCGATGAAATGCACAATTAATTTCTATTTACATAATGCATTTTAACGGATTTATTACTAATTTTGTCGAGCTATTTAATTCCAACCTTACTAATAGACAATTAAACTTGTTGTGGTTTTCCCTCTAAAAAGAAGGGATTACTTTAGTCAATCATTTAATAAACCCTACTTATTAATTCATGGAATTAAACAGATATATAGATCATACCTTATTAAGTCCCTCAGCAACTGAAACTGATATTCTTAGACTTTGTGAAGAAGCCTTAAAATATAATTTTTACTCTGTTTGTGTAAACAGCTGTTATGTACCAATAGCCAAACAAGCCTTAGGACGCTCTGAAGTAAAAGTTTGCACTGTTGTTGGTTTTCCTTTAGGTGCCATGTCTACAGAAGCCAAAATTTTTGAAGCAAAAAAAGCCATTGAGCAAGGTGCTTCTGAAATTGATATGGTAATGAACATTGGACGCCTAAAAAGTAAAAATTACGTTGCAGTATTAAAAGATATTAGTGACGTTAAACGAGCAATTGGTTTAATTCCTTTGAAGGTTATCCTAGAAATCAGCGAACTTTCTAAAAATGAGATTGTAAAGGCTTGCGAGATTTGTATCGACGCCAAAGCCGATTTTGTTAAAACTTCAACAGGTTTCTCTAAAAGTGGTGCTACCCTTACTGCAGTAAAAATTATGAAGAAAACTGTGAAAGACCAATTAAAAATTAAAGCTTCTGGTGGCATTAGAGATGCTGAAACTGCCATTAAATATATTGAAGTTGGTGTTCATAGAATTGGTGCTTCATCTGGTGTTGCTATGATGACTAATCAAACATCAAATTCATCATATTAGTTTAAAACACTTTGCTTAACTTTACGGCATGAGTGTACACATTGGTGCCAAGAAAGGCGATATAGCAGAAACAATTTTATTACCAGGCGATCCTCTAAGAGCTAAATGGATTGCTGAAACTTTTTTTGAAAACCCTGTTTGCTTTAACGAAGTAAGAGGTATGTATGGTTATACAGGTACTTATAAAGGCAAACTTGTCTCAACTATGGGTTCTGGTATGGGTATTCCTAGTATATCTATCTATGCCAATGAGCTTATAAAAGACTTTGGTGTAAAAAATTTAATAAGAGTTGGTAGCGCAGGTTCTTACCAGAAACATGTAGAAATTAGAGATGTTGTTTTAGCAATGGCAGCTTCTTCCACTTCTGGTGTTAATGAACTAAGGTTTGGTGGTGCAGACTATGCTCCTACAGCAGATTTTGGTTTGTTCTTAAAAGCTGTTAAAGCTGCTGAAGCCAAGAATATTCCTATCCATGCTGGTAACGTTTTATCCTCAGATGAATTTTATGAAGACAACATAGAATCCTACAAAAAGTGGTCTAAATTTGGTGTACTTTGCGTCGAAATGGAAGCTGCAGGTCTTTATACTGTGGCGGCAAAACATAATGTCAATGCACTTGCTATTTTAACTATTTCGGATTCTTTGGTGACGGGTGAAAAAACTACAAGCAAAGAACGTGAAACCACATTTAAGCAAATGATTGAAATAGCTTTAGAGCTAGCTTAAATTTAACATCTCATAGTGCAACCTTTTTAAGATTTCCCATCTTGTAGATAGAATCAAAGACTAAACTATTATGAAGTTAAAATACTTGTTCTTACCTTTTTTACTATTTCTTTTAAGCAACTGCTCTAACGACGACGATATTTCCAGTAATGATTTAATAGTTGGTAATTGGCAACTCGATAAAATTATTATTAATGGGTTTGCAGGTCAAACAGAAACTTTATACAATCCCGAAGATGTTATTTATAAATTTTACTCAAACGGAACCTTAGAAATTATAAGTAATGTTGCAGATATTAATTCTGAAACAATGAACTATTCGATAGAATTGGATTGTTTAACTTTAAATTGTAACAACAATGAACAGATGTATGAGTTTTTATTCTTAAATGGTAATAAAAACGAATTTTGGATTGAAGAAAACACTCTTAGCTTTGGCACAGCTTATGTGGATGGCCCTACTTTTGTTTTAAATCATTTGCAATAGATATTTAACACTCTTTTAGAAGTAAATTGATTTTTTCTAGTCTATTTTTGAGAGGTTTAACTAATTCATCTTTCAAAATGAAATCTCTGTTCTTTAGTCTGCTATTTTTACTTTCATTCAACATTTTTGCTCAGGAGACTCCTGAAAAAGAACAAAAAGTCACAACCTACTATCTCATTCGACATGCAGAAAAGGACGAATCGGACAAAACAAATAAAGATCCGCATTTAACTGAGGAAGGCAAAAAACGTGCAGAAAATTGGACCGAAGTTTTTGGTAATGTTAAATTCGATATGGTCTACTCCACCAATTATAATAGAACCAAGGAAACTGCAGAGCCTACTGCCAAAACGAATAAATTAGAAATTACCTTTTATGATCCTAGAAATTTAAAACTCGAAGAGTTCATTAAAGAAACTGAGGGAAAAACGGTTTTAGTTGTTGGTCATAGTAATACTACACCTATGCTAACTAATGCGCTACTAAACGAAAAAAAATACAATCAAATTGATGAAAGCAACAATGCCAATCTTTACATTGTGACCATAACTGATAATACAAAGAGTTCTACACTTCTAAAAATTAAATAAAAAAAACCACCTCTATTTAACCCATATTTTTGCTTTTAACCTATTTACCGTAAATAGAATCAATACACAGATAAAAAGATTAATTTCTAAAAATAAATAACTAGTTTTGAGAACATTAATTATAAAAGATTGATTTAAACTATTTATGAAAACTGTAATGTTATTGGGTGGCACCAAAGGTGTTGGAAAAGAAATACTTAAGGCCAGCTTAAAAAAAGGATATAATGTAGCTTTTTGTGGCAGAGATGTTGAAGATGCCAAAAAAATTATAGAATCCTCTAATAACGAAGACAAATTATACTTTCATAAAATTGATCTTACATCTATAGATGGTATTGAAGATTACTACAAAGAAACTATAAAACGTTTCAAAAAAATTGATGCACTTATTCTATATGCTGGTATTACTCCTGTTGCATCGTTGATTGACACGGATGAAGATACCTACGATAAAGTATTTAATGTAAATCTTAAAGCGCCATATTTTTTGTTAAAACATGTTTTAAGGTCTATGATAGAACAAAACGGAGGATCTGTTGTGTTTTTTGGATCCGCTCATATGGATTATGGTCAAGAAGATCGCACAGCATATGCCTTAACCAAAGGAACCTTATATACGCTTTCTACTCACGTTGCGCATCATTATGCTAAATATGGCATTAGATCCAATTATTTAGTAATGGGTTGGACTAGTACCGAAGGAGAGCTTCAACTTCGTGAGCAAGAAGGTATAAGCGAAGAGCAATTAAAAAGTAATGCAAGCGAGATAATTCCTATGGGACGCATGCTTACGCCTAACGATCCAGTACCTGCAGTCATGTATTTTATTTCAGATGATTCTGCAATGACAACAGGATCTATTATGAGAGTAACAGGAGGAGAATATATTTAAGCAATATATAATGACAAAAAACTTAATTTACTTCTCCCAATCTGCCGAACTTTTTGAAGGTCCAATTTTCGATTCAAAACATCAACTTTTATATTTTGTGTCAATCTTAGATGGATTGGTGTATTGCTATAATCCTAATACCAAAGAGATTTTAAGCATAAAGTTAGACTCGTCTACAAGCAATGTTTATGTTGTTTCTAAAAAAGTTGTTCTGGTAGCTTCAAAAGATGGATTTTATGAAATAGATTTTAATAATTTAAAATCCTCTTTCAAATTCCAAATAAGTATTGCGGACAATGTACGCTACAATGATGGTATAGAAGACGCAGCAGGTAGATACATCATTGGCACAATGGGTTATCCAGAAGTCATTAACGGAATAGGAAATGTGTATTCTTACCATAAAGGTAAATCTAAAACAATAATAGCAAACACTACCATTTCTAACGGATTAGCCTTTACTAAAGACAATAAAACGCTCTATTTTATTGACACACCAACAAAGCAAGTTGCTAAGTACAATTATGATATTGAAACCGGAAACGTTGCCTTTGTTGATTACGTAATAGAATTTAATGGAGATGGAAGTCCAGATGGAATGTGTATAGACAAAAACGGCATGTTATGGATTGCAGAATGGGGAGGTGCTTGTGTTTCTCAATGGAATCCCTTAACAGGAAAAAAAATTAATGAAATAACTCTACCATATACAAATGTAACATCATGTTGTTTTGATGATAAATTGAATTTATATATCACAACAGCGAAAAATGATGAAGAATCAAACTACAATAATGGTAGTGGATTATTTTATGTAGAAATAAATTAAGATATAAGTATGAGTTCTATAAAAATAAGTGTTATTGTTCCTATTTACCGTATAGAAAAATACTTAGCACAATGTATTGAAAGTCTGCTAGAGCAATCCTTTAAAGACTTTGAATTAGTTTTGGTAGATGATGGTAGTCCTGATAATTGTCCTCAAATTTGTGATGATTACGCAAAGAATGATGACAGAATTAAAGTTATCCATAAACCAAATGGAGGCTTATTATCAGCTAGAAAAGCAGGCTTAGAAGCATCTTCAGGCACACATATTGCATACGTAGATGGCGATGATTGGGTAGATCATTTTTATCTAGACACCTTGTACAAATTAGCCATAGCTAACGATGCTGATTTGGCTGTAACGGGACACTTTAGAGAATTTGATGGTAAAATCGAAACCATAAAACCAAAAAATCCCGGTTTTTATGATGAAACTAAAATTAAATCTGAAATTTTACCAAAAGCAATATACAATGGTGAGTTCTGCGAACATGGCATGTCCACTTATGTTTGGAACAAACTCTTCAAAAAAGAAATTTTAGAAAAGGTACTTTACGATGTACCTAACGATGTTGTAATGGGTGAAGATGCTGCTATTACTTACTCGTATTTAGCTTTTACAAAACGACTAGTCATAAGTAAAATTCCACTTTATTATTACAGACAAAGACACGACTCTATTGTAAAATCTGTTGAAAACCCAAAGACGGAATACTACCGACTTGGCCTATTAATGAACTTCCTTAAAACTAAATTAAGTAATGTTTTAAATGAGGAAAATCTAAACACACAAATAACATATTATCTCTATTCGCAAATATTGGTAAGGTCTGGCGGACTTATATACAATGAACAAAAAGATACTTGGTTTAATCCATTTTTAAAGACTGAAAAAGGTTCTAAAGTAGTGATTTACAGCTCTGGATCATTTGGTCAACACATACTTTCTACCAATTTAAAAACAGATTATTTTAAAATCATAAAATGGATAGATGTTGATTATCACGATTTAAAAATTGGCGAAAACACTGTAAATCCTATTAGCAGTATTTATAATAATGAGTTTGATTATTTAATAATAGCTACCATTAATCCTTCAACCCATAAATCTTTAAAAGAAGAACTGGAATTGATGGGTATTAATCAATCTAAAATTGTTAAAATAAATACAGACGAAACAAAAATCAAAAGTCTCCTAGCAGACATAGGCTTTGATGAAAATTTTATATTTAATTAAAAAAACTAATAATAATTCCCTAACACATAAAGTTAATAACCCTTAAAATCAACAACAATGAAGAAAATAATTATTCTTGGTGGTAATCCAGAAACTGGTGTTTTAGTAGAATTTGCAAATAATATGGGACTGCATACCATTGTAATAGACCCAAACCCAGATGCACCTGCTAAAAAATTTGCTGCCGAAACCTATGATATAGATGGCTTTGATATTGATGGTATTGTAAAAGTTGCCAGAGATAATAAGGTTGATGCTGTGCTTGTTGGTGTTGCGGATATTTTAGTTAAACCATATAAAGAAATCTGTAATAGACTTGGTTTGCCTTGTTATGCAACAGATGGCACTATTGAAGCCTTTTGCAGTAAAGATGGTTACAAACGTTATTGTGAAAAATATGACGTACTAGATATACCAGGTATTTATCTTAAAAAAGGTGAACAAATAAGGAAACCTAAAAACGTAGAACTACCATTAATGGTAAAACCCGTTGACAGTGGTGGTGGTGTTGGAATGAAGATATGTAGAGACGAAGAGGACTATAACGAAACTGTAAAAAACGTTCTTCAATTCTCTAAGAAGGGAATAGTATTAGTTGAAAAGTATATGGACTCTAGTTGTCACGATATGGCTGCTTACTACACTTTTAAAGATGGTGTTCCTTATTTATCTGCTGTGTACGATAGAACTTTAACAAGATTACAAGGTAACTCTAGCCCTATAGGATTAGCCACATTATACCCATCAAAATTAGCTAAAGAATTTGTAGAAACTGTTCATCCTAAATTAAGTGAATTATTTAAAGCCACCGGAGTTCAAAATGGCGTTTTAAATGTTCAGTTTTTTGTTGAAAATGGTGTATTCTATAGTTACGATCCTGGATTTAGATTACAAGGTGAAGCTCCTCATATCCACTTGGCACATATTAATGGATTTGACCATAGAAACATGTTATTAAATTTTGCTCTAACAGGCGTATTTGGTGAAGACAATTTTGCCGAACAGAACGATTATATGTTACGCGGTAAAAAAGCGTGTTCTATTTGGGTGCTTTTAAAAGCTGGTAAAATTACATCTATAAAAGGCTTAGAGGAACTTAAAAATCATAAAAATGTGATTTTTGTAGTAGAAAGATTCAAGGAAGGAGACGAAGTATTACCTGCCATGATTGGAACAGAAAGACAAGTGCTTTTCAGAATATATACCGTTTCAGATTCAGTTGCTGAAACCAATCAAACCATTTTAGACATTCAAAACATCTTAGATATCAGAGACGAAAACGGAGAGGATATGGTACTAGAGTGGACAGATTTATGGAATACAGATGAGTATAGTCATCATTAGCTATAAAATCAAACTATCAATCAACCAAAAAAAAATGAGTATCAACATTTTAGAAAAATTTAGTTTAAAAGACAAAAAATCCATTGTTGTCGGAGGTGCTGGAGATCTCGGTAAAGCTATGGTAGAAGCTCTTGCAGAAGCTGGAGCTCAAGTTGTCGTCATAGATATTGACGATAGAATGTACGATTTATGCAAAAACCTAAAAACTAAAGGTTTTAGCGTAGAGCCTGTAAAAGCAGATGTTAGCAAAATTGAAGACATTAAAAGTTCTTATAAAAGGGCGTTAGAAATTCTTGGCGGCAATCTAGACATTTTAGTGAATTCTGCTGGAATACAACGACGATATCCTAGTGAGCAATTTCCAGAAGAAGAATGGAGCAAGGTTATTGCTATTAATCTTGACGCAACCTTCTATTACTGTAAATATGCTGCCAATACTATGTTAGAAGGTAATGGCGGAAAAATTATTAATGTAGCTTCTTTAATGAGCTTCTTAGGCGGAATTACAATTCCTGCATATGCAGCATCAAAAGGTGGTGTTGGTCAGTTAACAAAAGCACTTTCAAATGATTTAGCAGCTAAAGGTATTTGCGTTAATGCCATTGCTCCTGGTTATATGGATACACAATTAAACATCGCTTTAATTAATGACAAAAAACGAACCGATGAAGTTTTTATGCGTGTACCTATGAAACGCTGGGGAACTGGTGAAGACTTAAAAGGGCTTACTGTCTTTTTAGCTTCTTCTGCAAGTGATTATGTTACAGGTACGATTATTCCTGTTGATGGCGGTTATCTAGGTCGATAAACCTTTTATTTATAAATTTTAAAAAAGGTGTTTCATATATAATGAAACACCTTTTTTGTTATTTATCAAGTAATTCAACCTGTATATTTTCCAACTCAATTTTAGATAATAATTTCAGCTTGTCTTCTTCAAAAGCTTTGCCTAAATCAAACAGTTCTAATTTGTTGTTTTCAGCCTTATAGTTATTGTAATCTACAAACCGAATTCCTTCAACATATCTCTCATTATACGCTTCTCTAAAACGCATACCTACACCATCCGTTTCATTATAAGAATAAGCTAAATACTCAACTTTGAAGTTTTCACAATCAAACCAATACACAAACACATCTTCATAGTCCTCACCTCCACCATCAGGATTAAATGTTACTTTGACTTTATAGTAATCTTTATTCTTTATGTTTTCGCTACCCAATAATGTTTTTTTAACGGCTTCAGCATTTAATCCATATGGTAAAACCGAAAAATAATGTACTGAATTTACAGAAGCAGAAAATTTGGCTTTCATACTATCTTCTAAAATAACACGACTGTTATTTATAAATCTATCAAAATTACTATTAGTCAATAAATCAAAAACTGAGTCATTGTTATCCTTAAACATTCGTATCAAAGAAAACTGTCCTTTATCGCGTCTGGCCACATAAAACTTATCTCTAAAATCAAACCTTACAACAGAATTTTCAAATAACTTACCTCCTGCTTTTTCTATTGATTTTGTTACAATTTCATCTGCTGTAAGCTCTATTATAGATTTTTCTTCTTTACAGTTATAAAGCACTAACCCTAATAAAACCAAGTATAAATATTTCATGATAACCATTTAGCTGATTAAAGTCGTAAAGCTAATTAATTGTTTACAATAAAACATACTTAATACTTTTGTACTTTGTACTTGATACTTTCTTACTATCTTTGCCAACCATGCAAAAAAAGGTTAACATACTTAACAAAAAGGCGAAGTTTCAGTACGAAATACTTGATAAATATACTGCTGGAATTGTTTTAACTGGTACAGAAATAAAATCTATTAGAGCCAGCAAAGCTTCTATTGCCGAAAGTTTTTGCGAATTTAATGATCATGGCGAACTCTTTGTCATAAATATGACAATAGAAGAATATGCCTTTGGTAACTACTACAACCACAAACCTAAAGCAGAGCGTAAATTGTTACTCAATAAGCGCGAACTTAAAAAGCTCGAAAAAGAAGTTAATGTAAAGGGAAATGCTATCATCCCACTTCGCTTATTTGTCAACGAAAAAGGATTGGCTAAATTAGAAATCGCTTTAGGAAAAGGCAAAAAACTATACGACAAGCGCGACACCATAAAAGATCGTGACAATAAGCGTAATTTAGACCGCATTAAGAAAAGTTTTCGATAACTTTAGGATTGTTATAACTTTTACATATTTCATTTTACTCTAAGTTTGGTCAGCTACAGGCAACCATTAGTGATAAAACAACGTCTGTAATTAAAAAGGCATCTTTTTTGTGAGATAAAATCTATGTCTTAAGTTTAACCATCAATCAACATCTATGCAACAACGATTACTCTTTCTCCTTTTATTTACATTTTGCAGCTTAGCTTCTGCACAAATTACAGGAACTATTACCAACACTAAAGGTGAACCACTACCATTTGTAAACATTTTAATAGAAAACACCTATAAAGGTACCACCAGTAATGATGATGGTTACTATGAAATCTCTGTTTCAGAAAAAAAATCATACACCATAGTTTACACGTATTTAGGCTATAAAACAGTAAAAAAGACTGTTGATGTTACTTCATTTCCTTTTAAAATTGATATCACTTTAGAAGAAGAATCGGTTTCTCTTAATGAAGTCGTAGTAGCATCAGAAGACAATCCTGCGAACGCAATAATTAGACAAACCATAGCCAAGCGCAAAGAGAACCTTGAGAAAATTGAATCCTTTAAAGCCGACTTCTATTCTCGTGGATTGATAAGAATTAAAGATGCGCCCGAAAAAATTCTGGGCCAAGAAATTGGCGATCTTGGTGGTGGTTTAGACTCTACCAGAAGTGGTATTATCTATCTGTCCGAAACCATTTCAAAAATTCAATATTTAAGACCAAATCAACTTAAAGAAAAAATTACAGCCTCCAAAGTAAGTGGTGATGATAATGGTTTTAGTTTCAATAATGCTCAAGATGTAGATTATAATTTCTACAACAATACGGTTGAGTTTGGTAATCAAATCGTTTCACCAATAGCTAACAATGCCTTTGGATATTACCGCTATAAATTAGAAGGCATTTTTTATGATGAACATGGTAACCTCATCAACAAAATAAATGTAATTCCTAAGCGTGAAAACGACCCTGTATTTTCAGGCACCATTTACATTGTAGAAGACCAATGGACACTCTACGCCATTGAGTTAGATCTTACAGGCACTCAAGCCAGAATTCCTGCTGCAGATATTATCTCACTAAAACAAAGTTTTTCTTACTCTAAAAATGACGATTTATGGGCTTTAATATCGCAAAGTATCGACTTTAAATATGGCATTTTTGGGATTAAAGGAGATGGTCGTTTTACTGCTGTTTATAGTAATTATGAGTTCAATTCCAACCTTACACAAAAGGATTTTGGTGCAGAGCTTGTATCTTTTGAAAATGAAGCTAACAAAAAGGATTCCCTATTTTGGAAACAAATACGACCTGTTCCACTTACAGATGAAGAACGTACAGATTATGTAAAAAAAGACAGTATTCAAATTGTACGCGAATCTAAAACTTACTTGGATTCTGTAGATCGCGAAAAAAATAAATTTAAGCTAGGTGATGTTTTGGGTTACACATACAACAACTCCTATAAAAAATATAGTCTTGGGTACAACATCCCTTTTAGTGGCGTACAGTTTAATACTGTTCAGGGATTCACAACGCAATTAAATTTGTTCTATACTAAGCAGTTAGACGAATTTAGACGTTATTTTAATGCTAATGCCAGCTTACAATACGGATTTTCAGATGAGCGCTTACGTGCAACCGCTTCATTAAGGTATAAGTTTAACAATACCAGTAGACGTTTCTTAACCTTGTCTGGAGGTACAAAAGTAGAACAGTTTAATCCTGCCAATCCTATTTCGCCAATAGAAAACAGTATTGCCAGTTTATTCTTTGAAGAAAACTACATGAAATTATATGAGCGTCGTTTTGTTCAACTTAATTATTCTGAAGAATTATTTAACGGTTTTAATCTGTACGCTAACATTTCTTACGAAAACAGAACAGCTCTTTTTAATACCACAGATCAGGCATTTTACCCAAGAGCAGATCAGGAATACTTAAGCAATAATCCAATAAACCCAATAAGTACTGATGCGCCTTTTGAAGACCACAATATTGTAAAGTTTAATCTATCAGCCCAAATAAACTTTGGTCAAAAATACTTGAGTTATCCTGATAGTAAATTCAATATTAGATCAGAGAAATATCCAACTCTAGTATTGAGTTATGAAAAAGGTCTGGGAGCTACAAACAGCGATTATAATTTTGACCAGATTAAAGCAAGACTTTACCAAAGCTTTACCTTAGCAGATAAAGGGCGTTTTAGTTACAACCTAAGAGCAGGTAAATTCTTCAATGCAGACGATATTGCTTTTATGGATTACCAACATTTTAATGGCAATCAGTTAGCTGTTAGCCAAAGAGGCAATTACACCAACGTCTTTAATAACCTAGGTTATTACGATTTAAGCACCAATGACAGTTATCTAGAAATGCATGCCGAACATGATTTTAACGGCTTTATTTTGGGTAAAATCCCAGGTTTAAACAAGCTGAATTTCAACCTTATAGTAGGTGCGCACAACTTAGCAACGCCAGACAACAAACCATATCAAGAATTCACAATTGGAATTGATAATATTGGCTGGGGAAAATGGCGTTTCTTAAGGTTTGATTATATTCGCTCTTACCAAGGAGGATTTCAAGGAGATGCTATTTTATTTGGCTTGAAATTCTTTTAAAAAACATGAAATATAGTAGCTTAATGAAAAAAATATTGTTTCTAATTTTCCTTACCATTATTGTGAGTTGTAAAAAAGACAATTATGAAAATGTTTCAGAATATAAGCACACTATTGACAGCCTAAAAATTGAATTATCAAAATCAAGCAAAGAAATAAACCTTCTAAAAAATGAAATAAAGATTAAATCTGAAGTAAGAAAAAAGTCAAATGTAAAATACAATAATGAAAGCTTCGACTCTTTTTTTTCGGAATTCATGACTGATTCTTCTTTTCAAATTCAACGAATTAAATTTCCATTAGAGTATATAACATGGACAGATGATATAGGCGGTGAAATTGACACAATAGAAATCAATAAAAATGAGTGGAAACATGATTATTTCTATTTTAACACTGCTAATGAAAGGACTCAAATCTATGATAATTTTGAATTAAGTTTAGCAAAAACCAATGAGCGGCTAATACACTGGTATGGCATTGAAAGTGGTGGTGATTCAAAATACTTTTTCATTGGAGAAAAAGGAAAGTGGTATCTTGTAAAAAAAGAACAATTAGGTGATTAATTAAACAAAATAAAAATGACAAAATACATCTGCATAGTATTAATGTTTTCTTCAATAATGGTCAACTCCCAAGAAGAAACAAAAGATTACAGCAAAAATGTGGCTACATTAGATAGCACCATTGAAACTCTATACACAGTCATTTCTGGCGACAAAGGCTTTGAACGCGACTGGGCTTTATTTAAGCATTTGTTTCACAAAAATGCAAAGCTAATTCCTACTGGTAAGAACAAAGAAGGAAAACAAATTGCGCGCTACATGACACCTGACGATTACATTAATAGCTCAGGAAAATGGTTAGTGGAAAACGGATTTCATGAAGTTGAAATTAACAGAGAGGTAGAAACATTTGGAAACATTACACAAGTGTTTAGCACTTACGAGTCTTTTAAAAATAAAGACGATGATAAGTCTTTTATGAGAGGTATTAATAGTATTCAGTTACTAAATGATGGCGAACGTTGGTGGATTATCAATATCTACTGGATGCAAGAAACCGAAGAGAATCCAATTCCTGAAGATTATTTGCCAAAGAATTAATCTTATTTTTATCAAAAGTAAAAACAACATCATGCTAAAAACACTCAAAATCAATTTCATTCTAGCTCTTGCAATTGCTTTTTCTTTCCAAAGCTATGCTCAAGATACAACAGAAAAAGCAACACCTATTTTCAAAGATGGCGAAGCTCAAATTGTTGAAGCCTTCAATAATCCAGAGAAATGGGTACATCACGATTTATGGGTAGAAACCGAATTTGACACCGATGGTGATGGTGATTTAGACAGAATGCATGTTTCTGTTACCAGACCAGAGCAAACAGAGACAGAAGATTTAAAATTACCTATCATCTATGTTACAAGCCCATATTTTGCAGGAGTGGCTGGAGATACACCAGGTATTATGTGGGATGTAGAAAGAGAATTAGGTGGTAAATCTGAGCCTCGCACACATCCTGAAGTAAAAAGACGTGCAGCACCTAGACCAATGATTTCGTATTCTCATATCAAAAAATGGTTACCTAGAGGTTATATTGTTGTACACTCATCTTCACCAGGAACAGGATATTCTGATGGTGCACCAACTGTTGGTGGACCCAATGAATCTTTGGCACCAAAAGCAGTTATCGATTGGTTGTGTGGAAGAGCAAAAGGTTATACTGAGCGAGATGGTAAAAAAGAAGTAAAAGCATATTGGTCTACAGGAAAAGTAGGTATGACAGGTACATCGTATAATGGCACATTACCTCTAGCTGCTGCAACAACCGGTGTTGATGGTTTAGAAGTTATTATTCCAATTGCACCTAATACGTCGTATTATCATTATTACCGTTCTAACGGTTTGGTACGGTCTCCTGGAGGTTATTTGGGTGAAGATATTGATGTGCTTTACGATTTTATTCACAGTGGTGATGAGGAAAATAGAGCTCACAACAATAAAGTGGTTAGAGATACTGACATGATGAACAATATGGATCGTCAATCTGGTGATTATAGCGATTGGTGGGCAGCCAGAGATTATCTTAACCAAATGGACAATATGAAAGCTGCATTGTTGATGTCTCATGGTTTTAACGATTGGAATGTAATGCCAGAGCATAGCTATAGAATATACAAAGCTGCTAAAGACAAAGGGCTTCCTGCTCAGATTTATTACCATCAAAATGGTCATGGTGGTCCACCACCAATTTCAATGATGAACAAATGGTTTACTAAATATCTTCATGGTATCGATAATGGAGTTGACGAAGAAGAAAACAAGGCGTATATCGTAAGAGAATACGATGATCCTTCTCAACCAACAGCATACAAAGATTACCCTAACCCTAATGCACAAGATGTTGTTTTACACCTTGATGCTGGCGGAAACACAAGTGGAAGCTTAACTCTAGACAAACCTAAATCTGAGACAATAGAATCTTTTGTAGATGATGTATCTTTCTCTGGCGCAGAACTGGCTAAAGCAAAAAACTCAAAAAACAGATTAATTTATGTAACACCAAAATTGCAGGAAGACATTCATATATCTGGCGTTCCGAAAGTAACCATCACATTATCGAGCAGTAAACCAGCTGCTAATTTAAGCGTTTGGTTAGTATCACTTCCATGGGATGATAATGCCTCAAAAATTACAGATAATATTATAACGCGTGGTTGGGCAGACCCTAAAAACTACAAGTCAATATCTAAGGAAGAAGATTTAAAACCTGGTAAATATTACACTGTTAGTTTTGATTTACAACCAGACGATCAAATAATAAAGGCTGGGCAACAAATTGGCTTAATGATTTTTTCTAGTGACAAAGAATACACAATCCACCCAAAACCTGGAACAGAATTAACAATAGAGTTACACAATACAACACTAACCTTACCTGTAGTAAAAGGTAAAGACTATTATAGAAAGTTTGTAAATTAATTTTTGTCCTCTAGCATAGGTACAAAACGAAATTCACCAAACTCATGTTTCTCAAATTCTTTTGGCCCTTTTCTTATGAAAAGGGTCATTATTTGTACGTCATCTCCTACTGGAATTACAAGCCTACCACCTATCTCTAATTGACTTAATAATGGCGTTGGAACAAAAGGCGCTCCTGCAGTTACTATAATGCTTTTAAAAGGTGCCTCTTCAGGCAAGCCTTTGTAGCCGTCACCAAAAATTAACTTTTTAGCCCTATACCCTATTTTCGGTAAGAATTTAGATGTTTTTTTAAATAACTCTTGCTGACGCTCTATACTATAAACCTTAGCACCAAGATCTATGAGCACCGCACATTGATAACCACTACCTGTGCCAATTTCAAGAACTTTATCTCCAGGTTTTATTTGTAATAATTCAGATTGAAATGCTACAGTATAAGGCTGAGAAATCGTTTGGTCTGCTGCGATAGGAAATGCCTTATCCACATAAGCATGGTCTATAAAACCAGAATCCATAAATAGATGCCTAGGTATTTTACCTATCGCATTTAATACCGATTTATCCTTTATTCCCTTTTCAATAAGAGTATCAACGAGTTGCTGACGCATCCCTTTGTGCTTAAATGTATCTTTCAAATCTTAGTTTAGTTTCAGGCTAAATTAATTCAAACAAAAGCAAAATGCAATTGCAATTTTCAATTATTGAATTCTCACTTTTTTAGATTTTCTTTCTTAAATATCTCGTTCAAATCAATTATTTTTGAAAAAAACAGAAAAACATGCTAAAAGCTGGTGTTTTGGGTGCTGGTCACCTAGGAAAAATACATTTAAGACTTCTCAATCAATCCGAAAAGTATGACCTCGTTGGTTTTTATGATGCCGATCCTGAAAATGCAAAACGCGTTGTAGAAGAGTTTGGTTACACCTATTTCGATTCTATTGATGCATTAATAGATGCTGTAGATGTTGTAGATATCGTAACTCCTACGCTTTCACATTACGATTGTGCCAAACAAGCCATTAAAAAAGGTAAACATATTTTTATTGAAAAGCCAATTACAAATACTGTTGAAGAAGCAGAAGCTATCAGAACTTTAGTGGCAGAACATGGTGTAAAAGGACAAGTTGGCCATGTAGAGCGTTTTAATCCTGCATTCATAGCTGTGAAGGATAAAATAGAAAACCCTATGTTTATAGAAACACATCGTTTGGCAGAGTTTAATCCTCGAGGCACTGATGTTCCTGTGGTATTGGATTTAATGATTCACGATATAGACATTATTCTTAGTGTTGTACAGTCGCCTGTAAAGCATGTTTCTGCAAGTGGTGTTTCAGTTGTTAGTGATACTCCAGACATAGCAAATGCTCGTATTGAGTTTAAAAACGGATGTGTTGCAAACCTTACAGCTAGTCGTATTTCATTAAAAAATATGCGCAAAACACGTTTTTTCCAAAAGGATGCTTACATATCAGTAGATTTTCTTGAAAAGAAATGTGAAGTCGTAAAAATGAAAGATGCGCCAGAAAATCCTGGTGATTTTGATATGATTCTTCAAAATGCTGAAGGTATAAAAAAGCAAATCTATTTCGACAACCCAGAAATTGCTGGTAACAACGCCATTTTAGACGAACTTGAAACTTTTGCAGATGCCATTAACAACAATACAAAACCAATTGTAACATTGCATGATGGAACAGAGGCGCTACGTGTTGCCACAATGATAATTAATCAGTTTTAGTTTATTTAATGAAAGGAAATTTTGAACTAAAAAAGCAAATAAATGGTATTGGTCTTTTTTGCATTATAGAATTAGAAATAGAAAAATCCAAGGATGGCCAGCTAATTATTAATTATAATAATAATGATTTAGATGATTTAGATGATTTTAAAATTGCGGTTGAATATGGTATTCTACTAGCACTGGAAAACCTTTCTTTTAAAGGACTTAATAGAAAAAGAGACTTCAAAATAACGATTACCAAGTTTCAATCAATAATAGTTGATACGTCTCTTAGCTGTGTTAGCTATGCTTCTTGTCGAGCAATCTATAACGCCTTTAGTTGTGAATCAAAAATGTTAAAACCTAACATTAACGAATTTGGAGATTTTGTTTTTTGAATAAAATTTCATTGAGAAATAAATTATATAACAGTAAATTCTTATCCGCCCAGATAAGAGTTCTTTTCGAAGCCTGTGCATAGTGCAGTCGAAGTAGAAAGTATAGAATGGGCTTTTTTTTAATTATGAAAAATATAGCAGTTATAGGAGCAGGAACAATGGGTAACGGAATTGCCCATACTTTTGCTCAATCAGGATTTAAAGTAAATCTTATAGATATTAGTGAAGCATCTTTAGAACGTGGTTTGGCTACAATTTCTAAGAATTTAGACAGAATGGTAGCTAAAGAAAAAATCACTGAAAACGATAAAGCAGAAACTCTATCTAACATTACAACCTATACAAACACGGTTGATGGAGTTAAAAACACTGATCTTGTGGTTGAAGCGGCTACTGAAAATGTAGATCTAAAACTAAAGATTTTTAAGCAGCTTGATGAAGCTTGTGATGAAGCTACAATTTTGGCTACAAATACATCTTCAATCTCAATAACACAAATTGCAGCTGTAACAGCTCGTCCTGAAAAAGTGATTGGTATGCACTTTATGAATCCTGTGCCAATCATGAAATTGGTAGAGATTATTCGTGGATACAATACAAGCGACGACGTTACAAATACCATTATGGAGTTATCTAAAACACTTGGTAAAGTACCAACTGAAGTTAACGATTATCCTGGTTTTGTAGCCAACCGTATTTTAATGCCAATGATTAATGAATCTATCGAAACTTTATATAATGGTGTTGCTGGTGTTCAAGAAATTGACACTGTAATGAAATTAGGAATGGCACACCCAATGGGACCATTACAGTTAGCAGATTTTATTGGTTTGGATGTATGCCTTTCTATCTTAAATGTAATGTACGACGGCTTTAAAAATCCTAAGTATGCTCCTTGCCCATTGTTAGTTAACATGGTACAAGCAGGCAAATTAGGGGTAAAGTCTGGTGAAGGATTTTATGATTATTCAGAAAGTCGTAAAGCAGAAAACGTATCTAAGCAATTTGTTTAATTCTTGTATTTAATGTGATTTGACTCGTATCAAGATTTTTGTGATTGTATTGCTTTTTGTTTCGTGCAAACAGAACAAACCAGAGCATAACTCTACTACAGATATACAAGCCAAAGAAACCATTGAAGAGAGCAGCAGCAAAGCTGAAAAAAAGAATTACAAAACACTATTTAGTGAAAATCCGGAGTTTATAGCCAAAGGGTTTGATTTTCCTGTAGGAAAACCAAATGCTCAAGGGTATTATAATGCACAAAAGTTTCAAGAAAACAACCATTTAGGTGATGATTGGAATGGCGTTGATGGTGGCAATTCAGATTTAGGTGACCCAGTTTATGCTATTGCTAATGGTTATGTATCTTCTGCTGAAGACCTAAAAGGTGGCTGGGGAAATGTGATACGAATTATACATTCATACAAAGGAAAACTGTACGAATCTGTGTATGCACATTGCGATTCAATCTTTGTATCACAAAATACATTCGTAACCAAAGGCGAGCAAATTGCGACCATTGGTAATTGTAATGGTGCCTATTATGCGCATCTTCATTTAGAAATTAGAGATTCCGTAGATTTGGATATTGGTGGAGGGTACGCAACAGATACAACCGGTTATCTTAATCCGACTAAATTCATAACTAAAAACAGATAAAGCATGGCTAAAATAATTCCATTTAAGGCGGTTAAACCCACAAGGGCAATTGTTGGTCTTGTGGCAGCACGTCCTTATCAAAGCTATACTTTAGACGAGCGAGAATCTAGAATGGGTTATAACCCTTATAGCTTTCTTCATATTGTTAATCCAGGTTATAAATACGACCAAGAAGTTACAGGTAAAGAACGTTACCGACTGGTTAAAAGCCGTTACGAAGAATTTAAAGAAGATGGCATTTTTGTTACCGAAAACAAACCGTCACTATATGTTTATAAAATTGTAAATAGATATGGGCAAGAATTCAACGGAATCATTGCCGCAACGAGTGCCGAAGATTACGAAAAAGATGTTATAAAAAAGCACGAGGATACCATTGCAAAACGCGAACAAACGTTTAAAACCTATCTACAAACCGTTGGTTTTAATGCAGAACCTGTGCTCCTCACCTATCCTGATAATGCGATTATATCAGACATCATTAAAGAAACTCAAAAAGGATATGCTGAATTTGAGTTTACTATGACCTATAGAGACACCCATTATTTATGGAAACTGGATAATGATGAGTCTATCAAAAAGGTTCAAGAGGAATTTAAAAAAATGGAAACCATTTACATTGCAGATGGACACCACAGGTCAGCTTCATCATATTTGTTGTACAAAGATGAAAAAGAAAAAAACCCAAACCATAGCGGTTTTGAGTCTTATAACTTCTTTATGTCTTATTTGATTCCTGAATCCGATTTAGTGATTCAAGAATTTAACCGATTAGTAAAAGATTTAAACGGATTAACAAAAGAAGAATTTTTAATAAAATTAGATGCTATCTATAGAATCGAAAATAGAGGCATTATGCCTTACAGCCCATCTAAACCTCATCATTTTAGTATGTATTTAGATGGAGAGTTTTATTCGTTATATTTAAGAAAAACAAATTATAATTTTGAAAATGCGCTTGATAAACTTGATGCACAACTCTTATACAGTACAATCTTAGAACCTATACTTGGTATTAAAGATTTAAGAAACGATAATAGGATTGAATACGTACACGGCAAACACGAGATGATAACCATTAAAAGCAGTGTGGATAGTGGAAAGTTTAAAGTTGGTTTTGGCATGTGTCCTGCAACTGTACAACAAATGAAAGAAATTGCAGACGAAGGCCTAACAATGCCGCCAAAAAGCACCTATATTTTACCAAAATTAAGAAGCGGAATTACGATTTATGAGTATTAAAGAAAACCTTCAAAACATAAAATCTGGCATACCAGAACATGTCACTTTAGTTGCGGTTTCTAAAACCAAACCTGTAAGTGATTTAATGGAAGCTTATAATGCTGGTCAGCGAATTTTTGGCGAAAACAAAATTCAGGAAATGGCTGAAAAGTATGAAAAAATGCCAAAGGATATACAATGGCATATGATTGGCCATGTACAACGTAACAAGGTAAAATATATGGCTGAGTTTGTGAGCTTAATTCACGGTGTTGACAGCTTCAAACTTCTAAAAGAAATTAATAAACAAGCTAAAAAGCACTATAGAGTCATCAACTGTCTACTTCAAATTAAAATTGCTGATGAGGATAGTAAATTTGGTATGTCTGCAAATGATGCTACTACCCTTTTACATTCAGATGAGTTTTCAGAATTAAAAAATATTAAAATTGTTGGTCTAATGGGAATGGCAACGTTTACGGATGACATGACACAAGTGAAAAATGAATTTAAATTTCTAAAAACTACTTTTGACCAACTCAAAACTGAGAACTCAGAACTCAAAAATTTAAGTATGGGGATGAGTGGTGATTATAAACTAGCAATAGAATGTGGTAGTACTATGATACGCGTAGGAAGTAGTATCTTTGGAGCAAGAAATTATCAATAAATAAAATATATAAATACCCTATTTACGCAATACTAGACATAGAAACTACTGGCGGAAAGTACAATGAAGAAGGCATTACTGAAATTGCTATCTATCGTTACGATGGCCATAAAGTAACCGACCAGTTCATTTCTCTTGTAAATCCTGAGCGCGAAATTCAACCCTTTGTTGTTAACCTAACAGGTATTAACTCTAATATGCTGAGGAATGCGCCTAAATTCTACGAGGTCGCTAAGCGTATTGTAGAAATCACTGAAGATTGTATTATTGTAGCTCATAATTCAGATTTTGACTATCGAATTTTAAAAACTGAATTTAGTCGTTTAGGTTTTCCTTTTAAACGTAAGACCTTATGTACAGTTGAATTATCTCAAAAACTTATTCCTAATATGGAGTCTTATAGCTTAGGTAAATTAACCAGGGCTTTGGGTATTCCGGTTAGCGATAGACACAGAGCTAATGGTGATGCTATGGCAACAGTAAAATTGTTTAAGATGCTTCTTAGCAAAGACTCAGATAAAACAATTATAAAACAAGCTGTTAAGGTTGAACAAAAATCTAAGTTAGCGTCAAATCTAAAAGAGATTATTGAAGATTTACCAAGTGAAACTGGTGTCTATTATATTCATGATGCTAATGGAAATATCATTTATATTGGAAAGAGCAATAACATCAGAAAACGAATTACACAGCACTTTACCAACAAAAATTCAAAATCAAAAAAAATTCAGGTAAAGGTAGCTGCAGTTACATATGAAAAAACAGGCAGTGAACTCGTTGCGCTTTTAAAAGAAAGTGAAGAAATAAAAGCTAATAAGCCAATTTTAAACAGAGCGTTAAAGCGAAATACATTTACACAAGGGCTTTATAGTTATACAGACGATAACGGTTATGTAAATCTTCGAATTGGCCCAATTAAAAAAGATGATAAACCAATTACCACTTTCACCAATAGAAAAAGTGGAATTTCATTTATGAATAAAATGGTTGAAACTCATGAACTGTGCACTAAACTTTGTGGTCTTGAGAAAACAGAATCTAGCTGTTTTAACTATGGTATAGAGGAATGTCTTGGTGCATGCATACAAAAGGAGCAACCTGAATTATACAATAAAAGAGTTAATAATGTCATAGAAAAAAACACTTACGATAATAAGGATATGATTCTCATTGACAGAGGTAGGTATATCGATGAAAAAAGTGTCATATTAATCGAAGATGGTATATTTAAAGGGCTTGGTTTCTTTGACCTAAATCATCAAATAAATAACAGAGATATTTTAGAATCACTTATCACACCAATGCAAAACAACCGAGACACTCAACATATTATTCAAAGTTATATGCGCAGAAATAAGCGTCTTAAGGTGGTGCACTTATAGCAGTAAAGTTAGTTTTTGTATTTTTAAAACGTGAGATCAGAAAACAAACATACTTGGCGAACAAGACTACATGAAATTATTTATGAAGCAGACACACCTGCAGGAAAGTTATTTGATGTGCTACTTTTGATATTTATTCTACTTAGCATTGTTTTAGTAATGCTTGAGAGTGTAAACAGTATTGATAAAAAATATCACAACATATTATACTTTGGCGAGTGGATAGTAACTATATTATTTTCAATTGAATATATACTTAGGATAATAAGTGTAAAAAGACCTTTTAGGTACATATTTAGTTTTTTTGGTATCATAGATTTTTTATCTACTATACCTATGTATTTCACTTTTTTGTTTGGTGGTACACCTGCATTAGTAACTCTGCGAGCATTAAGGCTACTCAGGGTTTTCAGGATATTAAAGCTAGCTCGTTATTTAGGGGCTTCAAATCAACTTAAAGACTCAATAATTGCTAGTCGTGTTAAGATTCTTGTGTTTCTTTTTGCCGTAATGGTGTCTTCTATAGTGTTTGGAACTATAATGTATTTAGTAGAAGGTGCAGAAAATGGATTCACCAACATTCCTAAAAGTGTCTATTGGTGTATTGTCACTTTAACAACTGTTGGTTTTGGAGATATTGCCCCAAAAACTCCGCTAGGTCAATTCATAACTACCATTATCATGATTTTAGGTTATGGGATAATTGCTGTACCCACAGGTATTGTCTCTGCCGAATATGCAAAAAACGCAAATAAGTCAGCCAAAAATGAAGGTCAAAAAGAACTTGACCATTCACATTCTACAGAAATAAAAGAAGTACACACAAACTCACAATGTTGTATAAATTGTTTGGCAGAAAAACATCAAGATGATGCTATATATTGCCATAAATGCGGATGCAAACTTCATCATGACTAAAACCCTTATATCTATAGTTGGTCCAACAGCCATTGGTAAAACTGCTCTCAGTATAAAACTTGCTCAGCACTTTAAAACAGAGATTATATCTGCAGATTCTCGTCAGTTTTTTAAAGAAATGAATATTGGTACTGCTGTACCTTCAGAAGAAGAATTAAGATCTGCAAAGCATCATTTCATTCAACATATTTCAATAAATGACAACTATAGTGTCGGCGATTTTGAACGTGATGCAATGTCTAAAATTGAAACTATTCATAAAAAAAATAATGTTGCTATAATGGTTGGTGGTTCTGGGCTTTATGTAAAAGCTGTAACCAAGGGTTTAGATAACTTTCCCGATATAGATAAAAACATTCGTACCGAGCTAAATAAGATGTTCTTAGAAGAAGGTATTGAAGCACTTCAAAGCGAATTAAAGTCATTAGATCTTAAGGCTTACGAATCCATTGCAATAGATAATCCTCAGCGATTAATAAGAGCTTTAGAAATTTGTATTGGGTCTGGACAACCCTATTCATCATTTTTAACTAATCCTGAAAAGTCTCGATCTTTTAAAACCTTATCCATAGGCTTAAATGCAGAGCGATCTACAATATATGATAGAATTAATCAACGCGTAGATATCATGGTTAATAAGGGCTTGGTTAAAGAGGCTAAAAATCTATTAACACACAAGGATTTGAACGCACTAAATACAGTAGGTTATAAAGAACTATTTAAATACTTTGAAGGAGAATGGACGTTAGACTTTGCCATTTCAGAAATAAAGAAAAATACCAGACGTTTTGCTAAACGACAACTAACGTGGTTTAGAAAAGATGAAACTATAAATTGGTTTGATTATACTACCGAGGTTTCTAGCATAATCGAATACATCGAGAGAAACATATAAAAAAATCCGATGCTAATTGCATCGGATTTTTTAATCTATAATAGAATTAACTTTCTTTTCCGTTAACTACTAGCCTAAATCCTTCCCCGTGAATATTTAAAATTTCAACTTTTGGATCTGGTTTTAGGTACTTACGTAATTTTGCAATATACACATCCATACTACGAGATGTAAAGTAATTATCATCTCTCCATATTTTTGTTAATGCTAACTCTCTTGGCATTAAATCATTTTCGTGTAAGGCTAGTAAACGTAACAATTCGTTTTCTTTTGGAGATAATTTTGTTGGCTCACCTCCATCAAATTTTAAGAAACGAAGCTTAGAATTAAGATCAAAGCGACCGATTTTAAACTCAAACTGCTTACTATCCGCAACAGAATCGGTAGCCTTACGTTGCATAATTGCTTTAATTTTCATTAAGAGCACTTCGCTATCAAAAGGTTTGTTAAGATAGTCATCTGCACCAACCTTATACCCCTTAAGCACATCTTCTTTCATTGCTTTAGCGGTTAAGAATATAATTGGTACTTCTGTGTTTTTTTCTCGTATTTCTTTAGCTAGAGTAAATCCATCCTTATAAGGCATCATTACATCTAAAATACATAGATCGTAATCGTCTTTTTTGAACTTCTCAAAACCTTCCATTCCATTTTTGGCATGGACAACGTCGTAATCGTTCATCATTAAATAATCTTTTAAAACGGTTCCAAAATTAGGATCGTCTTCTACCAAAAGAATTTTCTTGTTTTGCTCTTCCATGATTCGTTTTTATGATATTAACGGCAGCTTTATTATAAAAGTACTACCCTTTCCTTTTTCACTTTCTACTGATATATGACCTTGATGGTCGTCTATAATTTGTTTTACATAGGCTAATCCTAACCCATGCCCTTTTACATTATGTACATTTCCTGTGTGTTCTCTGTAAAATTTTTCAAACACACGTTTTGCCACTTGTTTAGACATTCCGTTACCTTGATCGGCAATTTTTAAAATAACGCTGTTTCCAACATTTTCTGTATAAACATCTATTTTTGGCTCGTCATCTGAATACTTGACAGCGTTATCTAGAATATTAACTATAACATTTGTAAAGTGCGACTCGTTGGCTAAAACAGAGGTTTGTAAAGCATCGAGATGCGTCTTCACATATCCTTTTCTATCTTCTACAATTAATTCTATGTGAGTTATTGCGTCTTCAACTAAGTCGTGTAATTCTAGGCGTTCCTTACTTATATTAAGTTCGTTTTTTTCTAGTTTAGATATTCGTAAAACATTTTCTACCTGTGCGTGCATACGCTTGTTTTCATCTTTAATCATACCCAAATAACGCTTTACCTTATCTTGGTCTGCTATGATTTTTGGATTTTTTATAGCATCCAAGGCTAAGTTTATAGTAGCTATTGGTGTTTTAAACTCGTGCGTCATATTATTAATAAAATCTGTCTTTATCTGCGATATTTGACGTTGTCTTATTAATTGGTATATAGCACTAGAATAAGCTAAAATGATAACTCCTGTAAATACTATAGACAACACTATCATTTTTAGTATTGTTGACAAAAGAAATCTCTTTCGCTCAGGAAAATCGACATAAAGTCTATAACTGCTTTCGTTATTAGTGTCTAAAAAAATTGGAACACCCAAAAAAGCATTACTCTTTTCAAAATTTCTTGTTTGCACTTTGGTGGCTAAATCATCATCGTATATTGCAAATTCAAAATTAGTATCAATCCCCTCATCTTTTAAGTGCCTTTTTAACAAAGTTTCAACTTGCAAAGCAGTAACTCTCTTATATATAGGCACTTCTCTTAAAAAGGTTTTGAAAGTATCTTCATACGCCTTTTTATCTATATCAGAAAGATTTGAAAATTCTACAAGAGTTTTCGTGGGTTTAACACCTTGATTACCATCAAGCGTATTTCTGTCAAAATATTCTGTTGTACGCTCGCTAGTAAAATTACTTATATCTATACTGTCCGTATCTATTTCAAAGAACAATGAAGGCACTTTAAAGCGCTCTTCTAAAATAGTATTACGATGAATAATTGTTTGATCATTAACAACATCTTCTGTCGTAATATACAATTGTCTTATTGCTGTGGAATCTGGCTCTCTATTGTTTGCAATGTAAGGCTGAATTAAACTATAAAATTTTCTAATCTCGTAGTCTTGAATATCTCTAGACACGAAACTTAAAGCCCTCGTTACGCTTCGCGTAAAATTATCTTCCTCATTTTTTAAACTATTGTTAATAAAAAATGATTGCACAAAAATGATACCTATGAGCGATAAGCTCATTAAAACCACCAATAAGATGAATAGTTTTTTACTCATCAGCCAAATTTAACATTTTAACATTTAGCATAAATTATGTTTAACCTTACATTAACAAACAGAAGATTATTGTGCCTTTGACTTTTTTAATAAAATTTGATGAATAGACAGAGCTTGTGCCTTAGCTTCTTCCAGTTTATTATTTTGAATTACGAAGTGCGACTTTTTAATCTTCTCTTCGTCAGAAAGTTGATTATTTATAATAGATTCTATCTTTTCTTTTGAAGCGTTATCTCGCTTCATAACACGCTCTATTCTTAAATTTTTGTCTGCAACAACCGTTATAATATAATTGTATTGGTATTCTAAATTATTTTCAAAAATTATTGCAGCTTCTTTTATAACGTAAGGTGAATCTTGCTTTTTTAACCATCTCTTAAAATGCGATGCAACTTTTGGATGAACAATAGCATTCATTTTAGACAACAACGTTCTATCATTGAAAATTTTTGAAGCCAAATAATCTCTATTTAATTTACCATCATCCACATACGCTTCTTCACCAAAGAGAGCTTTAAGTTTTCGCTTTATTACTTTAGAACGGTTCATTAAAGCCTTAGCTTCCTTATCTGCTATGTAAACAGGTATATCTTGGGATTGAAACCACTTTGCTATTGTAGTTTTACCGCTTCCTATACCGCCTGTTAAACCAACTACCATCATTACAACCTTATAAAATCTATGCGTTTTTGTTTTATATTAACGCGTTTAATAAACTCAGGCATTTTAGCAATTTTAGGAACAAAATACGTCTGATTGCTATTGATAAGACTATAATCGCACTCTACGGAAAACTCAGATGGTGTGATAGAATTAAAGCTTTCTAAATCTACATAATATGAAAGGGTTACTGTCTTTGGAAAGTAATTAATTAGTACGTTTTCTGGCTTATTAATTATAGTTAAAGGTACCTCAATCTTACCTTCGGTAAAGCGCTTAACATCTGCTTCTACGTTTATTGATTTAGGAAACACTTCAACATCTTCAATTTTATTAAACGTAACAGATGTTTTTATGTTTGTATTAACCTCAACCAACTTCAATTCATTAGTGGTTACATAAGTAATATCTGTAATCTTATCTATTGGCCCAACAATTTTGACACTATCTTTACTTAAATTAAAGTTACCGTACAAATCATATCCTGTCGCATACTTAATATTAGAATTTAGCTTAACAGGTACGGACTTAGATGCTCTTTTAGAATAAGCTATATGTAATAAATCTGGTTTTAGCGATCGTATTTTGTACGAATCCCCTAACTGCTCTTCTAATAGAAAACTATTTTTTTGCACTTCAAAAACAAATTCATTTTGATTAACTATTACATCTTCATTAGCATTTAAACTAATGGTTTCAGAATTATTAAAAACATAAGGTATCAATGCAAAACCTTTGGCTTCCACAATAGCCTCAATAGTGTTAGACGAGTCTGACTTAATTATTATTTCTTCAGCCAAGTCGGTAAACTTTATTTTTATTTTTATCGGTTGGTTATAATCACTAGAGAGTTTAGAGAAAATCAAAAAAACAAAAGCTATACCCAAAAAGACCCCAAAACGATTAATATTTCGCTTTTTAAGAATTTCTATTATGCTAGTCTTCTTTTTTGAACACATTTTATCTAAAGAATAAATAAGGAAAAGCATTCTCTGGTTGCTTTCTTAACACTACCAGATTAATTGTAGATTTTATAAATCCGTAACCGTAACCAAAAAACTGAATCAAAATAGCAACTAAAGACAATAATGCTACTACTAAACTTCTACTACTAAATAAAGCTAATACAAAAGCTACACTTAAATAAAAAATATACAAATATATTGGTATCATAATATTAAATAAGCCAAGTATACCTGCAGCTATTAAACCAAATGTAAAGAAAGTTGGCAGCCAGTACATAATGCTCTTTGATGTTGGATGCCATTGATTAAGTATTGGTCTTACCATACCAAACTTATTAACCTGTTTATAAAACTTAGACCATGATATGCGTCTTTTATGAAACACAAAAGCATCTTTTATTAAGGTTGTCTTAAAACCTAGCTTTAATAATCTAAGCGATAAATCTGGATCTTCTCCTGGATGAATTTTCCCAAAACCACCTGTTTCTAGAAAAGCTTTTTTAGATAATCCCATATTAAAGCTTCTAGGCTGAAAATCTTCTATTTGCTTTTTTCCGCCTCTTATACCGCCCGTTGTTATAAAAGAGGTCATTGCAAAATTTATTGCTTTTTGAAGATTTGAAAAAGACTCATGTGCAGCGTCAGGGCCACCAAAGCAATCGTAATAATTTGCTGAAAGAAACTTATTGACTTCTACTAAATAATTGGTTGGTAAAATAACATCTGAGTCTAATATGATAAAATAGTTCCCTTTAGCATGTTTCATTCCATAGTTTCTAGAATCACCTGGACCTGAATTTTCCTTATAGTAATAAGAGATGTTTAGTTGGTTATTAAAACTGTTAACAATATCCTCTGATTTTAAAGAAGAACCATCTTCTACAATGACAATCTCATAATCTAAATCACCTTCTAAGTCTGTAAAACTTTCAAGAAGTTCTTTAGTCTCTTCAGGTCTATTGTATACAGGAACAATAAAAGAAAAAGATAGTTTATCCATACTTACAAAAGTAAGTAAAGAAAATACAAAAGCCACCTATATAGGTGGCTTTTGATAATTTATATAAGTCTAAATTAGTTCTTAACTACTCTTACTGTTTTAGTAATATTAGCGATAGTTACTTTAACAAAGTAAGTACCATCTTGTAAGTTAGACATATCTAATTCACTATTAACAGCATTTGGTGCAGCTCTTAAAACTTCTTGACCAAGCATGTTATACATTGTAACCTTCTCAATAGTGTTTTGAGAATTTAATGTCAATGTATTTTTTACTGGGTTAGGGAAGTATGTGAATGAAGCGTTATTTTCAACATCATCAATTCCTAATGTTGTACATGTAACATCAGCAGACCATCCTGTTTCTTGTACCGAACCATCAGAATCAAACTCAATTGTTAAAGCACCTGAAGGGTCAGTAGATGTAAATGCATCACCAATATTAAGCTCACTAGTAGCCACACTTGGCACACCTGCATCACCACTTTCTTCACCACAAAGTGTCTGTGCTAAAACAGGATAAGTGTTATCTGGACCATTGTAAATTGTTAAGAAATCCCAACATCCATCTTGACTACCTGTTCCTGTTGCAGTTTCAATGTCAACATAAGTAAATGTAATTGTAACTGCATCCCCTGGGTTATCAGGTGTTATTGTCCATGAAGAAGCCTCATTAGAACTATAAGTTCCAGAGTTCCCACCAGAATCTAAAAACACACCACCACATGCTGGAGGAACCTCCACATAAGGTGTTGCAAAAGCAAATGGACCTGCCCAAGCAGACACTCCATCCACTCCACAATCAGTTTGTACATAAAACTCATAACTATTGTCTCCAACAAGTCCTGTAGCTACGTAAGGATTAGTAGTAACTCCAGATACCGTTGGTGTTCCTGTAACAGTACCTCCAGCAGTTAAATCTACAATTTCTATATTCCACATAGTAGCAGTACCATTTTCTGTCCAACTTAATTCAGCAGTTGTTTCTGTAATGTTTGCAGCTCCTAATGCTGAAGGTGCAGGACAAGTTTCTAAAGTTGTAAATGAGAAAGGACCAGCCCAAGCTGAACCACAATCTGCGCGAACATAAAAATCGTAAGCAGTATTTTCTGTTAATCCCATAGCTCCGTATGGATTACTAACACCAGTAGCCGTTGGAGTACCCGTTGGAGTAAATCCATCAAGGCCAAGCTCAACATCCCAAGAAGTTGAAGAACCGTTTTCTGTCCATCCTAAATCAGCTGTAGTATCTGTAATATTAGTAGCTGTTAAAGCGTTTGGTGTAGCACAAGCTGGAAATTCTGTGAAAGAGATATTATCTATAGCTATATCACCTTCAAAAGAACCTGCACTTGTAGCTCTTAACGTTATAGTAACTGTTTGACCTGCATAAGTTGCTAAATCAACTACAGCAAGTTCCCACGGAGTTGTTTCTGTTGCTTGTTGTTGACCAGAAAGAGACCAAACATTATCAGTTCCGTTAACTATAACATCTAGAGTACCTATTTGACCACCAAACATATGATAATTAAATAATATTGCTGGATCTGTTAAAGATGTTAAATCTACTAATGGTGATACTAACTCGGCAACATCACCAACGCCAGCACCTGATGCTTCTGTAAAGAAATAATTACCTGTAGTAATAGTAGGCGAAGGTCCTGTACCACCTGAAGACGTATCTGTACCTGCAGCTGATTCCCAATAAAAACTACCACCTGTGTTTGATCCCGACCAACAGTTTTCTCCACTAAAAGGAGCCGTTGAAACAGTAAATGTCTCAAAGTCCTCTGTGTAAGCAGCAACAGGAGCACAAGCAGTGGTGAACGTAAAAGGTCCTACCCAGTTAGAAGTACCTGCACCACCACAATCGGCTTGTACGTAAAAATCGTAAGCTGTTTCAGCTGTTAAGCCTGAAGCCGCATAAGGGTTTGCTACACCAGTAGCTGTTGGAGTTCCTGTAGCTGGAGAACCATTTGTTACAACCTCTACATTCCATGCCGTAGCTGTACCGTTTTCCATCCAACCTAAATCAGCAGTAGTATCAGTAATACTTGTAGCAGATAACATAGAAGGATCTATACAAGATGGTGGAGTTTCAGACATAATTGTTGGAGACTCTACACAATATCCATATTGCCATCCTCCAACGTCATCATAAGACACACGATATTGAAAACCAGATAACTGAGTTGCAGTGTAGCCAGAAATATTTAATGGCGGAGTTGTGTAAGCTTCAGAAGTTACACAACCTTGATAATCTGATACTGTAGTTGTATTACCAGAGAATTGATAAATCTGTGACCAAGTCATAGCATCTGCATCGTATACTTCAATAGCTAACACATCACCACCTAAAGCGTAGTAAGTAAAGTTACCACTCACAGTAATCCAAGTTTCTCCTGCTCCAAAGGCAGCAGTTAAATCTATGACTGGTGATGTTACCATAACCATATCGACATTACCGTTTCCTGCAGCATCATCATCAAATGTAAATGATGTTCCTGCACCTGTCGGATCAGCTAAAAGCCCTACAGCATTGTAAGTTCCTGATAATGTCCAAGATCCATTAGGCCAACTTGCTGGTTGGTTAAGCGTCTGTGCGACACCAACAAATGATCCTAACATGAACATTATTACAAAGAAATTAATTGTAATTTTTTTCATATAAACATAAATTTTAAGTTAGTAATATGTTAAAAATATGTCAATATTTTACAATACACCCGCTCATTATTTACTAATCGATAAAAAACAAAAAACACCGCTGAATTACAAGCGGTGTTTTAACAAATTATTTAAGCAAATATTAATATTTGATGATTTTTTTTATTGATCGCCCATTTGAGTTTTCTACCTTAATTAAATATTGTCCTGTAGACAAATCTTTGATATTTACATACCCAAAATTATCTATTTTACCAGACAAAAATACCCTTCCGCTAAGGTCTAAGATTTCATAGGTAATATTATATGCGCCAAAAGTATTAATATACAAGTAATCATTTACTGGATTAGGATAAATATTAACATTAAAATTGTTAAAATCTCTAGTATTTAAAGGATTAGAACCTTCTGTTATTGAGAGCAATTGATTTGGACTGACATTGTACAAAATATCTTGCATACCACTTAGCCAAGTAACCTTAACATAATCAACAATGGTATTTAAACCTAATCCAAAAAACTCAGTACCACTATTTTGCCCCATATATCCTTCACCACAAAGTGTATATCTATATTGCTTTTGCCCATTGACACTTATCTCTATTCTAGACCCTATACCTTGCTTATTACTAGTTGTTCCCTCTAACTTTACTTTTAACCAGTTATTTGTAGTAGTTGTTAGATTTTTCCAAAGAAATAAATCTTCATTATTGGAATTGCTAACAATAATTTCGGGATAACCATCATTATCAATATCTCCCATAGCATTGGTATAACTTTCTAGGTTATCATTACTAAAGCTACCATTGCTTAAAATAGTAAATGTGTTACTGCCTTGATTTTCATAGAAAGCAGCCGATAAAAATTGTGGATCTGCTCCGTTAGCCTGGGCACTTACATAAAGATCTAAGTCCCCATCATTTTCAGCATCAAGAAATACTGAACCCCAAGCCGAACTATTGAATGTGGTTCCAGAATCTTGAGCCATATCGGTAAAAGTCCCATCCCCATTGTTTCTAAAAAGTATATTACCATCCGGTCCATTTGTTACATATATATCAAACCAACCATCATTATCATAATCTCCAATAGTTGTGCTCATCGCATCTATAGCCACATTGGTACCTGAAGATTCTCCTATTTCAGTAAATGTGCCATCTCCATTATTGTGATATAGCAGATTTTGTGTTTGCGTCTTGTCGTTAGCTACATATAGATCTTGCCAGCCATCATTGTTGTAATCAAAAAAGGCTGCACACAATGATAAGTAACTCCCTAACCCAATCCCAGAATTGATATTAACGCTAATAAAAGTTCCATCACCATTATTTTTAAATAAAAAATTAGGGATTTGAAAGTTGAGATCTCTATTACATATAAAGACGTCCAAAAACCCATCATTATTATAGTCTCCCCAAGAAGCTCCAAAAGTGAATAGATTATCTAATGGAAGTCCCGCGGAAACGGTGATATCCGTTAGACCAACCACATCATTTCTATAAAGTCTATTTCCATTGGTATTACTAGTAATGAATAAATCATTATCTCCATCATTGTCAAAATCAACCCAAACAACCTGCTTGTGCTGAAAATTATTAGACGGATTTAATAATGTCTCTTGAATAAAAAAACCATCTTGAGTGTTCTTGAATATTTTTAAATTGTCACTGTTTTCTGTAGCAAGAGTTATATCATCCCAACCATCATTATTATAATCATAGAATGAAATGCCGCCTCCATAATTTATAATACCACAAGAGGAACCTACACCTCTTGCTGAAGCTTGATTTTGAAAATTTATTTGACAATAAATACCCTCAAAACCTAACATACAAAACAAAATAGTTAACAAGTTTAATAATGATCTCATATACTATCAACTAATTTTTAATCAATTTAACAACTTTTTTTACCGAGCCTTCAAACTCTAGTTGGCAAAAATAAATACCACAATTTAGACTGCTCAAGTTTATGGTTAAATTTTTACCATTAGTTTTTCCTGTTAATACTTTCTTTCCAAGGTTGTCAGAAATAATATAAGCATCAATATTAATAGATGATTGTATATTGAAAAGCTCATTTACCGGATTCTTATAAAAAATCTTTGGATCACCATCGTATTCGGTAAGTGACAAAGTAGATCCTTCGACAATATTTAGTGTTTGATTAACTGATACATTATATAAAATATCTTCTATCCCACTAAGCCATGTCACTTTAACGTAGTCTATAACTGTGTAATGTTCTGTTCCAAAAAATTCAGTTTGAGAATTCTGAGATAAGTAACCTTCACCACAATGGGTATATCTATACTGCTTTTCACCATTAACAGAAATTTCAATAAATGAGCCTATACCTTGCTTATTACTTACGGTTCCTTCAAGCTTTACTTTTAGCCAATTATTAATATCTGGTGTATCATTCTTCCAAAGAAATATATTACTATGACTAATATTGTTTACAACTATTTCTGGATAACCATCGTTATCCGTATCTCCAATAGCATTACTGTAACTATAGGCAAAGTCGTTAGGAACTGCATCATTATAAAGACTAAAATTACCATTGCTGTCATTTTCATAAAAACCTGAAGACAGAAGACTTGGATTGCTTCCGTTACCCTCGCCGCTAATATATAAATCTAAGTCTTTATCGTTGTCTGCATCTAAAAATACCGCTCCCCAACTAGTACTATTAAATGTAACATTATAATTTTGAGCCATATCCGTAAATGTACCATCTCCATTATTTATAAAAAGCACATTATTATTAGGGTCATTAGTAATATACATATCTAACCATCCATCATTGTTAACATCATCTACTGTTACCGTCATAGCATCAATACTTATATCCGTACCCGTTTCTACAGCTACTTCTGTAAAAGTGCCATCACCGTTGTTTCTGTACATTAAATTACGAATCACATACTTATCATTGGAGACATATATATCTTGATCTCCATCGTTATCATAATCTAGAAAAGCAGAGCAAAATGACATGTAACCAGAACTAAGCAAGCCTGCTTCAGTATTTACCAATGCAAAAGTATTGTCTCCATTATTCTTATATAAAATATTTGGAATAACATTATCCCTAATACTTAAAAAAACATCTAAAAAGCCATCATTATTGTAATCTCCCCAAGAAGCACCATAATATGGAAATTCATCAAGTAACATTCCCGAAGTTTCAGTAATATCCTGCATTATCATGTTACCTGTATTTTCATAAATTTTTATACCTGAATTATCACTTGTAATGAATAGATCATTATCTCCATCGTTATCTATATCAACCCAATTTATTTGTTTTGCTCTTAGATTGTCTGTTACTATGTTTAGATAATGAGGCACAAAATTCCCATTGATATTTTTGTAAAAATAAATTGGATCTCCGTTTGTTGAAGCTATAGAAATATCATCCCAACCATCATTATCATAATCATAAAAACTAATACCATTACCTAAATATGTATACCCACAACTTGCAGTAACGCCTAACTGTTGTGAACTTTCAGTAAAGGAAATCTGTGATGTAGAAAAATTAAATGCAACTAAAAACCAAATCCATATTCGTCTCATATCTAGCAAACAATATTTTATAACTGAGAAATAAAACACCTCTTGACCAAAATATAAGATTAACATCTATTTAACAAAAAAAGCGCAACTTTTTTACAGTTGCGCTTTTATTATTGAATTATTATTTAAAAATAAGCTATTCCTCTGTGAATTTATCCATAACAGCATCACTTACTCCCATATTACTAAATCCTCCATCGTTGTACAAATTTTGAAGCGTTACACGACGTGTTAAATCACTAAACAATGTAACAGTATAATTAGCACAATCCATTGCTGTAGCATTGCCTAATGGAGACATTTTTTCTGCATAAGAAATAAAGCCATCAAATCCTTTTACTCCGCTACCTGCCGTTGTTGGTGTTGGTGATTGCGAAATTGTATTTACACGCACTTTTTTATCACGACCAAAGAAATAACCAAAACTACGCGCAATACTTTCTAAGTAAGCTTTATTATCTGCCATATCATTGTAATCTGGAAATACGCGTTGTGCGGCCATATAAGTTAACGCAACAATACTTCCCCATTCGTTCATAGCGTCTGCCTTGTATAATGTCTGCATTACCTTATGAAATGACATTGCAGAAACATCAGTTCCCTTTTGGGTCCAATCGTATTTTTGATCTGTGTAATGTCTACCTTTTCTAACATTGATAGACATACCGATAGAGTGCAAAACAAAATCGATTTTTCCACCTAAAATCTCCATTGATTTTTCTACAAGGTTCTGTAAATCTTCTTCTGATGTTGCATCTGCAGGAATTATTTGAGAACCTGTTTTTTCTGCCAATGCATTAATTTGTCCCATACGCATTGCTACAGGAGCATTAGTTAACACAAACTCACCACCTTCTTCATGTACGCGCTCAGCAGTTTTCCATGCTATTGAGTTTTCATCAAGAGCTCCAAAAATGATTCCTTTTTTTCCTTTTAATAAGTTATACATAATGTATTATTTTAGTCAGTTTTAATGCTGTAAATATAGTATTAATTCAACAATTGCTTTGCATGAGCCATGGCAGATTCTGTAATATCCGCTCCACCCAACATTTGCGCTATTTCAACAATACGTTCTTCTTCTGTCAATCGTTTTAAGTTAGTCTCAGTAATGTCGTTATTGTCTGTTTTATATACTTTAAAATGCGAATTTCCTTTAGCTGCTATCTGTGGTAGATGAGTAATAGCAAATACTTGCATTCTTCCGCTCATATGCTTCATAATATCTCCCATCTTATTTGAAATTTCGCCCGAAACTCCTGTATCAATTTCATCAAACATAATAGAAGGTAACTGAATATATTCTGATAAAATTGATTTAATAGCCAACATTATCCTAGATAATTCACCACCTGATGCCGATTTCTTCAATTCATTATAGCTAGATCCTTTATTAGCCATAAACAAAAACTGTAAATTATCTTTTCCGTTTGGTAAGAAACGTTCAGAATTTGTTAATTCAATTTTAAATTTAGCATTTGGCATTCCTAAGTCTGACAGCAGATTTTCAAGTTTTTGAATTAAAATTGGTAATACAGATTGTCTTTTTTCAGAAATTCGATCTGCTAATTTATTTAACTCTTTATGAAGATTAGATAATTCTTCTTCCTTTGCTTTAATAGCCTCATCCAAACCTTCTGTATCAGAAACCTTAGACGCCAACTCATTCTTTATAGAAATTAAATCTTCGATTTGAGAAACAGCATGCTTTTGAAATAGATTGTTAATAATTTGAAGTTGAGAGTTTATACGATCTAATTCTTGCGGATCTGTTGACAAAGCTTCTTCTAAATCATCTAACTCCACTAACAAATCATCTAATTCTATATGAACACTTGCAATTCGCTCAGCGATGGCCTCATAGGCTTTTCCGAAACCAGAGATTTTATTAAGCTCTTGCTTTACTGTATTTAACTGATCTACAACACCTTGATCTTCTAGACTGAGTATACCCTTTGCATTGGCAAGCTTCTCTCCTATTACTTCAACATTATTAAGTTGCTCGTATTGCGTTTCTAAATCTTCAAGATTTATAGATTCTAAATTAATTTCATTGAGCTCATTCACTAAAAAGAGATTGTAATCATACTCCTTTATTAGTTCTGCTTTTGAATCTATTAAAGTCTGTAAGGAATTTTGTAGTGACCTATAATCTTGCAGCTTTTTTGAAAACACCTCAAGATTTCCTCTGTTATCAGCAAGAGCATCTATAACCCTAAACTGATAATCGTTTTCCATCAATTGCTGCGTTTGATGTTGTGAGTGAATATCTATAAGATGTGAACTTAATTCAGACAAACTATCTAGCGTTGCTGGTGTGTCATTTATAAAAGCACGAGATTTACCAGATGGTAAAATTTCTCTTCTAATAATGGTTTGCACATCATAATCTAAATCTAATTCTGTAAACAGAAATTTTAGGTTATAGTTAGCAATATCAAAACTTGCTTCGATTATACATTTTTCGTCTTTATCCTTTACCTGGCTTAAATCTGCACGCTTACCCAAAACCAACGATAAACCTCCCAATAGAATTGATTTACCTGCCCCAGTTTCTCCAGTAATAATGGTCAAACCATTATTAAATTGAACATTGAGCTCATCAATTAGCGCGTAATTTTTTATGTAAAGTGAGGTTAGCAAAAATCTATAATTTGTTTTTACAAAAATATAGAATCTGAATCAAGTTGAGAATGGCTATTCAAAAAATAAACAGAAAATTAAAACTTAATTTTTCGCCATTTCTGAGAGTGCATTGGCGCAATTTTATTGAGAATATCCACAGCCTCCGCAATATTAACGCTTGGACCACCAGAAAGAATATCCATAATTTCGTCTGACTTAGCATCAAAAAATACACGTAGCAAGTACGAATTTGGTCTTCTTTTATGAATTTTTTGCAACTCAGATAGTGTAGAAATAATTTCAGCCTTTCCTGTTTTGGCCTCCTCTGCCATAACATCCATGCCTTGTATATGATAATTATACATGGTTGTTCTTATTTCTTTAAACGTTGGTGAAAGTAAATTATCAATCAATGCAAATCGCGATTGTAAACCATCCTCAAGTTTCCAGCCTTGTCCATTTAACTGTTGCGAATAATTTGCTATAGTTTGCGCCTGAGAAAAATATTCATCTCCTCCATTTAATGCAAAAGAATCCGCATCCATACCTAATATCATAAACACATGAAACGAAAGTACCGACACTAAATTTGATTCAAACTGTAGCGGGTTAAACACTAAATTTTGATATTCTATATACTGAAAATTGAAGTCTTTATCGTTGTAATTATAAACAGGAGAACTATATGTAGAATTAAAAATTGGTCTTGATGAAGATACTTGCAAAGTGGCACTAAAACTGTCATTTTCATACCCAGTTATATTAATTACCATACTACAATTAATTCGCTCTTGTGCACCAAAGTTCATTTCGGTCCATTTTGTGTTGTTTATAAACTCATTTAGCTGTTTTTCTAATGTTTTAAAAACAACATTATTATCATTACCCGTTTGTTGAGCTATTACATTAACTGTGCAATTCAACTCTTGCGAAAACACAATTGCTGAACATAAAAAGGCGAATAAAACTATTAATCTACGCATTTAGCTGTTTTAAAATCTGTTGCATTAAATCTTTAGCTACTTCTGCCTTAGATTTAAGCGGGTTTTCTATAATATCTTTAGTCGATGTTATAAATGTAACTTTATTTGTTGATACTCCAAAACCTGCACCTTTATCTTGCAAAGAATTAAGAACAATTAAATCTAAATTTTTAGACTTTAATTTTCCTATGGCATGCTCTAATTCATTATTGGTTTCTAAAGCAAAGCCAACTAAATATTGGTTGTTCTTTATTTCACCTAATGATTTTAGAATATCCTTTGTTTTTTCTAACTCTATTGTAAACGTAGTATCCTTCTTTTTTATTTTTTGACTGGCTACATTTTTTGGTCTATAATCTGCTACAGCCGCAGAAAGAATTGCAATATCAGAAGTTTCGAAATGCTTATGAACTTCATTATACATATCCTCTGCACTGACCACTGGCTTAACCGTAACCAAACTATGCGTTATAGTTTGATGCGTAGGTCCCGAAACCAAAACAACCTCAGCACCAAGATTTGCTGCTGCTTTTGCTATTTCAAAACCCATTTTTCCACTAGAATGATTTCCAATAAATCGAACAGGATCTAATGCCTCATAGGTTGGTCCAGCAGTAATAAGTACCTTTTTACCATGCAATGGCAATTGGCTTAAAACATCTTTTTCAATAAAACTTACGATATCTTCTGGCTCTGCCATACGACCTTCACCAATCAAACCACTGGCTAATTCACCAGTACCTGCTGGAATCATTTTGTTGCCGTAAGAAATCAATTTTTCAAAAGAGGTTTTTGTAGACTCGTGCTTGTACATATCCAAATCCATTGCTGGAGCAAAATATACAGGACACTTAGCAGAAAGATAAGTTGCTAAAAGTATATTATCACAAACACCATTAGCCATTTTTGCCATAGTATTTGCTGTAGCAGGAGCTATTATGAAATAGTCTGCCCACAATCCTAATTCTACATGATTGTTCCAGACCTCATTATCATCATCTTCATCCACAAAAGATGAATACACCGGATTTTTTGATAAGGTTGAAAGCGTAAGTGGAGTTATAAAATCTTTAGAAGCAGGCGTCATAACAACTTTAACGTTAGCGCCTGCTTTAATGAATAATCGGACTAAACTAGCCGATTTATATGCGGCAATACCAGCAGTAATGCCTAATAAAATATTTTTGTCTCTTAGAATAGACATCTAAGGATTATTGTTGAGTATCCTCAGTATTTCTGTGGTAAATCTTACCATCTAACCACTCTTTTACCGCTAAAGCGTGTGGCTTTGGTAATTTTTCGTAAAACTTAGAAACTTCGATTTGCTCTTTGTTTTCAAAAATCTCCTCAAGACTATCATTGTAAGTTGCAAACTCTTCTAGTTTGTCTATTAACTCACGTCTAATGTCTGTGTTAATTTGTTCTGCACGTTTAGAGATAACAGAAATTGCTTCGTAAATGTTATCTGTTGCAGCATCAACTTCATTTCTGTTATACGTTACAGTTGAAACAGGTGCATCTGTCTTTTTTAAATCCATCGTTATAATGATTAACTTTTAGTAAATGTACTTAATTCTTGTTCTAATTCTTGATTCATTTTAGTAGCGTCTTCCATAAATTCAGAATTTGGATAAGCTTTCTTATATGAATTGTAATATTCTATAGCCTCTTTTAGTCGCTCTTCTTTTAATTGATCGATACTTAAAATTGCTAAGTTGTATGAGGCATCAAATCTGTAAAACATTGCTTCATCTCTTAGGGATGTGCCCGGAAAATCGAGCAAAAAGTTGTTAAAAGACTTAATTGACGCCTTATAATCTGTAATTAAATCGTATTGCTTTGCTATTTCAAAAGCTTTCTTTTCTAGTTTAAAATCTAGCTCCTTAACCAATGTATTGGCCTCTGCTAAATACTGAGATTCTGGATATTGATTAACAAACAACTGTAATTTCTCAATGGCTTCAACCGTTTCTTTTTGTTCCTTAGAGTAAACAGGCGAATTAAAATAATATCCTTTTGCAGACTTAAATGCCGCTTCTTCAGCTTTTTCACTTTGTGGATATATGTCTGTAAACTTATCAAAATGATAACTAGCAATGTAGTAATCTCCCATCTCGTAAGAGCAGTTAGCATGCATATAGGTTAGCTTCTCTGCTTGAGGTTTCCCTCTATACTTTGGTAATATTTGATCTAAAAGTCTCTTAGACTTACTCCATTTTCCGGCTTCGTACAATTCATCAGCCATTGTAAATTTCTTTGCAACATCTTCAGATTTTAACGCTTTCTGAAAATCACTACATGAGACTAACAAAAGTGCTGCGAAAAGTATGTAAATTCCTTGCTTCATAAATTTTAAACAGGATGCAAAAGTACGCATTATTAACGGATTTTAAAAACAAAAATTATACGCTAAAATAATGGTTGTTTTAGATGGGTTATGTAATTTAAACTAAGTTTAACTTTTGCCTAAATCTTTTAAAGCAATTTTAATATCATTTTTAAGCTGATCTGTTGCTTCAACTAGTGGTAAACGCACATGAGATTTAGAAATATTTAGTGCTTCTAAAACTGCTTTTATACCTGCCGGATTGTTTTCTGAAAAAATTAAACGCGTTATTGGCATTAAATCAAAATGTGTCTTGTAGGCCTCTTTAGCTTTACCCGCTATACCTAAACGAATCATCTCAGAGAACTCTTTTGGTAATGCCTGACCAATTACTGAAATTACTCCAGAACCACCTGCTAATGCCACACCTAGTGCTAAATCATCATCACCAGATAAGACTAAAAAATCTTCTGGTTTGGTTCTTAATAATTCTAAATATTGATGTACGTTATTTCCTGCTTCTTTTACAGCAATAATATTTTCAAAATCCTTTGCCAATCTTATAGTTGTTTCAGGTAACATGTTAGATGATGTTCTTCCTGGTACATTATATAAAATGATTGGTTTAGGAGATACCTCAGCTATGGCTTTAAAATGCTGATAGATGCCTTCTTGTGTTGGCTTACTATAATATGGAGATACTGATAAAATAGCATCTATATTAGATAAGTCTGTAGTTTTAATTTCGTTTATTATAGACGCTGTATTATTTCCACCAATCCCTAGAACCAAAGGCAATCTTCCTTTGTTTACTTTGGTTATAAATGCAATTAATTCCTTCTTCTCTTCAGCAGTAACAGTAACACTCTCGCCAGTAGTACCACTAATTACCAAGTACTCTGTACCATTGTTTATATTATGCTCTACTAATCGTTCTAGAGCTTCAAAATCTATGCTTAAATCTTCGTGGAATGGTGTTATTAGTGCCACTCCAGTACCTATAAATTTGGTCATTATAATTTATTTAGAATGTTTAAATATTTTTTTAGTTCGGTTTTAAATGTCTTGATGTCTTTTGGATTTACGTCTATAATTAAATCATACAAACGCTCATCTTTTCGACTAAGTCCAACTTTTAAGTTTGCTTTAGATGCTGCAGTTATTAAATCTAGCTCTGGTGTTTCATTTTTATAATAACTAACCAAGACATCATAAGGTTCATCTATAAAAGCTTGTAAGTCGATGTTGTTTATCTTTCCTTTCCATCCAAAATGTTTTGGCGAAAAATAGGTTTCCCATTGACTTCCTTCATATTTATCATCTTTTGTAAAAGCCACTATTTTGTGCTTTGGAGATGTTAAGTTTAGCGCTTTAAAGTAATTTCTAAAGACTTCAAAGTCTTCAAACTCGTTTGCATTAAGTAAAACCGCAATCACCTTAACTTTATTGTTGTTTACAGCTGCTTTACGAGCAGACAACAATTTGTTTACATATTTTTGATTTGATTTTTCCTTAAATGCTTTTAAAATCATTTATCTTTAGCCTTTGATGCAAATTTAACAAAAGCGCAAACATTTTTTCATTACTATTTCAACTAAAACCATGATAAAAAACTCACTTTTAATTATTCTATTTTTGAGCCTTGCGTATTCTTGTAAGGAAGTACCAAACAGAATTGAAGGTAGTCGCATTGAAATTAACGATAGTATTCCAGCCAATAAAGAGCTTGAAGACTATATAACACCATACAGAGATAATGTAAACAAGAATCTTGATAGTGTAATTTCGTATGCTCCAGAAACCTATTCTAAAACTGATGGTGAATTTAATACTGCCATCGGAAATTTAATGGCTGATGCTGTTTTTAGTGAAAGTAATCCTGTTTTCAATAAACGTACAGGAAAAAATATAGATTTTGTTTTGCTGAATCACGGTGGTATTAGAGCTATAATTTCTCAAGGAAATATTACAACAAGAACGGCATACGAAGTTATGCCTTTTGAAAATTCTGTTGTCGTTGTTGCTTTAAAAGGAAAGCAAATCAATGCGTTGTTCGGCTACCTTTCTAAAGCTAAGCGCGCACATCCTGTTTCTAAACAAGTGGAGTTATTGTTAGACAACGATTTTAATATAAAAAAAGCACTTGTTGATGGTAAACCTGTTTTAGAAGATGAAACCTATTATGTAGCTACCAATGATTATTTGTACAATGGTGGTGACCGTATGACATTCTTTCAACCAAACGATAGTTTATACACACTAGATTATAAAATTAGAAACGTTTTAGTCGATTATTTTAAAAAGAAAGACACGATTAATCCTAAAATAGATAACCGTTTTACAAAGTTAACTGCAGAATAATGAAAAGAAGACAATTTATACAACAAACAACAGCAGCAACAGCTTTGGTTGGTTTAGGAGCATTAAACCTGCAATCTTGTGTTTCAAACAGAAAGCATATTACCATTCTCCATACTAATGATGTGCATAGCCACATAGATCCTTTTGGCCCAAACGACAAAAGAAATGCTAACAAAGGAGGTGTTGCAAGACGTGCTACCTTGGTTGAAAACATTAGAAAAGAAAATCCTAACACATTATTGTTAGATGCTGGTGATATTTTTCAAGGTACTCCGTACTTTAATTATTATGGAGGTGAACTAGAATTTAAGCTAATGAGCATGCTTAATTACGATTTGGCGACTATTGGTAATCATGATTTTGACAATGGTATTGACGGACTATATGCACAATTACCACATGCAAAGTTTGAGTTTGTTTCAGCAAACTACGACTTTTCTAATACCGTAATGGATACACATGTAAAACCTTATAAGGTTCTTGTAAAAGATGGTGTAAAAATTGGCGTATTTGGACTAGGTATTCAACTTGATGGCTTAGTTGATAAAAAAATGTACAAAGAAACTGTTTATCAAGATCCTATTGAAGTTGCACAGGACATGTCTCGAATTCTTAAAGAAGAAGAATCTTGCGACTTGGTGATTTGCTTGTCTCATATTGGTTATCACTATAAAAACAGTCCAGACCGAGTTTGTGATCTAAATCTTGCAAAAGCTACAAAGAACATCGATTTAATTATCGGTGGACACACACATACATTTTTACCTAAACCAACTATAGCGCAAAATAGCGAAGGCAAAAACGTGCTTGTTAATCAGGTTGGTGCTTACGGATTGTATTTAGGTAGAATCGATTTTTATTTTGAACCAGGAAAACCTCTTTATTCTGATAGCACAACTATAATTGTTTAACATATAGTGTAAGTTTCTAAAAATGAAACGTCTAAGATTTCAACTAAACCAAAAATTATGAAATCTTACAAAATCATTTTAGTACTACGAATTGCTGTTGCTATCATATTAATTCAAACGCTTCGCTTTAAATTTACCGCACATCCTGATAGTGTTTATATTTTTGAAACCGTAGGACTAGAACCTTACGGAAGAATAGGAATTGGCACATTAGAATTAATTGCCGGAATTTTACTCTTAATTCCCAAAACCATTTGGGCAGGAGCTCTTCTAACTATGGGTCTCATTGGAGGCGCCATACTAATGCATTTAACAAAGCTAGGTATTGAAGTTAAAGGAGATGGAGGTGTCCTGTTTTACACAGCAATAATCACCTTTTTACTGAGCACTATAATTCTATATTATTACAGAAAAGACATTCCAATTATAGGCAAAAAATTAAGCCTCTAACTGTTCGTCCATATCCAAATATGTTGGTTGCGGTCCTGTGTACTTAAGTTGCGATTGTAAGTAGAAGAACACAAAGGCTACAACTAAGAAAAACGAATAGATAAACCCTAAATTTTTATCTTCTAAAATGTAATAATAAGCTAATTGTATTATTTCTGAAAAAACTATACAAATAGAACCCAATAGAAAAAGCATAGATTTATTATCATTTCTATACATATAGCCTATTAAAGCTACAGATAACAATGCCATTATAACACCATTGTAAACAAACTCTAAAATATACTCATAAGTAGTAAGTGAATTTTCAGTAGCATCTGTTACAATAATTACACAAAACACATCTAAAACCACAAGAATTATAACAGGAATTAATAACTCCCTAAAAACCTTACCAACATTAAATGAAGTTAAAACTTTGATAATCAGAAACAAGTAGGCAATGATAAAAAGAATGTTAGCACTATAATAGTGGATATCAAATTGATCTACCTCTAACAAAGGCATAAACCAACCTGAGTAACTCAAAAGATGACCTACTGCAAAAATCACAAGAAACCAAAAGAAATGCCAAGATTTTTCTGCCGTCCACCCACAATATAAAATTGTCAATAACACAAGCATTAAAGCACTTACAGCGGCACCTTCAACTTCATAAGCTAAACCTTGAAGTATTATAAAAATACCACCTAAAAGCAATAGCAATACTTTTAAGATTTTATTCGCTAACATTAATTAATCCCTTATTAATTGAGGCGAATATATAAAAAAATTACAATTAAACAATAAAAAAATACTTTTTATCGATAAAAAACCGTTTTTATTGTAAGAATTTATTTCAATAACTCTAAAAACTCTTGTTCAGAAAGTAATGAAATACCCAAACTTTCTGCTTTTGTACGCTTACTTGGACCCATTTTATCACCTGCAACCACATAACTCGTTTTAGAAGATATTGAAGACGACACTTTCCCTCCATTATCTTCAATGAGCTTTTTAAGCTCGTTACGGGAAATGGTTTCAAACACACCTGAAACTACAAATGTTTGTCCTTTTAGCTTGTCGGTTTGAACATTTAAAAGTTTCAAAAACTCAACTCTTAATGAAATAGATTCTTCTTTATCACTAACTAATTCATTAGTCGCAATTTTATTGATTTTCTTTTTTCTGGCTTTTAAAGGCTTATAATCATCCTTAATAATTTGATTTATGTTTTGAACCTCTAATAACAAATTAGAAAAAACGTTACCACAAACAAAAGCATCCTCTAAAGCATTATGATAGTTATTTTGAACGATACCATAATGTTGACTTAATGTGCTCAACTTGTAATTATCGAGATCTAAAATTTTACGACTTAGTCTTAATGTGCAATAGCACTTAAAACTTGGTATTTCTATATTATATCTATTCAGAGAAAACTCTAAAACTGATAAATCAAAACTAGAATTATGAGCTATAATTATTTTATTTTCAAAAAAATGCCTTATCTCATCCCAAACTTTATCAAAAGTTTTTTCATCTTGAACATCCTTTGCTGTAATTCCATGTATTCTAGTAGTAAAAGGATTGAATTTTTCGACCATAGGGTTTATGAGAGAATAATATTCATTAACAACCCTACCTTCTTTAAACTCTACTATCCCAATAGAGCAAGGATTCTTTCCTATAGCTGTTTCAAAATCAAAAGAAATATAATGCTCAATCATTTAATAAATTATAGAACTCTTGCTCACTAATCATTTTAATACCCTCCTTTTCGGCTTTGACCTTTTTTGATGGTCCCATATTTTCACCTACTATCAGGTATGAAGTACTCTTAGATAGTGAGCTTAAATTTTTTCCACCATTTTCTTCAATCATTTTTTTTAATTGATTCCTATCAACTTGAAATTTACCAGAAACGACAAAATTTAACCCTTCTAATTTTTTTGAAGCTAATTTCTTTTCTTCCATCTCAAATGATAAACCTGCTTCCTTTAATCTAGTTATATTATTAATGTTTCTGTTATTATTAAAAAATGATATTATACTATTTCCAACACTCTCACCTACATCACGAATGGAAATTAAATCCTCTAAACTCGCATTAATTAAATTATCCAAAGACAAATAATGTTCAGCTAGCGTTTTAGCACTGACTTCTCCTACATCTTTAATTCCTAAAGCAAAAAGAACTTTATAAAATGGTTGTTTTTTTGATTTTTCAATTGCTTTCAAGATATTCTCAGCAGTAGTTTGTTGAATTCCAACACGACTTCTATCGCTTATTTTTGTTATAAACTCATCAAGTTTAATAGCATCTTCAACCATGTCAGCAATTGAACTCTTAAGTACCTCATCTATATAGTTCAAATTTTGAAAATCTAAATCAAATAGATTATTAGAATAACTATAAAACTTTAGATCTATCAATTCATTAAGTGACACATAACCTTCAAATTGAACATATTTATCTAAATCTATAGTGTGAAATCTATCTTTTAAAAAGTGTAAAAACTTATTAAACTTTTTATTATCAACTTCCTCAGGTAAATTATTCAATATAAATAAATCTTCAAGCTTAGTGATTTGATTACTTAAAAGTGAAGATTCTTTTTTAGTGAGGTTTCCCCAACCATGACTCAATCCAAAAATAGATTTGTCGAGTGGAACCTGTAGCTGATTATCTTTTTTTAAACCTGCCTCATCATTTTCAAGCCACATTCTTAATCCGTTTATTTCACTAAATTTTAAATAATATAAATCAGAGTAGTTTTTAATTTTATTGTGATGATAAAGTAATTCAATTATTCCTTTTCCCATCCCTTCGATATCCATCGCTTTCCTTGACACAAAATGCTCAATCCTACCTATTATTTGAGGTTTACAACCATACTTATTAGGACAATAATGCTTTGCTTCCCCTTCTGGTCTTACCAATTCGCTTTGACATTCCGGACAATGTGTAATGTAGACTGTTGGTTTAGAATCTTCAGGACGTTTTGTAAGGTCTACAGCAATAATCTTTGGAATAATTTCACCTCCTTTTTCCACAAAAACGGCATCTCCTTCTCTAATATCTAACTTTTCAATCTGATCAGCATTATGCAAAGACGCACGTTTTACAATGGTACCAGCTAATTGTACTGGCTCTAAATTGGCTACTGGAGTAATAGCACCTGTACGACCAACCTGATAAGTGATTTCGTTTAATCTCGTTGAAACTTGTTCAGCCTTAAACTTATATGCCATTGCCCAACGTGGTGCTTTGGCTGTATAGCCCAATTCATCTTGCTGAAACAAACTATTTACCTTAACCACCACACCATCTATTTCGTAAGGTAAGTTATGTCGATGCTCCTCCCAATAATTCACATAGTCTAAAACCTCATCTATAGAGTTGACCAACTTGGCTTCTTTGGGTACCTTAAAGCCCCAAGCTCTGGCCTTTTCTAAACCTTCAAATTGCGTTGAAATATTTAGATTATTTCCTTTTATACTATACAAGAGACATTCTAAAGGTCGTTTTGCTACTTCTGAGCTGTCTTGCAACTTTAAGCTTCCTGATGCTGTATTTCTCGGATTTCGATATGGCTCTTCTTCATTAACAATACGTTCTTCATTCATTTTTAAAAAGCCTTCAATAGGCAGAACGATTTCACCTCTTATATCAAAACGCTCAGGATAATCACCTTTTAGTTGAAGTGGTACTGTATTAATGGTTTTTACGTTAGCCGTAACTTCATCTCCTTGCACTCCATCACCTCTGGTAACTGCTCTTACCAACTTTCCGTTTTCGTAAGTTAAGTTCATAGAAGCTCCGTCATACTTTAACTCACATGTGTACTGAACCTCTCCATCTATCATTTTTTTGATACGCTTTTCCCAATCCATTAAATCTTCTTTAGAATAGGAATTGTCTAAAGAATACATTCTAAAATCGTGAACAACCGTATTAAAGTTTTTGGTAATAGTACCACCTACACGTTTTGTTGGCGAATTTTCATCATAAAATTCTGGATGTGCTTCTTCTAAAGCTTGAAGTTCTTTCAACTTCATATCAAACTCATAATCGCTAATGGTAGGATTATCGAGTATGTAGTAATTATAATTGTGCTGACGTAACTCGTCTCTTAAGGATTCAATTTTAGATTTTATATCCATTCTATAATCTTTCTTTATTCAACCATTTTGGCGCTGGCAATGGCTTGTAATTATTCATTTTATCTAAAAGTCCTTCAATGGTTGTGTCTATAACAACAGCATCTAAATTTTCTTGTTTTAAAAATCCTCTTTGCACCATCATTTTACATTGTTCAATCAAAGCATCATAATAGCCATTGATGTTTAAAATACCTATTGGCTTAGTGTGCAACCCTAGTTGTCCCCAAGTAGTGATTTCAAAAAACTCATCCATAGTACCAAAACCACCAGGAATAATGATAAATCCTTCACTTTTTTCATACATGATTATTTTTCTATCGTGCATGTTGTCTGTAGTAATCAATTCCGTCAGTTCTGTATGAACAATTTCTTTGGTTTTAAGAAAAGTTGGAATAACACCAACGGTTTTACCTCCGTTTTCAACAACACCTTGCGCCACTTTTCCCATAATACCAATCTTAGCAGCACCATAAACAAGCGTTATATTTTTTTGAGCAAATTCTTTACCTAGAGCATAGGCTGTAGTAATAATTTCCTTGTCATTCCCGTCGCTACTACCACAAAAAACTGATATACTATTCATATTACTTTTTAGTTCCTTTTAGCATTCTGTCATTTCCGTTTAAATCCTTTCTTAACTGAATATCCTTAAACTCAGCATCAACTAAAAGTTGCTTTGTTTCTTGACCAAGATACTGGTTAATTTCAAAATAAAGTGAACCGTTAGACTTCAATTTATCAACAGCAAAGTCAGTAATAGCTTTGTAAAAAATTAGTGGATTATCGTTTTCTACGAATAGCGCCAAATGTGGTTCATTATCGAGAACGTTTGGCTTTATTTCTTGCTTTTCGAGTTCACGAACGTATGGTGGATTTGAAACGATGACATCAAAAAAGCCAATCTGCTGCAAAGCGACATCTTCCCAAAGTGAAGACTCTAAAATATTGGCTTTAATAAATTCAACTTCAATACCATTTCTATCCGCATTCTCTTTGGCCATTTTTATTGCAGATTCTGAAATATCAACTGCAAAAACCTGAGCCTCTGACAAGTGCTTAGCCAAGGAAATTGCTATACACCCAGAACCAGTTCCGATATCTAAAATCTTAATGGGTTCTGAATTTTGACTTTTGAATTTTGAATCCTTTATGATCCAATCTACGAGTTCTTCAGTTTCTGGTCGTGGAATCAGTACATTTTCATTCACTTTAAATTGTAATCCGTAGAACTCAGTTTCGCCTAAAATATATTGAATGGGTTTTTGCTGTTTTAAATCTTCTAGTATTGTGAAAAAAACATCCGTTTCGTCCTTAGTTAAGGTAAACTCTGAATCTAAGATTAACTGAATTCTAGCTACATTAAGATGATGCTCTATGCTGAGATAAAAAAAGCTAGTCACTTCATCTTTACCATAAATAGCATCTAATTCTTTATGAAATATGTCTTTTAAATCCTTTGCTTTCAATTTTAAAGTTTTTTAAGCATCCAAACCGTACATGAATAGTGACCCGTATTTCCCATCGGTTTATCAATAAATTCAAAACCTACCTTTTGGTATAGTTTTCGGGCATCATTCATATAAGGCATTGTTTCAAGATAGCAATGTTCGTAACCAGCGGATTTTGCGAAATCTAAACATGTAGTCATCATTTTTATCCCAAAGCCTTTTCCTCTGGCTTCAGGTAAAAAGTACATTTTTTGCAACTCGCAAACATTGCCTTCATAATTATCTAATGGTGCAATACCAGCACCACCAAGAATTTCTTGGCCTTGAGCCAAAACAAAATATTTGGTTTTGGTATTACTGTAGGTTTCTGTCATGCAATCTAAAGATACATCCTCATAAGCTGTACCGACTTTAGGCACTCCCATTTCTATTAAAACATTCCGAACAGCTTTAGCTATTTTAGGATTGTCCTTTAGTTCTATTTCTCGAATAACTATGGTATCTTTACCCACCTTAATTAAAACTTTTATACTGTCTGTTTTTACGGCATGAAGATAATTATAAATACCTTTTCATGATTAAAAGAATATTATTCATTTTGGCGATTTGTTCACTTGTTTTCAACTGCACTGTTAAGGAAAAACCGCAGTTTATTGGTATTGATAACATTAAGGTCTTAGATTCAAATATTGAGAATATAACTATTAGTGCAGATGCTGAATTTACCAATCCTAATGATGTTGGTGGTACGCTTCAAACAGACGCTTTAAAAATTTTTGTAAATGATAAAGAAGTAGCCACATTTAGTTCAAAAGAATTTAAAGTGCCTTCTAAAGATAAGTTTACAATTCCGCTTACTGTTTCTGTGGCTACAGATAGTATTGTAAACCAAAGCAATCTCGGCGGTTTGCTCGGAAGCCTACTCTCTAAAAAATTAAAAGTGCAATATAAAGGTGATATAAAATATAAGATTTTAGGCTATTCTTCTACCTATAGCATTGATAAAACCGAAGACGTAAAAATTAAATTATAGTTGCAAACCCACGAATATTACATAAAACGTTGCTTGCAAATTGCCAAAAACGGATTAGGCACCACTAGACCGAACCCCATGGTTGGTGCTGTCATTGTACACAACAATAGTATTATCGGTGAAGGTTTTACCAGTACTTATGGTGGACCTCACGCCGAAGTCAATGCAGTAAATTCTGTTAAAAACAAGTCATTACTTAAAGACAGTACCATATATGTGCTTTTGGAACCTTGTAGCCATTTTGGAAAAACTCCGCCTTGTAGCGATTTAATCATAAAACACAGCATACCAGATGTGGTCATTGGTTGTATAGATGACAATCCTGAAGTTGCAGGCAAAGGCGTTACCAAATTAAAAGCACATGGTTGCAACGTGGTTGTTGGTTTACTAGAGAAGGAATGTAAAGAACACTTAAAACGGTTCTTCACCTACCACAATAAAAAACGACCATATATTATATTGAAATGGGCTGAAACGGAAGACGGTTTTATTGCTCCAGAAACAAAAGATAAACAACAACCTGTTTGGATTACAAACACATACTCTAGGCAATTAGTTCACAAATGGCGAGCAGAAGAACAAGCCATTTTAGTTGGTACCAATACAGTTATTGAAGACAACCCAAGTCTTACCGTTAGAGATTATACTGGCAAAAATCCTATCAGAATTGTTATTGATAAGTCTAATAAGCTAGATGAGAGTTACAAAGTTTTTGATGCCTTAGCTCAAACGATTAGGCTTACTAAAAATAAGCTAGATTTTAATCAGCCATTAGCATCCCAAATTTGTAGAATTTTACATCAGCAAAATATTAATTCTGTAATTATTGAGGGTGGAGCAAAAACACTTCAAACCTTTATAGATGAAGGTTTATGGGATGAAGCCAGAATTTTTATCGGTAAAACTGAATTTAAATCAGGCACCAAAGCACCTCAGCTAAATGGCAGATTAATTTCTGAAAAACTCATAAAAGAAGATCTATTAAAAATCTACAAGAATGATTGATACACTTATTTTTGATTTTGGTGATGTCTTTATTAATCTAGACAAGCAAGGCGCAATGCAAAATGCACTTAACTTGTTTAATATGAACACACTTGAAGATGACATGATTAAGACCAATATGTTGTACGAAGTTGGTAAAGTTTCTACAGATGAATTTATAGACTTCTACACTTCTAAATTTTCATATTTAAACGAAAATCAAGTCATTGAAGCCTGGAATTATATCTTAAAAGATTTTCCTGAGTACCGATTAAAGTTCATTCAACAGCTGGCTGAAGAAAAACGTTTTAAGCTTATTTTGTTGAGCAACACTAATGATATGCACATAGACTTTATAAAATCTAACGTTAGTTTTTATGAAGACTTCAAAAGTTGTTTTGATCAGTTTTATCTATCTCAGGAAATTCAGCTAAGAAAACCTAATAAAGATATATTCGATTTTGTTTTAGAAAGCAATAATCTAAAACCAGAACAATGCTTTTTTGTAGACGACACAAAGGAAAATACAGACATGGCAGAATCTTTAGGCATTAAGGTTTGGAACATTGATGAAACCAATGAAGATGTGATTAATATGTTTAATCTTAAAAACAAATTCTTTTGATTTTTCTGATTCTTAGTGTTTTATCGTCAACAGCTATTTTTGTACTATTTAAACTATTTAACAAGTACAATGTAAACACTCTACAAGCTATTGTTTTTAATTACATTATAGCATTTACTTGTGGACTCCTACTCTATAAAAAACCGATAAATCTGGCTGATTTTCTAAATGAACCATGGTTTTATGCTGCATTGGCTTTAGGTATTTTGTTTATAAGCATCTTTAATGTTATGGCACTTACAGCCCAAAAAAACGGACTTTCCGTTGCATCCGTAGCTAGTAAAATGAGTGTAATTATTCCTATCCTATTTGGTATAATAGTGTATAATGAGAGTATAGGATTTAAGAAAATTACAGGTATTATTCTTGCTCTAATTGCCGTTTACCTCACATCAATAAAACCAAAATCTAACGTTGTCCTCACAAAAGCCATCTATCTACCTATTATCCTATTCTTTGGTTCTGGTGTAATCGATACAAGTGTTAATCATTTTGCTCCAGAAGGAAATATGCCATTATTTTTAGCTATTATTTTTGCAAGTGCAGGTATTATTGGCTTAGTTATGGTAAGCTTTAAAACGATTAAAACAAAACAAAAATTCAACCCCAAAAGCATCCCTTTTGGTATTGCCTTGGGATTAGTGAACTATTGCTCTATGTATTTTTTACTAAAAGCATTACGAGTAGATGGTTTTGAAAGTTCTTCTGTATTTACCATAAATAACGTAGCTATTGTAGCTGTATCTTGTTTAATAGGCCTATTTCTTTTTAAAGAAGTAATTTCTTCAAAAAACTGGATTGGTATTGGCTTAGCCCTAGTTTCAATAATCTTAGTAACTCTATAATTAATGTTAACCGAAGACACATACAAAACTATTACCAAACCCTCAATTGGTGAATTGTTTAAGGACAAAAACAGTAAGTTTATAGGTTATGCATTTCCTGTTGAAAATGAAGATCAAATTAAAACTCACATTGAAGAAGTTAAAAAAGAGCATTATTCTGCCAGGCATTGGTGTTATGCTTATCAATTGGGCACAGAAACAATAAACTTCAGAGCAAATGATGATGGAGAGCCAAACAATTCTGCTGGAATGCCAATTTATGGTCAGATACAATCTTTTGAAGTAACAAATGTTTTGGTTATTGTTGTTAGGTATTATGGTGGTGTAAAACTTGGCGTAGGCGGATTAATTAATGCCTATAAAACTGGTGCTCAATTTGCTCTAGAAGCTTCAGATATTATAGAAAAAACAATTAACAAGCAATTCATACTCAAATTTGAATACAAAAACATGAGTAAGGTGATGCGTATTCTTAAAGAAAATCAGATTGAAATATTAAATCAAACACTAGAACTTGATTGTTTGTTGGAAATATCTGTCAGAAAAGGTAACGCTTCTAAAATATTTGAGTTGTTTAATCAATTTTATGGTGTTGAAATCGATGAATTATAACGAATAATTTTGCAGTTTATCTAAAAGATATTTCGGACATCTCGTCGGTCTATTTCGTTTCGCATCTACGAATGCCAACATTGTATTACCTGTAGCCAATAATTCACCCTTATTATTTAGTAATTCATAATCAAATTCTATTGAGGCCGTTGGCATTTTTTTTAACCTAGTTTTTACTTTAAGCACATCATCATAACGTGCTGAATTTTTGTAATTTATACTTAATGAAATTACTGGAAGCATTATACCTTCCGCTTCCATAGCACTGTAACTAAGACCAAACTCTCGTAACCACTCTGTTCTACCTACTTCAAAATAAACAGCATAGTTAGCATGATATACAACTCCCATCTGATCTGTCTCGCCATAGCGAACACGTATTTCTATTTCGTTATAATTCAAAATTTTAGATGATTTTAAATAAAAAATTTGTAGTTTTAATGGATTTTAAACATGGGAAAAAAATTCTTAAAATTCAACTTGATTTGATTTTTTTTTTTAATTTTTTGTTCACATATTTGTCATGTTCAAAACGCTAAGAGAATCCTATTTCTCTTTTTTTTTGCTAATCTAACTAACAACATAAAAATCTAATTTAACTAATGGAGATCACAGCGGATTCTGTATGGAGTAATTGTCTCTCATTTATTAAGGATAACATACAACCTCAAGCCTACAAAACATGGTTTGAACCCATACAAGCTGTTAAACTTGCCGGTAATGCACTTAGCATTCAAGTTCCTAGTAAGTTTTTCTATGAGTGGTTAGAAGAGCACTACGTTAAAATCCTTAAAGTTGCCCTTACTAAGGAGTTAGGTGATGATGCCAAATTGGTATACGTCATTAAAATGGAAAATACTTATGGCAACAAACAACCTTTTACAGAAAAGATACCAAGTGCAAACAGAACACCTGTAAAATCTCAAGACGTTGATGTTCCATTTAATAATAAAAGTCCAGAACTTAAGAATCCGTTTATAATTCCTGGAATTAGAAACGTAAAAATTGAGTCTCAACTTAATCCTAGTTACACTTTTGAGAATTTTTTAGAAGGTGACTCTAATCGTTTAGCTAGAAATGCAGGAATTGCAGTAGCTAATAAACCTGGCGGAACATCTTTTAATCCACTTTTAATTTTTGGTGGTGTTGGCTTAGGAAAAACACATTTAGCACACGCTATTGGTGTAGACATAAAAGACAAATATCCTGAAAAAACGGTTCTTTATATCTCTGCTGAAAAATTTACGCAGCAGTATATTGATTCTGTAAAAAAGAATAACAGAAATGATTTTATTCACTTTTATCAAATCATTGATGTTTTAATTATAGACGATGTACAATTCTTATCTGGTAAAACAGGTACGCAAGATGTATTCTTCCATATCTTTAACCACTTACACCAAAACGGTAAACAAGTTGTATTAACAAGTGATAAGGCACCTGTTGATATGCAAGATATTGAGCAACGTTTATTATCTCGTTTTAAATGGGGACTTTCTGCAGAGTTGCAAACTCCTGATTTTGAAACACGAGTTTCTATTCTTAAAAACAAACTTTACAGAGATGGTGTAGAAATGCCAGATGAAATCGTAGAGTATGTTGCTAAGCACATAAAAACAAATGTTAGAGAACTTGAAGGTGCTATCATTTCTTTAATAGCTCAATCTTCTTTCAATAAAAAAGAAATTACAATAAACCTTGCTAAGGATATTGTAGATAAATTTGTAAAGAATACTAAACGCGAAGTATCTATAGACTATATTCAAAAAGTCGTTTCAGATTATTTCCAAATGGATGTCAGTACGCTACAATCTAAGACACGTAAACGTCATATTGTTCAAGCACGTCAGTTAGCCATGTTTTTTGCAAAAAAATATACTAAAGCTTCATTAGCTAGTATTGGATCTCAAATTGGACAACGCGATCATGCTACTGTTTTACATGCATGTAAAACCGTTGACAACTTATCTTCTACTGATAAACAGTTCAGAAAATACGTTGAAGATTTAGCTAAAAAATTATCGCTTTAAATAAACAAAAACATGACTAAAATTTTAATGGTGTGTCTTGGCAATATTTGTCGCTCACCATTAGCTCATGGTATTTTAGAATCTAAACTCAACCCTTCTCAATTTTATGTTGATTCTGCTGGTACAGCAGCTTATCATATTGGTCATCAACCAGATCGTAGATCAATAAAAGTAGCTAGAGAGAATGGTATTGATATCAGTCATCAATCCGCAAGACAATTCAAGACCTCTGATTTTGACAGGTTTGATTACATCTATGCTATGGACTCTTCTAATTACACTAACATTATTAGTCTAGCCAGAAACAATTCAGACATTGGTAAAGTGAAACTATTCCTTGAGGAAAATCCTAATATTTCAAACAAAAATGTACCTGATCCTTATTATGGAGATATGAGTGATTTTGAATATGTTTTCGATTTAATAGAGACCACCTCAGTAATTATTGCAAAAAGGCTTCTTCAAGACTAAAAACAAGTCTTTGATTTTTCGTAACTTAGAAACATTAACACTTCCAAAAATCTAAGCTATGAAAATAACAATTACTATTTTTTGCATTTTGTGTTTTTACTTTTCCTTTTCTCAAGATATAGAGTTAGAATCTTTCGCATCAGGATTTAATCGACCTGTAAACATTAAACATGCTGGTGACGACAGACTATTTGTGGTTGAACAAGATGGTATTATAAAAATTGTAAACTCTGATGGTACTGTAGAGGCTACAAATTTCTTAAACATAGATGCTATTGTTGGTAGCAATGGAAATGAGCAAGGCTTACTTGGCTTAGCATTTCATCCAGATTTTGATACCAATGGCTATTTTTTTGTAAACTACACCAACAATTCGGGAGATACTGTAATTTCCAGATTTTCTAGAATTGGAGTTAATCCTACCATTGCAGACCCTAATTCTGAATTAATAATATTAACGTATTCTCAACCTTTTAGTAATCACAATGGTGGTGAGTTACAGTTTGGACCTAATGGTTACTTGTATATTTCTAGTGGTGACGGAGGTTCTGGTGGTGATCCTCAAAACAACGGTCAAAACCTCAATAGTTTACTCGGTAAACTTTTAAGGATAGATGTCAACAATGCTTCTGCTTCAAATCCTTACGATATTCCTGCCGACAATCCTTTTGTTGGTGACGCAAATGCAAGAGATGAGATTTGGGCATACGGCTTACGAAACCCTTGGAAGTTTTCTTTTGATAGCATGAATAACGATTTATGGATTGCTGACGTTGGCCAAAATGCCAGAGAAGAAATTAATCAATCAGCATCAACCGCTGCAGGACTTAATTACGGATGGAGATGCCATGAAGGTAATAATACTTATAATACTAGCGGTTGCCCAAGTAGCAGTACGCTAACTTTTCCTGTTGCTGAATACTCTCATTCTGGCGGACGTTGCTCTATCACTGGTGGATATGTTTACAGAGGTTCAACTTACCCTAATCTGATTGGTACATATTTATTTGGTGATGTATGCACACAAGAGATTGGCTATTTAAAATTTGAAAACGGAAGCTGGAATTCAACTTTTGAAAGCTTTTTTGGTAACTGGGTAGCCTTTGGTGAAGATATAAATGGAGAACTTTATGTTTCTAGTCTTGGTGGCACTATTTATAAGGTTACAGATTCACTACTTAGTATTGATGATAACACGCAAAATTCTTTATCGATATACCCTAATCCTGCTAATACTAATTTAAATTTAAACTTTCCTGATAGCATTTCAGGCGATTCAACTACAATTGACATTTATGATGTACAAGGAAAGTTAATAAAGTCTATTTTAAAGGATAATAATGATACCTTTACAAGCATAAATGTTTCAGATCTTAAAAGCGGATTTTACATCTTAAAAGTTAAGTCTGAAAACGGTAAAAAAGTCACTAAAAAATTCGTGATAAATTAAAATGACAAGCTCAAAAGGCCAACTCTATCTTATTCCAACTCGATTAGGAGACAATCCTCCTCTAGAGGTTCTACCTATTTCTATCAAAAAAGTAATTGAGGACATTGACTATTATATTGTTGAAAACGAAAAAACCGCACGAAGGTTTATAAAACGTATTTCCCCAAGTAAGTCACAACCTTCACTTAGACTGAGTGTACTTAACAAGTACACAACCGAAGAGGAGCGCAATACATTTTTAAACCCATGTTTGGAAGGCCACACCATTGGACTACTTTCTGAAGCTGGCTGCCCTGCGATTGCTGATCCAGGCTCTGATATTGTAAGTTTGGCTCATAGTATGGATATAAAAGTTGTTCCCTTAGTCGGTCCTTCCTCTATAATATTAGCTTTAATGGCTTCTGGAATGAATGGACAAAGCTTTTGCTTTAACGGCTATTTGCCAATAGATAAAGCCGAAAGAAAATCTAAACTAAAAAGCTTAGAACGTTTATCTTCGGAACACAACCAAGCTCAAATATTTATAGAAACTCCTTACAGAAACATGAAAATGTTAGAGGATTTGGCAAATGTTTTACATCCAGACACAAGAGTATGCGTTGCTTGCGATCTTACACTACCAAGTGAATTTATAAAAACTCGACCTGCAAAGGATTGGAAACACAATAAAGAAGACCTACACAAAAGGCCTGCAATCTTTATTATTCAAAAAGGTTAGATTCTTGCTTTTGCTTTTTTATTTGGCTTTACGATAGTTGTGTCGTAACCTGAAAACTTTTTCATGTAGTACTTTACTGTAGATCCATAAGCATCAGAAAGGTTATAACCTCCATAGCTACGCAAAAACTTTTTCACAGTACCAGGACCAGCTAAATGCGCTGCTGCTAAAATACCAGACTCTGTTACTTTTACACCTGCTATAAATTTTCCTTCAAAGCGTTTAATGTCCTTTCTCAAAATCCATTTATTACGAGATGCGTTAGCCATAAATGCTTTTTCTTGTAATTCCGGATTGTATAAAAAGTGGTTTGGATTGTAGATTCCAATTAACTTTAAAGTTTCAGCACCAAACTGATACTTACCTAAATAACCTAATGTATTTACTGTAAAATAATCACCTCTGGATTCTTTAAAAGCTAAAGCTTCTTTAAAACCTTCAAAAGACTTTCCTAGGTGAGGAGTAAAAATATCTGGTTTAGATAAATCTGATCCTTCAGCCATAGCTAAATCAGACTTGAAATTGTAGTTTAAATCTAATCCATCTGTAGAATACAAGTCTGTATTTAAGGTGGAATTTGGGTACAGTGCCAATGCAACTACTATACAAATTGAAAATGGCAACAAGTAATTCTTAACGCTATTTTTTATCATAACAGCCAATTTTTAACTGATAAAACTTTCCCCATAAGCTTTTATCAAAATCGCGTGCAAATATACGAATTTTAATTAAATATTGAAAATCAACATGTTAAGGTTTGTTAAAAGTTATCAATAGTAGATATAATGCATCTTTAAACGTCCTTTACTATTTAATTCCAATGCTGGAAAAGGCACCTTAATTACGTTTAAAACATCAAAAATGGTTTTCAGAAAATGAGATTTTGTTTTAATTCTAGTTAAATCTATATCCAAGCTTAGATAATATTGCCTTGTTCTATTTTGATTTATATATAAAGGATCGTTAGGCTCACCTGTTAGCATACCATCTGCACCATAACCAAATGCTAGATTTAACCAATTTGGCAGGTAATCGGTTTTTAAAAACGAATTAATATTAGCACTCAACCAATAGGTTTGGCCATTATAATCTTTTAAGAACTCTTCAGCAAAACCATTTCCTAACTTATCTGGTCGCTGCTTAGCAAACCGTGTTTGATGAAATGAATATTTTAAATGTATACGCTGTTCTTGCCACAATAATTCCTGACCAACAAATAGTCCTGAACCCAAAGTATTGGCAGCCATATCTGTCCATGAAAATCCCCATTCTTCAGAAAAGCCATCCATCACCTCAACAGCTGTTAAAAATCCTAAGCCTAATGCAGAACCATAAATAATTTGATTTTTTTTACCAACTCCTGCCCAATTAAGTGTATTAGCACCTAATCGACTTAGTTGATACGAAGAAAACACATGACCCAACTTATCCATCTGTAACCATTCTCCACTATCGTTAATAGTTTTGAATTTTGAACGCGGATAATCAGCATACCATAACTGGTCTAAACCAATGAGTGCAGTAGTAGCTAATGATACTTCTGAAATAAGAACGGTATTTCGTCGAGATATATTTAAAGAGTCACTAGGTTTTAAAAAATGATTGATCTTAGATTGTGCAAAAAGAGATCCCGAAACACAAAACAGAAGAATGATATGCGTGAGGGAAAACTTCAAGCCTTAACGGTTAATTCCTTGAGACGATAAATACCTCTGATATTCTCTAGCATTATTGTTATGCTGTGCCAATGTTTTAGCAAACTTATGATAACCCAAACGTTTTGCATCAGCCGCAAAATAAAGATAGCTGTGCTTTTCAGGATTTAAAACTCCATTTATAGCAGACAAATCTGGCATAGCTATAAGTCCTGGTGGTAATCCTAAATTTTTGTATGTATTGTAAGGAGAGTCTATTTCTTTATGAACATTAAGAACACGTCTAATCACAGTATCCTTATATTCTGGTAACTGATAAGCCGCAAACTTTAGCGTTGGATCTGCTTGTAAAGGCATACCTATTCTAAGCCTGTTTAAGTAAACACCAGCTACTCTGGGTTGCTCATCGGCTTGTTTAGATTCTTCATGCACAATGGAAGCTAAAGTCATTACCTCATCTGGAGATAAGTTTAGTTGCTTTGCTTTTTCTAATCTGCTTTCGTTCCAAAAACGATTGTATTCTGTAAGCATTTTTTCTCTAAAACCTTCTGCGGACGTATTCCAAAAAAATTCATAGCTATTTGGTAAATACATACCTAATGCTGTGGCTTTTGTAAAGCCGTTTTTCTCTAAGAATGTATTATCTGTCATAGCATTTAACAATGGAACACTATCAGCCTCAATCTGAGTGCTAATCCTTCCTGCTAATTCCTCTAAACTATGTTGATTGTTGAATGCGATTTTTATTGGTAAGTTTTTGCTTCGTATAGAATTAATAATCTCGTTATTATTCATTCCTTTTGAAATTGCAAAACGACCTGCTTTTATGTTGGATGTGTACTTTTTCTGTTTAGCCAAGGCATCAAACGAACCCATATCTTTTAATAAAGGTTCTAATTGCTGTCTTACCTGAATGTAATTAGCATCAGTAGGTATGTAAACATAAGCTGTTTCATTTTGAAATTTTGTGTTGGGCTGAAACATAGCTCCATAAATATAGTATGCAATACCACCAAAAATTAACAAACCGATTATGGCTACTGCCCAAAGTATCTTTTTTATATACATATATTAATTATTAATACGCTGTAACATATATTCATTTGAAAATTGTTGCCCATCAAAGCTCCAATCTCTTTTCAATCCTATTTTTTTAAACCCATTATTTTCAAACAAATTCAAACTCGCCGAATTAGTTTCTGAAATATTGGCATAAACCTGATGCAAATGAAGCGTTTTAAAACAATAAGTCACTAATAAATCTAAAGCTTCTTTACCGAAACCTTTATAACGATTTACTTCATCTTTTATTAAAATGCCAATACCTGCACGCTTGTTTTTTATATCAAAGTCAAACACATCTATTAAACCAATGGCTATACCTTCAAGAGTACAAATAGCTAACCGTAACTGTTTGGCTTCAAAAATGTCTTGTTGAGCGTTTTCCAAATATTGTTTTATTAAAAATCTGGAATAAGGTGTTTGTGTATCACTTAAAGCCCACAGTGAAGTGTCGTTTTCTATATCATACACAAAATCGAGATCTTCTGGCTCTAAAGCTCTTAAATAGATATGTTCGCCTTTTAAACTTACCATTCTATTTCACCTTTAAACACTTGCTCTGCAGGACCAATAAGCCAGATATCTTCGTAACCATTATCGTTTTTGGTAAAATACACTTTAAGTTCTCCGCCCTCAACTTTTAATTCAACTTGGTTATGCAACGTTTTATTAATCTTGTGCATCGCTAAAGCTACCGCAGTAACTCCTGTACCACAAGACAAGGTCTCATCCTCTACTCCACGCTCATAAGTTCTTACTGCAAAACGATTGTCTGCTAATTGTTCAACAAAATTCACATTGCTTCCAGCCTCGTTATATGGTTCACCATACCTAATTTTAGATCCTTTTGATTTTACATCAAAGGCTTTAATATCACTTACCATTTCTACATGATGTGGTGAGCCTGTATCTAAAAACAAATGATTGTCAAAAACTTCAACCACATCTACATTTTGCATATGTAAATGAATAATTTGGTCTTCAATCTTAGCTTTGTGCAAACCATCTATTGCTAAAAATTCGGTTTCATTTTCTATAATTCCCAAAAATTTAGCAAATGCTACAATACACCGTCCTCCATTACCACACATGGTACTTTGGTTGCCATCAGAGTTATAATACACCATCTTGAAATCTGAAGATGAATCATTTTCTAAAAGTATAAAACCATCTGCACCAATGCCAAAACGTCTGTCACATAATTCGGCAATACGTTTGGTATTGTTTTTGTCTATTTGTTGTAAACGATTATCAACAATAATAAAATCGTTTCCGGTGCCTTGATATTTATAGAATGTCATTGTCATAATTCTGAGCAAATATAAGAATTAAAGACCGTATTTAGCGATGTTAAAAGGCAGTTAAAGTTGACGTTAAATAGTCGTTAAAATGAAAATTAAAATTCAATATATATCTAAATTTAAACGTTAAAAAAGAAAAACTTAAATCCTGAAAATTATGAAGAAGATCCTATCATTAGTCGGTGTTTCGGTATTAGGTGGTCTGCTAACCCTAGGTGGTTACAAGCTTTTTATTGAAAAACAACAACCAGAACAGTTAGCCGTAGAGCAGGTTTCTGACTTACCTGTATACGTACCTACAAACACAACCCTTAACAATACCGCAGCCATAGCACCCAACTTTGTTGAAGCTGCAGAAAAATCTCTAGATGCAGTAGTGCATGTAAAAAACACTGCTATTGTCTCTGCTCCTATAACTATGGGAGATTACTTTTTTGGAAGATCGCAACCTCGTGCGCAAGTAGGCACTGGAAGCGGTGTTATTATTTCTCCAACAGGCTACATTGTTACAAACAATCACGTTATCCAAAATGCTAACGAAATTAGCATTACACTCAACAATAATAAAACCTACATGGCAGAATTGGTTGGTACCGATGAAGCCACAGACATTGCTCTGATAAAAATTGAAGCCAACGAAGACTTGCCATTTTTAGCATTTGGTGATTCTGATAACGCTAAGGTTGGTGAATGGGTTTTAGCTGTTGGTAATCCGTTCAACTTAAATTCTACTGTAACTGCTGGAATAATTAGTGCAAAATCAAGAGACTTAAGCGGTAGAAACACACAGTCTTTTATTCAAACAGATGCTGCAGTAAATCCAGGAAACTCAGGTGGCGCTTTAGTAAATAAAGAAGGAAACTTAATTGGTATCAACACAGCTATCTCGTCTAGAGATGGCTCTTACATTGGCTATTCGTTTGCTGTACCAAGTAATATTGCTCGAAAAATTGTAAATGATATTATGGAGTACGGAAATGTACAAAATGGTATTCTTGGTGTTGTTGGTGGTGCATTAAACAGTACAACCGCAGAAGAACTAGGAACTGACATTACAGAAGGTTTCTACGTTAGTGATGTTACTGAAGATACAGGAGCAGAAAAAGCAGGTATTAAATCTGGGGACATCATTAAAAAAATTGACAATGTTGAAATTAATAAGTTCTCTGACTTATCTGGTTATCTTAAAACAAAAAGTCCAAACGACGAAGTTAACGTAACACTGATAAGAGATGGTAATGAAGAAATTGTTCCTGTTACACTTTTAAAACCTTCTCAAACCATAATAGAGACTATTGGTATGGTAAAAAACGCTTCAAAAACAGACTTAAAGGAATTTGACACTGACTACGGTCTAAAAATATATGAATTTGATGAGCGCTACAAAGCCTACTGGAACAGAGAAGGCATAAAAGAAGGTAGCATCGTAACACGAATTAATGGTAAAAAATTATACACTGTTGATGATGCACAAAATGCCATTAAAGCCAGAAACATGAATGAACCTCTTCAAATTGAAGTTATAAATAGTCAAGGCGAAAAAGTGGTGTATAATTTTAGATAAAGAACTCAAAAAAACAGTTTAAAAAAACCCTTCAAAGTACAATTCTTTGAAGGGTTTTTATTTTCGGTAAAAAGTGCTACGAAAACGTTTGAAATATGTATTTTTGCGCCAAATTAAAAAACACTAAACCAATAAAAAATGGGTTTTAACGACACTTACGAAAAAGAGTTAGCGTTTCAAGCAGACCGCCGCAGAGCAACGGTTGAATTTATTAAAACAGTAAGCGACCTTTGGTACGACAATTCCATTGAGCTTGTTTTATTCAGAAATCAATTAATTGACAGAAAAGTGAGCGAAATTTTAAACTTGCACGAATATGCAGGCGAATTTGTTCAAAAGCCAATTTCAATTTTTGATTCTGTAGAAATTGCTCAGGCAATCAAAAAATTAAATTTACCTCCTGCTAAATTAGACATTGGTAAATTAACGTACGAGTATCACTTAGAAGATCAGAAGTACAATAATGCTACAGCTTTTGTTGCTGCTAAATTGAAGGATGCCAGCAATTCTAAAGAGTTAGAACCTAAAGATGTTATTCTTTATGGTTTTGGTAGAATTGGTAGATTAGTAGCACGTGAACTTATGACACGCACAGGTAAAGGTAACCAACTTCGATTAAGAGCTATTGTAACACGTGGTGAAGTTAATGAAACAGTTTTAGAAAAGCGTGCATCGTTACTTAGAAACGATTCTGTGCATGGAGATTTCTCTGGTACGGTTAGCGTAGATGTTAAGAACAGTGCTTTAATTGTTAATGGCACAACAGTTAATATCATTTCCGCAAATGCACCAGAAGATATTGACTACACAAAATACGGTATCAATAATGCATTAGTAATTGACAATACTGGAGCATTTAGAGATGACAAAGCTTTAGGAAGACATTTAAAATCTAAAGGTGTAGAAAAAGTGTTATTAACTGCACCTGGAAAAGGAGTACCTAATATTGTGCATGGAGTTAACCACTTAGAGCATAATCCTGATGAAGTTAAAATTTTCTCTGCCGCCTCTTGTACTACTAACGCTATTACACCTGTTTTAAAAGCTGTTGAAGACTCTTTTGGTGTAAAGTCGGGACATTTAGAAACTATTCATGCCTATACTAACGACCAGAACTTGGTAGATAACTTCCACAAAAAATACAGACGTGGTAGAGCCGCTGGTCTTAACATGGTAATTACAGAAACAGGTGCCGGACAGGCAGTGAGTAAAGCATTACCTTCATTAGATGGCAAACTAACTTCTAATGCGATTAGAGTTCCTGTACCAAATGGTTCTTTAGCAATTCTTAATTTAGAATTAGAAAAAGAAACTTCTGTAGACAGCATGAATACAATTATGAAAAAATACGCCCTTGAAGGCGATTTAGTTGAGCAAATTAAATATGAAATGAGTGACGAACTTGTTTCTAGTGATATTGTTGGAAGCTCAGCACCATCAATCTACGATAGTAAAGCAACCATTGTAAGAGCAGACGGTAAAAATGTCATCTTATATATATGGTACGATAACGAATATGGCTATAGCCACCAAGTTATTAGACTTGCAAAATATGTTTCTAAAGTAAGACGCTATACTTATTATTAGAATCTTTTGAAAAGGGAAAAAGAAAAAATCTTGTCGTTTGGCAAGATTTTTTTGTTTTAAAAACATCCAAAGCAACACTAAGTGCGTATATGAACTGTTGAGTAAAATTGATGATGCATTTGTTTTACAAATTATTGAAACTAATGCCCATAAAATCATTATCTTGGCACCTAATTAATCGAACACAACCAAAATAATTACAATATGAAGTTTTTAGCTAAAGTCACTGTAATTCTTATAGTTACCTTTAACCTACAAACCTTAACCGCACAAACTCAGCAAGACGATGCTGATGAACAATACTCTTTAGATAGCGGCAATATAGATAGTCAATTTGAATATGTTTTTAGAAAATCCGGAAACTTTAAAGGTACAAATGGGCAACCTTACGAAGCTGTAAAACAAGCTTGGTTATTAAAGTTAAAGGCCAATGTATTAGATTCACTAAAAACAACCTATAAAGATTTAGCCAATTCTGAAGCTACAGTTGCCAACCAAGTTAAAGAAATAGATGATTTAAAGGCAAAGCTTGGCAACACACAAACCACTTTAGACCAAACAAACGAAGAAAAAAACAACATGGCATTATTGGGTATGCAAACTAGCAAAACCAATTATAATGTCATTATGTGGACAATCATCGCAGCGCTAACAGCTTTGTTGTTGTTCTTTATATACAAATTTAAAAACAGTAACTCACTAACCAAAGAAGCAAAATTCAAACTCGAAGAAGTAGAAAGCGAGTTTGAGGAACACAGACGCAACGCTTTAGAGCGCGAGCAAAAAGTAAGACGCCAACTTCAAGATGAGTTGAATAAGAATAAGGCTTAGCAAATACCTTTTTATAAATATTGAAAATCCGCAATTAGCATTGCGGATTTTTTTGTTGTTGTATAATGATTATTAAAGATTTAAGTTTACACGACTTAATAAACTTCAAATGAAAACTGTTATTACCCTTTTTTTATTTCTACTTTTCTCAAACTCAATAAGTATCAAAACCGAAAAAATTTTTATACAATCTGAAAGTCCAATAAACGGTCGTCTATTAATTATAGAAGAAGATGAGCATTCAGTTTATGCATATGTAGTTAGAGAAGATCGTGAAAGTATTGAATTTGATGGCTTTTTGTGCTCTGTTACAAATCCATTTGACAATAACATAGACCTTGAAAAGTATAAAGAATCTGGATACCCACCTCCATTAATTGAAAAGTATGCCAACGAGTATAGTTACGTAAAAAATCTTACGACTGAAGATATTAGCATAAAATGGAGTGAAAATTTAGCTGAAATTTCAATCAAAGGAACAAAGTATTTAAAAATGGATTTGGCCAATAAAATAAGCTATTCAAAGAGTTTAAAAACGGATTGTCCATACGGAAAACAATTAACTGAATAAATTACGAAATAGCATAACTATTCTAAATCACCCAACTAAATTATTTTAATAAACCTACCTTTGCACACAATTTAGAAAGACTATGCGCATAGATATCATAACCGTTTTACCAGAACTTTTAAAAAGTCCGTTTGAAGCTTCAATACTTAAACGTGCCATAGAAGCAGATTTGGTAGAAGTTCATTTTCATAACCTTAGAGATTATACCACAGACAATTATAAATCTGTGGACGATTACCAATTTGGTGGTGGAGCTGGTATGGTAATGATGATAGAGCCCATAGATAAATGTATTTCTGGTTTACAAGCAGAGCGCAACTACGACGAGATTATTTACATGACTCCAGATGGCGAGCGTCTTAACCAAAGCATAGCCAACCAAGTATCGTTAAAAGAAAACATCATCATACTTTGTGGTCATTATAAAGGTGTAGACCAACGCGTGCGCGATAAATTTATCACCAGAGAAATCTCAATTGGAGATTATGTGTTGTCTGGTGGCGAATTGGGTGCAGCGGTGTTGTGCGATGCGGTTATTAGATTAATACCAGGTGTTTTGGGCAATGAGACTTCTGCCCTAACCGATTCGTTTCAAGATAATCTGTTAGCACCACCAATATACACAAGACCGAGAGACTATAAAGGCATGAAAGTCCCTGAAGTATTGTTTAGCGGTAACTTTGGTAAGATAGAAAAATGGCGAGAAGAACAAGCCTACCAACGTACCAAAGAAAGACGACCAGATTTACTGGAAGAATAATCTTCTTAAAATTATTAATTATTAATTGCCAATTACCAATTAATAATTATCTTTGCACCCACTTTTGGATTAACCTCTGGCGAAAACCGTGAATGTTGATTTGAAACAACTATTATAAAAGAGAAAACATGGATTCTTTAGTAAAATTTGTACAAGACGAATTTGTAACCAAAAAAGACTTACCAAACTTTAGTGCTGGTGATACAATTACTGTATACTACGAAATTAGAGAAGGTGATAAAGTAAGAACACAGTTCTTTAAAGGTGTTGTATTACAACGTAAAGGAAGTGGTGCTTCAGAAACTTTTACAATCCGTAAAATGTCTGGTACTGTTGGTGTAGAGCGTATCTTCCCAATTAACTTACCAGCTTTACAAAAAATTGAAGTTAACAAGCGCGGTAAAGTACGTAGAGCACGTATATTCTACTTTAGAGGTCTTACTGGTAAAAAAGCAAGAATTAAAGAAGTTAGAAGATAATCTAACGCACATAACATTAAAAAAGCCTTCAATACTGAAGGCTTTTTTAGTTATTAACTTTTGTTAATAAGTGCAGTTTATAAATTGTGCATATCTAAATCGTTAAAAAATTTGCTTATTCAGAATATAAACATACTTTAGCTAAACAATCAACAACAAACAGTGTTTGGTTTTAAAAGAAATTTTAGATTTATGTTAATTGTTTAAAGTAACGTTCTTTAAAATTAATGAGATTGTTTTTTGAGGTTAGCGAACCGCTTGTGTAGGCAAGTGTTGGATAGTTAACCATGAAGCTTAAGTTTTATAATATGCTTGCAGATTAGAAAGCGTAAGTGGAAAGCTTTGAAAAAAGTAACGGAATCGAAAGTGAACGCGAAAAAGATGAGCAATGTTTTTTAGAAGTGTAGGACACGCAAGTGAAGAACAAAGAAGAAAACATCAAGAAAAACAAATCTTATGAAACAGAGTAGTATCAGGTCAATACATTTTGAAAGGTATGAAACGTTTCACTTGAAGTAGGAACACTTGAACTGAAAAGGATGATGATGAAAATCATACAGCTGAGTTAGTGAAAGCTAAATAGGTCACGTTAGTACTGTTTCAAAAAGAAGCCATGTCAGAACAGTTTTACTGTAGTGATATGGCTTTTTGTTTTTATCTATAATTCCAGGCTTAAGAATTTTCATCCTAAACCTGTTTCAGGAACTCACAAATAGTAATTTCATAACTATATTTACCAGATGAATTTACAAAGTATATCTGATCAAAACTTTAGCAAAAAAGACTACACCACTAACCTACTTCCAAAAGCAGAATACAGCTATTGCACCTTTACAAACTGTAATTTTGAAAATTCAGACATTTCTAATAACGTTTTTTTAGAATGTGAGTTTGTGGATTGTAACTTTAGTAATGTCAATGTAAAGCATACTACATTTAACGATGTAAGTTTTAAATCTTCTAAGCTCGTTGGTATTAATTTTAAAGATTGTAGTGAATTTCTACTAGATTTCAGCTTTAGTAATTGTAATCTTAATCTTAGCTCGTTTTCTGATATGAACATCAACAAAACACGTTTTACAGATTGTAAAATACATCAAGTAGATTTTACATATACAGAAGCAAAAGAATCCGAGTTTACCCAGTGCGACTTAATGAATTCTATTTTCAACAACACCAATCTTGAGAAAGCAGATTTTTCGACAGCGTTTAATTTCAATATCAATCCTGCTGAAAACAATCTTAAAGGTGCTCAGTTTTCAAAAAATAATATTGAAGGGCTTTTAAATACCTTCAAAATAAAAATTAAATAAAGAATCTAACTATTTAGGTATTTAACCCTACAAATTCTCAAAATTTACCATCAATTACTAGCAATCTCGCAATCGCTAAACCCTATCTATTTTGTATATTTGCACAGCTTAAAAATAAGCTTAAGCATATTCACATTATATTTAACAACCTATGACCAAAATAGCAAAGATTGTTTACACAAAAACAGACGAAGCGCCAGCTTTAGCAACACGTTCTTTTTTACCAATAGTTCAATCATTTACCAAATCTTCAGGTATAACTATTGAAACAAAAGACATCTCATTAGCAGCAAGAATTTTAGCTGTATTTCCAGATTTTTTAACTGAAAATCAAAAAGTAGCAGATGCACTTACAGAACTAGGAGAATTAGCAAAAAAACCAGAAGCTAATATTATTAAATTACCTAATATTAGTGCTTCAGTTCCTCAATTAGAGGCTGCTATCGAAGAACTTCAAGCTAAGGGATATAAACTTCCAGACTATCCAGACGAACCAAAAAATGATACTGAAAAAGAAATCAAGGCTCGTTACGACAAAGTAAAAGGTAGTGCTGTAAATCCGGTATTAAGAGAAGGAAACTCAGACAGACGCGCACCAAAAGCTGTTAAGAATTACGCTAAGAAAAACCCACACAGCATGGGAGCTTGGTCGTCAGATTCTAAAACGCATGTGGCAACGATGAACGAAGGAGATTTTGCTCACAATGAAAAATCTTACACTACTCCTGCTGCAACTACTGTTAAAATAGTTCATACAGATACAGAAGGCAATACTACTGTATTAAAAGATAACTTAGCATTACAAGCCGAAGAAATTATCGACGCTACTGTAATGAGTAAAAAAGCGCTTTTAACTTTCTTAGAAAGAGAAATAAAAGATGCCAAAGCACAAGGCGTATTAATGTCTTTGCATATGAAAGCTACCATGATGAAGGTTTCTGACCCTATCATTTTCGGTCATGCTGTAAGAACCTATTTCAAACCTGTTTTTGAAAAACATGCTGATACTTTTAAGAAAATTGGTGTGGATGTAAATAATGGTTTTGGAAACTTATTAGAAAACCTTGAAGAATTGCCAGAAGCAAAACGTAAAGAAATCCAAGCTGATATTGATGCTGCTTTTAACGAAGGTCCGGATTTGGCTATGGTAAATTCAGATAAAGGTATAACCAACTTACACGTACCAAGCGACGTTATTATTGATGCTTCTATGCCTGCAATGATTCGTACTTCTGGCCAAATGTGGAACAAAAATGGTAAACAACAAGACACAAAAGCTATCATTCCAGATAGTAGTTATGCTGGTGTTTATACAGCTACAATAGACTTCTGTAAAAAACATGGTGCCTTTGATCCGACAACAATGGGAACTGTTCCAAATGTTGGTCTTATGGCTCAGAAAGCGGAAGAATATGGTTCACACGATAAAACTTTCGAAATTGCTTCTAACGGCAAAGTAGAAGTTATTGATGCTAATGGAACTGTTTTAATAAGTCACAATGTTGAAACTGGTGATATCTGGAGAATGTGCCAGGTTAAAGATGCGCCTGTGCAAGATTGGATTAAGCTAGCTGTAACACGTGCAAAAGCCTCTCAAACACCTGCTGTTTTCTGGTTAAATGAAGATAGAGCGCATGATGCTGAGTTAATTAAAAAAGTAAATAAATACCTTCCAAATCACGATTCTGAAGGTTTAGATATTAGAATCCTTTCACCTATAGAAGCAACTAACTTTACTTTAGAGCGTATTAAAGAAGGTAAAGATACAATCTCTGTTACAGGAAACGTACTTAGAGATTATCTTACTGATTTATTCCCAATTTTAGAATTAGGAACAAGTGCAAAAATGTTATCGATTGTTCCATTAATGAATGGTGGAGGTTTATTTGAAACTGGTGCTGGTGGATCTGCGCCTAAACACGTACAACAATTTGTTGAAGAAAATCATTTAAGATGGGATTCTCTTGGAGAATTTTTAGCGCTTGCCGTTTCTCTTGATCATTTTGCTGAAGTTAATGACAATGCTAAGGCACGTGTTTTAGGTGAAGCTTTAGATGAAGCAACCGAGAAACTTTTAGAAAACAAAAAAGGACCTTCTCGTAAAGTAAACGAACTAGACAACAGAGGTAGTCACTTCTATTTAGCGTTATATTGGGCTGAAGCTTTAGCTAATCAAAATAAAGATAATGCTTTAAAAGAAGAGTTTTCTGCAATATATAATGCCCTTTCGTCAAAAGAAGAGCAAATCGTAGCAGAACTTATAGATTGTCAAGGAAGCCCTGTAGAAATTGAAGGATACTATTTCCCTAATGAAACATTAACAAGTAGTGCAATGCGACCAAGCAAAACACTCAATTCCATATTAAGTTAAACTTAAAAAAAGCTTCATTGAAAAATGAAGCTTTTTTTATACATTTATTTTTTAATTTCTTTTGAAAACTAAGAGCAAATGTCATTTATAAAAACAACAGAACAAGATTCTTTATACAACGACTTAGAAAAAATGTCTGTAAAAGATATTATTTCTAATATTAATAAAGAAGATAAAACTGTACCATTAGCTGTAGAAAAAGCATTACCTCAAATAGAAGCTCTTATTAATCAAGTTACCTTAAAATTAAAAAACGGCGGCAGACTATTTTATATTGGAGCAGGGACGAGTGGCAGATTAGGTATTTTAGACGCATCAGAATGTCCTCCGACATTTGGAGTTTCTCATGATTTAGTTATAGGCTTAATTGCTGGTGGAGATAAAGCCATAAGAAAGGCAGTAGAAAACGCTGAAGATTCTATAACTCAAGGTTGGCAAGACTTAAAAGCATTTAATATCTCTAAAAAAGATATTGTTATAGGAATCGCAGCATCAGGAACTACACCTTATGTTGTTAGTACTTTAAAAAAATGTAGTAAAGAAAATATTACTACTGGTTGTATTACTTGTAATAAAAATAGTCCTTTAAGTTTAGAAGCAAATTATCCTATTGAAGTAATCGTAGGTCCAGAATTTCTCACAGGTAGCTCAAGAATGAAAGCTGGAACTGCTCAAAAATTAGTTCTAAATATGATTACCACAACCTCAATGATTCAATTAGGTCAGGTTAAAGGCAATAAGATGGTAGATATGCAACTAAGTAATAATAAATTAGTTGAAAGAGGTGTAAAAATGATTATGAATGAATTAAGTATATCTGAAGAAGAAGCTGCCAAACTACTAAATTCACATAAAAGTGTAAGAAAGAGTATAAATTATGGACGAACAAAACAGAACAGATAAAGATATTTTAAAAAAGGGTATAAAACGATTAGCCATCTGCTTGGTATTAATGTTCCTCGGTCCTACGCTTCTACACTTAACTCTCAATAATGATGACAAGCCTTTATACATCCCTCTCTTAATTGTATCTATACTTCTTTGTATTTCAGCAATAGTAATGTTATTTTTAGGACTAAACACAATAATGGATAGTATGTTTAAAAAGAAAAATTAAGTTTACTATTCATCTTTATTTAAAATCAAAAATTGATAAAACAAAAAACCCCTACTTGTTATAAGTAAGGGTTTTCAAAAAAGGCGGCGACCTACTCTTCCACAGACGCAGTACCATCGGCGCTAACGGGCTTAACTTCTCTGTTCGGAAAGGTAAGAGGTGAGCCCCGTCGCTA
>Ga0189275_100168_pt1 | contig 79058 bp, 84 predicted proteins | sample N19A6minimetaG_FD_130329 | JGI IMG/M metagenome (GOLD analysis project Ga0189275, IMG submission 130329) | Marine microbial communities from the Costa Rica Dome - N19 A6 mini metaG | ecosystem: Environmental > Aquatic > Marine > Oceanic > Photic zone | place: Costa Rica: the Eastern Pacific...
CTCTAGGCTGAGCTGATTGAATTTTTGCATGTCAACACTAATTTAATTATTCAGCCTAAGGAAGGAAGCCTAGGCTTCCTTCCTTAAACTATTAGTGTTGCAATTATTACTTGAATCTGGGTATTTAATAAAGATGAATTTCAAGCTAAAAGTTTAATAGCTTCTACATGCCTTGACCACGAACTTTTCAAAAGACCGGTCATTGTTCAGGATTTCAAAAAAATCTCTCAGAAATCTGTCAATTTCTTTTTTGTCTCCTGTACTTAACCAATCACTATATCGATTAACTACAGAATAGATACTTTGTTCTTTGGCGATAAATTCTTTTCGAATCGTCTGGGTGATTGCCTCTTCTCTACAAAAACCACGATATAATCTATCTGTCACCTTTTCAATATCGACGAGATTACTCACCTGTGCATAGGGTGGATTGACAAGGCCAGTCATATCAAAATCATATGCCAAGGGAACCACTGTGCGTTCGTCCAATTGCATGACTTTTTGATTATGCTTATACAATCCCGAAAAGTCGGTATTCCCAATCATTAATTGAAACAAATCATGTCTCAATGCAGCTGAGTCTTCCAATAAAGTCCCCAGGATCTTTTTATCATCTACAATTTGCGCATTAAAACGATCAGCTACATCATCATCGTCTTCTATCAAAAAACCAATTAATTCCTGTTCACCTCTCTTATCATCCTCGTTTTCGAAGTGGAGTCTGACCATTCGGGTGGAAAAAGTATATTCACTTACTTCATCAAAAAGCTTGTAACATATCAATTCCTTGATCACATAAGAATCCGCATTACTCGCACGATTACAAGGCATGACCAACTTCAGGCTTTTGTTGTTTTCAAACGGAGTGCCTTTGCGCTGCTTCTTTTTTACCTTCAAACGCATAGGTGGATAATAGCAGTTATTGAGCCTGAAATTCCCTCTAGTCCTCATTTCAACTTCCAATTCTTCCCATTCACCTGCTTCATTTTTATACCAGATTACTTGATCTACATAGGTCGAATCATTGGTGTTTTTCTTCATGTCCTTGATAGAGAATTTCATCCTCAAGTCCAAGGTTTCCTGATTGGTAAATAAGTCTCCCTGAGCTAAAAGTGGGACGGAAAAAAAGAAGAATAAACAAAGCTGAATGAGTGCAAATCTGAGTTTCATAAGTCATTGATTAGGTAAAAATATTCAAGATTCAGCCAATTGAGTCAGGCATTAAAAAATCCTGAAATAGTACAATCAAGCTAACAAAAAAGGTCAGATATTCAAAGGATTAAGAATTAGGAATTATTCCTAGCCTCCCAAATTCTCATAAAAAGCATTTGCCCCATACGACGGGCATGCTCTTTAGCAAAGTCAGCAACTTCCCCCTCAAAATATCTATTGATGGTTGCAAACCACAGTTCCAACCAATGTCCAAAATGCGACTGCTCAATTTGATGATTGACCTGAGCATCTACCTCTCTATGCACCTTTGTAGGATTAAATTTTCCCCTTCCCGGCCCTGTTTGGAGTAAGATCATTTCCCAGAAGTCACTTAAATGCACCAAGTGGTGATCCCAATCCTTTACCACATGATTGAAAACTGGCCCCAAAACTTCATGCTTTCGAACCTGATCATAAAAGCGGCGAACTAAAAAATCGACTTCCTTTCTACTTGATATCAGAGCCCTGTCCATCAGTTTTCTTTGAGAATTGGCTTTAAAACTTCTAGCTGACCATCTATTGAGTCAGGAATAGGTAAACCTAATATTTCACAGATAATCGGATAAATATGAATGTTTTCAAAGGGCTCAATTAAAAGTCCCTCTTTGAAAACAGGACCATTCGCATAAAATATCCCCTGCATTTCTTGATAATCAGGACTAAATCCATGCTCTCCAAAGACTTCAGTTTTGGACATGGCAGCCCGATTTTGATATCTGAACATCCCGCGATCATCTGTCAGATAATATCCCAAATCAGGTATAATCAAAAGGTCTCCCATCAAATCCTCATGCAGACTCAAATCCTGATAGTACTCACGGTCGGCTATATCAATTACATGAAAATGCTTGCCTCTAGACTCTATCAAGGCTTTAATATCAGCCTTTTCATCTGGATTTTTTAGGTGCATATGCAACAAAGCCCCCGAATTTACAATTCGTGCTTCTACCCCATCCACCAAGGCTTCATAATTAATCAAGTTCTCCCTAGGCACCTCCACCATTCCATGGTCAGATACCAAGATTACATTGATGGGAAGATCCAAACTTTTCAAACCTTCAAATAAAGCTCCTAACTCCCTATCCAAACGTGTGAGTGTCTGCTTCAGTGCTGCATCATTAGATGGACCAAATGCATGCCCCGTGTCATCCATATCAGAAAAGTAAAGCGTAATCAATCTTGGCCTTTCATTTTCCGGTAGTTGTAGCCATTCAAAAACTTTTGAGATTCTAGTCAGGTTAGGAACCTTACCATCGTAATCGTAATAATAACTAGGCCTAACTCCTTGGATGGCCGCCTCACTTCCTACAAAAAAGTAACTCGCAGCTGTCAGACCATTTTGCTCAGCTAAAACCCAGAGCGGAGTTCCCCCATACCAATAGCCGTCAGTTACTACATCTCTGTTAGAAATAGAGTATTGCTTATCCTTTTTGGGATCATAAAAGCTATTATCAACCAAGCCATGATGCTCGGGCTTCAGACCAGTTGCAATCGTATAATGATTGGGAAATGTCTTGCTGGGAAAAGAAGGGATGAGGCCTTGTGCGGCTGTTCCATTTGCTATGAACTTGCTTAGATTTTCTGGTTGGAACCGGTTCACATAATCATAGCGAAATCCATCCAGAGAAATCAAAATCACATATTGATCTTCTTTATCCTGGGAAAAAGCTTTCAAAATAGTTGAAAGACCGATAACAAAACCTAAGAGTAATAACCTCATAAACTTATTTTTTGTCAAAAATATGGTCTGAATAAGTTTTTACCTATCTATTCATTAACTTATTTCCCAGCTAACAAAGTCCTATGAGAACCATTTATATTATTCCCTTTCTATTGTTGTTTGCATGTGATTCGCCAAAGACTGACCCTATGGACGAGGCACCGGATGAAAATGTCACGAAACTCAGTGATGAAGAACTATTGGATACAATTCAATATTACACGTTTCAATATTTTTGGGATGGGGCTGAACCTAACTCTGGAATGGCACCTGAAAGAATTCACATGGATGGCGTTTATCCGGCCAATGATGCCCATGTGATCACTACTGGAGGGACAGGAATGGGTTTGATAGGAATACTAGGAGCAATTGATAGAGGTTGGATCAGCAGAGTTCAGGCTGCAGGGAGATTTGAGAAAATCTTAAACTTTCTGGAAAAAGCAGACCGTTACCACGGAGTTTGGCCACATTGGCTGGATGGAAAAACCGGTAAAACTGTTCCTTTTTCCCCAAAGGATGATGGAGCCGATTTGGTAGAATCTGCTTTTTTGATGCAAGGTTTATTGGCTGTGCGGGAATACTATAAAGATGGCAATGAATTAGAAAAAAACATTGCTGAAAGAATAGATCAACTCTGGAAGGAAATGGATTGGAGTTGGTTTACAAGAGGAGGACAGAACGTTTTATACTGGCATTGGTCCCCTAATTTTGGATGGGACATGAATTTCGCTTTGGAGGGATACAATGAGGTATTAATCACTTACATCCTAGCAGCCTCCTCTCCTACACATAGCATCAACTCCGAAGTTTACCATCAGGGATGGGCTAGGTCTGGAGATATCAAAGCTCCTTCTGCGGGTGGATATGGCTTCCCTCTTCAACTTAGGCATAATGGAGCGGAAGAGTTGGGAGGACCGTTATTTTGGGCACATTACTCCTATTTGGGCTTACATCCTTTTGGGCTAAAAGATGCTTATGCAGATTATGGGCAGGAAAACACCAACCAAACACTGATTAATCGAGCATGGTGTATTGCAAACCCGAATAAATTTTCCGGGTATGGAGAGAATCTTTGGGGACTTACTGCATCTTATTCAATCAACTTTTACGATGCGCATCGGCCGGGGAATGACACAGGGGTCATTTCTCCGACTGCAGCTGTTTCTTCCATAGTATATACTCCGGAAGAGTCCATGAAAGTGATTAGAAATTTATATGAAAATTACGGAGACCAAGTACTTGGGCCTTATGGGTTTTACGATGCCATGAGTCCTCATCATAACTTTTTTCCACAGCGCTATTTGGCAATAGATCAAGGTCCAATGGTGACCATGATAGAAAATTACCGTTCAGGATTAGGTTGGAAACTATTTATGAATGCTCCTGAGATTCAGGCTGGATTGGATAAGCTGGGATTTGAATATAGAATCCCTAATTAATGTTGAAAATGATATAAATTTTATGATTTATTCTTGCTGTTTTAGAATTCCACTAAACAATTTTACTCCAATAATCCCCAGCTGTAAAAGGGAAGAGTCTATAAAATTTAAAAATCAATCCTCATTAAATAATCTGTTTGAATTTCATCCCCGAAAGGAAAGGGATGTGAATCAAAAATTCTCAATCCATTTTTTTCATAAAAACGAATAGCTCTGGCATTATGCTCCCAAACACCCAACCAAAGATATTTTTTACCTTTTTCCTTGGCGAATTTGATCCCAAAATCCAATAATTTCTTACCTATACCTTTCCCTAGATATTCTTTCAAAACATACAGGCGAGCTATTTCCAAACTCTCTGGATCATGAATATCAGTTTGGGCAGGTACTTCATTCAGTTTTGTGTAGCCTATGATGGTATCCTCTAATTTGGCAACATAAAAATGTGATGCAGGTTCTTCAAATTCTTTGGCAATTTGGGAATACGCAAATGCTTCATCTAAGTATGAACTTACATTCTCAGGCTTATTACCCTCGGTGAAAGCTTCTATAAATGCCTTTCTAGCCATATCTACCAGCTCTGGTAATTCCTCCTTCTTGAGGGCAGTGATTTTGAGATCAATCTTATCGGTTGGCACGCTGAAGTTTTTTAAGTGCAACTTGAATTTGGTTGAGAGGGTATCCCCCTAAAATTCCTCGAAACTCCCCCGATGGATGTATCACCACAAAACTTCCGCAAGGATATGGATATCGAAAAAATGTTTGGGAAAATACTCCATCCGGATCAGGTTTCCAGGTAACTACATCCTTAAACCTTTCCAAACCGGAAGGATTGGAATAAAGATAAATCGGTGGGGCTGCATTAGCTTTTTCCGCCCATTTAATTAAAGTTTTGTGCTCCTTCTCAAAGGACTTGGTCCGATCTCCCGAACCAGTGGAATTACATTCATCTTGGCCAGGGTAAAAAATCACAATCAGTGATTTACCTTGATTCAGCGCATCCAGATTTCCTGTTTTCTCAAAAAATGCTTGGGGATCCACCTTTCCAAACGGCATCCTATGAACCAATATTTTCCCTCCTTCTCCATCTGGAATACCAAAATAGGGACCTTCCAAGATTTGGTTTTCAAAATACTCCCTGCTTACATCCCTTCCCATTTCATCTTTATAGCCAGTTTGGGCAATAAGAGCGGGTGGTGAGAGAAGAAGAAATAGTAGAAAAATTGCTTTCATCCTGGAAAAATAAGGGCTTCTACTCAGTCCAAAAAGATAGAAGTAAAATTTCAAATAGCTTTTTATATCGACTCACCAAAAGTCAATAGGTTATTATCCGGATCAAGTAAAGCAAATTCCTTTTGACCCCAAGGCTTGAGTTGTAGCGGTCCATTGGGATGAATAGCTACTCTTTTATCAATTAAGGATTGATAGTATTTTTCGATACCCGTGACACGGATATAAACCTGGCCATAGTTCTCTTTGGGATCAAGGTCCGTAAACCGAAAAAAATGAATCTCAATATGATCTTTCTTTAACATAAGGTAATCCTCATAGTCTGCCTTTCCAAGCACCTCAAAACCTAATTGCTCACAATAATATCTTTGAGTTAGGTTCTTATTCCTCATGGGAAGCTTGGGGTGGATTGCAGTGAGCATAGAATTCAATTTTATTAAGTAGTGACTAATTCAACAACAAGAATTACCTTTTTGAATCGGCGGACATTTCTCTGTTCCATAACTGCAAAAAACGCAACAGTCACCCGGAAGAGGTTTGAGAATAGATTTACATTGCTCACATTCATAAAAGAAAACACAGGCATCTTCAGGCATTTGCTCTCTTTTTTGAAATCCACAATTTGGGCAAGTGATGGTTGAATCAGGTTGAACGACCATGAATTCAAAATACCTATAATTTGATGATAAGATATTCAGCGGTTATAAATTTTTATTGATTTATTCGTTAGTTTTAAAACTAATTAAATGAGCTAACATAAGAAGATCTGGCATTTCCATCAATCTTGATTCTCTTCTGAAGACAAAATTTCTTAAGCTTATCCAAATCGACTGTGATTCTTTTGGGTGAAAAACCTAAAGACTTTAATTGTTTTTCGACCCTCAAAAAGTCTTGGTACCACTCTTCCCAAGTATCATGCATTTTTTCAGGATCATCAATCATCTCTATCAATTTGCTCCAGTCTGATTTTCTGTAATATGCTAGGTTCAAACTCATATTTCAAATCAATTTTGATATAGGTAAAGATAAGAAAACTGACTTTTTCAATGTCAACTTTTTTAATATGGATTTCCGCTTTCTTACCGAAAACAACTAATTAAGACTTTTTGTCAACCAGCATGATTTCGGATAATCAGATTATTTATAAAATGTATTTATGACCAACTTATAGGTAATGATACAGTAAATAATTGAACTGAAATTTATTCTTTATCAACCTTTCTCTTACTAATCAAATAAGTCCTTAGCTAGGTACAGCCTAGTAATAAAAGACCTATCCAACAAGTAGGTATAAAAAATCACTAAACTTTTTTTTGATTTTTTTGAATTGGGTCTCCTAAAGTCCAATTATCCGACAACAAACGACTGCTATCGGATACTATCGACTGCCTCCCGACTAACTGATCGCCTATCCTTCAACTTTGAATCAACATTTTGCCAAAGGCGAAAAATTATTTCACACTAAAACTATAACAATTATGAATGCGCTTAAAAACAGAGTACAACTCATCGGAAGAATGGCAGACAAAGTCGAAGTAAAGACTTTGGAATCAGGAAAAAAGCTTGGGAAAATCAGGTTAGCCACTAATGAAACTTACAGAAATCAGCAAGGTGAAAAAGTCACCGAAACCACTTGGCATAATTTGGTTATCTGGGACAAGCAGGTAGATATTTTGGAAAAATACACGGATAAAGGTTCTGAAATCGGCATAGAAGGAAAATTGAGCAGCCGGAATTACACGGATAAAAACGGAGTAAAAAAATATATTACCGAGGTAGTGGTCAGCGAGGTGATGTTGATGGGTTCAAAACCTTAATTCATCTTGGAAAGATGGAGGCTTTCTCGAAAATCTAATTTTGAAAGACTGAGTTAAAGTGATTTCTAGAAATTGGATTCATGGTTAGTTAATTTCAACCAATCATCTTCCAACTTCGCGATTTTGCATTCTCTCCTGCTCAAGAAGTCAAATGGAATTTCAGAAAGCCTCTGTTTCTTTTTTAAAAATCAAACGATCGCTAGAGAATATCTTAAAGCTGAAAAAGTAGACCCTGCTAATTTTTTGACGTCAATTTCAAGGGCTTAGCTGCCTTTTCATCAGGGTACTCGAAGCCTAGCATTTCAAAAATCGTTCGGGCAATTTGTGCATTATACCATTGCCCCTTTTCTGAAATTTCACCTCGAGGGCTTACTCCTGCTCCCAATAGAGCAATCCAAGTTTCGCTGGATTCTGGAATAGAAGATCCATGTCCCAACCAGGTATCCTTTCTAACTCCTCTTCCATGATCTGAAGTGATAATGAGGATGGTGTTGTCCCGATATTCAGGGTCACTTTGAACCCATTCCCAGATTTCTTTGATGTAATCATCGGTTTGCCTGGCAGCCCAAAGATATCTATCGTAGTGGTTCTCATGCGCCCAATCGTCCGTTTCACCATAGGCAATATACAATGCTCTTGGTCTTTGGTTTTTCAAAGCCTCCATAGCAAAATGATGGGTAAAAGCATCCAATCTTACCTCGGTCCAAGGTCCAATAATCTCTGTCTGTAATCTATTCAGTAACTCTTCTTTATCAGACAAGTGCTCTCCTTCAGCCTGATCAAAACCTGCATTCACAGGAATTCCGCTTCTTTCCTCATTGATGATATAAGGAAAAACATCCCAAGAGCCGAAGGCCAAAACCTTATCAGTAAACCCTTCTTTTTGATTGAGATATTCCAAGAAGGTTTTGTTGGGGTTATTAATTTTATCATTTGAGTTGATTCGTTGATCATCAGCAAAACCACTCAAAATTTCATTATAACCCGGATAAGAAAACCAATGGGTATTTTGGGTATTTACCTTATTTCCCAATTGGCGATTTCCATAAAGCTGTCCTGTAGAAGCAATTGCGTTCCAAAAAAATGGAAGCAGGACTTCCCTTCGTTTGACGGGATTAGTCTCCCAGAATTCATTGTATAAGCCTTGAGGGTTTTTAACCATTTCGGCATCTCTGAGAAATAATGAATCAGCTCCCGAAAAAACTTCCTGCCACCTTAAGCCATCCAAGGTGATCAAAATAATGTTTTTGGCTTCTTGAGCTTGAGCAAAACCCGATAAAACCGCCAAAATGGCTGAAAAAAGCAACTTACTATTCATAGTAATTGAAGGTATTTTTCTTAAATCTTCATTTTAAACTTTTCACTCAAACCCTAGGCAACTCCCATAGAAATTATACCTAATCCTAATTTCTCTCATAAATATAACTTCGAGTCTCTTACTTCTATTCTCTCATTTCTCGCCTCTCATTTCTCGCTTCTCGTCTCTCGCTTCTCGTCTCTCTCCTCTAATCTCTATCCACAACTACCCCAACCATACTATCCGCTGTACCATAATACAAGAACCAAGCTCCTTGGAAATACACCAAACCTTCTAGAAAGGTAGTCCCTTCCGGATATTGCCCAGACTTTTCGAATGGCAGTTCGGGCTGGATAAATGGCTCATCAGTTCTATCTACTAATTTCCAAGGTTCATACGCATCAAAAAGCGCCTGACCACCTGTATACACCCGATTGCCCAACTTTTGAACACCCACAGCTTGCGAGTTTCCGGCATTATACAACACCACAATTCCATCTTCTGTCAAAATAGGCGGAGGTCCAGCTTCTACCAACCAAGAATCAAAATATCCTGGTCTGGGACTCAAAACAGGTACTCTATTTCCTTCATGGTTTTCTACCGGTGTCCAATTAATCAAATCCTCAGAACTTGCTAACCAAATATGCGGCACACCATAATACATCCAGTATTTCCCGTTGATTTTGGCAGCCACCAATTTCCCGTCTACCAATTTGGTTACTATGGCTCCGGATTTTGACTCAACATTGTGGTACTTGCCTTCCTTCCATTTGATAAAAATAGGACCCTTTTTCTCCCAGTTATATAAATCCTTTGAAATAGCCACAGCAAGTCTTGGCACATCCCTATTCCACTGCGTATAGGTTAGAACATACAAGCCATCCTCAGTCTCAACTATTCGAGGATCTTCTGTACCCCCTGTCCACTCAAATTCCCTCTGATTATCATTGCCGGGAAAAAATATCGGGCTCGATTTTCTATCGAAATTGATTCCATCGGAAGAAATAGCCATCCCTATTCTTGAAGTATGCCCACCTATTTCCTTTTCCCCCAACTTTTCTTCTGCACGATACAGGACATGAATCTTTCCATCCTTGACAATGGCTGCAGGATTAAAGGTTGCCATGGATTCCCAAAAAACAGTTCTCTGACTCATGGGGTCCAGAAAAGTGCTTTCTGGATCAGGGCTGATAATAGGCACAGCATCATTTGGCCTAAAAAAGGGGCCAAGGATCCAGTTTTTCTCTTGGGAGAAAGCAGAACCAAAGGCAAACAAAAAGAATAAACAAAGTAGAAGAAGATTTTTCATGCCTCAATTTAAGGCATATTTCTCCCAAAACCCTGAAAGGTCTTAAGCCATTTGTGCAACCTCAGTTTTACCCTTTGACTTTTTCTTCGCAGATTTTTTCTTCCTTTTATTCCACCAGATCAAAGTTCCTGTTATAGGAAGTGATGTTGCAATAAGACAAGCCACAAACCATAGAAACTTCGTGAATGACCCAAAAATCTCACCCGTGTGTAGACTTTTTACGGATCTCCCGATTTGCTGCCGCACTGACATATCAGAAAAAAGTTTTTGATTAACCAAGCTCAGATTTGATTGATCCAGAGAAAGCTGATCCGATCCCGCTCTTGCAAAAAACCCTGTTCTATACTTGGTAACTTCAATCGTTTGGGAATCATCCGAAGGAAGTGAAATTCTTGTATTTCCAGCATAAGGCAAAATCTCTTGAGAAGAAGCTAATACTGCGTCCAAAGAGAACTCTCTGGCTGGTCCGGGAACAATTATCTCCTCTGGTTCAGATTTTTCTTCCTGCGGTGCCTGATAGGTATCCCATGTTTTCTGCCAACCTTCTCTGTACCATTGAAATGACCAGAAAAGACCAGTTGCGGACATGATAAACAATGCGATCAGTGAATAAAAAGCTAAGGTGTTATGTAGGTCGTGATTAATTCGCTTCCAGTTTCCAGACCATTTCACTTTCAATCCTTGCTTCCAGCCTTTCACTTTTTGCGGAACCCAGATGAAAATTCCGGTAATAACTCCCAGCAGAAATAGAGAAGTGGCGATTCCATTTATAAATCTTCCCAAATCCCGATTTCCCATACTTTCTAAAATCGGTTCCTCCACTCTATCAATCATCAGCCAGCGGTGTAGAGAAAACATATAGCTCATGAATTCCTCTGCAGAAGTTCGCTCAGAGTTATCTGCTAAAATTTCAGCAGTATATGGATTCACATAATAGGTAGTACCTCTACCCTCTTCTCCTGCTTTCAAAAATCCAATTTGAACGGACTTCTCAGGATCTTCAGATACAAAGACGGAAGTGACTTTTCCTTCCATCTTACTTTCCATTTGAGATTTCAGCATGTCCAAAGACAAGGATTCTTCTCCTTTTTCTACAAAATATCTATAAGAATCAACCCATTCCTTGATTTCAGTATTGTAGACATAGATAGTTCCACTCAAGCAAACTGCAATAACCACTAAGCCGGATATCAATCCTGCATAGAGGTGAATTTGATTAAAAACTGAACGAACTTTCTTCCAAAGAGTAGATTTCTGAGCCATGGATATCTTTCTTATTTAGATTTGGTCAAAATTAAAACAAGAATCTTTATTATTAAGACTAATTCTAAAAAATAATTTGAATCGCCAGTTTTCTCATTTAAACGCAACGATTAAATGGGTAAAAAGCATAGAAAGTTTATATCTTCCCGATCAAATATGAATCTCATGCGTAGCCACTCAACCTTTCTTTGTTCTATCATCATCATTCTAATAATTTCCTGTGCAGAAAAAACTCCTGATCCAAGACTTGAGCAACCGGAGGAATTCAAGCAAGTATTGGATGCTCATGGAGATTGGAATAAATGGATAGATTCCAAGGCTTTTTCCTATACCATGATTCATGAAACTAATCTGACCCAGGAAAATCACTTTTTTAATTTAGACAGTAGAAAAGGAAGAATTGACGCTCAGAATTTTCAGATTGGGTTTGATGGAGAAAAAGTTTGGATCAGTCCAAACAGGCAGGCTTTTGCCGGTAATTCCGTACGTTTTTATCATAACCTCTATTTCTACTTTTTTTCAATTCCCTACATTTTCACAGACCCAGGCGTAAATGTGAAAAAGGTTGACAATAAAACTTTGAATGGGGAAGAGTTTGAGGCCTTTGAGGTTTCCTTTGATGAAGGAAAAGGGGATAGTCCAGAAGATCAATATGTCATGCTAGTTGATTCCGAAACCAAAAGACTTCAATGGTTACTTTATACTGTGACTTTTTTCGATCAATCCAACAGTCAGTTTAATGCCTTGAAATATGAAGATTATCGAGATGCAGGAGGATTAGTGTTTCCAAGGATAATGACAGGATATACCTTGGAAGGAGATTCTACCGGTAGAATCCGTTATCAGGTAAGCTTTTCTGATGTAGTCCTTAGTGAAGACCCCTTGAATGAGGATATTTTTGAAATGCCTGAAAAACAAGCAGTAGTGGCCAACTAATCAAGCACGAATTAGCTTGAGTTCAACGAGAGTATGTAGCTCGGATTTACCTGAACCTAAAAATGCTCCCTGGATAGGCATTGTGGCATCAGGATCAGCATGCACAGCCAGTGGGATGTAATGATGGTCTGTAAAAAGCCCAAGACTTGGGTCCATTCCCACCCAACCGGAACCTGGAAGAAAGACTTCCAACCAAGCATGCAATTCATGTCCATCTTCCAAATCAGGATTGAAAGCATATCCACTGACGAAGCGAGTAGCAAGTCCCAACGATTTGAGCATATCCATCTGCATCAAAGCCAAATCCCTACAAGAACCCTTTTTGGTTGAATACGTCAAACTTGCAGCCCAAATATTCTGTTCATGTCTGATGATATGCCCCCAGTTTTGATGGATCTTTTCTGTCAGCCTGACTAAAAAATCGACTAGCCCTGATGATTTACTTTTTATGGGAGTAATAAAATCCCGGTACTTGACAGGCTCAGGACGATCAAGAAAAGGGAGTAAAAACTTTTCTACTTCCTGATAATTGAAATGTGGGTACTCATGATTCCAACCAGAGTCCTCAAATCCTTTATCCAATATAAATCCAAAAGGGTTAAAGGAATCCAGTCTGAAGATCCAGTCTGTTTCGATCTTAAGTGATTCAGTTTCTCCCACAAACCAAGCCTGTTGATACCAATTTCCTGCTAAGTCTTGTCTGTAATTATGATCAACAGGTTTCGGATCGATCTTGATCTTTTGATGCTCAATCCGGAAAAAAGGACGATACTGTGGAATCAGAAATAGTTTATGCACTCCCAAACCTACAGGGTTGGAATAGCGATATTCGCTAAGGTGTCTGACTTGGATTAGCATATCAGCTTTCCTCCTCTTCAAGTAATTTCTGAAAGTCCGAAATTGCGGTATTCAGGACCTCAGCGGGCAGTTCCGCGATGGCATTTTTGAGTCTATTATTCCAAAATGCTGATATATGCTCCAGCTCTTTTTGTTCAAACCGCTTTTCCTTGATGAAATACTCATCATTTTTCAAAACAACCGTATCTATGGGGAAATCCACATCATTGGCCGAAATCCTGGTAGCGTCAAAAGCTAGAAAAGCACAGCGTAAGGCATATTCCATTGAATCCTCATAATGAAGGGATCTCTTTAACACCGGATTTCCAAAGCCTGAGTTTCCAATGATCACGAAAGGAGTTCCTTTTCTGATTTCTATCCAGTTCCCTTGAGGGTATAATAGATAGAGCTTTGGCTCGGTATCATGCTCCAGCTGCCCTCCAATGATTGAAAATAAATTAAAGCTCAGTCCAGCCTCTTCTAAAAATTGCTTATCCTCTTTGGCAACAGTTTTTACCTGATTCCCAAATTCATTAACGGCATGATACAATTTGGTAAAAGACTCGTCTTGCTGCTCAATGACTTCTGTAAAGTAGGTAATAGCCTTATCTCTTACAGATCTAAGACCACTCGTCATGATAAAAAAGGAGTGTTTTTCTCTGTTTACTGTAAATACTTTTTTGGAAGAGGTAGTCTCATTTCCAGAGGTGATTCTAGTGTCAGAAAGACCTACCAGTCCTTGTTTGGTCTTAATGCCGAGGCAAAATGTCATTATTGATCCTGATTTTGTGAGATAAAGTTATCCCGAAGTCGAAAGTACGTACTGTCGATCAGTTCTGATAGCTTATTCAGTTTTATTTGCAGATTATCCAAGTATTCATGTAAACCGAAGTCAATAATTTCGGAAACTTCTGCAAATTCCACATGAGACCTAAGCTCTCCAATGGCTTTTTCAGCTGGGTTCTTAAAGCCACCGTCCAGATTCCCTGAAATATGATGTAAGCAAGACTCAGCTTCTTTCAAACAATAATAAATGGACCTTGGAAAATATTTGTTCAATACTAAAAACTCCACTACATTGGAAGGGTCAATATTTCCATAAACTCTTCTGTAAGTATTAAAGCCAGTTACCGACTTTAACAACGCCATCCAGTGGAGAAAATCTAAAGGAGAACCGATATCCTGCCCAGAAGGCAGTAAAATATGATACTTGACGTCTAGGATTCTGGAAGTCTTATCTGCCCTTTCCAGAAATTGGCCCAACTGCCTAAAATACCAACCTTCAACTCTGGCTACACTACTATCTGCGATTCCATATAGCAGCAGGATTTGATTTTTGATTTTTTCGAAAAAGGGTCTTGGGTCTGGCTTTTTCCAAACTTTTTTCTCGCAACCTTCCTGCATCATCATATAGAGCTGGTTGGTCTTTTCCCAAGTTTCTTTACTCAAATTTTCACGGATAATCCGAGCATTTTCCCTAGCTCTGGAGATTGCAGAAAGCATGGAATTGGGATTATCCAAGTCAAATGCCAAAAAGAACAACACCTGATTTTTCTCGAATTCCTGATACTTGGCTGAATATAAATCCCAATCACCTGTAGCAGCTATCAAAGGCTGCCATTGTTCCTTAAGATCTACTGGCAAATCCTGCATCAGGTTAAAGTTTACATCGATGAATCGGGCATAATTTTCAGCCCTCTCCAAGTATCTTCCCAGCCAATATATATGGTTTGCAACGCGGCTTAACATAGTTTTCAATTAATTGTATAAGACCCAAGTATCCTTACTTCCTCCTCCTTGAGAGCTATTAACTACCAAAGAGCCTTCCCTCAATGCCACTCTTGTCAGAGCTCCAGGAATTACTTCTATTTCGCTACCATACAAAATGTAAGGGCGCAAATCTACATGCCTGGCTCCCAGTCCATTTTCAGTGAGTGTTGGAACGGTAGATAGGGATAAAGTAGGCTGAGCAATGTAATTGGTAGGATTATTTTTGATCAATTCACGGAATTTATTGTGTTCCTCCTTACTGGCTTTAGGCCCGATCAGCATCCCGTATCCTCCAGCTGCATTTGTCTCCTTAACTACCAACTCATCGATGTGCTCCAAGACATATTTCCTATCCTTTTCCTCTCTACACAAATAAGTGGGTACATTATTAAGTATGGGATCTTCATCCAAGTAGTATTTGATGATTTTGGGAACGTAGGCATACACCGCCTTATCATCAGCCACCCCCGTTCCAGGTGCATTAGCTAATGCTATATTACCCGCTTTGTAGGCTTCGAATAACCCAGGCACCCCCAACATAGAATCAGCCCTAAAAGCCAAAGGATCCAGAAAAACATCATCAATTCTTCGATACAGCACATCTATCTGCTGCAAGCCTTGGGTAGTTTGCATAAAAACCTTTTTGTCCTCCACAATAAGATCTACCCCATTGACCAATTCCACCCCCATCTGCAGAGCCAAATAGGAATGCTCATAATATGCTGAATTGTAAATCCCAGGAGTTAAAACCCCTACTACAGGTTTGGCTTTATTGCAGAGGTTTTGGAGCATCCTAAGCAGCTTAGCAGGATAATCAGAGACAGGCATAACCCCCCCTTTATTAAACAAATTAGGATAGGCCCGCTTGATAATTTCCCTACTTTCCAACATATAAGACACCCCAGATGGACAGCGAAGATTATCCTCCAAAATATAATATTCCCCATCCTTATTTTTGATTAAATCTGTGCCTGTGATGTGGCACCAAATTCCTTTAGGAGGTGTCAAACCTATACAAGGCTTGAGGTAATCCTTACTGCCTAGGATTAATTCTTCTGGAACGATTTTATCCTTGAGAATTTTTCTGTCGTTATAAATGTCCTGCAAGAAAAGATTTAGAGCATATGTCCTTTGCTTGAGACCTGCCTCCAGTTTTTTCCATTCCTGATTGGGAATTATTCTGGGAACGATATCCAGATGAAGAATCTTCTCCAATCCCTGATTGTCGTGATACACATTAAAGGTCATCCCCATTGCCCGCTGAGTTTGATTGGCTGAAAACTGCAGGTGATTCATCTTCCTGTTGGGAATTTTCTTTAGGCTTTGAAAAAACTCCTCATAATGAGGTCGTATTTCTCCTTGGGGTGTAAACATCTCATCATAATGCTCTCCAGCATTATATCCTTCTATTTTCATAAGCTTAAAAATTTACGGAGTCATTGGATAAGATAAGTCAATTTTACATTAATTCAAAAATCATAGCGATGATTAAGATTTTTTCAATAAAATAGCTTCAAATTTCATTTATCTGAATAATATCAGAGAAAAACTGCTAATCCATAAAGTAAAATAGTTTCCCCTTTTTAGATTAATTTCGCATATGGCGAAAGGTATACTAAAGGTGACGGACAAAAATTGGGTACAACAAGTGACAACTTGGAGACAAATTAAGGACGTTATATTCATTGGAATAGGAGTAATCATGGCGAGTATTGGGCTAAAAGGATTTTTATTGCCCAATGGATTTTTTGACGGCGGTGCCATGGGGGTTTCCTTGCTTTTGGAAATCCTGACCCCACTTGACCTCTCCTACCTGATAATCTTAGTCAATCTACCTTTTATTTATCTAGGCTACAAGCAACTCAACCTTAGGTTTGCACTGAAAAGCACCCTAGCCATTTTTGCATTGGCATTTCTCGTGCACTATATACAACTACCCACGATCACTGCCGATAAACTGCTCATTGCGGTTTTTGGAGGTTTTTTCTTGGGAAGTGGAATTGGCTTTGCTATTCGTGGAGGAGCAGTAATTGATGGTACGGAAGTATTAGCCATTCAAGTATCAAGAAAATCCAGCTTAACTGTAGGCGATTTTATTACTGTATTCAATGTCTGTTTATTCCTAGTTGCTGCGCTCATGGTTAATTTGGAAACAGCCATGTACTCCATGCTGACTTATTTTTCAGCTTCCAGGACAGTGGATTTTTTGATCAATGGAGTGGAAGAATATATCGGTGTTATGATCATTTCGGACTTTTCGGATGATATCAAAACAAAAATCACCTACGACCTGGGACGAGGAGTAACTGCCTTCAAAGCTGATGGAGGTTTTGGGGAAAAAGCCAAAAATCCTGACCGAAATGTATTATTCTGTGTGGTAACCCGACTGGAAGTGACCAGAGTTCTAACTGAAATCGACAAAATTGACCCCAAAGCATTTGTGATCCAATATCCGATCAAGGATACCAAAGGAGGGATGATTAAAAAAAGGCCACTGCATTGATATTGAAAGGCGAGATTTAAGACAGAAGACTCAAAACAATAGCCTGGAAATAAGGACAGATCTTTTGTCTTAAGCATTTAGAAATCTTGAATTAGTGTCAATAGGTATTTTGTAAGCTAGTCCATTTGCCTAAACGTGGAAGAAACCTTTTTGAATAATTGCAAATTCGATTGGAAATCCGTGATAGCAGTGCCAATCAACATGTAGTACTTTTGGTGTTTAAAAAGCATTACCACGAAAGCCAATTCCTCTGGTTTATCAGAACCCCTTGAACCAATAAAGTCAAATTCAAATCCTGATAATCCGGCGATTTGAACTTCTCGTAATTGATTTTCCTCCACTTGAAGTCTTGGATAGGGCAAGAAATTAATCCGATTCACTAAATATTCTCGGGTATTCTCTACTTCCACTAGATAAATAGAAGAATCAATATTTAATGATGTTTTATCCGGTGATTCAATTGGAAGTTTACCATCCAATGAATAAAACAACATCGCTAAACGCTCTCCTGCCTCCTACAATTTTGTGGTTTCGACTTGAATAGAAAATGGTTTTTGAATTTACTCGACCGCTTCTGGCTCATATACAATTGAAAAAATGGAATCCTTAATCGATTCAATAATTCCCGGATGATCAGAAGGACAAATACCCAAAACCATATAAACAAATTCTTCATTTCCAAAAAACAGGTTATGGTTAGTAAAGGGATCCCCATCTCTAATTTCTTCAGTGGTAAAAAATTTGCCTTGAAATTTATTTATCAGCACATCTTCTACTTGACCAATTAATCTATTATCCCCAATAAACTCCTCAAGCTCCGACTCGATATTTGAAAATTTCCCTTCCGGAATCTCTGATACAAAAATTGCCGCCTGAGCTGTGGGAAAAACAAAACCTGGAATCCCAGTAGCTGAAAAATTAGGGGGAGGTACCATGGAAACCCCAGTGCCAAGTATTAATTGATGATTTTCTGACTTTTGGTTTTTTAGCTCAATTTGACTGTATGAGGGAAAACTAAAAAAAATGGCTAATATGACGACAAATGCTCTTCTTTTGTACATAAAGAATAATTTTAAAATTAGAGAATAAATTAGGTAAATCGCAAAATAAATAAAAACATAGATCAACCAAACTCCTAAGGGATATTTATTTTACCTAACAAAAAAACCTGTCAAGAAGCAATCTAGACAGGTTTTCCGAATTCAAAATTCGATTTCTTGATACTTGGTAATTGGCACCTAAGATATCGTCGAACCGCTCGCCGTTCCCTCATGAGGAGTCAATAGCTTCAGCTTTCCATCTTTGTCTTCAGCCATCAAAATCATTCCCTCTGAATCAATACCCATCATTTTTCTTGGCGCCAAGTTGATCAGCATGGTTACTTGCTTACCCACCAAAAACTCCGGTTCAAAATGCTCAGCTACTCCACTCAAAACAGTTCTATGTCCTAAGCCGGTATCTACTTTCAGTTTGATCAATTTCTTGGATTTAGGCATTTTTTCAGCCTCCAAAACGGTTACTACCCGCATATCCAATTTTGCGAAATCATCATAAGTAATTATTTCCTTCATCGGTACTGCTGGTGCATTTGCTGCTTCGTTCATCTTTTTGGATTCTTGGAGTTTATTCAATTGCTTATCTACTACTTCATCTTCAATTTTCTCAAACAAAAGGCCCATTTGACCAATGCTTGAGCCTTCTTTCAAAAGCTGTCCATTACCTGCCTGAGTCCAGTCTGGAGCTTTCAACCCGAATAGGTCCACTAATTTCTGGGCTGTAAATGGTAAGAATGGCTCGGAAACGATCGCCAAATTTGCAGCGATATTGAGGGCAATATTCATGATGGTGGCTGTGCGAACTTCGTCCGTTTTCACCACTTTCCAAGGCTCGGTATCAGCAAGATACTTATTGCCCAATCGAGCCAAATCCATCATGATTCCCAATGCCTCTCTGAATCTATAGCGTTCAATGGAAGCCTCAATTTTTTCAGGAAACTCAGAAAGGGCCTGCAGCACTTCCTCATCATAGCCTGTCAAATCTCCTCGCTGTGGAACCTCTCCTTGATAATATTTATGAGTCAAAACCACTGCCCTATTGACAAAATTGCCATAGATGGCCACCAACTCAGAATTATTCCTTGCTTGGAAGTCTTTCCAGCTAAAATCATTGTCTTTAGTCTCAGGAGCATTGGCAGTTAATACATAACGAAGTACATCCTGCTTTCCCGGAAATTCTTCCAAGTACTCATGCAACCACACAGCCCAGTTTCTGGAAGTAGAAATTTTATCTCCTTCCAAATTCAAGAATTCATTGGCAGGAACGTTTTCTGGAAGAATATAGCCTCCGTGAGTCTTCAAAATAGCCGGGAAAATGATGCAATGGAAAACGATATTGTCTTTTCCGATGAAGTGAACCAACTTGGTTTCATCATCTTTCCAATAAGGCTTCCAGTCAACTCCTTTTTCAGCAGCCCACTCTTTCGTAGAGGAGATATAGCCAATCGGTGCGTCAAACCAAACATAGAGTACCTTCCCTTCTGCATCTTGCAAAGGCACTTTGATACCCCAATCCAAATCTCTGGTCATGGACCTTGCCTGCAAGCCATCTCCAGCTTCCAACCATGATCTGCATTGTCCCAATACATTGTTTTTCCAATCTTGAGCATGCTCCTCTAAAATCCATTTTTTCAAAAAATTCTGATAGCGAGCCAAGTCCAAAAACCAATGCTTGGTTTCTTTCAGGACAGGTGTTGCTCCACTCAATTTGGATTTAGGATTGATTAGATCAGTAGGGCTTAAAGAAGATCCACATCGCTCGCACTGATCTCCATAGGCATGTTCATTTCCGCACTTTGGGCAGGTACCTTCTATGTAGCGATCGGCCAAGAATTGCCCGGCTTCCTCATCGAAATACTGCTCAGTACTTTGCTCCAAGAATTCTCCTTTTTCATACAAATCCTTGAAAAATCCCTGAGCTGTTTCGTGATGGATTTTTGCCGAAGTCCTGGAATAATGATCAAAGCTGATTCCAAATTCGGAAAAGCTCTTTTTCATCATTTCGTGGTAATGATCTACTACTTCCTGAGGAGTTTTGCCCTCTTTTTTCGCTTTGATTGTAATGGCTACTCCATGCTCATCGGATCCGCAGATATAGGCTACATCCTTTCCTTTGGATCGAAGATAACGGACATAAATATCTGAAGGAACATAGCAACCGGCTAAATGGCCGATATGCAAGGGTCCATTGGCATAAGGTAAAGCTGAGGTAACTGTATATCGCTTGAAATTCTTAGACATGTCTGAATGGGTGATTACAAATTTCTAATCAGGTCGCAAAGATAGGGAAAACCCTTAAAGGGGCCTTTATGCATTGGTAAATTCATCTCTGGCATCCTCCGTCAAAATCCCATTGTAGATAATCGTGATCGCCTGATCATAAATATCAGAGGGCGGTAAACTCATATCCTTTCGGATATTCTCAGGAAACTGACTCAAAAATTTTGGATCCAATAATGACTGGACAGCAGCTGCATACAAAGTCACTACCAAGCTGACATTCAGGTTATTTTTCACCAAACCCTGTTCCTTCCCCTGCTCTATTAGCTTTTGAAATCGAAGAAAAGCAGACTCATTAATATACTCTTGCAATTCCACCCAAATCTCAGGAGCGTATTCTCTCAAATCTTCAAATAAGCCTGGATTGATAGGTGCCAAATGGGTAGCAATCACTGAAAGCGTGGACTTCAGCTTGAGTGGAAATGTGATATATCTATTATCCAAAATAGCCTCTACTTTGGCCGTCATTTTAGTTTTAAGCTTATCAAAGGATGCGGAAAGCAATTCCAGTTTGCCAGGAAAATACTTGTAGAGCGTTTTTTTGCTCATGGTCAATTCCTGAGCTATATCGTCCATAGTTGTATGACGATATCCCTTTTCCAAAAAAAGCTGATAAGCCTTTTCCAAAATTTTACTTTCTACACTGGTCTTTTTGCTCATATGAACAGATTTAGAAACAAATATATACAAAGGTATCCAACAGCTATCTTTATTTTTAGTTGCATATTTTGAAGGATAATCTCCTTGTGAAGCCAAATGCAAAGGGGTATTTTTACCCACCCAAAATTCTTTCCAATCCATGAATCACCAAGAAGCTGCCAAAAGGATCGCAGAACTCAGCCAACAAATCAATTATCATAATCACTTGTACTATCAAGAGAGCAGAATTGAAATATCCGATTATGAGTTTGATCAATTGCTGGAAGAATTAATTCGGCTAGAAACCGAATATCCGGATTTGTTGGATCCAGATAGCCCAAGTCAGCGAGTTGGTGGTACGATTACCAAGGAATTTCAAACCGTCGCGCATGAATACCGCATGCTTTCTTTGGGCAATACCTATACGATCGAAGAGCTCAAAGCCTTTGACGACCGCGTACAAAAAGGATTGGGGCATTCGGATTACGAATATTTCTGCGAAATGAAATTCGACGGAGTGGCAATCAGTTTGGTTTATGAAAATGGCAAACTGACCCGAGCCGTAACCCGAGGTGACGGGACTAAAGGTGATGATGTCACAGCCAATGTGAGAACCATCCGAAACATCCCACTTTCAGTATCGGGAGAAAATATTCCTGAAAAGTTTGAAGTGCGAGGAGAGATCTTTTTGCCATTGAAAGAATTTGAAAAAATCAATGCAGAAAGGGCGGAAAAGGGAGACTCGCTGCTGGCCAACCCTAGAAATGCAGCTTCGGGAACATTGAAAATGCAGGACTCCTCGGTCGTCGCCAAAAGGAGATTGAATTGCTATTTTTATCAACTTTTGGGAGAAAATATAGGAGTGGAAACCCATGCAGAAGCTATTCATCTAATTGAAAAATGGGGTTTTAATGTCTCACAGACCTATACAAAAGCTTCTAATGTGGAAGAGGTTTTAAAATACATAGAAACTTGGAGAGAAAAGCGCCATACCCTTCCCTTGGATACAGACGGTGTGGTACTGAAAATCAACAATTATGAACAAAGAGAGGAATTAGGTTTTACGGCGAAGATTCCACGTTGGGCGATTGCATACAAATACAAAGCTGAAAGTGCTGAAACAGAATTGCTGTCAATCACTTATCAAGTAGGAAGAACAGGAGCCATCACACCTGTAGCTAATTTGGCGCCAGTGAGTTTGGCAGGAACGACTGTGAAACGCGCATCCCTACACAATGCCAACGAAATCGAAAGATTGGGAATTCATGAAGGTGATATAGTGGCTGTTGAAAAAGGCGGGGAAATCATTCCAAAAATAACAGCTGTAAATCTTCAAAAAAGGAAAGCTGGCATGCAGCCTATCCAATATATTCAAACTTGCCCTGAATGTGGAACTGCATTGGAGAGAAAAGAAGGTGAAGCAAAGCACTTTTGTCCCAATGCTGAATCCTGCCCTCCACAGGTTCTGGGAAGAATCGAGCACTTCGTTTCTAAAAGAGCTATGGATATTGATTCATTGGGAACAGAAAGAATTCGAGCATTAATTGACCAAAAGTTCATCTCCAACTATAGTGACATTTACCTTCTCGAAACCAAAGAGCGTGAACTATTGGGTTTGGAAATGAGCCAAGACCAATATGAAAAGGAAGGAAGTGGACTGCTTTATATCAAATTGGAAAAAGCGCTTTTTGCTTTGACAGAACAAATTTCCTTCAAGCAAATTCAGGAATTCCTGGATAGTGCTGCGGAACTAGCTTTGAACGAAACGCTGAGAGGATTTCAGGAACAAATCAGAAAATGGAAGAAGAAGGTTCCATCCAACACGGGAATGGTGGATTTTCTGATCAACTCCCTGAAGGATCATCCAGAACTTCCCAAGCTGGAAGATTATATTCCGGTAGCAGTTGTGTTGGAAATTTTTCTGGGAAGAAGAGTGGAATTTGAGAGAATCCTAGAAGCCAGTAAAAAGGAAGGAACTGTGCATGGGATCATTCTGCGATTGAATCTGGAATTACCGGATGAACTTCGAGAGCGAATCAAAAAACTAAAGGCAAACACCTTTCAAGAAGGAGTTATTTCCAACATGCTGGAGGGCATCAAGGCTTCTAAAAATCAGCCGTTTGAAAAGGTTTTGTTTGCGATTGGTATCAGAAATATAGGAGAAAATACAGCCCAACTTTTGGCTAGACACTTCAAAACCTTGGATAAGTTGCAAGAAGCAACAGAAGAGGAATTATTGGAAATCAATGGCGTGGGGGGCACTTTGGTTCAAAGTATCCAAGAGTTTTTTGCCAATCCTGAAAATCAAAGAATACTTCAGCAGTTGAGAGATTTAGGTCTCAAATTCGAGGTAGAACAGGTGGATCAAGAGCCTGCAAGTCAATCCCTAGCCGGAAAGAAAATATTAGCTTCAGGCAAGTTGGTAAACTTTAAGCGGGATGAGATTGTTGATTTCGTTCAAGCCCATGGAGGGCAATACATTTCTTCCGTTTCCAAAAATCTGGATTTTATAATAGAAGGTGAAGGAATGGGGCCGAGCAAAAAGGATAAAGCCCAAAAATTAGGTATTCCATTGATTTCAGAGGAAGAGTTTCTTTCAATGATTCAGGAATAATTCCTATTTTATTTAAGGTAGAACCAAACCACGAGGAAGCAATTATCTTTGCACCTCCAAATTCGAAAAGCAATGAACCAATTTTACGGTACGGGTGTGGCACTGGCCACTCCTTTTAATGATGATTACACCATTGATTACAATGGATTAGAAAAACTGATTGATCACACTATCAAAGGTGGAGTTGATTACCTGGTAGCATTAGGAACTACGGGGGAAGTCGCCACTTTGAATGCAACAGAGAAAAAACAAGTATTGGCGGCTTGCCTAAAATATAATGCTGGAAGAGTTCCTGTAGTTTATGGAATTGGAGGGAATAACACGCAGGCAGTTCTGGATGAAATCGCCAATACAGATTTTACTAGAATTGACGCTATTTTATCAGTAAGCCCCTACTATAATAAGCCAAGTCAGGCAGGTATCATTGCACATTATCGAGCTATCGCTGATGCATGCCCTGTTCCGGTTATTCTTTATAATGTACCGGGAAGAACCATGTCCAATTTAAGTGCAGAAACTACACTTAGTTTAGCAAATCATCCAAATATCATAGGAATCAAAGAGGCTAGCGGAAATTTGGAGCAGTGCATGCGTATTGCAGCTGGTAAGCCTCAAGATTTTTTGCTAATCTCTGGAGATGACCTAATGACCAAAGCTCTGTATGGTATAGGAGGAGTTGGAGTCATTTCAGTTTTGGCGAATGCCCTTCCTGAAACCTTTCATAAATTATGTCACGGAACGGACTCTGAAAGTAAAGAAGCGGCTTTTTCACTTTTAGAAATTAATGACCTGATGTATAAAGAAGGAAATCCTGTGGGAATCAAAAACCTGCTATGCCATCTGGGAATTTGTGATGATCAAGTTCGTCTGCCAATGCTAAGAGCTAGTATGGAATTGAATCAATTGATCAAGGCGGCTGCCCAAAAATTCAAATAAAGATGCAGCAAGCGCTATCCATACAGGAGCTGGGAGAGCTGATCAAATCCACATTGGAAAATCAGTTGGAACCTACCTATTGGGTGATCGGTGAAATCGCTGATTTCAGACAGGCTCCTCAAGGACATGCGTATTTTGAATTGGCAGAAAAACAGGGGAATCAAGTCTTGGCTAAAATTCGCTGTAATTGCTGGCAGTTTACATACAGAACCATCGCTTCACGCTTTGAAAGTCTAACAGGAACAGGAATCAAAAATGGGATGAAAGTCTTGGCTCAAATCCAGATCACCTTTCACCCTGTTTATGGATTAAGCCTGAATGTGAAAGACATTGATGCTTCTTTCTCCTTGGGTGAAAGAGCTAGAATCCGTCAGGAAACAATCGATCGTCTAACCAAAGAAGATCTACTCAGGCTAAATGCTTCCCGGACTTTTCCACAAGTCATTCAAAAAATAGGCATTATCAGTAGCCCCACTGCTGCTGGATATGGTGATTTTATCAATCAATTAGAACATAACCCACAGCGATATAAAATTTACCATACGCTGATACCTTCTATGATGCAAGGGAACGAGGCTGTTTCCAGCTTAATTAATGCTTTGGATAAAGTCGAGGAATTGAAAGAAAGGTTAGGATTGGAAGCTATAATTATCATCAGAGGTGGGGGTGCACAGTTGGATTTAGATTGCTTTGATGACTATAGGCTAGCGGCCAAAATAGCCAACTCTTCTTTGCCTGTCTTTACCGGCATAGGACATGAAAGGGATGAAACAGTTGCAGATTTGGTTGCCCATACCAAATTAAAAACTCCAACAGCAGTGGCTGAATTTCTACTTTCAGGATTCAGAATTTTTGAGGAAAATTTAGGAATAGCCCTGACAAGATTGGACAGGCTAACCAGACAAAACATCAAGCTCGCTGACAATCTACTACATCAACAGAATTTAAGATTAAAAACTGCAGTTCAGAATAGGCTGACCTTGGAGAAAGAAAGGCTAAATGCCAAAAAAGACAGGATCAAAGCGAATTTGTCTACAAATCTCAATACACAGTCATTTCGTCTGGAGCAACTCCATCAGGCTTTAAAAAAGGCAGCCTCCCAGCAAATCTTGTCTAATGGTCAAAAATTAGAACATCTTGTGAAAAGCTTGAAAAGCTTAGATCCCAAAGCAATTTTTGAAAGAGGTTACACTCGAACAGAGTTGGATGGGGTTCCTATTCATTTGGTAAAGGATCTTGAAAAAGGACAGGAGATTCTTACAGTAAGCAATCAAAAAAAGATTAAAAGTACAATCACTGATATCAAAGAACTATGAAGGATTTAAATTATCAGCAGGCATTGGAGCGCATAGAGCTCATATTGGCACAATTAGAAGAAGGCAAAAAGAGTGTAGATGAACTTTCCGAATTGGTGAAAGAGGCGACAGAATTGGTCAGCTTTTGTAAAAAGAAGCTAAAAATTACCGAGGAGGAGATTCAAAAGGCTTTTGAAGAAGCCTGATTTTGGCATCTGGAACAATAATTTTCAGATATTCGAGTTTTTAATAAGCCATCTTTCAGGTACTTGGCATTTTTGTTGCCAAATTTGCAAAAGAATTAATTGAGCTTTAAGCTCTTTGAGACGTGATGAAAAAAGTATTTCAACTATTTCTGGCACTTTTATTTTTGGTGATATCTTCAAATTCTTACAGCCAGAACTTTTATAAAGAGAGGATTTCCAGAAACAACATTTTGACTGTGGGTGCTGGTCCATCGTTTTCTTATATTGATAATGGAGGACCTTACCGGACCATAGGCTTTGAGATTTTACCTTCTCTTTCAGTAGCTTGGACCAAAAAGCTATCTCAGGTTTTTGACCTTCGGTATACAGTGGGATACCAATCAATTGCCAGTAGCGGCAATGCCAATTTGACAATTCAGGAAATTTGGAGACAAAATGAAGCTGCTTTTACGGCTAAAGGTTCAACCTTCTATCTGGATGTCATGCCAAGTATTAACCTAATCCCTTTTAGCAATCATATGCATAGGAGCAGGTTTAATATCTACGGAGGGGCTGGAATAGGTGTAATGGCTGTATCAACCAAACAAACAAAATCTTACAGCCCAGACGAGCGACCTACCAATGAAAGCTTGACCACGGCGTACGTGCCCGTAAGAGCAGGGTTAAGTTATAGGGTTGGTCCTTATTCCGATATAGCCGGAGAAGGCACTATGCTTTTGACATTTACGGATAACATAGATGGTAATGTCGGATTCAATCGGTTTGCGGACCATCTATTTCAGGCTCAAATCGTATTTAGACGCTATATTTTACCAAAAAATAAAGACTAAAAAGGCCGGTTAAACCGGCCTTTTTTCATTGAACTTTTTCTGGAATGACTTGCAAAAATTTCCTTGGGATAGATATCAGCATATTCTGATAAATTCCCGGAATCCTAATCATGAAATAATCTTTATTTCCTTTCTCCACGCACTCCCCTATCATATTTTGTAGTGCTCCTCCAATCACTTGAACTTTTTCTCCCGGTTCAATTTCCGAACCATCTGTCTCGACAGCAACACCGGTTTCTACAACTCTTTTGATAATATCCAGGTCCTCTTCCCTCACTGTGGCATGCTGCCCGGAAAAATGAACAAACTTCACTGCTCCCGGTACTTGAAGACATTCCCAAAGTTGGTTTCTCTGGGTTTTTACGAAAACATAACCGTTGAATAGGGCTTTTTCTACTTTCTTTTTTCTGTCAGACCATTGTCTTAACTCAGTGACCAGAGGCAAATAAACTTCCCAACCCTTTTCTCTTAATCTTGTGGCCACCTTTTTTTCGGAACGTGAAGCCGTATACATCACATACCATTTCAAATCACTCATCTCTAAAATTTGTTTTGGGACTTCAAATCTACAAAATCCTATCTTCTCCCCATGAATAAACCTGAGTTTTCAAGTCCAAATTTAGATTCTTGCCTGATAGGTATACAATTGATAATAGCGTCCCTCTTTGCTGATCAGGTCTTCATGCTTTCCTCTCTCTGCTATTTCCCCATGCTCTATCACCAATATTTGATCAGCTTGTCGAATAGTGCTTAATCTATGTGCGATTACAAAGGTAGTTCTCCCCTTCATTAGTTCTTTCAAAGAAGCTTGAATTAAGGTTTCTGACTCGGTATCCAGATTTGAAGTTGCCTCATCCAAAATCAAATTTTTAGGATCTGCCAATATTGCTCTGGCAATGGCTATTCTTTGCCTCTGCCCACCTGAAAGCTTCACACCCCGCTCCCCTATCAAGGTATCCAACCCATCTTCGAAACGATCCGAAAATTCCTGTACATAGGCGGCATGAACCGCTTGCTGTAATTGCTCTTCGGTAGCATCAGGTCTCGGGAAAAGAATGTTTTCCCGAATGGTTCCTTCAAAAAGAAAATCATCCTGTAATACAACCCCTAATTTGGACCGGAAGGACTCCAAACTTACTTTTTGCAAGTCTTGATTATCTAAGTATATATTTCCAGAATCCGGATTTAAAAATGTGGCCGCAAGACCTGCTATAGTGGTTTTGCCCGAACCAGAAGAACCAACCAATGCTGTTACTGTTCCAGCCGGTGCGTGGAAATTGATATTCTTGATTACATCTTTTCCTGATTCATAGGCAAAGGAAACGTCTTCAAAACGAATATCCCCTTGAATGCTTTCAAGTTCAATGGTTCTTTCTTTATCATCAGATTCCAAAGGAGTATTCATGATTTCCTCTGTCCTATCAAGGCCTGCGAAGGCCTCAGTAAGTTGGGAACCTATATTTGACATTTGTACAATAGGTGCTATCATGAAACCTAGATAGAGCGTGAAAGCCAGAAAATCTCCGAACGTGATGTCCCCTTCCATGATCATCCAACCTCCGATACCCATAATGCCAGCAGAAGCCAGTCCCAAAAGTAAGGTGCCTGCTGAGGTCACAAAAGAAGTTGCTGTCAAACTCGCTTTCACGTTTTGGAACAACTCATCTACACCCTGTTGGAAAGTTTTTATTTCCTGAGCTTCAGCATTGAAGCCTTTGATCACTCGAATTCCTCCCAGGGTTTCGGTAAGCCTGCCTGTAACCTGAGCATTAATTTTGCCTCTTTCTCTAAAAATCGGTCTGATCCGTCCAAATGCTTTTAAGGAAACCAAACCGAATATTGCTACCGGAACCAAGACATACAAAGTCATCAAGGGACTAATGCTTATTAATAAAACCAGCGAAATGACTGAGGTAATCACTCCTCCTATCATTTGAGCAAAACCGGTTCCCACAAGATTTCTTACACCTTCCACATCAGACATGATTCTAGATACAAGTTCTCCGGTCTTTGCATTGTCAAAAAAACGAATGGGCAACTTGATGATATGACTTTGAACTTTAGACCGGAGCTTCGCAATGAGGTTTTGTGCCTCCACAGATAAAATCTGAGTCAAGGCATATGAGGTCAAAGATTGAATCACAATGGCTACTACCACCGCAATAATCAGCCATTTTAGCAAGTTCAAATCATTGGAAGGAATGACATTGTCCACCAAATATTTACTGGCTCCAGGAAGGACCAAGCCTGATAGCCTACTAATGATGATGAGAAAAAGACCTAAAAACAGGTGTTTTCTACGGGGCCAGATGATGGTGGTAAAAACCTGACCAATGGTTACTTTTCTTTCTGATTTCTGTTGCATGGGTGTAAAAAAAAGAAAACCCCGAAATCACTTCCGGGGTTCCAAATCAATTTTCTTCTTCTTTTAATCTTGGTTTTAACTCTACTGGATCAGTTGATTTCTTTCTTACTCGAATATTCAACAACTCCACACTCAAAGAAAAGAATACTGCGAAATAGATGTATCCTTTTGGAACTTCTTGGTGAAAGCCTTCCAAGAACAGCATAAAGCCAATCAATATCAGAAAGGATAATGCAAGAATTTGTAAAGTTGGGTGTTGGTTGATAAAGCGACTGATTTTCCCGGCAAATGCCATCATTATTCCCAAAGAGATTACAACCGCAATAATCATGATGATCACATGATCCACTAAGCCAACCGCAGTCAAAATACTGTCAAATGAAAAGATGATATCCAAGAATACTATTTGAGCGATGACTGAACCAAAGCTCTTCCCAGTATTAGCTTTTATTTCCTGAGGATCCCCTTCCATTTTATGGTGAATTTCCATAGTAGATTTAAAAAGAAGGAATAAACCTCCTAAAAGTAATATCAAATCCCTTCCACTGAAATCATATTCAAAAACCGTCAATAGTGGCTGGGTGAATCGTATTATATAAGAAATCCCTAATAATAGGCCTATCCTAAAAACCAAAGCCAGAGTCAATCCTAAATTTCTTGCTTTGGGCTGCTGAGCTTCCGGTAGCTTATTGGATACAATGGAAATAAATATGATGTTGTCTACACCTAATACTATTTCCAGAAATGTCAGAGTGAGAAGTGCGATCCAGGTTTCGGACTGCATGAATATTTCCATAGTGGGGTAATTTTTGGGCACAAAAAAGCCTGTCTAAAGTTAAGACAGGCTTTCCATGCTTTACTAAGTTTATTACTTCGTTTTAGGCAAAACGTTAGAAATCAAAGATACTTTTTCGATTGGCTCAGAAGCATTTGAATAAATTCTCACTACTGAGTTTTGCTTACCCATTTTTCCAGCTGAGTTGAAGGATACTTCGATTTTTGCTTTCGCACCTGGAGCAATCGGATCTTTAGGCCAAGAAGGAACCGTACAGCCACAAGTAGCCGCTACATTGGAAATAATCAATGGAGTAGTACCGGTATTCGTCAGTTCGAAAGTATGGGAAACCTTGTCACCTTGGGTAATATCACCGAAATCCACTGATTTTTCTTTGAAGGTAATTACTGCTCCAGATTCGCTTTGAGCATTCGCCTGGAAAGCAAAAACCATTGCAAAGAGGGTCAAGATCAATCCTAATTTTTTCATGATTATGTTAATTGTTGAGTTCAAATTTTTAATTCTAATTACTCTTTGAGGCTAAATTTCTAAAGCTTTCATCAAATATCCGAAAATACCTTGCCAAAATTCATGGAAAGGGAATGTTAAGTTTTCTAAATACCTGAATTCTTAACAAAGAAGCCTTGGGAAAAATTCACTAAATACAATTCCTCAGAGGATCTAGTGACTGCAGTATATAACCATCGGATGAAGTCTTTATCCACAGTATCATCAGGCAAATAGCCTTGATCTACAAAAACTGCCTTCCATTGCCCTCCTTGCGCTTTATGGCAAGTCAAAGCATAGGCGAACTTAACTTGTAATGCATTCAAATAGGGATCTTTTCGGATCATCTCCATCCGCTCAGTTTTATTTGCTATATCTGCATAGTCCTCAGAAACCTGCTCATACAAACTTTTATATTGCTCCCTTGTCAATGAGGGGCTGGGTGAATAAAGCGTGTCTAAAATGACTTTTGCCTCAAAGTGTGGTTCTTCTGGATAATCCAGAAGACGTAATTCCAAAGTCGCAAAGCGTAAGCCATAAAGCTCCTCAAAGGAGCGGATCTTCATGATTTCCGCCATATCCCCATTTGCTAAAAAGTTGACCCTATCCGAATCAGCCATATAGGTGTAATTGTTTTTCACGATCATTAGTAAATCACCTGAGCTGATCTCATCTTCAAAAAAGTGAATGACCTTTCGTATGTACAAATTGTATTGAACTGCATTCTTGTTGGACCGAGTGACGATTACTGTGTTTTCAGTCCCGTACTTGTCATAAGCATAGCGTAATCCATCCTCCAATTTTTCCCCAGTCATCTTGAAAATATCACGGAATTGAGAAGTCATGATCTGAACAGCAGGCTTTTCTTTCAAAACCTGATCTCTCAATTGGGTGGCATTAAATAGTATACCTGACTCCAACCTTTGGCGCATAACCTCGGTCAATTCAATCTGATCTGTTTGCAATCGGAAATAGCGAGTGAGGTAATTAGAATCCAATGCAGGACTGTATTCTGAGCCCACAGGAGGAAGTTGGGCTGTATCTCCCACCAATATCAATCGGTTACTTTCTTCACTAAAAACAAAGCGAATCAAATCTCCCAGCAAATTTCCCGACATTCCGCCATCATCTGCCAGCATAGAAGATTCATCTACAATAAATACAGTGTCTTTGTAATAATTTTTTTGTAGAACAAAGCCATTGGATAGAGCCCCCATTTCACCTTTTGGCTTATAGATAATCTTATGAATGGTATAGGCAGCCTTTCCACTATAATTACTCATTACTTTGGCAGCTCTTCCGGTAGGTGCCAATAAAAGAGATCTCATTTTTAGTTTGGGAAGGCTTTGAACCAAAGCAGAAATCACCGAAGTTTTTCCGGTTCCGGCATATCCTCTCAAAACAAAACAAGGCTTTTCCCCTGGTTCCAAGGAAAGAAAGGCATCCATTTTTTGGAAAAAAGAAGACTGACCGGAAGTGGGATCAAAGGGGAAATTTTTCCGGATCAATTCTGAGGCCTTCCAAGCAGCTTGACTATCTTTACCCATATTGACGAAAGTACATGAAGCAAGACAAAATCGGTAAGGAAATCACATCAAAATTTGGCAATCAACTTCGAACTAGAGTAAATGGGATTTTTATTCAGGATGAAAAAATCTTAATGATTCGTCATTTGATGGGAGACGACAGAATATTTTGGTCAGTTCCGGGAGGTGGTATGAATTACGGTTCCGATGCTAAAAATAATCTGAAGCGCGAATTCGCAGAAGAGACCGGCTTGACAGTAGAAATCGGGGATTTTCTTTTCGTTCACGAGTTTTTACGCCCACCTTTACACGCAATTGAGCTGTTTTTCGAAGTAAAATCGGGCTCAGGGCAAGTAAAATTGGGAAAAGACCCAGAATTAGAGGATAATCACCAAATAATTACCGAAATTGCATGGATGTCCATTTCAGAGCTCCGTTCATTGCCTCCAGAGTCAGTTCATCAAATCTTTTGGGGAATTAATTCCCTAAAGGACTTAGGATTGTGGAAAGGATATTTTAATTTTGAAAATAATTATCTAAAATAGCACGTTTTAAAAACCTTCAACCTTACCCAGATTTTAAAATTTCAACAAAATGAATTTAACCAAAGTATTATCCTTTGTTTTCTTCGCAGTAGCAATTGCTCTTGGCTATCTCCTCTATAAAGGCGTAGATGATGTCGTAGAAGAAGAGAAAAGAATCGCTCTTATCGAAAGTGCAATCATCGAAAAACTACAAATGCTTCGCGATGCACAGTTGGCTTACCAAGCATCTAACGGTAAGTATGCTGACAACTGGAATGATTTGAAAAACTTCATCCAAAACGGTGAAATCTGGTTGGTACAAAGAACTGAAACTACCAAATTATTGGATTACGGTAAGGAAGAAACTACTGTGACTTTCGATACCTTAGGTTCGGTAAATGTGATGGACTCTTTGTTCAACGAAAGAAAATATCCTGACTTCAACCTAGAGGCTCTGGCTGTTGTTCCTGGTTCTGGTGGTAAGACATTTGAGTTCTTTGCAGATAAAATCGAAAGAAACAACTATCAAATCAACGTATTTGAAATCAGAGACCCTGCTCCGATTAATCCTGAGAGAAGATTAAACAACAACGAAAAAGCATTAAGAGTAGGATCCAGAACTGACGCTTCTACTGAAGGTAACTGGAAATAATCCCCTCCTAATTTTGGAAAATACTCTCAAAGTATTCAAAAGTGATAAGTTTGATGTAGAGGATACAGCAAGTTTATCACTTTTTTTGTATCCCGACTTTTTGGTCATCTTCGCAAAAGATCAAAATCAATCCAACACGGGAATTCACTATTACCCAAAGTTGGACATTAAAAGCTTGGATCAATTAATCCTAACTGATCCATTGCTACGATTGGATGTGCCGGCCAGATTATTCATTCACCACCCAGGATTCAGCTTGGTTCCCGGAGTATTATACTCCTCAGGAAATGAAGCTCAATTCTTAAGTTTTTCCAAGGAAGTTCCGGATAACGCCTTTTACTTCAACACTCCATTGGATAGCAATAATTTGCAAGTGCTTTCCTATGTAGATGAAAAAATGAAGAAGCATCTGGAAGCCAGATTTTCAGATCTCAGTTTCTATCATGGATCCTGTTCATTCCTTTCTTACCTTTTCAAGGAAAGATTCAACCTGATCGGGCAGGAAATAATCGTCAATGTATTTGGGAAGCAAATGTATGTGGCGGCATTTACTGATCAGGAGCTTAGTACATTCAACTTGTTTGAGATTCAGTCTAAGGAGGATATTTTAAAATATGTTCTAATCCTGATAGAGCAACTGCATTACGACAGAAATCATGTGAGAATCAGTGTTTTTGGAATCCCTGCAAAAAGCGAAATCACCGAAAACTGGGGGAAACAATATTTTCAAAACTTCAGAATTCTGGTTCCTCATGCAAACCAAAATTATTCCCATGGATTCAAACATTTAAAAGATCTGGGGCTATTTGAGGTCTCTTGGCAATACCTTTAATTATGAGCAAAGTAGCAATCTTCCCCGGTTCTTTTGATCCTTACACCAAAGGGCATCATGACATTGTCATCCGCAGCCTGGATATTTTTGATGAGGTTATTATCGGGATCGGTTACAATTCAACCAAAAAAAATCGATACTTCGATATTGATCTGATGGTGGAAAAAATTGAATCTGTTTATGTAGATATGCCTAATGTGAAAGTGATTGTTTACAATGAACTGACCTCTACTTTAGCCAAAAAACACGGAGCAAACTTTTTAATAAGAGGTCTGAGAAATACTACAGACTTTGAATATGAAAATACCATTTCTCAGATGAATCGCTACCTCAACGAAGATCTGGAAACCGTTTTTTTAATCACCACCCCTCAATTCGCAGCAATCTCCTCTACTGTCATTCGTGAGGTACATAGATATGGTGGCGATGTGAGCGAGTTTCTACCCTACTCTATTTAATGCTTAAAGTGCTCTTTGAGAAAATGCTTGAAAAGCCATCTCATTGAAGGATATGAATTGATTAAAGCTGTTTTTGTCTCTGCTTCCGGAAACCAGCGAATGTCATCAATACCCTCTTCTTTTTGAGGCTTCATCTCAGTATCAGATACGCACTCCATCGCAAACCAATAGGTTTTCTTTAAAATACTCTTTCGGTTTTGAGTATAGGTATGCCAAGTATTACAAATAGGTTTTCCAGCCTTAACATGAATGGCGCATTCCTCTTCCACCTCTCTGACAGCACATTCTTTAGGGGTTTCGCCCTTTTCAAATTTCCCCTTCGGAAAATCCCATTTACCTAGTCTAAAAATGAGTAGAATCTGATTCTTTTTGGTCACTATACCCCCTGCTGCTTTGATTATGGAAAATCTACTCTTGACAAATTTTTTCAACTCATCCTTATTCCTGCTTACCAAAGTGACAGAGTCCAGATCTTTGAGTTTACGGGTACGAAGTTGATAGAGGATTTTGATAATCAAATCATGTGAGGGCTCCTGAAAAAGGATGTCTTCCTGCCACTGACTTGCAGGCGGAAGTTCTTCAGAATCCGAAAAAATTGCATCAAACTTCTTCTTAGGATTCAGATCTTCGAAACCGATCAAATCCATTGGTTTATCATTTACAAAAATTCTCATGGAAGAATCAGTACTGTTGATTGGGTAAGCGCCAAAAATGCATAAAAAAATCACTTACCACAACCCGAAACCATCATATTCACTTATTTTTGAAGCATGGAAATTTTAGACTCTTCAATTGCTGCTGAAGTAGCAGACCAACTCTTGCAAATCCAAGCTATCCGACTTCAACCCGAAAAGCCCTTTACCTGGGCCTCAGGATGGAAATCCCCCATCTATTGTGACAATAGACTTTCACTTTCTTTCCCCGCTGTCAGAGATTTGATAAAGGAAAACCTGGTGAAAAGTATCCAACATTTTTATCCGGAAGCAGAAGCCATTGCGGGAGTTGCTACTGCAGGTATTCCACAAGGAGCACTGATTGCCAATGATCTGAAGCTTCCATTTATCTATGTGCGTTCCAAACCTAAAGGACATGGAATGGAAAACATGATAGAGGGAAAAGTAACACCGGGACAAAAAGTAGTGGTCGTTGAGGATTTGGTATCTACAGGGGGAAGTTCCTTGAAAGCGGTACAGGATTTGAAAAATGCCGGATTTGAAGTAATGGGGATGGTAGCAATATTTAGCTATGGATTCTCTGTTGCGGATGATAATTTCGAGGAAGCAGGGATCAAATTGGTGGTATTGTCAAATTATGAAGCCATGTTACCTAGAGCTGTAGAAAAGAAGTATATCAGTGATGAGGTTTTAAAATCCCTTGAAACTTGGAGAAAAGATCCTGCTAACTGGACCCCTTAAGCACCAATATGGGACACTTTATTCTCTAATGAAAAAGTCAAAGTCTTCTCAGGCTTTGACTTTCTTTTTTAGGGACTTTCAAACCTTTTAGGATTCAAAAACACAAAGACAGGCATTTACTTTTCGAAAAATCCAATTGAACCTCCTACCCAATCTTTGTCTTTGTTAAACTTCACTCCTATCATTTCTCCCCTACTTAACCTGGACAAATTCCCCACTAAAGTTGGAGATTCATCATTTTCTGGCCAAAGCGCCAAGACTCTTACTTCTACTTTTACTCCTCCTGTTGGAGATTGAATTACGGGTTCATATTGCACTTTCTTTTGAAGAATATACAAATCCTTCTGCTTCACTTTTTCAATATCCTCCTTCCTCACATTGAATATTACTCCGGCTCCAGAAAAAGAAAAAAGAGGCTTTAATACGTAATTTTCCAAGTCCTCAGGAATTTCCTTTAACTCACTTAGCAAGGTGGTCTCAATAAAGTACGGCCCACTCAGATATGGTAAAATGAATTTTGAGATTCTTGTATACCAATTAGGGTGTCCTGCCCACTCCACATCCAATTCCTCTTCAAAGCTGAATTGCATCTTTAAATCAGGTCTGGCATTGAGTTCGTCAAAGATTACCCGATTGTAGATTCTCTTTATCTGAATTTCTTTCCCCTTGTCGTCTGTATAAAATAATTTCTTTCCCTCTTTTCTAATTTGAGTAACGCAAACAAATGGTACTTCCAAATCCTTTTTGCAGTAATAAAAATCAATTTTAGTATTCTGCTTTTCAGGTTCGATTTCCAATAAAATTACTTCTTCCGGCTTATGTACCCCGAGGACCACTTTTTTGAGAATTTCTAAATACTTTTCAGAATCTACTCCAGGGAAATAGGGTGTCAATTCGGAAAGGAATGGATAGGTCCTTTGAAATTTTTGATTCAGGTTATATTGAAAATTAAATACAGAAGGGAAACCCTGTACTTCAATCAGTTTGGGAGTCAATTTCCCATCCTCCATGCAGACACCAAAGTCAATGGCCAAAAACTGGGTATGTGCATCCTCATTGGGCACAGAAACATTCAGGTCAATCGCTTTTTGGGTCAATTGCTTGAAATCAGGCCTTTTGATGAATCGAATAACCTCCTGACTCGCTTCAATCAATTGCTTTTGAAACTCCTCTGGGATAAAAAAAGGAGTTTCCGCGATTCTAAAAGTCGGCCTATGATCAAAATCCCTGTCAATGGAATTTAAAAATTCAGCGTAAGATTCCTCTGAAAAATGCTGATTAAATAAACGCCTGAATTTTTCTATCATATTATTATATCATCACTTCCACGGAGCGATTGGTCAATTTTCGAATTGAATTAGCAAGGAAATTCGGAATCAATGTTTCATTGGTTTTGTAGATTTTCTCTTCGTCAACCAAATCCTCCAACATGCTTCTAAACTTACCCTTACCTTTTAATGCAATTATTTTCTCCCTTACATCAGGTTTTTTTAGATGGTTTAAAAAGGAAACTGGATCTGCTTCCGGGTGAAATTGAGTTCCCACAATTTCCTCAGAAAATCGAATAGCCATCAAGGCTCGCTCATACTCTACGTGATTTCGGATTTTCTCCAAAGCGATCACTTGAGAACCCAAAAGTTTGAATTTTCTCATTTTCGGCTGAACAACCTGAAAATCCCGGCTGTCCACAGCCCAAAAAGGATTGGGAAGATTCTGGAACAATGGATCTTTGATCCCATCGGCAGTTTTATGAATAGTCATTACACCAAAAGAGGTAGACTTTCTCATCGTAATCTCCCCCAAACCAAAGTGCTTGCAGGCCATCTGGAAAGAGTGGCAAATCAACAGTAGGTATTTCTTTTTACTATGGTTTTGATTCCAAATCCAAACCTGGTCCAAAAAATCATAGTATTTCAAGTCCCAATAGCCATTTCCTTCCAGTGGATTCCCTGGACCTCCCGTGGAAATAAACAGGTCGAAATCCCTGATTTCAGGAATCTCAGCCTTTCCTCTTACATCAAATATCTTATAGGTAACTTCCTTGGAAAAGCGCTCCACGATTTCTCGGATACAGCGCATTCCCTGATTGGGTTCCCCATCATACATATCCAAAATAGCCAATTGCAACTTTCGCTTACCCACCTTTAATTCATTTAAATTCCAGCTACAAAGGTACGCAAATGATTAGATCCCTTGGTTAAACTTGCCCGTGATATAATCGACTACTTGCTTTAAATCATTGGTCTTTTCAAAAACAGCCAATTGCTGATCAGCGCCTGTTCCATTTTTCAAAATGGTATGCACATATTCGATTTCGTTTCTGCTTCCCAACTCATCTACCACATCATCAATAAAATCAAGCAATTCCATGATCAGTTCGGTAGTAGGCACCTCGGTCTTCTTGCCAAAATCAATCAACTGTCCCTCTATTCCATTTCGGGCAGCCCTGAATTTGTTTTCTCTAATCAGTGCAATTCGGTAAATATTAAAGCTGGTATTGCTCATCAAAAGCTTGTAAAGCTTAGCCACTACCGCTTGAATAATGGCTACGATGCAAATTGTCTCATCAACCGTAAGGCACATGTCACAAATACGGAATTCTATTGTGCTGAAAAATGGATGCATGCGCAAATCCCACCAGATTTTCTTGGGATTATCTATGCAATTGGTTTTGACGAGGATTTCCAGAAAGTTGTCATAAGACTGTACCGAATCAAAGTATTCCGGTAATCCGGTTCTCGGGAACTTAGCGAAAACCTTGGCTCTAAAAGCTTTGAATCCCGTATTTCTTCCTTCCCAAAAGGGTGAATTTGTAGTCAATGCGTAAATATGGGGCAAAAAATAGCAAGCCTGATTCATCAATTGAAGGGCTACTTCTCTATTTTCTATTCCCACATGCACATGAAGTCCAAAGATTAAGTTGGACCTGGCAATATCCTTCAGCTCATTCACAATATTATGGTAGCGCGGATCATCAGTAATCTCCTGATCTTGCCACTTAGCAAATGGATGTGTACTCGCGGCACCTACTACCAAGTCTTGTTTTGCTGCCAATTCGGAGATTTTATTCCTCAAATAAGAAACTTCCTTTCTGGCCTCTCCTACGTTTTTACAGATATTGGTTCCAACCTCGACCACAGATTGATGCATCTCAGCCTTCACCTGTTCCCTAAGCACTATCTTCCCTCCATCCACAATTTTGGACATATGGGACCTGAGATCTCTGGTTTTGGGATCTATGATTTGATACTCTTCTTCCACGCCCAAGGTAAAGGGGGGAAGCTTTTTGATTGAAGCGCACATAGGCTTTTGGTTTGAGTTTTAGAAGCGCTTGGCTGCTTCTACAGAATTTCTCATGAAAGTTCCCCAAGTAAGATTCATCTTCCCCGGCTTTTGGGCTTTGGCGTAGCTGATCGCCATTTTCGCAGCCTCTTCCACTACCCAGTCAAAGTTTTCCTGACCAACCGAATTGATATCTGCATCTGGTGCAGGGTTACCGAAATCAATAGCATAAGGGATTCCGTCCCGAACAGCAAATTCCACGGTATTAAAATCGTATCCCAATCCTTTACATAGAGCTAGGGTATATTCCTTCACTTTTGCCAATAGCTTTTTGGAGGCAGGAGGCCCATCAATTACATAGCGAAGATGATGAGGATTTCGGGGTTCATACTGCATGATTCGAACAGCCTTTCCTCCCAAACAATAGACTCTGAAGTATTCATCAAACACAATTTCTTCCTGCAGCAACATCACCAATTGCCCGGTCTCAGGATGCTTTTGAAAAAACTCTTCTTTGTTTTCCAATCTATAAACATTTTTCCAGCCTCCACCTGCGTAAGGTTTCATGTAAGCCGGAAAGCCTATGTAATTGAACATGGAATCCCAGTCCAGAGGAGCTGCCAGATTTCTAAATGACTTACTGGTAGTGTCTGTTGGGTGTTCAGCTGACGGTAATAAAACAGTTTTCGGCAATGGAACTCCCAACTGATCTGCTAGGCAATTATTAAAGAATTTATCGTCTGCACTCCACCAAAAAGGATTATTGATCACTGCGGTGCCGGTCAAAGCAGCATTTTTCAAATATGCTCTGTAAAAGGGTACGTCCTGAGATATTCTATCTATAATGACAGCGTAATCAGTCAGTTGATTTTGTACTACCTTATCAATTTTGACAGCTTCAGCGACTATGCCTTTTTCTGCCTTTTGATTGACTCTCTCCACAAAAGCATGAGGAAAAGTATCTTCCATTCCGAAAAGTATTCCGATTTTTTTCATTGCTATTTATACCAAAGGGTTAATTAAATTTTATTCTACTGAGATAATGGGGAAACATTTCTTTCCACAAAGGCCAGTCGTGATGACGCTCTTGCCTCACATCCAGCCAATGATTCAAATTCTTGTTTTTCAGGCATTCATTAAGCTTGAGATTAGCATCAAAGCAGATATCCCAATTGGAAGTGCCTAAAACTATGTCCATATTCCAGAGCTCCCCATCCATCAAGCCGGGTAGGTATTCTAGAGGACTATTGTAATAAATATCATCATGATGATATCCGTCCATAAAATCCCGGATATTGAATGCCCCAGACATACTGAACATATGGCTCACATAGCCGGGATGCCGAAAAGCGAAATTGGCAGCATGATATCCTCCAAAACTACATCCCGCCATGACCACTTTTGCTACTGAGGTATTCAGTCTGATCCTTTCCACGATTTCATGACAAATCATTTTATCATAAGCTATATGATTCTGAATTCTATCGTGAGGGTGTATATTTTTATTATAAAAAGACTGAGCATCATTACTCTCAGGACAGTAAATCTGAATCAAACCCTGCTCCAAATACCAATGAGCTGAGCCGATCAAACCCATGTCCTTATTTTCGTGAAACGAGCCTTTGGAAGTTGGAAAAACTACAACAGGATATCCTGCATGACCAAAAACCAGCATTTGCACATCCCTGTGAAGGTTTGGCGAATACCACTTTATATATTCTTCTTTCATAAATAATCAAATAGACCTGATGAGTTGATAGGTCTATTGGTAAAAACTATTCAAAAATTTCCCCAAAAGCAAAGAACCTCAGAGAAAGAGTATTGAAAGAATGAATTATGCCTTGACTTCCTCCCTCTCCTCTTTGGAAAGGGCTTTAGAATGTAGAATTTTAAAAAGGCCTCCCAAGATAAAAAGCATTAGTACACCCACTAAAATCCATTTCGAAGTCGTAAAAACAGAGGCCAAAATCGCCATACTTTTATTCACATCAGGAAAAGAATTTAAAATCTTTATTACCAAAAGGTTTTCGCCCAAATCCATTAATGCAATCAGAAAAGGAAGCTTGATGAATCCCCTATTTCCCCAGATTTTAAACAGTAGACCATAGAACGCCAGAGAATACAAAATCATGTAAGGAAAATCCAGCGTCCAAACTCCAAGACGGTAAATTTGCCTGGTTTCCAGATCCATGGTTTCAATCGATTGGTAGGCCTCTCCGAAAGTATAAGCGAACTTTAGGTCAAGAGCCTGATCTTTTGGCATAAAAAAAGACAGGAGAACGTTGAAGAGAATTACCAAGGCAAACAAAATTATTAAGTGGTTTTTCTTGCCTACAAAATCCAATAACTTAGTCATAAAAAGTAGTTTAAAAGTTTGTTAAAAGTAAGAAAATCAGCCGCTTTTAAAAATGATCCAAATCAAAAAAATCCGGTTAACTCACTCATTTTTTGAAAACCATTTGGAGTACATGGGATAATTTTTGGCAGTACGCTCAATAACTTCCAACATTTCAGGTCCGGTATCTTTTACCTTTTTGGCTGGCATGCCCGCATAAATACTGTTGGCCTCAACAACCGTATTGGCTAATACGATTGCTCCAGCAGCAATCACGGCTCCAGAATGCACAATAGCTCCATCCATCACCACAGCCCCCATTCCAATCAAAACATCATCATGAATTGTACATCCATGAACAATGGCATTATGGGCAATGGAAACCCGATTACCTATATATGTACCAGCTTTTTTATAGGTACAGTGAATTACTGCTCCATCCTGAATATTGGTATCATTTCCAATTCTGATCTCATGAACATCTCCACGAATGACGGCATTAAACCATACTGTGCAATTATCTCCCATGATCACATCTCCTACCAAGGTGGCATTAGGTGCCAACCAACATTCTTTCCCCATTTGTGGAGATTTACCGTTCACTTCCATAATCAATGCTTTCATCACTTTCGGGCTTTTGTTTGACTCAAAAACAAAAATTGATAATTTTTTTTGAACTCCGTGAACTTTTTAACCAATTTTGAGTTTCCGTGTATATACATCAAATAAAGAAACTAAATCAAACCATTATGAAGTTTATCAAACAAACCGGACTATTCTTAGCCGCTGCAATGATTACATTCGCTTGTAGCAAACCAGGTGACACAGTAGAAACTACCGATGCTCAGGAAGTAGCTGAAGGTGAAGGTTCTACCCTATCTTTGGATCCTGCCTCTACTTCTATCGCTTGGAGAGGTTACAAGCCTGCAGGCCAGCATTTCGGTAAAATTCCTGCTACAACTGGTACTTTGACTGTTCAAGGTTCAGAAATCACAGGTGGATCTTTCACTTTTGACATCAAAGGATTGAAAATCGAAGATTTGGAAGATGGCTCAGAAGATTACGGAAAACTTTGGGGACACTTGCAATCCGCAGATTTCTTTGATGCTGCAAACTATCCAACAGCAACATTTGAAATCACAGGCGTAGAACCATTTGCCGCTGGCGACATGGTAGCAGATCAGGAGCAATTCGAGACTGACAACACTCCTAAGGCAGCTTCTGAGCTTTCTCCAGAAAACCCAACTCATTGGATTAGCGGTAATTTGACCATGAGAGGAACTACCAAAAACATCAAATTCCCTGCTGCTGTAACTATTGAAAATGGTGCGGTAATGGCAAAAGCTGGATTCAACATTGACAGAACAGCTTGGGGATTATCCTATGGTGACGAAGCCAATGCAGTAGACAAAGCAAAAGATCAGTTTATTTATAACACTGTTTCTTTGCAGTTGGACGTAAAAGCTAACTAATCAGAAATTAATCTTAAAAAGAGGAATTCGAACGAATTCCTCTTTTTTTTGTATCTGTGAAAAACGACCTTTTTGAATATCCCATCCAATCGGATCAAGTCATTGAAAAGCTGATCAAATGGATTGACCAGAATTATGCTTTTTATTGTCTTACGTTCGGAAACGGGCATGACTATCCCGAGGGCACTTTTCCGGATCAAATTCTGGCAGGTAATACTGCTTTAGAGGATGATTCTTTATGGGAAGATTCAAATTACCCTGCAGCAGGAATCATTTCTTACGATTACAAAAATCAGCTGGAAAAACTCAGCAGCAAGAATCCTATTTTAGTCAAAGTTCCTGATCTAACTTTTTTCAAAGCTGAACTCAGAATCACCTGGGACGGAGACAAAATCTATTCTAACCAAGCTCTACCTGAAAAATCAATGGAAGGGTCAAACCCTAAAATTGACTCTACCCCTACAGAGATTCAAGCTTTGACTTCGAAAGAGGAGTACATCCGCGCTTTTGAAGCAATTCAAAATGAAATCATAGAAGGAAATACCTATGAGATGAATTACTGCATAGCATACCAAGCTTCTTTCGAAAAACTTGACCCAATTATCAGTTTTTTCAAACTCATGCAGCTTTCACCTATGCCATTCTCAGGCCTTTTTAAGTCCAAGGAAAAGTACCTAATCTCGGCATCTCCTGAGCGATTCTTGAAAAAAGAAGCATCCAGATTGATTGCCCAGCCCATCAAAGGAACTTCCAAACGAGGAAAGAATAAAGAGGAAGATGAAGCTAACAAAAGAATCCTGCTTCAAAGTGAAAAAGAAAGAGCAGAAAATCTGATGATCACCGATTTGATGCGCAATGATCTATCCAAAGTCTCTCAGATTGGATCTGTTCATGTACCTGAACTATTTGGTGTATACTCATTTCCGAAAGTTCATCAGATGATCAGTACTGTTCAATCGAATCTTTTACCAAAAATAGGCCTGAAGGAGATTCTTCAGGCGACCTTCCCCATGGGAAGTATGACTGGTGCACCAAAAATCAGCACCATGGAGCTGATCGAAAAATTTGAAAACTTCCAAAGAGGCTGGTTTTCCGGCGCTTTGGGAATAATTCAGGAAAACGGAGATTTCGATTTTTCAGTCATTATCCGGAGTATAGTTACTGATTTAGAAACTAAGAAACTGTATTTTGCAGTAGGTAGCGCCATCACCATTGATGCGGAAGCAGAGCAGGAATACGAGGAGTGTCTGCTCAAGGCCAGCGCGCTTTTAGAGGTATTACGTGGATCTTGAAAACAGCATAGAGCAAACAAAAATCAGAAAAATCATCCATGTGGATATGGATGCCTTTTATGCTTCAGTGGAGCAGTTGGATCATCCGGAATGGAGAGGCAAACCGCTGGTAGTTGGTGGAAATGCCGCGCGTGGCGTAGTGGCTGCTGCCAGCTACGAGGCTAGAAAATATGGAATTCACTCGGCCATGTCTTCCGTATTGGCATCAAGAAAGTGCCCTCATCTCATCTTTGCCAAAGCCAGGTTTGATAGATACCGCGAGATTTCATATCAAATTCGTGAGATTTTCTACGAATACACAGATTTGGTAGAACCCCTTTCCTTGGACGAAGCCTTTCTGGATGTCACAGAAAATAAAAAAGACATCAAGTCCGCCATTCTAATAGCTAGGCAAATCCGGGCAAAAATCAAAGAGGCAACCGGCTTGAATGCCTCCGCTGGGGTTTCTTACAATAAATTTCTGGCGAAAATTGCCTCCGATCTCAATAAGCCAAATGGACAAGCGGTCATCCTTCCAGAAGATGCTGAAGAATTTTTAGAAAAGTTACCGATTGGGAAGTTTTTCGGAATTGGAAAGGTCACCACCGAAAAGATGCAAAAACTCGGGATTCATAACGGCAAAGATCTTAAGGACTTTTCCCTTCAGTTTTTAACCAAAAAATTCGGAAAATCAGGCTTACACTATTATAACATTGTGAGAGGAATCCATCTCTCCGAAGTTCAACCTCATAGAACAAGAAAATCTCTAAGCGCAGAAAATACATTTGACAGGGATTTGATTACGGTTCAGGAAATGGAAGAACAACTTTTTCCAATTTTTGAAGAAGTCATACGAAGGCTGGAGAAGTCCGGAGTCAAAGGCAGAACGATTACTTTGAAACTGAAATATTCTGATTTTACCCAGCAAACTCGAAGTAAAACCTTGGAACAATATCCTGAAAAAGAACTGATTTGGGAGATAGCAAAGGAATTACTTTACCAGGAAGAAATCCCCAAAGCGGTGCGCTTACTGGGCTTGGGAGTTTCCAACCTCAACATTACAGAAGAACAGACTCATTTTGGAGAGCAATTGAGGATTCCATTTGAATAAACACTTATTAATAAATATCGTTAAGAAATCTGCCATTTTGTCCGCTTTTTGTTAATTTCGCATCCCTTAAGATTCAAAATACTACATGGACCAACTGATCAAAGATATCGACATTATCACTGGAGAAGAGGAGCAAGCAGTCGATTATAAAACCACCGTTGAGGAAAATACCGGTAAATCCAAGAAAATCTACATTGAGAGCTATGGCTGTCAGATGAATTTTTCTGACTCAGAAATCGTGGCTTCCATCATGAAAGAAAATGGGTACGATACGACTTCGGATTTTCAGCAGGCTGATGTGGTCTTTTTGAATACCTGCTCTATCCGTGAAAAAGCCGAGCAAACAGTCCGAAACAGATTGAATCATTTCAATGCTGTTAAAAAACATAAGCCTGAAATGACTATTGGCGTCTTAGGCTGTATGGCTGAGCGTCTGAAGGATAAATTACTTGAGGAAGAAAAAATAGTAGACGTAGTAGTCGGTCCGGATGCTTACAGAGACTTGCCTAACTTAGTCAATGCTGCTGAGGATGGAAGAAAAGGGGTAAACACCTTTTTATCCAGAGAGGAAACCTATGCCGATATTGCACCAGTAAGGTTAAATTCCAACGGAGTGACGGCCTTCATCTCTATCATGAGAGGTTGTGATAATATGTGTTCCTTCTGCGTGGTACCATTTACTAGAGGAAGAGAAAGAAGTAGGGACCCACATTCTATTGTTGCAGAAGCTCAGGATCTTTTTAATAAGGGTTATAAAGAAGTCACACTTTTAGGTCAAAATGTAGATTCCTACAAATGGTCTCCTGAAGAAAACAACAAAGCACGTCTCAATAAAAAAGAAGGTGATGTCACAGAGGTGGTCAATTTTGCCAATTTGTTGGAGATGGTTGCCCAAGTGAGTCCTCTTTTGAGAGTAAGATTTTCTACCTCCCACCCTAAGGATATTACTGATGAGGTGTTGTATACCATTAAAAAGCACGACAATATCTGTAAATACATTCACTTGCCTGTTCAATCAGGAAACAGCCGGGTTCTTGAACTTATGAACAGAACTTACGATAGAGAATGGTATTTGAATAGAGTGCAGGCTATCCGTGAAATCCTTGGTGAGGAATGCGGTATCTCTTCTGATATGATTGCAGGTTTCTGTACCGAAACTGAAGAAGAGCATCAGGATACCTTGACCATGATGGATATAGTGAAATATGACTTTTCCTACATGTTCTACTATTCTGAAAGACCAGGAACTCTAGCCGCTAAGAAATATGAAGATGACATTCCTTTGGATGTCAAGAAAAGAAGATTGGCAGAAATCATTTCCAAGCAAAGTCAGATTTCATTTGAAAGAAACAAGCTGGATTTAGGGAAAGAACAAATAATATTGATCGAAGGGACTTCTAAAAAGTCTCAGGATGAGCTGAAAGGTAGAAATTCTGCAAATAAGGTAGTCATCGTACCAGCTGCAGGGTTGAAAATAGGTGACTATGTCAAAGTGAAAATTACAGACTGCTCTCCCGCAACACTGTTCGGAGAAGTTTTGGAAGTAAATCCAAACTTTGCATGATCACAGCCCAAGAGATACATAGCGTCAAACTCCGGTTTGGAATCATAGGAAACAGTCCCCTACTGAACCATGCCATTCAAGTAGCAATGCAGGCTGCTCCTACAGATATGACGGTCTTGATTACCGGAGAAAGTGGGAGCGGTAAGGAGAGTTTTTCAAAAATCATCCATTCCATTTCTACCAGAAAGCATGGAAAGTTTATCGCGATCAACTGCGGAGCGATTCCGGAAGGAACCATTGATTCTGAATTATTTGGTCACGAAAAAGGATCATTTACCGGAGCTCATGAAGCTAGAAAAGGCTATTTCGAGGTAACAGACGGAGGATCTATTTTCTTGGATGAAATAGGAGAAATGCCATTGGGAACACAGGCGAGATTACTTCGGGTTTTAGAAAATGGGGAATTCATTAAAGTGGGTTCTTCAAAAGTCCAGAAGACGAATGTCCGCGTCATCACTGCCACCAATGTCAATTTATTAAAGGCAGTAGAAAAAGGAAAATTCAGGGAAGACCTTTACTACAGGTTAAACACTGTTCCAATTTATGTCCCGCCTTTGAGAGAGCGTGGAGAGGACGTGGTTTTACTTTTTAGAAAATTTACCTCTGACTTTTCTGAAAAATATCATGTTAAGCCTATTTCTCTGGATGAGCAGGCGCAAACCTTATTGATGCGCTATCCTTTCCCCGGAAATATCAGGCAGCTGAAAAATATTGCTGAACAAATTTCCCTCTTGGAAGAGCAAAGAGAGGTAGATGCAGAAACCTTATCCAGGTATTTACCAGCAGAAAATTCCCGCCTCCCTATGACGCTCCCTAATAATCAGGGAAAAAGCGAAGGGATGGATTTTTCAGAAAGAGATATTCTTTACAAGGTTCTTTTTGATATGAAAAAGGACATGAATGAGCTCAAAAAATTGGTATTGGAGTCTTATCAAAGCGGTGGTTTAAACCAAAGTATAATTCAAAAACACAGCGGGCTGTTTGAGGATATGGAGAGCAATTTAGCTCCGGCTGAAAACAAAAGCGACAACAGTCCCAATTACAATGTTCCACTGGTACTAGAATCTCAGAAGCCCTCTTCTGTAGATACCGATGAGTACGAGGACGAAGCAATTGAAGATATTATTCACGAAGAAGATGACAATTCACTTTCTTTGGAGAAAAAGGAAAAGGAAATGATTCTTCGGGCGTTAAGAAAGCATAACAATAAAAGAAAGTATGCGGCGAGCGATTTGGGAATATCTGAAAGGACCCTTTACAGAAAAATCAAGCAATATGAAATTGATCAATAAGAACCTTGGCCTAGTACTGGGATTGATTTTTCTATTATTCCAAAGCTGCTCGGTCAAATACAGCTTTACCGGAACCAACATTAATTATGAATTGGTGAAGACATTCTCTGTTGATAATTTCTTCAACGATTCTGGTGGTGGTCCGGCAAATATGGAGCAGCTATTTACAGAAAGTCTGAAAGAATATTATCAGAGGAATACCCAACTGGAATTAGTAAGGAGTAATGGAGATTTGCAATTTTCCGGAGCAATCAAAAGTTATACACTCACACCACAAGCAGCGGTATCTAGTGGGGATCCAAACGTGCCTGATAGAGCTGGACAAATGCGGTTAACCATTTCAGTAGAAGTTGATTATATCAACCTAACCAATGAAGAAGAAAATCTTAAAAGAAGTTTTTCCTTTTTCCAGGATTATGACTCGAGAAATACTACCTTTTTGGATGTAGAAAGTCAGTTAATCGAGGAAATTTTCAAAAACATCATACAGGATGTATTTACTGCAACTGTAGCAAATTGGTAAATTTTCTATATTTTCACCCAAAAGCCAGAAAGTGAACGCCAGCCAATTTCAAGAAATAATCCAAAAAGCCGACTCCTTGGAGAAGAGTGATATCCTCCAATTGAAGAAGGTGCAGGAAAACTTTCCTTATTTTCAAATCCCTCATGTTTTGATAGCCAGGTATGAATTTCAAAAGAAATCCAAATCTAGCGCTTTGGGAATGGCTGCAATCACCAGTCCGGATAGGATTTGGTTGAAAAAACTGATAGAACAAAAAATAAGTGCAAGCGATACAGGGTCCAGAAAAGACGATCTTCTTCCGGAAGACCAGCCTGAAAAACCTGATCAAGCGAGCAGAACCCAGTCTTTAAAAGCATTGGGTGATCAATTGAAAGGTACTGCTCCCCAACCTGAGAAGCCAAAAAGCCCTGAAAAGCCTAAAAAGCGAGTTAAAAGACTGGGAGCGGGAGAAGATTTGATCGAAACGATCAAAAAGAAAGAGAAGAAGCAAATTCTCGATTCCAAAAAGCAGGAACAAATTGACCTGATTAAGGCGTTCAGCAAAAAGGATATCAAGCTGGCTACCATTAAAGAAATAGAGGCCAATCAAAATACAGAAAATCTTGCTGCAGAAAGCACTAAAATTAATGACAATCTGATTTCAGAATCATATGCCAAACTCTTGGTAAAGCAAGATAAACAGGCAAAAGCCATTGAAATTTATAAGAAATTGAGTTTGAAGTTTCCGGATAAAAGGGCTTACTTTGCGGACTTGATTGAAAATCTGAAAAAATCTTAATTAAAAATATATGTTTACCTTATTAATCACCATTATCCTAATCTTAGCAGTTCTTTTGATCCTTGTGATTTTAGGACAAAATTCTAAAGGTGGAGTTGGGGCAGCTTTCGGTGGAAGTGCTTCCCAAATCATGGGTGTAACTCGTACAGGGAATGTACTTGAAAAAGCCACTTGGGTATTGGCAATTGCAATTTTGGTTCTTTCCTTGGCATCTTCAGCTTTCTACACTGGAAGCCAGCCAAATCAGTTCGCATCACCAAATATTGAAAGTGCGAAGCAGCAAGTAGTTGCTCCGGCATTCGGAGATACCGAGGGTGAAAGCGTTCTTCCAGCCGAGACTACCACTCCGGACAGCAGTTCCAACCAATAATGGAAAATTAAGACCATTTAAGAATATAATTAGAGTCCGCCTTCATAAGGCGGACTTTTTTATTTAATTTAGTAGATAAGCGTTTTTTCAGCGGATAGCTAATCACCGTTCTTTAAAATCTGCTGCTTCAACCAAATTATCCTTTATGAATAATCAAACACTCCGAGTGGAGGATCTTAATCTAGAAAGCTGGCCTAATCTCATTTTATGGGCAGCACCGATCATGTTTTTCCTAGTATTCTTAGAATGGGGAATTAGCTGGTATCAAAAGAAAGATTCATACGATGCCAAAGATTTCTTTGCGGCAGCCACTATTGGTTTTGTTAATGTGGGCATCAGCGCAATGATCAAATTAGCCACTTTTGGTTCTGCATTGTTCTTCTACAACATTTCCCCTTTCAAAATCCCGGCGACTTGGTGGTCTTTTATCCTTTGTTTTATCGCCATTGACTTTGCCAGATATTGGGCACATAGAGTCGCGCATGAGCAGAGGTTTTGGTGGGCTACGCATATTACCCATCACAACTCATCCAAGTATAACTTATCCGTTTCCTTCCGTTTGGGATGGACACAGCATATTAAAATCATTTTCTTTTTCCCTGTGATGTTCATGGGTTTTGACCCCTTTGTATTCTTCATTTGCCACCAGATAGCAGTTCTCTATCAGTTCTGGATCCATACAGAATACATCAAAAAACTTCACCCGGTAATTGAATTCATTTTCAACACTCCTTCCAATCACCGAGTTCACCACGCTAGTGATGAGCATTATTTGGATAAAAACTACGGTTCAACCTTCATAATTTGGGACCGAATGTTTGGCACTTTCATGCCGGAAGGCGAAAGACCTAATTATGGAATTACCAAGCCGGTAACTTCTTACAATCCTATTTACCTGGTATTTCATGAATGGAGAGACATTTTCTCTGACTTAAGAAAAGCTCAAAGCTTTAAAGAAGCCTGGAGAATATTATTTGACAAGCCTGGCGCTGAAGTAATAGCTAACCGGGAGAAAAAGTTGGTTCCCGTAGAAAAGGAAATAGATAAGAAAGAAGAATTAGTGGAGGCCAGTTAGGCCTCCTTTTTTTATGAATTGACTTTTTGAAGCAATAGCCTTTTACTGATTGGTATCAACGTTTCATCAATGGGAAAAGCCTGGTGGGAGTGCATTCTCCAAGTAGCTGGATTGGGCAATTCTTTTACCTCCCGGATTAATTCCAATTTGAGCATTTCCAATGTCTTGACAAGGGTTTTCTGAAAAACACCTAAAAGCCATAAGCTGATACTTCGGAATTTTTCTCCTGCAAGTTGGAGCAAACTGGATTTATACCTGTATGCATAGACATCAGAGTCTTTCTCTCTTGTCAGAAAAACAAAGCCTTCCCTATTGTAAATCGGCTGAATTCCTACTGGTTCAAACTCCACTTGATCCTCTACATAATCATAGATATTTCTTCCCTCCACGATTTTTTTCTCAATGCTGGGTAAGGCAAAGTCCGCAATTTGGTTTACCTCCTGCAGCACCTGATCTTCTTTTTCCAGGTCCTTGTAGTGAAGTTTAACTTGCTTCAAATCCACATGTGAAAGAGCCTTGGGAAAGAAGTCAGAGATAGACTTTTTCCCGGATTTAAACTCATTGAGGTTTCGATGATGCTCAATCAACTCCCCTAAATGCGGATACAGGCGAACCGCTTTAAACTGCTTTTCTGTTTCCTGCAAATAGGCTAACAATTGATACTTCTTATATTCGAAATCAATCAGCCCTTCTGTCATCCAGTTTTTCGACAATGTTTTCATAGGCAACATAGGTTTACGAAAATTTACAGAATTCTGACATTTTATCCAGCATTTTTGGAAATTTTGGCAGACAAAAAGTAGCTCAAAATTCGAATTGGCAGTCCTCTACCTGACAGGATGTAGCCGATTTGTCAGACTTTTCATGAAAAACTCCCTTGGCACAGGAATCGCTCATTAGGGAGTATAGAATTTTAAACTAACCTTTAAACAATTTCATAACTATGTCAAAAGTGAACATCAAGCCTCTTGCGGACAGAGTTCTAGTAGAACCTGCTGCAGCTGAAGAGAAAACCGCATCCGGTCTTTACATCCCGGACACTGCCAAGGAGAAGCCTCAAAGAGGTACCGTAGTAGCAGTTGGCAATGGTAAAAAAGATGAGCCCTTGACTGTAAAAGTTGGAGACACTGTTTTGTACGGAAAGTATTCCGGTACTGAACTCAACGTAGATGGTGCAGATTACCTTATCATGAGAGAATCTGACATTTTCGCGATCCTTTAATCATTCAACAAGAACAAACACTAAAAAATCAAGAAAATGGCTAAAGAACTATTTTTCGATACAGACGCAAGAGACAGACTGAAAAAAGGCGTTGATGCTTTGGCAGACGCTGTGAAAGTTACGCTTGGTCCAAAAGGAAGAAACGTAATCATTGATAAAAAATTCGGTGCACCTACCATTACTAAAGATGGTGTATCTGTAGCAAAAGAAATCGAATTGGAAGAGCCTATCGAAAATATGGGCGCTCAGTTGGTGAAAGAAGTAGCTTCCAAAACTGCTGATAACGCAGGTGACGGTACTACTACTGCAACTGTTTTGGCTCAGTCAATTTTCAACGTAGGTATCAAAAACGTAGCTGCGGGTGCTAACCCAATGGATTTGAAAAGAGGTATTGACAAGGCGGTAGCTGCTGTAGTTGCCAGATTGAAAGAAAACTCCAAAGAGATTTCTACCTCTAAAGAAATAGCTCAAGTAGCTACTGTATCCGCTAACAACGACGAAGAAATCGGTCAGATGATTTCTGATGCGATGGACAAAGTTGGAAAAGACGGTGTAATCACTGTAGAAGAAGCAAAAGGTACTGAAACTGAAGTTAAAACTGTAGAAGGTATGCAGTTTGACAGAGGTTACCTTTCTCCATACTTTGTGACCAACACTGAGAAAATGGAAGCTGAATTGGAATCTCCTTATATCTTGATTTATGATAAGAAGATTTCTTCCATGAAGGAGTTGCTTCCAGTATTGGAGCCAGTTGCACAGTCCGGCAAGCCTTTGGTAATTATTTCTGAAGATGTAGACGGAGAAGCATTGGCAACTCTAGTAGTTAACAAAATCAGAGGTGCTCTGAAAGTGGCTGCTGTTAAAGCTCCTGGTTTCGGTGACAGAAGAAAAGCAATGTTGGAAGACATCGCTATCCTTACTGGCGGTACTGTAATCTCTGAAGAGAGAGGATTCAAATTAGAGAATGCTACTGTTGATATGTTGGGTCGTGCTGAGAAAATCAACATCGACAAGGACAACACTACTGTGGTAAACGGTGCTGGTGATCCAAATGCAATCAAGGGTAGAATCGCTGAGATCAAAGCTCAAATAGAAAAAACTACTTCTGACTATGACAGAGAGAAGTTGCAGGAAAGACTTGCTAAACTTTCTGGTGGTGTAGCTATCCTATATATCGGAGCTGCAACAGAAGTAGAAATGAAAGAGAAGAAAGACCGTGTAGATGATGCATTGCATGCTACCAGAGCTGCTGTACAAGAAGGTGTAGTAGTGGGTGGTGGTGTAGCTCTTGTAAGAGCTGTTGATGCTTTGGCGGATTTGAAAGGATCCAACGAAGACCAAGACACGGGTATCAATATCATCAGACAGGCAATTGAGTCTCCTTTGAGAACTATCGTATTGAACGCAGGTGGCGAGCCTTCTGTAGTAATCAATAAGATCAGAGAAAACAAAGGAAACTATGGTTACAATGCGAGAACAGATCAATATGAAGATCTATTCGCAGCGGGGGTAATCGACCCAACTAAGGTAACCAGACTTGCTTTGGAAAATGCGGCTTCAATCGCAGCATTGCTTTTGACTACCGAATGTGTAGTAGCAGACGTTAAAGAAGATGGTCCTGCAATGCCTCCAATGGGCGGCGGAGGAATGGGTGGAATGATGTAATTCAACCCCATAAAATTTAAAAGGAGGCTTCGGCCTCCTTTTTTATTGTCCTGATTTTGAGTGCCTGTAAAATCATTTTTGAAAAAAGGCTCCTAAAGTTTTTTCTGACAGTAGGAATAATTGTATTTTGGGCTATATACAGCCTGATTAGTTACTTTTGCCAACATGATCCATTTCGAAGCGATTTTTCTTGTGGACGATGATCCGATAAATAATCTGATCAATAAACGGCTGTTAGGAAAGACGGATATCTCCAAGCACATTTACCAGTTTCTAGAAGGTGAAGAAGCTTTAATGGCAATAGCCGAACTCCCAACAGACCAACAAATCATGATTTTTTTGGACATTAACATGCCCGTTATGAACGGATGGGAGTTTTTGAATTTTTATCTGGAAAAATTTCCGAAAAGAAAAGATAAAATAGTCATCCTTTCCAGCTCCATTGATTTTCAGGATAGGCAAAAGGCTATGGATTATGAAGTAGTTAGTGGATTTATCGAAAAACCACTAACCATGGAGAAAATCAACTATCAACTTTCAAGAAACGATTCCGAGGACTAAAATTTTACTTTAGTATGGGTCCTAGCCTATCCCAAATTTGTCTTGCCAATAAAAATGGAACCGGAAGATTTCCCGGAGCTCCCCCTACTCTAACAATCACCAGATTTTGGGATGGTACAACCATCAAGAACTGTCCATTTTTTCCCATAGCCTGATACATATCTTCTGGAGCACTTTTAATCAAACTTCCCGGCAGTCTTGTTTGACTTCCTGGTAATAGATATGAACTCTCTCCATTTAGCCAAGTCAAGTATCCATAGCTTGGGTTCAGCTGCTGAGATGGTTGGATCATATCCTTAAAAAACTGTCCTTCCCATAATTTATTTCCATTCCAGCTCCCATTGGCCAAAAGCACTAGACCAAACCTGCCCATACTCCTAGGCGTACTGAAAAAGACATTGTTTTGTCCGGTCTTTTGCCAAAAACCCTTCATGCCAATTTTATCTCCGATGTTTACCCGAAAGTATTCCTGCATATCCATTCCAGTGGATACTTCAATCACTTTATCCAGAACTGTATAAGTAGCATTGTGATAGGCCCAGCGCTTGCCTGGATCAGCCAAATACTGAAAGGATGAGGGCGTAGTATCATCTAAATTTGAAACTTGATCATTCAAGCCTGTGGCCATGGACAAGTGATGAATCAAACGTATTTTCTTCTCCTGTTTATGACTTAATGAGGTCCAGCCCTTCCCCAAGTATTTTTGAGACCTATCTTTGAGTTTTAATAGTTTTTGCTCTTCAGCTATTCCGATCAAAGTAGCAGTAAGAGTTTTGCCGGCAGAAGCCCAATACCAATAAGAGTTAGCATCCATCTGACCCAATCCTGTCAGTTTATTGCCCCAATACTCTTCTATGACAATCTTACCATCTTTTAAAATCAGAAAAGCTCTGGTATCTGTTTCACTCAGCCAATTCAAAAATTCACCCATTTTCTCCTGGTCAAAACCTGCTTCAGAAATTGACATTTTTTCCCAATCCTCAGAATTGATAGGCGGAAAATAAAGAGATGATGACTGTGCCTGGACCAAGCCAGTTACCAATTGAAAAAAAGCCCCGCTCAATAACAGGGCCTTGAAAAACTTGAATTTTATCATGTGGAAATCTACTTTATTTTCTTAAAGTATCTTCAATAAATGTCTTCAAATCTTCTCTAAATTTCTTCGCAGATGGCAAGTGGGTGTACATCATATGTCCGGCTTCATAGTATTCCATGATAATTCTGTCAGTTGCCGACTTGGGGAGATCTATATGAGAAATACTATGCTCCACGCCATAGAAGACAGTTGCTAAATCATAATATCCATTCATGATCAATATCTTCACATTTGGATCCTTACTCAGAGCTTCTGTCATATCAGGAACTGTGGTGACGGCTGCATCTGCTCCCCAAAAGTTATTGCCCTGATGCTTCCAGTCCCATTTGAATCCTTCTTTGGAATAAGCAGAGGTAGCATAAAGCAAGTCCTTACTCACGCCCAAGGCTCCATGAAAGTAGTCTAGAAAGCCCATAGTATAAGCAGGTGAGATGGCATCACTTTGAGGATCTGTGAAGGAGTCCATTGACATTGGATCGATATTGATTCCTTTGTATCTGGAATCCAGTCGTCCCACTGTGTTCTTTTCATCGCGCAATAATTCCTGGAAAAATTCACCGGCTGTAATTTTCAAATCAGCTCTCTTCCAAATATCTGCAGAGACTCCAGTATAGGATTCAAGACTGGCAGCAACCTGATTTTTTTCAGTATCAGATATTCTGTTTCCTTTAAATAAGGCCGGCGTATAATGATTTTCTGTAAACCCTCTCACTTCTTCCACGAATGCATCCAAGTCCGACTGTTTCCTTTCTATCTTATTATGATACCAAGCAGTAGCGGCCATAGTAGGCAAATACACGATATAGGATAAATCCTCATTAGGAGCGAAAAACAGTGATCTCAAGTCAAATACGGCTGAAACCATAATCACACCATTCAAAGCATATCCCTTATTTAGCAGGTAATTCATTACTCCTGCATTTCTAAAAGTCCCATAACTCTCACCAAGGATATATTTAGGAGAATTCAGCCGATCATGAGCCTTAAGAAATTGCATGATGAACAAGCTGACAGAGCGGATATCTTGGTCCACTCCCCAAAAATCCTTTCCGGTTGCATCTCCAATGGGTACGGAAAGACCTGTGCCAACAGGATCCATCATGACCACGTCTGCTACATCCAGAATGGAGAATTCATTATTGACTAGTTGATAGGGAGCTCCTTGGTTGTAATTCGGATCGTCGACAACAATTCTTTTGGGTCCCATGATACCCATGTGCAACCAGTAAGACGATGAACCAGGGCCTCCGTTATAGGCGAAAACGATGGGTCTATTTTTTCCTCCATTTTCTTTAAAGTAAGCAGTAAAACCAAAAAGGGCGATAGGCTTATTATTCTCGTCCTTCAGTTCTAGGGTTCCTGCCTTTGCCTGAAGGTTGATTACCTTACCGTCAATGGTGACAGTCTGTTTACTTTCAAACACCTGAGCTTTGGGAAGCTCTTTGGATTCATGAGCCTTCTCCTGAGCAAAAGTGAAGGTTGAAATAAAGGTAAAAAGGAAAACTAGTCTTAATCTGGATACTAAGTACATGATTATGGATTGTTGAGTTATTGGTTAATGGTTTATTGGTTAATGGTTATTGTCTATTGAAAATTGGTGGTTGATCATTGATAATTTAAAATCTCCTGAGAACTCTTTCTAATTTCAGATTCATCGTTCTCCGAGATTGCCTACTGCTTACTGCCTACTGGGTACTGCCAACTGGCACTGCCTTTTCAGCCTTCTAATTTCATAATTCAGCCTTATAAACCTTTCCTTCTTTCATCACAAAAACCACATTTTTCATGACAGAGATATCCTGATCAGGATTACCTTTCACGGCAATGATATCGGCAATTTTCCCAGTCTCAATCGAGCCTAATTTGTCTTCAATTTTCATAAAAACTGCATTGGTAAGGGTTGCCGATTTCAGTGCTTCCAGTGCTGGCATTCCTGCCTCAACCATATAAACAAATTCTCTATAATTTTCTCCGTGCGGATAAACCCCCGCATCAGAACCGAAAGCGATTTTCACCCCACTTTTATAGGCCTTTCCAAAAGTATCTTGGATCTGAGCTCCAATCCTTCTCGCTTTTTCTGCTACTACTGGAGGATAATATCCCGGAATTTCTGCAAAAGCAGCAGCAGACATTCCTGCCGTAATAGTTGGCACGTACCAAGTTCCTTTTTCCTTCATCAACTTCATGGTTGCTTCAGACATCAAAGTACCATGTTCAATCGAATAAACCCCAGCTTTTACCGCACGCTGCATTCCTTCGTCCCCATGGGCATGAGCTGCCACATGAATTCCAAAGTCTTTAGCCGTTTGCACCACTGCTTCCAGTTCATCCAATTGAAACTGAGGAGCTGAACCGTCCCGCGCAACAGAAAGTACGCCTCCTGTAGCCGTTACTTTAATCACATCTGCTCCGTATTTCACCATTTGCCTTACTGCCTTTCTTGCTTCATAAGGTCCATTAATTACGCCCCAAACCGGTCCCGGATCTTCCATCAAATCCCTTTTCATTCCGTTGGTTGGATCTGCATGTCCTCCTGTCGGTGAAATGGCTTTTCCGGCTGTAAAAATTCTTGGCCCTTTGACTCTACCGGCTGCAATGGCATCCCGTAGGGCTATATTGACTCCAGAACCTCCCAAATCCCGGACAGTAGTGAATCCCGCCATCAAGGTTCTTTCCGCCAAAGGGAGGGACTTAAAAGCGACATCTGCTTCATTATCTCTAAAGCCATCAATATAACGGGTGGGACTGGTCTCTCCTTCTATGTGCACATGCATATCCATCAATCCAGGCAAAACAGTAGCATTTTTCAGATCAATAGCTTGATCCGAACTTCCAGGACTTTGATATCCCTTAGTCACAGAAGTGATTTTTCCATCTTCCACAATGATGGTTTGTTCTGTCAAAACCCTCATTTCTTTCACATCGATCAGCCTTCCAGCATGAATGAAAGTCTTTTGGGCAAATGCATAAGATGAAATCAAACAAGCAATCCCTAGTAAAATTTGTTTTCTCATAAGGTGGGGTATTTTTGGGTATGGGAATATAGCAAATTCGGACTAAATCAGCTCAAATCATCTTCTGGTTTCAACTGGTAGCAATGGTCATGTAATTGAAAGCCAAGCTTCTCATAAAAGGTAATTGCTCCCTCTGCCGCAAATAAAAAAAGTCTAGCATCTGCTGATGTGGATCGAGCCATTTGGATTAATTTTTTGCCAAGCCCCTGCTTTTGGTAGGCTTTTTCTACTGCAAGATCTGCAATAAAGCACCGGTAGGAAAAATCGGAAAGCGCTCTCAAAATCCCTACAAGTTTCCCGGAATCCCTAGCGGTAATTATCAAGTTTGAGCCGATCAGCATTTTTTGAAGTTGGTTTGGTTTATCCATAGGCCTCCTTTCTGCAAGACCTGAACTGTTCAGCACAGCAATAAACTCTTCAAGAGAAACTATATCTTCAATTTGAAATGAAATCATTATTTTACTAAAAATTAAATTAACCGATATGACAGGAGGCGCAGGTTTCAGTAGACAGGCTGCACAATCTTTTAAAGATAATCACGATTTAGGAAGGATTAGACCTCAAGGAAAATTAGAGTTGAAAGCCAGAAGCGGGAAAAATGCTGAAGAGCTTCAATTAAAAGAAGCCATCATTTTTCGAACTCAAAAAAGATCAGAGGCAAAATTGCTGAACAGAAAAATTTGGTTCATCATTGCTTTGATTATACTTATAGGCTTTGGACTAGTTCTGCTTTTCAGTTAGGACAAAACATCCCGAAGATCCTCTCTTTTTCTGAAGGTAGCTTTTGCAAATGGACAAAGTGGAATGACTTTTATGTTTTTGGACCGCACATATTGAACCAGCTCTTCCAGCAACTTTTCTCCTATCCCCTGACCCTTTAGAGATTGATCCACCTCAGTATGCTCAATGATCAATTTCGATTCCCCCGCCATGACATAAACCATTTCTGCAAATCTTTTGGCTGCCTCCTCCATAAAAAAAGAACCTCTCTTTCCATCAAACTGATGTTGAATTTCCATATTAACTTTTTACTCTTACTTGAATGATTGAATTATAAACCTCGTCCTTTGGCTCCCAAAGCTCAATGCTGTGACCATCCGGATCGAGAATATGAACGAATTTACCATACTCAAATTCCTCAATTTCGTCTAAGACCTGTACTCCATTAGCCTTTAATTCCTCCACCAGTTCTTTGAGGTTTTCTACCCGATAGTTGATCATAAAATCCTTTTCCGAAGGCTTAAAATAATCAGTGGAATCGCTCATTGGAGACCACTGAGTAAAACCTTTTTTCTCCGGTTCCTTCGCACTTATCCATTCAAATGTCATCCCATATTGATCTGTTGGCATTCCCAAATGCTTTTCATACCAGGCTTTGGTCTGCTCTGGATTCTTAACCTTGAAAAACAGCCCGCCTATTCCAGTTACTTTTCCTTTCATGATATTTCTATTTGGGTAGAAGTTAGCCAAAATGCGACAGAGCGCCTATTCTTTTACCCGAACAATCAAAAACCAATCTCCTTCTAAAGGGAGGTAACCGTAATCATAACAATAGGTATAAACACTCCCTTTTTTGGTTTCATAGGAGTGAGTGGAATATTTGAACTGAAAACCTTCCCGAACCAACTTCTCCTTAGGCGCTTTCGCAAGATCTTCTCCTTGTGGTATCAATGATTCCAGAATATTTCTGTTCTTCTTTAAAGTATGATTTATCCTTCTCATCAGATTATTGGCGTCTGCATATTGATGGTAATTGTAATTATTCCGGCATTGATCATCGCAGAATTTTTTGTCGACTCGTCCACGAATGGGCTCTCCACAATTGAGACAGGTTTTATTTTCCATAGTTTCTATTAAAAAGCTAATTGAATTTAGAAAATTAGTTTGAAAAAGTCCAAAAAATAAAGCCCCTCTTTTAAAAGGAATCCTCATCGCGACCCGAAAAATGGAGTCGCAATGAGGAAATATTTAGGATTGAGTCAATAACTCATTCAATAAATCGGATAGTATCCAGGTTGAAAGTATTCCAGATAGAAATACCTGACTCAGTTCTCAAAACTAGATATAGATCCCCAATTTCGTCAGTTTGCTTGATAGGTACCTTTATGGAGAAATATCCCTTTTTATCTCCTTGTTTGAGGAGAGCCGAGGATCCAATTAAAGGACCGGCAACGGAGCCTTGTCTCAACTCCAACAAGCCTGTAATTCCAGCAGGATTTACCAATAATTCAATTTGCTTGATCCCCTTTAAATCCAAATCTTCAAAGGCAATCCAAGAATTATTTTTGGTGAATCTCACAAAATTCAGCCCATTGGCATTGGCCTTGGCAGTATGCTCGAAAAGATCAGCTTCCACCGCCTTGACTATAGGATTCCTCAACAAAAGCTGAGCGGCCCCCATCAAAGGTTGTATGCCATTTGCTCCCTGATCAGTGTAGGATGCTTGAATTAAGTAGTAGCCTTCTGGATTGGATTGTTGTTCTATCGCAAATTCACCTTTCAGTGGTAGGCTTACTTTTCCATAAGAAGGATCCTCAAGCCTTAGAATAAAGTCTACCATAGCTTCCACCTGATCAACTGGAAGATGCGTATGGCCCGGCATGGTACGCTCACCCCAGACACCTCCCCCACCATTTCTGATTTTGTTGACGAGGTAGGATTTCGCATCCGTTTGCCCTTTATATTTCGAAGACACATCCCTATAGGTAGGTCCCACGGATTCATTTTCGATTGCGTGGCAAGCTTTGCAACCCGCTTGGGTGATGTAATTCTCTCCCACACTAACCTTCTCTTCCTGATGACCAGCTTGAATCAAATCATAACCACCAGCAATAAAGTCAATAGAAAAATTCACTGCCTCATCGGAGATAGCTCCATCCTCTAAATCCTGCACAGAAACTTGGTAAGTCACTTTTCCAGGGAAATAAAAACTTTGATTTCCATTCCAGTTGATATTCACATTGGGTCTTGCATTTCCCGCTCTAATTTCCACTGAAGCTTGGCTTTGCTCCCCTTCTGTATCGCTCACAGTCAAAGTCGCCAGATAAACTCCTGCTTTTTCATATACATGGATAGGATTTACCTCCTTGGCCTTTGGACTTCCATCTCCGAAATCCCACTCATAACTCAATTGATCTTCCGGATCAAAATCCAAGCTTTGATCCCCTTGGAATTGCACTTTCAAAGGTAATGCTCCGGTAGTATTTGCTGCAGAAGCCTTGGCAACAGGCTTTCTATTTCCAGCTGCAAACTCTATTCTATAGAGACCCGAATCATCATTTTGTGCTCTCCAATAGGTCCCATATTCCAGGACATACAGCGATCCATCTTTCGCAAACTGCATATCTATGGGCTTATCAAAAACCGTGGAAGGCATGAAGCGTTCCATGGTGTCATATTCGTAGTTTTCAGTTAAGGATACTGTGAAAATCCAATTTCGCATCCAGTCGAATATGAATAGCTTTCCATTATAATAGCCTGGAAAACGAACTTCTGACTTGTCAAAATCCTCACGATAATACACCGGTCCTGCCATGGCATTTCTTCCGCCTGTTTCCAGCATAGGAAACTCTATAGACTCATCATAAGGGTACCAAATTAAAGCTGGCTGCGCTGGAGGCAACTTTTCCAATCCCGTATTATTGGGAGATGTATTGACGGGAGCACCTGGATCAAATTCAAATAGGCTTTCCTGGCTTGCAAAATCATATTTCCAATACGGTTTATTATTTCCTACGAAAAATGGCCAGCCATAAAAACCAGGCTTTCTTGCCAAATTGATTTCATCATGTCCTTTTGGTCCCCTTCTCATAGAATCAACTGATGCATCAGGTCCAACCTCCCCCCAAAAAAGATTACCATTATGCTGATCCAAGGATATTCTGTAAGGATTTCTATTACCCATCACATAGATCTCTGGCCGAGTATTGGGAGTTCCGGGAGGAAATAAGTTTCCTTCAGGGATGCTATAAGACCCATCGGCTTCTGGTTTGATCCGGATGATGGCACCTCTTAAGTCGTTGGAATTGCCAGAAGTTTTTTGAGCATCAACATTGGCAGGTCTATCCTGTCGCTCATCGATGGGATTGTAATTATCCGATTCAAAAGGAGTGGTATCATCCCCGGTAGAGAGGAACAAAAGGCCATTGACATCAAACTCTATGGAACCACCGGAATGACAGCATCCTCTGAATACAGGGATTTCCAGCATTATTTTTTCAGAAGCGAGGTCGAGACGATTTTCTTTGAACTCAAAGCGGGAAAGCCGATTCACATCCGGACTGTATTCTTTTGGGGCATAATAGAGATAAATCCAGTTGTTTTGGTTGAAATTAGGATCCTTCGCCAGTCCCAACAAGCCATCTTCATGCTCCAAATAAACATTCAGTTCTCCAACCACGGTAGTTTCTCCGCTTGCGGCTTCGTATAGTTTCAGTTTACCGGCCCTTTCTATAAATAGTACATCCCCATTATCAAAAACCTCTAACTCCATAGGTTCATCCAATTTTTCCACCAGAGGAATTTTGGTGAATCGGCTTTCATCAGGTTTTACTGTAGCAAAAGGGTCTATATCTTTTTCTGCACATGCCCAGAGCGAACTTCCCAAAAGTAAGAGGGCGGCAAGGAATCTAAAATTCATGAAATAGGTCTTTGAGATTTATTGAGCCATTAAGATAAAAAGGACTTGTCAAAAGGCTAGGACCGATGGTGGAAATGAATGGAAACGATTCCGTAAAATCTTACTCACTCATTAACAGTCTATACCTCCAAACCTCTCTAACCTGCTCAATTTCCACTTCGAAAGGAGAATAGATGGGATTGGATGAACAGAGCAGGAGTTTCTGTTCAGATTGAATTCGATTGTAGGCGATTTTAAAGGTCACTCCATCCTGTTCGGTGACGATGACATAGCGCTCTCCATCTTTGATATTCAGCCAATCGTCTATGTATTCACAGATGATCCAGGAACCGTCCGGAATAGGCAGCATGGAGTCCCCGTCAACTTGAAAAACGCGGTGTTTTTTATCTGTTGGCAAAAAGGGCAAAGAAAATCGAGGCAATTCAGAGATAAACTCAGGATCTGCAAAACCAGCTAAGTAACTTGCTTTTGCCCGCTGGGAAACCACCTCTATCAATTCCCGACCATCCGCATCTACTGTGGTAGAAAGAATCCGTAGTTTTCTTCCCCGGAGAAACTGATCTGTTTCTAGCAGTTCGCGGAGCTTGTATTCAGAATAAGAAGACAAATCTTCTTTGATTAGGATATCGAGAGAAACTCCAAAATACTCGGAGATTTTCACCAAAATATCCAAAGGAGGAGTAATGGTGAGTTCGTATCCAGCCAGTTTGGAGCGGGAAATACCTAAAGCTTCAGATAAGGACTCTTGAGTGAGCGCTTTTTTCTTTCGGAGGAATTTGATATTTAAATGGATGAGCATATTTTTCTGAATTTCTAAGAGATAACAATGGGTAAGCTATTTTCAAGATAGCTGCGCAGATATTTTTTAAGATAGCCCTGCGGGCAGATATCCTATCTCGTTGAACAGATTGAAGCATATCTTGGCGAAGCCATATCTTATTTTCTTTAATTCAAGATAGCTGCGCAGATATTTTCATAAGATATTCAAGCCGATAAATGATTACTTTGAAGAGTTTTTATCTTTTGCATCATAAGCTATCTTTATCTGTTGATTCAGTTTCATTTGTAAGCTCTTTGAGATTGAGAAAATCTCTCGGTACTCTTTTTCATCCACAATTTTTCTTTCAAACCCCAAGTCAATCCAATGCTCAACTCCTTCAGAAAGAGACGCACGAGAAATGTAATAGAATCTAACTTTTTCAAGAAAGTGAAAACGAGCATACCCTTCTGCAATGTTCGCACCTACTGAATCTACCGCTTCTAACATTTGGTCTCCCCAAACTTTTCTCATTTGATAGCCTAAGCGGCTATAAATTTTCCAGCCCAAAGCTGATAGCTCCCTTGACAATTTGTAAATAGTCAATTCCTTCAGAGGAATGTATTTTGATTTTTCACTCATGATCAATTCTATTTTAACCTTTCTCGCTGAATAGATTGAAGAATATCTTGGCATTGCCATATCTTATTTTCTGTAATTCAAAATAGCTGCACAGATAATTCTTAAGATAGCCCTGCGGGTAGATACCCTATTTTGTTGAATAGATTAAGCATATCTGGCGAAGCCTATCTTCACCATTAAGTATTGCTACCCAAATATTTTTTTAAAATAGTCCTACGGTAGAACCCTATCTCGCTGAACGAAGTGAAGCATATCTTTTTACACAACGACAATTCCCGCCACTTCCCCTACCAATCATTCCCAAATCTAATAAAAAATGATTAAATTATAAACATTAAAATGTCAATAAAATTAACAAAAAGCAATGGAAGGGAAGCGGAGTATTGCGCATATGGATTTGGATACGTTTTTCGTATCAGTGGAGCGGCTTTTTGACAGTAGGCTCAATGGAAAACCCATCCTAATCGGAGGATCCAGTGACCGGGGAGTGGTGGCTTCCTGCAGCTACGAGGCCAGGAGATTTGGCGTACACTCGGCCATGCCTATGCGGACAGCAAAACAACTCTGTCCCGAGGCCATTATCGTCAAAGGGGATTTTGAAAAATACAGCCAAAAATCCCATGAGGTCACTGAGATTATCAAGGAGTCAGTTCCGCTTTTTGAAAAGTCCTCCATTGATGAGTTTTACATAGATCTGACGGGGATGGACCGCTTTTTCGGTTGCTTCAAACTCGCCCACGAGCTCCGGCAGCGTATCATCAAAGAGAGCGGGCTGAATATTTCTATGGGACTATCGGAAAACAAGACGGTTTCCAAGGTGGCCACCGGCGAAGCCAAGCCCAACAATGAAAAGCAGGTGCCCAATGGAGAGGAAAAACCCTTCCTAGCTCCCCTATCCGTGCGAAAAATCCCCATGATCGGGGAGAAAACCTCCCAAACGCTCTATAATATGGGTGTTAAAAAAGTTCTAACCTTGCAGCAAATGCCCTCCCAATTGCTGGAGGCTACCTTTGGGAAAAACGGCAAAATGATCTGGGAAAAAGCGAATGGTATCGATCGAAATCCGGTAATCCCCTATTCCGAAGCCAAGTCCGTTTCTTCTGAAAATACCTTTGAAGAAGATACCATCGATGTCAAGATGCTGGAAGCCACACTGGTAGCTATGACGGAGCAACTCGCTACGAAACTTCGCCAAAAGGGGCAGCTCACCGCCTGTGTGAGTGTGAAGATTCGCTATTCTGACTTTGAGACGCATACCATGCAGCAGCGGATTCCCTACACTTCAGCAGATCACAGTATCCTGCCCGTGGTGAAGGAGCTATTCAAAAAACTGTATAGCCGTCGTCTCCTCATCCGACTGATCGGGGTGCGGTTTAGCAACCTAGTCTATGGCAACTATCAGATCAAGCTTTTCGAAGACAGTCAGGAACAAATCAACCTCTATCAAGCGCTCGACAAGCTAAATGTGAAGTATGGTGATAAAACCGTCTGCCGAGCCGTGGCTATGGGTGTGGGGAGGAGATGGTTTTATCCCTTCAATGGGATGGAGGTGTGAGGAAGTGAGAAATTTAAAGTGAGAAGTCTGAAAAAAGGTCAACATTTTTGAGATTGGTGGTGGTTTTACTGAGCGTTACATCCCATCTTTTCCATTTATCCTGCGAATCTCGGACTGCCGCATAGGCATGGAGTCTATTTGACGCATCAGGGATTCCATTGGAACTACCCCAGCACCCTGATTTTTGATTCCGCCATCCAGTCCGATTAGCAGCCAGTTTTCTCCAGATTTCAGGTTTTGCGATAGTTTCACAAAGCTTTTTTCGGCCAATTCCTCTTCCAAATTTTTCCATTGGATCTTTCCATCCGAAACATGCACCAAGAGCAATTTTCGCTCTTCCAATTCCTTTTGATGACTTTTTATCCAGGTTTGATCAAAGCAGGGAGAATCAAAAACCACGATAATCCGCTTTTCCCAACGGAAATCATACAAAGACTTGGGCTGCTGCAAAAAACTCATACAAACTAAACTTAAAAGGATCCAATACATACTTAAACAACTCAAAAACAGCCAATTGGTTTACATGAATTATTCTTCAGAAACTACTCTTTGGCTTCGCAAAAAATAGAAAGCTTTAAACTTCCGTGACTTTTTCGTGATACTCTTCGGCCAATTTTGACTCAAATCAAAACCAATAAAACCATGAAAAAAGTAATGCTTCTCTTTTACATTGCCTTCTTAGGCTTAGTATCATGCACAGATGACAATGACCCAGTAGTCATAGACCCTACCCAGCCAACTGGCAGTCTCAATGTACTTCGATCCGGAACTTTTGTAGATCAAAACAATGCAGGATCAACCGGCAATGCAAGTTTAGTCACAGACTCTCAAGGCAAAGAATTCCTGGGATTTAACGAGGCTTTCAATACTGCTTTGGCAACAGGTACCGTGACTGTTTTTCTATCAACTTCCATGGAATTTATGCCTGATCCAGCCAATGGAAATCCCAATCTCTTACCACTGGGACCAGTAAGGATGGCCGGTGAAAATTTCTTTGCCATCCCAGCAGGCATGTCCACCTCCAAGTATACCCATGTCATCCTTTGGTGCGGTTCGGTAGGGGTTCCTTTTGGCTATGCTAATCTGAATTAAGTCATGATGCTCACTCAAAAAGGAAGCTTGGTCCGAATCCTCGGAATCGGATTGAGCTTCTTGCTTTCCTGCAATGCCGGCTTTGCCCAAAGCGGATGGACCAAGGAAAAAGGAGAAGGATTCTACCAGCTAAGCTTCAATCGCTTTAGCTCTTCGGATTATTTCACACTGGGAGGAGAAAAACTCAGTACGAATACCTTCACCCAAAATTCTTTGGTTTTCTATGGAGAATACGGCTTGACCGAACGCTTCTCCTTAATCGCCAACTGGCCCCTTCAAATTTGGAACGGGTTTAATACCACAGAAACCGTCAGCGGTTTGGGTGATTTGAGGTTGGAGTTTAAGCATGCCTTGCTAAAAAAGTACTTGCCTTTAGCCATTTCTGTCGCTCCGGAAATCCCAATTGGTCGAGCTAATAATTTTGCCCAAAGCACTCAAAATGACTTTGAATCCATTAATCTGCCTTCCGGTGATGGAGAATTCAATGTCTGGACAACCCTTTCAACCTCTTTTGCCTTACCCAATACACCACTATATGGAAGCATTTTCGGTTCCTACAATTTCCGGACTTCCTATGAGGACGTATCCTTCTCAGACCAAATCGCAATCGGAATTGAACTGGGCTATCAAATTGCGAGGAAAGTCTGGGTCAATGGTCGCCTTCAAGGACTCAATTCGGTTGATGATGTCTTGGTCGCAACGGATTTTGTTCGGGGAGATGGGACGGAATATACCAGTTATAGTTTTGGCGCCTCTGTTCCGGTATATCAAGATTTTCATCTCTCGCTGAACTATAGAAACTACGCCGACTTCCTTTACTCACGAAGGAACCTCTATTCAGCAGGTACTTTTTCGATTGGAATCTATTATCAAGTCAAACCCAAATCCAATGAATAAAGCAAACATATCCCTTCCTCAATCCAAATTCCCTCAGCTACTGCGATTCAAGAAAGGCGAACAAATTCTAGAACAAGGCCAACTCTTTCAAGGCTATTTTCTGATTAAATCGGGCTTGGTCAAGACTGTCCGCTCCCTAGAACCCGGCAACAGCACTCTCCTTTCCATCAAAGATCAGGGGGAATTCCTGGGAGAATTTTATGAAGAGCGTGCGGAAAAAAGACTCTCCTACTCGGCCTTTGCTATGGAGGACCATACGCTAGTAGAGATGATCCAGCTAGAGGAACATCCCAACCAAAAACTCTTGAGAATCATTCATACTCTTCAAGAAGAAATTCATACTGCAAGACTGCGCTTGGAGCGGATCTTGTTTCAAGACGCAGAATTTAGAATCATCTCCGTACTCAAAGATCTTGGGGAGCGTTTTGGAGAAAAATATGGAGATGAAACCCTGCTCAAGCTCCCCTTGACACATGAAGAACTTGCCAAGCTAACGGATACCAGCCGGCAGACTGTTACCACTATCCTCTCAGGCTTGAAAGCCCAAAACAAAATCAATTATAGTCGGGGAAGAATTCTTTTCCGAAACATTCATCAACTCAAAACTCCCAACTCATGAAAACTTTCATTCAAATGCTCGCATTATCATTCCTATCATTTTTGCTTTCCTGTTCCTCAGATTCCATGGAGCCTATTATTCCTGACGACTCCAATCAGGTTAGCGAAAATTTTGCGGTCTTGAAAACAGGAACTCTGACTCCTCAAAGTTCTACCAATACTCGCGGAATGGTTCAGTTGGTCCGGGATGAAGACAACAAGTTCTTTATTCGACTATCGGATGATTTTACGACCAAGTTTAGCACTGGAACGGTGACTGTTTATCTTTCTACCAGCCAATCCCTCAACCTCAACAATACTTCCACTTATCAATTGGTATCGATTGTTGGAAAATCTGGAGAGCACTTTTTTTCCCTTCCGGGAATGCCCGATGAAAAATTTACGCATGGGATTATTTGGTGTGGAGCCGCTGGAATCCCATTTGGATTTGCTCCTATGAATTGAAAAAAGTGTGATATCAGCATTTATACAAAAGCCTCTGTTCAAGTTGAACAGAGGCTTTTTAATTTTTGATGAAAAAGCTTTAGGCAGGCAGCACGAATTCAAATTCCGTGTAACTCTCGGAGTCAGATGAAATATGGATTTTAGAACCATGGATTTCCAGAATTTTTCGAACAATAGCCAAACCAAGTCCTGAGCCTTCAATCCCCTTCATGTCCTTGTCTACCTTATAGTATCGATCAAAAATGGACTCCAAATCTTCCTTTGGAATGCCTTCACCGGAGTTTTTTACCCGTATTTTCACTCCTCCTGGTGCGCTACAGGCCTCCAATTCGATGTGACCATGATCCGGTGTGTACTTTACCGCATTATCCAGTAGATTCTGAATTACCCGATCAATCAAATACAAATCAGCCTCCACAACTGGCAAATTCGCACAGATACTAGAACTGATAGAAATGTCTTTGGATTGGGCTAAGAGTTCGTATTTCAAACTGGAATCTACCAGCAATTCCTGGATTTTCAGCTTCTCCTTTTTAACCTGCATCTGTCCAGACTCCAATTTGGAAAGGTCAAATAGATCCGTTACCAGTTTGGTCAATTTATCAACCGAGTTGAGAATTATTTTGTAGTAACTTCGTTTTTCATCCGGGGTCAGCTTTTCATCCCGAATTTGAAGGGTTTCCACATAGCCATTGATAATCGCCAGAGGATTTCGCAGATCATGGGATACATTGGCAATCAATTCCCGACGAAGCGCATCTACATTTTTGAGTTCCTCAATATTATCCAGAATGGTATCTGCCATGGAATTGAAGGTTTTGCCTAGCAATGCCAAATCAGAATTGGAGGTAGACTGGGGCACTCTGGACTGCAAATCTCCTTCTTTGAAAGCTTCCACAGCCACGACTACTTTTCGAAGGTGTCTAGTCCACCAAGCTATCAAAACCAAGCCGATTAATAGCCCTACGATCAAGGTAATGAGGATGGAATTCAGCGTCAACCCTAGCCAATACGAACCTAATAAATCAGAGCTGATGGCATCGAATTTTTCACTTTCCAAAGTGATGTAAACATAGCCTTGGAGTTCCCCATTTTCATAAACCGGCGCCGCGGAAAACACTGATGTCGTTCCGGGATTTCGAGGATCATCTCCCAGCACAAATTCACTGCCTCCTTCAGATATAAACTGTTCCACTGGTGCGATATCAACAGCCTTTAACTTGACCAATTGATCCAACACCACATAGGATAAAATCTCCCCTTTCGGATTCAACAAATACACCTCAATTCCAGGATTGACGGCCATCATGGAATGCATAATCACTACTAAGGCCTCTTCGTTGATTTTACCATCCTGAAAGGGATTGACTTCCTTGATTAAATAAGAAGCAACTTCCGCATTGAGTTTTTGGGTAGTTTCCTGAAAATACCGCTGGGCATTTTTGGTGGTTATCAGAATATAGGAGGCACCAACCAGAAGTAAAACCAGGATAAAGGAAAGCGATAATCTCCAATAAAGACTTTTCATGATTTTCGGGGATTAGAGTTCGTCATTGAAGCGATAACCTACGCCCCAAGTGGTCAAGATGTAGGAAGGATTGTTGGGATCTGATTCGATTTTGGATCGAAGCCGGTTGATATGAGCATTAACTGTATGTTCATATCCACTGAAATCATATCCCCAAATCAATTCCAGCAGCTCCCCTCTTGAGTAGCTTCTTCCGGGATTTTTTGCCATGAGATACAAAAGGTCAAATTCCTTGGGAGTCAATTCTACCCTTTTTTGATCGAATTGTACCTTTCGTTTTTCTACATCGATTTCCAAAAGTCCCTGTGAAATGAGCGTTTTTTCTTTTTTCAATGCTAAAAGCTGGAGCTCCTGTCTTCGAAGAATAGCTTTGACCCGAGCCAAAAATTCCCGGATTTTGAAGGGTTTGGTCAGATAATCATCTGCTCCTGACTCAAGACCCATGACTTTATCTATTTCCTCTGACTTGGCTGTCAGCATCAGAATTGGGGTGAAAATTTCCAAAGCACGGAGTCGCTGACAGATCTGTATTCCATTCATCTCAGGAAGCATCACATCCAAAATTAAGAGGTCGAATTCTCCTTTATTGGCTCTTTCAAATCCCTTTCCACCATGATCAGCTACTTCCACTGCATAGCCCTCATCCTTTAGGTGAAGTTGGAGGAGTTCATTGATGTTCGGGTCATCTTCTACAACAAGTATTTTTTTCATAGATACACTGCTAGGCTGAAAAATAATCCCAAAAGATCACGAAAGTATCACAAGGCTGAAAATTCTTAATCGAGGGAAACTTTCAAAAATTCAATCTTTATTTCAAATCCTATTTTTCACCTACCCCAAAATCATCTCCAAAACCTTCTCCCTATCCAGATCATTGAGCAATTCATGATGAGCGCCTTCCAAAATTTCAATGGTCTTATCATTTAGAACTGATATATCAGTTTAGATAACCTTCGCCACTTCAATAGGTAGCTGATTAAAAGTTTAAATGAGATTGTAATTAATTTATAAGACAAAAAACTAACTGTGACACCAAAATTCATTCAAATGAGGGAAGTCTATTTGAATCAATTATTTATTAGAAATTTAATGACTTCCACTCCATTCAAAGATTTTAGCCTTAACAAATACGTACCCGAACTTAAGCCCTCCATGTCAAGAAATATTTCATTATTTACCTTCTGAAAATCAACTATCTCTTTTACTATTGTTCCTTTACTATCGATAATTTCAATTTTATATAGACCAGGATCAATAGTTTTAAGATAGGAAATATGAACTTTCCCACTACTTGGATTTGGAAATAGGGTTATTTTCCCATTTTTCTCATTACCATCTAAACTTAATAATATATCTACTTTTACTATCGCCATTCCACGGCTTTGGTTTCCGCTAAAATCTGTGACGATCAGTTCCACATTATTAATACCTTGATCTTTGATATCAAAACTGTCTTTTGAAAGAGCATAAGTAGCTATTTCACAATTATCATAAGAGCCATCATTTATATCGTTTGGAGAAATACTGGCCTTCCCATCCTCATTGAGAAAAATATCTAAATTCTTGACTCTTACTATTGGAGATAACCTATCTAGAACATTGACCAATACTTCCGTGCTATCTGAATTCCCGCTAACATCAATAGCTTTGAAAAATATTGGATTTTCACCGAGATCAGTACAATCAAAGTAACTTTTTGAAATAGACAACGCCTTTATTGCAACATTGTCAAATGTTCCGTTATTTACATCACTGGCTGAAATTTGAACTTTCCCACTTTCATCAAGTTCCACTTCAATATTCTTCACCTTCAAAGTAGGTGGAATATCGTCTGTTTTTTTGACCTTAATAAATTGAGTTCGGGAAATTGAATTAGATCCTACTGAATTACTACTCGTCAATGTAACCGAATAAATTCCTTCTTCTTGGTAGCTAACTATTGGATTTTTACTAGTACTAGAACTTGGATCTCCCCCTTCAAAAGTCCAAGCCCAGCTTTCAGGTTCTTGACTTGTTAAATCAAAAAATCTCACTTTTTCATTCGTATAAATTTCCAATTTATCTGCTCCAAAAAAAGCTACAGGACTTAAAAGTGGTTCCGACTTTGTCACTTGATCTATAATCCTTAAAGTCTCATTTTCGCAAACACTACAAAAAGGCCTACCTAAAAATCTCATCAAGCAATTTTGGTGAGGTCGATACCAGCTGGGTGATTCCTGATGAGGGAAAATCCCCACACCATTTTGGTTTAAAAAAGAGCTCCATCGTATTGTTCCAGGATTATTGTTTGTTGTCATATTCGGGGATTCTCTAGCATAAGAATCTCCAACCCAATATTCATCAGAAAGCTTTGAGAAAGTATGGCCCATTTCATGAACCATAATTTGTACGGCATCTGGGTGAGTAGAAAAAGTTGCTATAGCTCCTCCTGCACCTCCGTATCGCTGATCATTGACCATGAGGAGCGCTATATCAAAAAAAGGAATTGTGGAATTAAGTACCGAATATACTTTATTGATCTTGGTTGGAGTTAACAAGCGCTCAATATTGGAAGTATTATAAGAGCTTCCAAAGTAATTATCTATGGGTTCATTGGGACTTGTAGCTGCTCCAGATACATTAGATACAATTTTAACCGCGTAAACATTAAACATCATTTCTTTGGATTTCCACGGTTCAAGTTTAAACATCTCCGAAATATTTCGTGAAGCATCTTCCAAAAATTTATCTTGTTGCTCCAAGGTATAACCGTCACCTAGAATTACCAGATTAATCACTTTTTCTGGTGACCCACTTTGTTTTAGTATTTCTATGGGAAAAACCTGAGAAAAGCATAATGCCTGAATAGAAAAATATATGATTAATGAAATGGAGAGCCACTTTTTCATTGAATTTTAGGTTTATCGAGTTGTAATAAATTCAAATTTCTCCATTCACCTGAGTAAAATTTATCCACACTAACTAGCTCAAAACATTCATCCCACTGAATCCGAACATAAAATTCTTCCTGCTCCACCTCTACTGACTTAGAGGTTAAAATATTTAAAGAATCTCCTGCGGCATATTCATACCTTTTCATTAAAGGGTTAGGGATAATTTTTTGGGCACAAACATTCCCATCTTTCGACAAGAATGAGACTCTTAAATCCTCTTCATTATAATCCAATGGTGTATCCAAGTTACCCCTGAGCCTTCCAACATTGGTCAAGGTATTAATGATTTTCACTGAATCTTTTGAATTAATTCGTAAGGACAAAATTAAGATTTCGGGAGTTGATTCAGAGGGTACTTCCAAAACCTCTTCTTGCTTTCCTTCAGGTAAATTAACCTTGCTTTTGCAGGCCAAAACAGAAAAAATGAATATAAGACTTAACAGTTTACGCATCGGAACAACAATAAGACAAATTAAAACCTAAGTTTAAAATGAAATAGCTGTTAATAAATTAAAATCCATAAATATTTTAATCCAGAACTTAAATTAACTTTAATTATATCCTCTTTTCAAGCCACTCCAAAATCATCTCCAAAACCTTCTCCCTATCCAGATCATTGAGCAATTCATGATAAGCTCCTTCCAATATTTCAATGGTCTTATCTTTTGAAGGAGATTTTTCAAAAAGCAATTTGGAGCCTTCTGGATTTGTTAAGCGGTCGGCAGTGCCATGCATGACCAAAAAAGGGAAGTTAAATTTTTCAGCATTGCCCTGGATAAACCGCATCATTTGAAGTAGTTCGTAACCTGTCCGAACAGGGATTTTTCCCTGAAATACCAATGGGTCCTTTTTATATTTTTCCACTTCCTCAGGAATTCTGGATATCCCACTTATATCCAAAGCTAGTGCAGGAAGTTTGGGTAAAATTTTATTTAAAATCCCAGAAATAGCGATCAGGATGGCAAAAGTTCCCTCGGCTTCTTTGATTGCTGGGGCTGAAAGGATTATTCCCTGGGTTTCCGGTTGAAATTTAAGCGCATAAGCAACTGCCAATCCCCCACCCATACTGTGCCCAAAAATAAAGGAAGGCACTCCAGGCACATAGGCTTTCACTTTTCCATACAAGGCATGAATATCTTCCAGATAAGTTTCGTAGGAATCAAAATAAGCAGTTGGCTTATCCCGCGAAGACTGCCCATGCCCCCTTCCATCAAATGTAAAAACAGAGACACCTAAATTTACCAAGCCCTCAACCAAGCTTTGATATCTGGCGCTATGCTCTCCCAAACCATGGATCAAAAGTAAGGAAGCTATAGGAGCTCCCGACATCCAGGCTTGTAAATAGAGTTTTACTCCATCAGGAGCAGTATAAGATGTTTCAAGATGCTGCATATACCAAAGGATATTAGGACTTAGGAATAAAAGGTAATTAAATTACCTTTGAAAACAACGAAAGATAAAATTAAATACCTTTAAAAACTTGATTTAAACAGGATTAAGGGCATTTTTATAATTAAACTAAATAGAGTTTTGATCCTGAAAAACGACCGATAAACAGGTAATTTACCCAAAGATCACAAAGCTGAAACTAAACTAAACCCTCATCCCGAATCTCGTGTATGTGAATGGGTAATGTCAAAGAAAAATCCTACTGCTCATACGGAGAGTAAGGCTTTTCTCTTAGTTTAGTTGATCCCGACATTACTTTAGAAAGCCCTGTGGTGGGGCTTTCTTTTTTTTGTTTTAAAGCCAAATTAAAAGTCCATATCTTCTTATTTTTCAATTGTTTATGTTTTTATTTTTTTGTAAATTTTATTACACAAACCCAAAAAGCTATGGAAACTTCAGGCAAAATTCAGCATTGGGCTGACACACATCATCCCAGCTGGTTAGACTTCATTAGAATCGCTCTTGGACTTTTTATTCTTTATAAAGGAATTTTATTTATCTCTAATACCGGAGCTTTGTTAGAGATTATGAAAAATAGTGAACTACAGTTTTTTAATCTTGCTTTGGCTCATTATGTAGCTTTTGCACATTTGGTTGGCGGCTTATTGATCGCGCTTGGTTTGGTAACTCGATTTGCGATTATTTTTCAGTTACCCATTCTCTTTGTAGCTGTGTTTTTCGTCAACATAGAGCAGGGATTTCTCTCTGTTTCCAACAACTTGGAATTTGAACTTTCCCTAATTGTATTGATTCTGCTTTTTGTTTTTCTCTTTTACGGATCAGGAAGAGTATCTCTAGACTATTGGATGAAAAAGCATCCGAATTGGTAAAAAATTTCTTTTACTATTTATCAAGAAAAGAAGGCAGTCAGAACGACTGCCTTTTTTGATTTTTTGTCTTTTATAGAAAAACTGTATTAAAGCCAATTGTCGAAGTGATCCTGACTTTGTCAGGACGACCTCTCTGACCAGAATCAAGACATGCTAATCATCGACTTTTCATTGAACTTTCAGTACCGGGGTGACAGGATTTGGACAAAAACTCATAACTCAATGATATTCAATTGATTAATAGGGCTTTCAAAATTTCAGCTCACCTAATAACTCATCAACTTATTATTCCATTTAACCTTTTGATTTTCAAAAAAATTTAATAATGAAATTTTAAATTTGAAGGAATACTATAAATTGTATTTTTTCAAGTATTTTAATTTTCATTTTTTCAATACTAGCTTTTTTCTCCTTGGTAAACACGGCAAAAACATAATTAATTTTAATTGTAGAAATATCACCACTGTCAAAAATAATTAGTTTTCTACTTCAAAATTTTAAGGACCTAGTTTCAAGCGATAAATACAACACTACTAGTTTAAGGAAAGGAAGCCTAGGCTTCCTTTCCTTAGGCTGAATAATTAAATTAGTGTTGACATGCAAAAATTCAATCAGCTCAGCCTGGAGCAAAAATATCAAATCGAGGTTTTAAACAAAGAGGGATTCAATCAGACTGCGATAGCTCGTCGGGTAGGCGTACACAAAAGTACCATCAGCAGGGAACTGAAAAGAAACACCGGAAAACGGGGACGTAGTGCAGGAAATTACTCAGCTCGTATAGCAATGAACCGGGCTCAAGAACGCCATAAATACAAACCCAAACACCGACGGTTTACCGAGGCAATGAAGGAGCAGAGCAGAATCTGGCTGGAAGATGAAAAACTGAGTCCGGAACTGATTGCCGCCAGGTAGAGAGTCAATGGCCAACCGGTAGTGTCCCATGAGACCCTCTACCAATGGATCTGGCTGGTAAAAAAATTAACCATAGGCAGTTCAGGAAGGATAGAGGATTATACAAACACCTCAGACACGGCAAAAGAAACCGTAAAAGAGGGAATTACAGGGATTCCAGAGGACTGATAAAAGAGAGAGTCTCTATTGAAAAAAGGCCTTCCGTTGTGGAGCTGAGACAGCGGATCGGTGATATTGAAGTTGATCTGATGATGGGTAAAAACCATCAATCCGCACTTCTGGTACTGGTAGACAGGGTTACTCTGATCACCACGTTGGAAAAGTTAGAGGGTAAGAACGCCGATGTCATTGAACAAAAAATAACCAGAAGAATCGAACGAATTGGCTCCTCATTTTTTAAGTCAATCACGTTCGATAATGACAAAGCCTTCACCAACCATCGAATCAGGGATAAATTCAAATTAATAAACAAAGTATTTAGGAATTCAACCTTTGTGACTGCTTAGAATAGTATGGATTAAATCTTGAAAAGCAATATAAACAGAGGATTAGATTATTAAAAAGTTATTAAACTTTATGGGGCTATTTTGAAATTCTAAGAACATTTTCCATTAGTCAAAGTCAAGATCATTAGTAAGGGTCTCAAAAAAACAGGATCGTTGAAAGGACGTTAAAGTCAATAATAAGGTTATTACGAAATATTTCTTTACTTTTTCAGCAGAAACAAGCCTATCTTTCCCTACTTAGATATTAACTTCTTGTATATTTTTTTGGCTTTTCACTTCCCCTCAAGCTGAAACAAATAACTTTCAGATCAGTTCTCATCCTGCAAATAAAACAAAGGTAATGTGGTAATGCACAAAGTCTTATCATTCATTTTTTTATTAAGAGAAATTAAAATTGCATTGAGTAAGGTCTGTTTCTTTGAAGGCAATCTAAAGTTAAAGAATATCCACCTCTGCTTTAATTCACTTGATAATCAAACAAGTAAGAGTTTATACCACTTGTTACTACAAGTTCATACTCTCCTGATTTTAAAGCCAAAACTATTTTCATGGAATCCTGATCCACTTCTACAATATCCAAGGGGAATGGAAATGAAGATACCTTCGCCTTTTTTATTGGCCAAAATCATCTGAGTAGATCCTGTTAACCTATCAGGAATAAAGATCTCAACTTCTTTATACTGACTATCATAAATCCATCCTGGCCTTGCCTGAATAAAAGTTGATTTAGGGTGAAAAATTACCAGACCTGTATAAGCCCCTCCCCTCTTATACCTCCAGAAGAATTCCATCATTATACATAAGAATAAAGGATTCTGAAGTTTCCAAATCAATTTCAGGTAATAATAAATTTTCTGAAATTTTGCGTTTTCCAAATTAACGCAAGCTCCTGCTGTGTATTTGTAGAGAAAAATCCGACCTTACTTGAGCAAGGCCGGATTCAGTCCAAAAACACCTCTCGGTAAGAGGTTTCATCAAAACGAAAACAAATTCATCAAATTGTTTTGGACCTGGATTTTGTTGGCTTCACTTCCTTTTGACCCGTTAAACCTTTCTGTTTTTCTGACATCTTTTGTCCACTAGGAATCTCTTTCCCGCTTAGGTCTTTTTTTTATTTTCAAGTTGATTTTCAGTCAAGGTTTCTCGGCCTTTAATGGTTTGATTTAACTCTTCTACTTTGGTGTTAGGAATCTAGATGGAGTCAAAAAGCCTTAAATACTATTCCCCCTCTTCATAATCCACTGATACTCTAAAATCGCTTCAAAGGAGGGGCATTCTTTGATTCTTTCCCAAGGTTCTATGATTCCATTGCCGTTTTTGTCAGGCGAAAAGTCCCGATGTCCTAAAATCTTGATGGCTGAGATGTCCTGAAACTGCCTGGCC